>Ga0209806_1000118_pt1 | contig 46332 bp, 37 predicted proteins | sample GraSoiAngelo_152_FD_186166 | JGI IMG/M metagenome (GOLD analysis project Ga0209806, IMG submission 186166) | Grasslands soil microbial communities from the Angelo Coastal Reserve, California, USA - 14_1009_12_30cm (SPAdes) (version 2) | ecosystem: Environmental > Terrestrial > Soil > Grasslands ... | reverse complement strand
CGCCCTCCGATCTTGCCCGGCTAATTGCAGACCTACGTTCCGTTCGGAGGCTTCCCTAAATCCTCCTCATATCCACAAATTTCAGCAATCGGTGATCGACAATGGAATCGTGCAGGAAATCACTCTGGCTGAGCTTCAGGGAAGGGTGTCATATTTGGACTGCCCGACGGCATGATGCGTTTAGGGTAAATCGGCGATGAGGTCCGAACTCCCTACCTACGGGCGACTTCCGCGAAGTGAACGCGGGCTGTTGACCTGGTCCCATCGGCAGATGTCTCTCGGCTTGAGCTTCATCGGATGGAAGCTTTTTCAGAGTGACGGAGGTGGTTTTGTTTCGGGTGCCAGAGCGCGTTGGGGGTCGACAAGCAGCCAGGCCGCGGCACCAAGCACCGACAAGCCAGCAGCAACAAAAAAGGAGGTAGTCCAGCCAAACCGGGCTGCGATTGCGGGCGTGAGCGAGGCCGTGAGAGCTCCACCGAATTGATTGCCCATATTCATGAAGCCGGAAACGGAGCCTGAAGAACCGGAAGCAATATCAGCCGTGAGCGACCAGAATGAGCTTTGCGAAAGATACAGTGCGCCTGCGCCGCCGGCGAGAACGATGCTGGCTAGCCCGGCGCTCTGCGCCTGCGAGCCAAGGGTAAGAAACACGGCGGTCAAGAGGAGCGCAAAAACGGCGATGCCGCATCGTCCGATGCGCTTTCCGTGCAGTTTCGTGAGTTTGTCGCTGATCGCGCCGCCCAGCGGACTGCACGCGGCCATAGAAAGGAAAAGCAGCGTCGTATAGGACGCGCTGGCCTTCAAATTCAATCCCCGGACGGTGGCCAAATAAATAAAGAACCAGGTAAAGAAAATCCAAGCAACATAGCCGAAACAAAAGTAGGCGAGCGTGACAGCCCAGACGTTCTTGGAGGAGAGGATGGTGCTCCAAAGAATGCGCTCATCGGCTGCAGTAATACTTGGACTCGATTCTTTGGCCGCGCCGGAGGAAGCAGAGCCTCCAACCGTTCGTCCGGCCTGAATGTGTCGCAGTTCCGCAGGGGAGACCCTGTCGTGCTCTTCCGGAGTGTTCCGGGCAATGACGTACCAGACGACACCGGCAGCCAATCCTATGATGGCGCTCATCCAAAAAGACCAGCGCCAGCCGTAGTGAACGATAATGTAGGTAATGAGGAAAGGTGTGGAGCCGGCACCTACACCGACGCCGGCGAAAATCAGACCATTGGCTTTTCCCCGCTCCTCGGAAGGAATCCAGCGTGAGACAAATTGGTTGGAAGCCGGGAAAAGGACCGCTTCCCCAGCCCCCAGAAGAAATCGTGTCGTTGCAAGAACTAAAACTGCAGAAACAATCGCCGGGGGAACGGCCGCAGTGAGAGAAGTGAAAATGCCCCACCACAAGACCCCGGCAGCGAGTACGCGGCGCGAACCGAGGCGGTCGGCCAACCACCCTCCCACGGTTTGGAAGAGCGCGTAACCCATCAAGAAGGCGCTGGTAAGCGATCCCAACTGAACGTTGGTGAGGCGGAATTCCGCCGCAATGAAACTTCCGGCGATCGAGAGATTGATGCGGTCGAGGTAGGCGACCGCACTCAGGACGAAGAGCCAAAATACCAGGACCCAGCGCACGCGGCTTTCCACATGGTCAGCCATGGAGGCTCCGGCGACGCGAAAAGTCTACGAACATACGGAGAGAAGGCCTGATCACCCAACTTGCGAAGAATGGGTCTAATTCGTTCACGCTGCGTGTGACTTCAAGACCTTCACCAATTCCCGGGCGATGATCTTCTCTTCCCCCGGCTGCAACATAAAGGAGTTCATTGACAAGGCTTCGCCATGCTCTCCCGAAGAAAGAACGACAGACGGTTTTCCACTGCGCAAGGCAGTGGTGGCTTCGCGGGGGGTCAAGGCAATCCGGGCCGAATCCCACTTGATGTGCATGTGGGGGACATGGTTCGCGATTTCCGGGGCGGGGAATGAAGTTGTCACCCCAGGAATCTTGGTGACTTGGCCGGAGATGAAATCCAGGCGGCGTTGCCATTCCTTGTTCAGCACTTCATGATCTTCCTTCAAGTAAGATTCCAGAGCCTTGACCATCCCGACGATTTCCTCTTTCCCCACTTTCTGACTGCGGCCGAGTGTGTCCTCGTGCGGGCTGTTGTTCAGCAGGGCGTAGGCGACCAGATCCTTTTTGCCCACCAGCAGACCTGCGCATTGCGGCCCGCGAATCGCTTTTCCGCCGCTGAAGGCGACCAGGTCGTAGCCCATGTTGGCGTAATCCCACAAGTGGGAGACGGGAGGCGTATCGGCCGCGGCGTCAATGAACGCCGGGATCTGATTCTCATGCGCCAGCTTGACCCATTCTTCGACCTTGATCTGCCCTTCCGTATCAGCGAAATTTGAGAAGTGCATCATGGCGGTTTGCGGATTAATGGCCTTTTTCAGATCGTCGCGCGATTCGATGACCACCAGCTTCACCCCGGTGGAGCGCAACTGATGGTCGAAAGGATTGCGATGCGACTTTTGAATGATGACTTCCGATTTCATGCCGGTTAGATCCGGCAACTGCTCGATAAACTTCGGATTGTCCCCGGTGAGGATGCCGGCGAGACCGGACTGCATCGCGGCGGCGGCGCCGGAAGTGACCAGGGCGCCGTAACCCTCCGGCAGCTTGAGCATTTCGGCGATGCGTTTGCCCGCGGCGACTTCCAGCTCAGGAATGCTGACAAAGTGGCGGCCCGCCATAGCCATCGCGGCCTCGACTTCGGGTCGCATCAGGGAGCCGCCCAGCACCGTCATGGTTCCCTGTCCGTTGATGACCGTGGTTACCCCCAATTCTTCGTAGACGTTTCCGGTTGCGCCAAAGCCGGAGACGGAAGCGGCTTTGCCGCCCGGAAAGGCAAACGCCTTGCGTCCGCTGAAAATGGTTCCCACCAGCGCACCGAGAGTGCCCAGGAATGTTCTGCGATTCCAGCTATCGTTGAAGGCCATCGTTTTACGCCCCTTTCTTTGCGTCGCGCACGACAGCAGCAATACAGTTAATTTCCACGAGCGAATCGCCCGGCAATCCGGCAACGGCAACGGTGGTGCGAGCCGGACCGCCGTTCGGAAAGTAAGTTTTGAATACCGAGTTCATGCCATCGTAATAGTCCAGCTTCGCCAGGTACACGGTGAGTTGAAGAATGCTGTCCATGGTACCGCCGCCCGCTTCAACGACGGCCTTTACCCCGTCCATTACCATTTGCGTGTGCATTTCGATCGTCGGGGTCTTGCCGGCGTCCGATTTGTTACCGCGTGAATGAGCGCCTTGCCCGGCAATATAGATCAGCCCATTGTGAATGATCAGCGGAGTGATAAAACCCTTTCCGGCAGGCTTTCCATCACCGTCCAGTTTCTGGACGCCGCCAGTCGTCTGCGCCGCGCGTACTGGGGCCATTCCCGCAAAGCCCAGGCCCGGCAAAAACGCGGCCAGACGAGCGGCAAAGCTTCTTCTTGTGCTGCGATCGAAAAACATTTCAAATTCCTCCTTGGAGTAAAAATGATTTGAAATCGTTCGTTCCTAGGGCAACCCAAAACTGAAAATATCGCTCCCCGCGGCGATGGCCACGTATTGCTTCCCGTTCACCGCGTAGCTCATCGGCGAGGCGTGCATGCCTTGGCCGGTGTTGAAGTGCCACAGCGGCTGGCCCGTCTCTGCGTCCACGGCTTCAAAGGACTGCGCGTCATCGCCAAAAAAGAGCAGGCCGCCCGCGGTAGACATCGTTCCGCCGGCGGAGTGCCCCGAACCCACCTGGGGAAATCGCCACGCCGGTTTGTCGGACTCCAGGTTGTAGGCCAGCAGGATTTTCTCACTGTGATCGCCAGGGCTGTGGCGCGCTCCCGTAGAGTAATATGTCTTTCCTTCAGCAAACTCCTCCGGCTTCAAAAAGAAGAGATTGCAGTTTTCCTCCGCCAGGAGATAGAAAAGGCCAGTCGAGGGATTGTAAGAAGGCGAGTACCAGTTGGTGGCACCGCTGAATCCGGGGCAAGTGCGCATGCCCTCTGCCGTGGGTTGCACACCGGTTCGAATCGGCCGGCCCTGAGCATCGATTCCTTTGGCCCAGTTCAGTTTTTTCACGAAAGGAAAAGCAGAGAGAAATTTTCCGTTGGTGCGATCCAGGATATAGAAATAGCCGTTGCGATTCGCTTCGAGGAGCAGCCTTCTCGGCTGGCCCTGGTAGCGGGCATCGACCAGGACGGGAGTTTCCGTCGCGTCATAGTCAAAGAGGTCGTGTGGCGTAAATTGAAAATACCATTTGAGCTTTCCCGTGTCGGGGTCCAAGGCGAGGACACAATCGGTATAGAGGTCGTCTCCCGGGCGCGGGCCGCCATCGAAATCCGGAGCGGGATTGCTGGTGCCCCAATAAATCGTATTGAGTTCCGCATCGTACGTGCCGGGCATCCAGGTGGTGCCGCCGCCGCGCTTGTAGAGTTCGCCGGGCCAGCTTAGAGAGCCAAACTCGCCTGGCCCGGGAATGGTCCAGAATCGCCACGCAGGTTTTCCCGTCTCGGCATCGTAGGCGGCCACGAATCCGCGCACGCCATCGTCGCCGCCGGAAGTCCCCACCAGGACTTTGTCTTTCACGACCAGCGGCGCGCTGGTCGCCCCGTAATTCTTGTTTCCTTCGGCTTAGGGGACGTCCCATAGGAGATGCCCGGAGCGCGCATCCAGGCAGAGCAGATGGGCATTGTCCGTTTCCATATAGATGCGCCAGCCTAGAATCCCCACACCGCGATTGTGATGCTGCGAAGCGTCGTCAATGAGCCCTTCGGTGACCGGCCGCGAGTAGTGCCAAATGACGCGGCCAGTTTGCGCATCGAGAGCATAGGCATCGTTGGCGGAGGTGACAAACATGAGTCCGTCGAAAACCACCGGCGTGACTTCCAGGCTATTCGAATTGGGCGCGTGAAAGACCCATTGCGCGCGCAATTGCCCGACATTCTTAACCTGGATCTGATCGAGGCTGCTGAAGCGGCGGCCGGTATAATCCCCATGGTAGGAAAGCCAATTCGCCCCCACCGGCTGTGCGGCAAGGGCTTCTGCCGTCACGCGGACCGAGGTAGAAACGGAAACGCTGCCCGCTTCTTGCGCCCGCGCAGCCGCCAGGAATCCGCAGACGACTATCATCCAGAGCGCTCCTAGACCGAACCGCATCTTCTCAGGAACTCCTGTCCGTTGCTGTGACCCGGGCTTCGCCAAGCAAACCCTGGTCGTTCCCCTGCTGATCCATCAGATGAAGAGAAACCCGCGCGGTTTGTGCCGGAACTTTGAGTTCCACGCGCAGCTCTATGACTTCGGCTGGACTCACCGGTTGCAACGGGATGTTCGCAATCGGCGCTCCATGCCTGTCGAAGAGCCGGGCCTCCAGCTTTCCCGGCACAAACACGCCAAAAATGCCGGTAAGCAGGATGCCGCTGTCGGTCCAGGAAACCGTCAGCGAACTCCCCACCACACCGGCATCCATCACGGTCTTGAATTCTTTCCCCATCCGCGTGGGAAACCAATGGGTGTCCAGCGCGTACGTCTCTCCCGGCTCGAGCCGCACCATCGGACTATTCACCTCCGCTTCCATGTAGTGGAGCGGGTCTTCCGGATTCGCAGGCGTGAAGTAGGGAATTCCCTTGTCGTCGAGTTCCAGCGCAGGACCGTTCTTGTAGAAAATCACCGTCGCTTTGCCAGGATACTCCGCTCCTTCGAAGTGAGGAAAGCGTTCCACCATGGCGTAATGCGCCGTGCCGTCGACGACCGTGAGCCACTCACCCGGGGAATCCACCCACACTTCACTCTGCAAATACTGCCAGTGCAGGGTGAACAGATCGTTTTTCACTGCAAAGGAAGAATCATTCGCAAGGGCGGAGCGCACCTGATACCGACGGAGGTACGCGCTGTGTTGGTTTGCTGGGGTGAAGGCCCAGAACTCATGATTGAACTCGCTGGGGTTCCCAGCTTCTGTCGTGTCGAATTGCGTGACCGATTGCACCGACCACCGAATCGGGTGACCGGTGATGTTTTTCATCACCGCATGGAATGAAATCTCCGGCGAATTCCCGCCGATCTCGATTTCACGGGCGTATTGCAGCCCCGTTTTCGGATCAGCCGGCCCGTCCAGCCTCACGGTGCATCGGGAATCCTCGGACAGAATCTTGAAAGAGTAGTCGCCGTCGTCGAGCGCGTCCGAGACGGGGCCGGCCCAATGCTGCTCATCCTCTGTTCCCTCCGGCATCGGCCAGATTTTGTCGCCTCCATAATTAATCCAGCGCCCCTTCGCTGCTTCGCTGCCCGGGGGGAGGTATTGTCCTTTGTACTTTGGATTCACAAATAAATACGCATGACCAAGAAAGGTGACCTGCATCACGCGTCCGCCGAGCTGCGGCACGATCACGACGTTTATCCACGGATTGCTCATCTCTTGGGCGCGCCAGCCCTCAAAGTTCTTGGATTCGATCCGGCAAACAGGTGAACTCGGCGTTTGCGCCGACGATTGTCGCGGAAAGAAGCTTGCACAAAGCACCGTGGCAACCAGCGAGAAGGCCCGTAGCAACACGCAAAAATCCGGTGCCTCCACCGACACGATGAAATGATCAACCATCTGGTGAGAGTCTCTATACTACGGCGTTCTTCTAAGTTCCAGCCCCAATCCTATAAGCCAATCACTCTTTCGCTGTCTTAGTTAGAGACGTCCAAACTTCTTGACTGCCTCCTGGATGGACTTGAGCTTTTCGATCCACGCGTACATGGAGTGCTCCTTAAAGTCCATTTCTTCTGCCAGCGCGAGGACTTGCGCCGCGGTGGGGCGAGGAACCACCACCACGCCATCGGCATCCGCGACCACAATGTCCCCGGGATTCACCGCGACTCCGTCGCACACGACCGGAATGTTCGCTCCTGCGAAGCGGTAATGGCTCACTGAAGTGGACGGCACGATTCCCAAGGCGTATACGGGGAAGCCGATTTTCTGCAGATAGGCGGTGTCTCGTACGCCTCCATCGATCACTGCGCCCGAAAAATTGCGCGATGCCATCGCCGTTCCCATCAAACCGCCCATGCCCGCTATGTCTGCGCCGTCCTCGACCACCATGACATAGACGGAATTCCGAGACCCCTCGTCGATGGCCGCCAGCATCCCTCTGAGCGCGTCCGGATCATGGTTGCTTTCTTTCTTTAACAGCACCGTCACCGCCAATCCGGCAAATTTCGTCGGGAAAATCGGCCGCATGCGATGCGACATGTACATCTTGCGTCCGCTGATTTGCTCCAGCGCATCCGAAACCGAAGCAGCCTCGACGTGCCGGAATCCTTCGAGCAAGGAAGCATCGTCACTCGACTTCGCAGCTTCTTGACCCAGTCTTGCGGAAGGCGACCAGGCCCATCCTGCAATTCCCGCCAGGAAAAGGCCCACAGCGAGAAATACTCCCGAGGCGAGGGCGTGGCGAGGGAAATGAATGAATCTGCTCATGGACTCCTCCTGGAAGCCAGTCTGAAGCGCGGACGCTAACACCGTTTTGCGCAGCTGCGGTAGATGCGCGAAGTCGGGGACGCGAATCGGGGGAACGCCAACTCCGCGCCGCCCGGCGGGAATTTCGCCGCTGAGAAACAGGTTGACATGCACTACCCAATGAGATATCACGGCGTTCCATTGTGAACGGGATTTTTCATAATCCCAACGTTATTTTCAACTGCTGAAAGTTCACAAGGGAGCGCGACCAAGCCGCTATCCGCCGCCACGCGCCAAATGTTGGCCGTGCGTTTTGCGCACCGGGACCAGCAGGAGGGCAGCTTTCATCTTGCAAGCCTCGCACCGCTTTTTCTGTGCAGCGATCCTTACCGCAGTCTTTGCTGCTTGCGCATTGCTCGTGCCTGCCGAGGCGCAGAAGGGACATCCCGCGGCCAGAAAAAATCAGCCTGGCCGTTCTGCTGTGGCGGATGGGCGCAAATTGTTCGATTCGGTCTGTGCAACCTGCCACGGCCTGGACGGGCGAGGCGGCGAGCGCGGACCCAATATCGCCACACGCCCGGAAGTGCAGCGGCTGTCCGACGAGGAAACTCTGCGCATTCTCCAGGCCGGAATCCCAGCGACGGGAATGCCCGGGTTTGACGCGCTGGGGGCGCCAATGCTCCAGGCCGTGATGGGCTACTTGCGAACTCTCCAGAGCGTTAGCCACGCTGTTCCTATCCCCGGCAATCCGCAAAGAGGCAAATTACTTTTCGTCGGAAAGGCAGGCTGCGCGAACTGTCACATGATCAACGGCGCAGGTGGATTTCTCGGAGCCGATCTGTCCTCCTACGGTTCAAATGTTTCGCTCGAGGAAATTCGAAGTGCCATTACCGATCCCCATAAGGACCTGGATCCGCGGTCCAGGACCGTGCTTGCGACCACTCGAGAAGGCCGCCAATTCACGGGCATCGCCCGCAACGAAGATAATTTCTCCCTGCAATTGCAGTCGCTCGATGGAACCTTCCAGCTGCTCGCCAAATCGGACCTCGAGCATCTCGAATATCAGCCGAAATCACCGATGCCGTCCGATTACGGCACCGTGCTGAGCGCCAGTGAGCTGGATGATTTGGTGAGCTATCTGGTCAGCGTCGCGCGGACCACCAAGCAAGCCCAAGCATCGGAAACAAAATCGCCGCGCAAGGAAGAAGAAGATGACTAGCCGCTGACCTCGTTATTGCTCTCTCTATCCGCCTGGTCAGCTATTTTGAATTTCAAGATATGCTCCGAAGATTGGACCTCGAAGGTGAAAAAAGTATCTTGCATTCTCACTCCGTTGCTGCTCGCGGTGGCCGCTCTCAGTTCCCTGACAGCCGGTGCGCCGGCGCGGCGCTTCGAATTGCTTGCCGAATCGCCGCAATTCTGGAAGCTGCTGGATCACCATGCGCAACTCACAACCGTCGCCACAGGGTTCGGATTTACGGAAGGCCCGGTCTGGGACCCCTCGGGATTTCTTTATGTCAGCGATGAAGAAATCAACAAGATCTTCCGCGTCTATCTGGCCGACGGGCGGAAGGAGGAAGTCCTCTCTCTTGGCGACCCCGACGGAAATACCTATGACCGGGAGCGTCATCTTCTCGACTGTGCCAGCGTTTTGCGCGCCATCATCCAGGTCGAGCCGCAAGGACATTACCAGATTCTGGCCGACCGCTATCAAGGGAAACGCTTCAACAGCCCCAACGATGTGATCATCGGCCCGGACGGGGCCATCTATTTCACCGATCCGACGCTGGACTTGGTAAAGGGAGAGAAGCAGGAAATTCCATTCCAAGGAGTGTATCGGCTCGATGGGCATGGCCAAGTACGCTTGCTTACAAAGGATCTGACCCAACCGAACGGCCTGGCCTTCTCCCCCGACGGGAAAAAATTCTATGTAGATGACAGTCAGCAAAGAAACATTCGCGTTTATGAACTGATGCCGGACGGGGCCCTGGCCAATGGGCGCATGTTCGGAGAAGAGCCGGGCGGAAAGGGCGATGGCGTGCCGGACGGAATCAAAATAGACAAACACGGGAATCTTTATGTGACCGGCCCGAAAGGAATCTGGGTGTGGGACGAACAGGGCCACCATCTGGGGACGATCGCCATGCCGGAGCAGCCCGCCAACCTCGCCTGGGGGGATGCGGACTATGGCACGCTGTACATCACGGCGACGACATCCGTATACCGTTTGCCGACCAAAACGCACGGCTTCGTCCCGTATCTGCCGACATCAAAATGAAATTGCCGGTCGAGACTCCGAGGATGGGTTTCGAGTCTAGCTCAGGGCGTGTTTCAGCCGCTTCGCGGTTTTCTGCAACTGGCGCTTGAGAGCATCGACTTGCTTCGATATATCATCAAGCTCTTTTTTAGCCAGCGATCCTGCTCTTGCGACCTTTTGAACTTTGCGATCCGCCTTGCCCATGGCGGTCCCAATTCTCACTGCGACTCGAGTGAGCCTACTCTTTCTAGCCATCCGGATCCTCCATTTGTGACCATCCTATACCGGAACGATTCCGGCAGTCATTAAGATAACCTGGTCGCTCACCAGGCTTGATTACAGCCGAAAGCCTGATACACAATCACCGCCCGGTGAGAACCGCAATCGTTTTCGATAGTCCCAGTCTCGGTAATCGGCGGTGCATTCCTGATGTTCCGGCCTGCTTCCGTCTCGATCTGCCCAGACAAGAAATGCAGGACAAAGTTATGACCAAGATTGCTCAAGAGCCATCGCAGTGCTGGCGGATCAGGCGGTTTTCTTGTCTCTTCGTGCCAGTTTCACTTCTCCTGTTGTGCGTCTCGGGCCCGGTCCACGCGCAGTGGAATCCCCTGAACCCCGTAATCTCCGTCGAGCGGGAGTCGGGTGGCGTGCAATTGGCGCTCGAATACGGAGCGCTAAGGCTCGAAGTGTGCTCGGACTCCATCATTCGAGTGCGCTATTCGCCCACGACGTCATTTCGAGCGCGCCCGGAATTCGTGGTGATCAAAGACCGTTGGCCGGCAACGAAGTGGGAAATGCAATCTGCCGAGGACGCCATCGTAGTGAGCACTTCGCAACTGAAAGTCGTGGTGGCGCGCAAGGACAGCAGTGTCACCTTCCAGGATTCCGCCGGTAAGACCCTGTTCGAGCAGAATGAAGTCAGCATGACTCCGACGGTGGTGAACGGCGAGCAGACCTATCATGCAGAACTTTATTCGAAATTTTGGGGCTCCTATGAGTCCTTTTACGGCCTCGGACAGCATCAGGCGGGGGTTTGGAATTACCGCGGCGAGGCCGTGGATATTTCGCAGGACAACACCAACATCAGCATTCCTTTGCTTCTATCGAGCGATGGCTATGGAATCTTCTGGAACAATGCTTCGCGCAGCCGGTTCAACAATCGCTTTCTCAATGCCCTTTATCTCAGCTCAGAAGTCGCCGACGTACTGGACTACTACTTTCTGTACGGTCCGGAGTTCGACAAAGTCATCGGAGGATACCGAGAGCTCACCGGTCGACCACCGATGTTCGGCAAATGGGCTTATGGATTCTGGCAATGCAAGAATAAATACAACACGCAGGAGGAGTTGCTCGGCGTCGCTCACAAATACCGGCAACTGCACATCCCCGCCGACAATATCGTGCAGGACTGGTTCTGGTGGTACACCATGGGAGAACCGGTGTTCGACAAAGCCCGCTATCCCGATCCCCCGGGGATGATAGAAGACCTCCACAAAAACAAATTCCACCTGATGATTTCCTTCTGGCCCTACTTCCGTCCCGGCACGAAAACCTATGAGGCCATGGAGGAGCGCGGCTTTTTCATCGATAAGACGAAAGTCGGCGCTTTTCATCCGGCTCAAATGGGCCTATACGATGCGTTTAATCCTGAAGCCCGAAAGTACTACTGGAATTTGATGGACCAGGCGCTCTTCAAGATCGGTGTGGACGCCTGGTGGTTGGATACCACCGAACCAGAAACCGAGGACCGGGAAACCAACATTCTGGTGACGAATAAGACCTACCTGGGGAACGGCGCTCGATACGCCAATATGTTCCCGTTGATGACCACGAGTGCGGTTTATCAGGGCCAAAGAAGCGCGTCCGACCAAAAGCGTGTTTTCATTCTTTCCCGTTCCGCGTTCGCGGGTGCGCAGCGAAACGCCGCCGCCGTCTGGTCAGGAGACGTGAATTCGGACTGGGTGTTTTTCAAAAAACAAATACCGGCGGGACTGAATTATTCGATCTCCGGCCTTCCGTATTGGACGACGGACATTGGAGGATTCGTCTCCGGCAATCCCGACGACGCGGAGTACCGCGAACTGTTTATTCGCTGGTTTCAATTCGGCACGTTCAATCCGCTGGTGCGAGTGCACGGAACGCGTTCCACGAACCAGAATGAATTGTGGTCTTATGGTTCCGACGCCCAGAAAATCCTTGTAGGTTATGACACGCTTCGCTACCGGCTGCTGCCTTACATCTATTCCCTGGCGTGGATGACCACAAGCCAGGGCTACACGCCCATGCGCGGATTGGTGATGGATTTCCGCGCCGATCCGCGCACTGCGACAATCGGAGACCAATTCATGTTCGGCCCAGCCTTCCTCGTGAATCCCGTCACTGAACCGGGCGCGAATACCAGGCGCGCTTACCTGCCAAAGGCGAAATGGTACGACTTTTGGACGGGAACTTCCGTGGAAGGCCCGCGCACGGTTGATGCCGCTGCGCCGATAGAGAAGCTCCCGCTGTTTGTACGCGCGGGATCGATCATTCCGATGGGACCGGCAAAGGAATGGTCCACAGAGAAGCCGGAAGACCCCATAGAATTGCGCATCTATCGGGGAGCGAATGGCGATTTTACCCTCTACGAAGACGAGAACGATGGCTACAACTATGAAAAGGGCGCATACGCCACGATTCAGTTCCATTGGGAGGAAGGGAAACAGACTTTGACGATCGCCGAACGCCAGGGCGAGTTTCCGGGGATGCTAGCCGACCGCAGCTTCGAGGTGGTCTTCGTCGACGCGAACCACGGAGTTGGCATCCTGGCCGAAGGCAAACCGGACAAGGTCATCCACTACGCCGGCAAGCAGATTACCGTTACCCCGTAGCATCTCGTTATGAAGGCGCGCACGTGCAGCTGCTACTTCGCCTGCTCCGCACAATGCTGATCCTGGTGGAGCTTCAGCTTGCCTCCCTGTAGGTAAAACCCCAGGACTAGAGGCCTTTTGCCCACGCGGATTCCCTAACATGAAACACGCGTCGGCAGTGACGTGCATCCGGATTAAGAATCTGGATTAAAGAATCTGGATTAAATCTGGATTAAGAATCGTTGACATTCAAATTTCAGGTGACTATACTCCCCGCCAAATAGGATAGTTAACCGATTTAGCTGAGGGTGCTAGGCCATTTCGAGGATTCTTTTTGGGGTGAAGGAGCAAGTCATGAGCCTATCTAGATTCTCTCTCAGGATGTTTCTGTCGTTGGCCTACATGGCCGTTCTCGCCGTCAGCGTTTGCGCTCAGTTCAAGGCTAGCATCCAGGGTACGGTCCTGGATTCTAAGGGAGGCGCCGTAGCCGGAGCGAAAGTGACTGTGACTAACCAGGCCAACGGTGCGATGCGTGACACAGCCACATCCGAAGAAGGCTTTTACCGTATCGGCGAATTGCCACCGGGCAACTACATTGTCACTGTCGAAGCAGCAGGCTTCAAGAAGTCCACTTCGAAGGATGTGGAAGTGCAAGGAGAGGCGCCACGCGGATTGGATATCACATTGGACGTCGGTGCGGTTACCGAGCAGGTGACCGTTTCCGCTTCGGCCCTCGCACTACAGACGGAGGACGCCAGCCTGTCCACGACGATTTCCTCCCAGCAGTTCGAGCGCCTTCCCCAAGTCGGTCGTGATCCCTACGAGTTATTGCGTTTGGCCCCAGGCGTATTCGGTGATGGTGCTCGCGCCGCGAACGGCACCGCCGCGAATTTGCCCAACGCTGGCGGACCGGGGGGTTCCAACTCTTCCATCTTCTCAGTAGAAAACCAGGTACAGGTCACCGCGAATGGCCAGCGAAACAGCGGCAATAATTTTACGATCGACGGCACGAGCGTCAACAGCCTGACTTGGGGCGGTGCGGCAATTCTGACGCCAAATCAAGAGTCTATCGAGGAACTGACCGTTGTCTCGAACAGTTATTCCGCCGAGGATGGGCGGAACACCGGCGCCCAAGTCAAGGTTGTGTCTAAGAATGGCACTAACCAGCTCCATGGCAGCGGCTTTTTCAAGGATGACTCTCCCGGCCTGAATGCTTTCAACAAGTGGGGCGGCCCGGACGGTCAGTCGCCACAAAAGGTACGCCAAAATCTGCGGCAATTTGGAGGTAGTCTCGGCGGACCAATCATGAAGGACAAGGTGTTCTTTTTCTTTTCCTATGAAGGGGACCGCACCAGCGACATTCAGTTTTCAGGAGGTCAGTATGTGGAGACGCCGGCCTTGCAGCAATGGATGGCCGCGAATCGCAAGGGCACAGTAGTGGGCGATTTGGTCACGGCAACTGGATGGCAGCCAAGAATCGCGCAGGTTTTGCCCTCAAGTTGCTCAGACTTCAATTCCGTAGGGCTTGGCTCTGCCGCCAACTGCCAGGTCGTTTCCGGCGGGGTAGATTTGGGTTCGGCAGCCCAAGGGACCTGCAGTATGAGTTACGGCCAGTATGCGGACATCTTCTCGGGAAATCCAACGGCCTGCGGCCTCGACGGGGTGGCGGATTTTCAGAAAGTCATCACGGTAGCCCCCACGCGGTCCAGCGGCAACCAGTACAATGCTCGGGTGGACTACGCTCGCGCCAGAGATCTGTTTGCAGTCAGTTTCTACATCACGCCTCTGAACAGCGTCGGCGGCGACATTGGTGCCAATGGCCGGCCGATGGCAGACCTTACCTTCGACCCGCGGAACAAGTATGTGGCCCTGATCTGGAACCGCACCCTCTCCTCGACAATGATGAATGAGGCCCGCTTGAATTGGACGCGCTTTTTTGCCAACCAATTGGCGAGCAATTCGGCTGTGGCGTGGAATCTGCCGCGTTGGCAGATTGAAGACGTTCCTGGTGACCGCACGACGTACGGCGCAAACCAGGGGACGAACTCGCCGGGAGTGTTCGCGCAGAATCAGTTCGAATTTCGTGACACCTTCAGCAAACTACTGGGACGCCATGGTCTCAAGGCGGGATTTGCCGCCACCTTAAACCAGGACAACAATGACTACGAATTTGGGGCCGCACGCCCCGTATACGTGGCCCATGGCATCTGGAACTTTGTGGATGGCACTCCCATCTACGAAGGTATCAATGTTGATCCGCGGACGGGTGCTCCTACCGACGTCCACAAATATTACCGCCAGCACGACTATTCCTTCTTCGGGCAGGATGATATCAAGCTGAGGCCGAATCTGACTCTCAACGTTGGCTTGCGATATGAGTACTTTGCCCCGCTCAATGAGAAATTTGGCCGCCAAAGCAATCTCAGCCTGGGCTCCGGTCCCAACCCCCTGCAGACCGCGACGCTGAAGGTGGGTGGCCCTCTCTACCCTGCCGACAAGAATAACTTTGCGCCGCGTCTAGGTTTTGCCTGGACACCCTCAAAGTTTATGAATAAGACGGTCATCCGTGGCGGTTTCGGGGTGGCCTACAACCGCATCACCGATACCATGACGGGCATCAGCAGGGTGAACCCTCCCTTCTTATTCCGGGAAGGATTCTGCTGCGCGATGAGTGCGAATGACTTCGCGGCGAACTCCTGGGGTGTTCCGCCTTACGACAACGGACTGATCGTTGTCACCGAAGGCCAGAACAACAACCCGCTGAGCTGGCCTGCCAATCCGCTGATCGCCGCCACTTTCAATCCGGCCACCGGCCTGCCAGTCGGCGGCGGCAACGTGGAGATCTGGGGTGCTCCTCAGACCACTCGCACCCCCTATGTATACCTGTACTCAACGGAAGTGCAGCATGAACTGCCTGCAAATTTCATTTTGACGCTTGGCTACCAGGGCAGCCAGAGTCGTAAGATGCTGAGAATCGTTGGCCTTAACCGGGTTTATCCCCAGGTGAATCCGGTTTTGTCCCCTGTCTATTTTCCCACCACTGATGTGAACGGCCATTTCAACGCGCTGAACGTGAGTGCTACCCGGCGTTTTTCTCACGGGTTCCAGTTCTTTGGCAAATATCAATATAGCCGCAGCATGGACGGAGGCTCCTGGGAGGGAGCTGGAGGCAACAGGGATCCCTTCTATCCGCTCAACCAGAACTATGACTATGGGCCGTCCGACTTCGATGTGACCCACAATATGCTGTTTACGGCGCTCTATGACATCCCGCTTCTGAAGAACCGCCATGACTTGGTGGGGAAAGCCTTGGGCGGCTGGCACGTGGATGGAACTTTCCAATACCACACTGGTTTTCCCTGGTCGCCGATCGAAAGCAATAATTGCCCCCCCATCCCTGCTGGAGGCACGCTCTGCCCGGCTCTCCCGGCGGCATACCTCGGCAAAGCTGGAGGCGACTACAGCACGGACACCCTCAAGCAGCCCAATGGCAACTTCCCAGGCATCGTCTCCGGTGGAAACTGCACCGCAGCGAATGGCCCAATCGCTGGAACACCCTACTTCGATGTCTGCACGACAGGCCCGCCGTTTATTCACCGCAATTCGTTCCGCGGCCCGCGGTACCAGACGATTGACATGAGCTTTGCCAAATCCACGCCGGTGCCCTTTTTCAAAAGTGAATCGGCCAAGCTGGACCTCCGCGCCAATTTTTTCAACCTCTTCAACAAGCTGAACCTGACCCCGTTCGCTCGTAACGCCAGCAACGTGTCCATCAACGATCCGCACTTTGGCCAAGCCAGCGGCGCTTTGGCCGGCCGCGTGATTGAGTTCCAAGCTCGGCTGAGTTTCTAGCGAGAAGTTGCTCCGGCCCCGCCTGGGGAATTCCAGGATTGCGCAGAGTTACCTTGGCTCTTTCACCGGGATTCCGTGAAAGAGCGCTCATGGGAAGTGGAAAAAGGCCGCTCTTTCGGGCATAACTGGGTTATGGAAACGTGACCGATGCCCAAAGGAGAGCGGCCTTTTCCATGACCGAGTATGGCCCGCCGCGGTATTTGTCTAAATCGCATTCTTCTTGCCCGGCGGCACGGCTCGACGGTACGCGGGTGATGGTGGAAGGATCGTCTCATTCATTGAATCGTGTTCTACTTTGCTACCTCTCCTTGTTCTTCTTCTGCGGATCGGGAACTTCCCGTTTGCTCGCCCGGCAGAGTACCGAAGTCCCACCAGCCTTGGCTGCCGATGAACTCTCACGGCGCTTGGAGGCGGCGATGGAGGCGCGGAAGGCGGGCGAGCTTGGCGCTATCGGTCTGGCCAGCGAGAAGCTGATCGCCCTTGGCCTTGTGGACATGGCCAAGCTCCGGCTGGACGCGAAGGCCTATGAAGAGGCTGCCAAGCTTTGCCGGGAATCCCTGGAGTTTGAGGACACGCCGGAAACCCGGGTGGAGCTCGCGATTGTGAGTCTTTACGCCAAGAAACCAGCCGAAGCGGTAGAGCAGTCTTCTCTTGCCGCCGAGAGGGATCCGCGAAACGCCCTCGCCTGGAACATCAAGGGCGAAGCCCTGTTACGGCAGGAGGACTATGCAGGCGCCGCAGCGGCGCTTAGCAATTCCCTGGAGCTGAAACAAGACGCGGAGTCAGTCTATGCCCTGGGGATCGCCCATCTCGGGATTGGCGAAAAACAAAAAGCGGCGGGTGACTTCTCGCAGTTGCTGGCGCTCACCGGGGAGCACGGCTGGTCGCTAGTGCTTGTTGGGCGGGCATATCGAGAGGCGGGGATGATCGCGGAAGCCGAGTCGGAATTTGGCAGCGCTCTGCGGCTCGATCCCCGCACACCAGAGGGGCACTACTATTTGGCGCTGACCCTGCTGCAGTCCAACGCGTGGAACCCCACTCCTGAAGTGAAATCGCACTTGCACGAGGAGCTGAAGCTTAATTCCCGCCACTTTTTTGCCAACTATCTGCTCGGTTTCTTTGCCACCAACGAAAGAAACTACGACGAAGCGGACCGCTACTTACAGCTGGCGGCAAAGTTGAACCCTGCGCTTCCCGAAGTCTGGCTTTATCTTGGACTGAACGCTCATGACCGCGGTGCCAACCGTCTCGCGGAAACATATTTTCGTAAGGCCATTGCGCTCGCCACGAATGACATTCCCACGGAACATCTGTCGATTCGGAAAGCCTACTTTGGTCTGGGCCGCATTCTGTTGTCCACTGGGAGAAAGGCGGAAAGCGATAAACTATTTCAGAAGGCGCGAGAACTCCAGAGGGAGGAGCAGGCAGAAGGACAGAGGAGAATGGCTTCGGAGAATGCGAAGAGCGGAGCGGGCGTGGCTGGCGGTTCTGTACCGTATATCCCGGAGGCGGATAGCCGGAATTCAGTTGCGACCGCATCGCGACAGGGCCTGAACGGTGGAGAAGAGGCGCGGACGGTTTCGCGCAAGGCCAGCGATTCGCAGAGTCCCGCAGGGAAGGGGGAAGAACATCTGCGCGCTATTTTGGGCTCCTCGTTCAACGACCTTGCCACCGCGGAAGCCCTGCAGGAGAAGTATGACTTGGCCTTCAGGCATTATCGCGAGGCCGAGAGATGGGATTCCAGAATTCCCAACTTGCAGCGCAATTTGGGCCTGGCCGCGTTTTTTGTCGGCAAACCTGCGGAAGCGATTCGCTTGCTTGCGAGAGTTGTTACGGAGGAGCCCGGTGACGCTCACGCGCGAGTGGTTCTCGCGCTGGCCTATTTTGCGGCCGAAGACTTCGCGAAGACGGCGCAAACCATATCCCCTATCGCTGATCGCGCCCTTCAGGACCCGCAACTCGGATTTGCATGGGCCAAGTCCCTCGCGGAGACCGGGAATAAGCGCGGAGCGGCCCACGCGCTGGAAACCATGGAGAAAGCCGACTCGCGTCTTAGCGTGGAGAGTCTGATCCAATTTGGCCGGCTGTGGAGCGAGCTGAGAGAAATAGCGCGTGCTGCCCAGTCTTTTCGTCGCATACTCCTCGTTGATCCTGCAAACGCCGACGCCAAGTTTGCGCTCGGGATCGCTTTGATGAGCTTATCCAAACAGAGTGAGGCTGCTGATCTGTTTCTTTCCGTTCTTGTGGATCACCCAGACCATGTAGAAGCTCGTTACCAGCTTGGCCGGGCCCTGCTGCAGTCGGGGAATTTTCCCGAAGCTATTCGCAATTTGGAAGAAGTTACCAGGCTGCAGCCCGCCAGGCTCTCCGTCCATCTTGATTTGGAGGCAGCGTATCGGAAGGCTGGCCGCGCGGCAGAAGCTGATCGTGAGCGCGTTCTCTGCGGGGCTCTAAAGAATCGCCGCCGGCCGGCGAGAGAGCATGAACTTAAGGCGTCACCGATATGACCTGGGCGGTTCTGCTTAGGCGGTGTGAAATCCCACTTTCTGCATTGCGGATTGCGCTTCGGGATTCTTCATGAACGTATTCCAGATAAGACCAGTGCGATGATTTTCCGCCATCAGCATGGTGATACCGAGGTCAATTCCCAGCACGTCCGAGTCATACCAGCCAGTTAGCGGATTGAAAGCATCAACAAAGCTGTATTTCACCCAGGCCTTTTCCCGGTAATGCCCGCGTAGATTCCGCAGGACGCGCATACAATCGTCAAAAAGAAAGGGAAGAGAGCCGCCCGTGGCGCAAGGCACGATGCTTCCATCGATGGGCCCTTGCGGCGGCGGGCCGCCCCAGGCCGTGTATCCGTTCACATAGTCCGAGGCGCTGATCCCCCATAGGCTTTCGCTGTAGTCCGGAAACTTGTCGTCGAGGGACATACAAAAAAGTTTGTGCGCCGTGGTGGCCTTCACGGAATTCTCGAAGTAATCCGCGTAGGCGTCGCGTTTCTTCCTAAAATCAAACCAGGCTTGCGAGTATTGATGCGTGAATATCGGATCGTTGCCGGAAATATAATCGATTCCCTGGTATTGAATCCTCGGACGCGTCCAGGCATCCCATGAACTCGCCGGGATCGGATGCGTCGGCGAACCAACCGCCAGGAGATAAATCATCATCAATTCGCAGTAGTGTTCCCATCGGGCGTTCAAAAATCCCGATTCCGGTGTCCAGCCCATGGACAGGGTCGAGGCGCCATCGAGCATCCACGGCCAGTCGATCCGCTCGTAGATTTTCGTCGCCAGATCTTTGATTTCCTGATCGGCAAAGTATTGCCGGGCAGTAAGCACGCCACAAAGCAAGAGAGAAGAATCGATGGAAGACAGCTCACACTTCTCCCAGCGCTTGCCGGTTTCCATGTGAATGAAGTGGAAAAAGAACCCGTGCTCGTTTGGCAAATCGTTGGCCAGGAATCGCAGCGTCTTCTGCACGCGTTCAACAATCTCAGGAGACTTGCCATAACCACGCTGGTCGCCAATGCACAGGCTGGTCAGGCCGAATCCCGTGGCGGCGATGCTGGACATCATCCGTGAATCGTTGCCATTGGCCAGAGCGCGATCCTTCACCTGTCCGGTTTTCTGGCTTGCTTCATCCCAGAAGAATTGGAAAGTCGCACGCTGAATTTCGTCCAGGAGTTGGGCGTCCGTTCCTTCGTAAGGCGCGCCTTTTGGCTCCAGGAAAGCTCGCCGCGTTTGCTTCCCACAACCAGCCAGCGTTACGAGCGGTCGGGCCAGCAAACCGATTCCGCAAATCTTTATGACTTCTCTTCGGGAAAGGGAGCGCTCGCCAATCATTTGCGAATCCTTGCCTATTTTGTGATTTGGAGTGTGGCTTCGGAACCACTACTGGAGTCCGGACTTGCCCACAGCGTGATGCGCGCCGGCTCGGCGGCGAACTTGTTTTGATCGTTCCAGATGGCAAACGCTTCGGGCCCGAGATTGAACGTCACTTTTTTCGTTTCACCGGGAGCAAGCGCAATACGCTGGAAACCACAGAGCGCCCGGACCGGCTGCGCGATGCTAGTTCCTTCGAACCGCAAGTAAAGCTGGATGGTTTCCTCCCCCGCTCGTGTTCCCGTGTTGGTAATCTCAGAGTTGACGCTCATAACTGTCCTTGCGGCTCGCTCGCTCAGTTGTTCATTCAGCGCCTTCGCGCTCAGCTGGGGCTTGTCGAGCTTGAGGTCCCCGTAGCGATAGCTGGAATACGATAGCCCGTAGCCGAAAGGGAACTGCGGGGTGTTCTGCTCGTCGATGTAACGCGAGACGAATTTGTCGGTGCCATTCTTCGGGGGATGCGTTAAGTCGCTTTGACCCGGCGGGCGCCCCGTACTCAGGGCGTCGTAGTACAGAGGCTCTTGTCCAACGCTTCGCGGCCAGCTCACCACCAGCCTCCCGACTGGATTTGCGTCGCCAAAAATTGTGCGCACCAGGGCGGGCCCGGCCTGGACGCCCGGAAACCACGCGGCCAGAACCGCGGGCACCCGTTCAAACGCCCATGGAAGTGTCAGCGGCCGCCCACTGAACAGCACCAGAACGACAGGCTTCCCGGTTCGGACGACTTGCTCCAGAAGTTGCTGTTGCTGTCCCGGCAGGCCGAGATGCGCGCGCGACGCCGCTTCACCCGTCATCTCTGGGGCGCTTTCTCCTAAGGCCAGAATCACGGTATCGGATTGCTCCGCAGCTTTGACCGCCTCTGCTATTTGCTCAGCCGATCCGCCGATGATCTCCGCCCCTTTTGCATAACGAACGCGTTCCGCCCCAAGTTTTTGCGTGAGCGCAGAACGCAAAGTGATGACGTCTTCGGGCCGCGCTTGCCCGGACCAGCAACCCAGCATGTCGCGGGGATCGTCAGACAGCGGGCCGATCAGAGCAATGGTTTTCGCGTCGGCCGAGAGCGGCAAAACAGGCGTTTCCCCCGGGAAGCGCGCATTCTTCAGCAGCACGAAGGACCTTTCAGCAGCGGTGCGCGCCAAAGCCAGACTCTCGGGTTGAACCATCGCCCCCGCTTCGCGGGTCTCGTCTGCATAGGGATGTTCGAACAGACCCAGCCCGAATTTCACGCGCAGCACGCGCCGCACGGCCTCGTCCACGGCGGCCTCCGGAACTTCCCCGGAGCGCACCAGTTGCGCGAGATTTTCGTGGTAGAGACTGCTGGCCATGTCCATATCAACACCGCCGAGAAAGGCCTTGCGTGCGGCCGTCGCACCATCATTGGCGATTCCGTGTGCCATGAGTTCGGCGACCGAGGTCCAATCGCTATCCACCAGTCCCTGGAATCCCCACTCCTTCCGCAAAATCTGTTTCAGGGTGAAAGGATTTGCGGAGGTGGGTATCCCATTCAGCGAATTAAACGCGCTCATGAGGGTGGCAGCGCCGGCATCGACTGCGGCTTCGAATGGCGGCAAATAAAATTGCCGCAAAGTGTGTTCGGAAAGTTCCACTGCATTGTAATCACGGCCGCCTTCCGCGGCGCCGTAGCCCACATAGTGCTTGGGGCACGCCGCGATACTGTCAGCCGCATCCAGCCGCTCTCCCTGATAACCGCGCACATAAGCCCGGGCCAGGGCCGCCCCAAGATAAGGGTCTTCACCAGATCCTTCGGCGATTCTTCCCCAGCGTGCGTCTCTTGCGATGTCAACCATTGGTGAAAATGTCCAGCGAACTCCGCTGGCGGATGTTTCACGTGCCGCTATACGCGCCGTTCGTTCCACCAATTCCGGATCCCAGCTGGAGGCCAGACCCAAGGGGATGGGGAACTCCGTTCGAAATCCGTGAATCACGTCCAGGCCAAAAAGAAGAGGAATGTGCAATCGGGATTGCTCTACGGCGATGCGTTGGAAGACATTTACTTGGCGCGCCCTAGTAATGTTAAATAGCGCCCCGACTTCCCCCTTCCGGATCATGTCCTCATAATCCGTGCGACCGGTGCCAGGCCCGGTCGGCTGTCCGGCGGAGTATTGGACTAACTGCCCAACTTTTTCCTCGAGCATCATCTTTCGAAGAAGGGCTTCCACTTTTTTTTCGGAACTTGGGTCGGATAAGCTGGCACGGACATGCGTCTCTCGCGCGACGAAAGGAGAAGATTTCGTTTGCGCCAGCGCCGCTTGGCTGAATGTGAGTACAAGCGCGACGATTGCGGAACGATGCGGCAGCGAAGTCACGTTTGAAACACTCCGGTGATTCGGGCGGATCCCGGAACGAACCGCGTTCCGAGGTCCGCGGCGGCCGGCAAGCCGGTCCGATTTACGTCCAGGTCAACTGCCAGATTCAGACCGAGACAAGCATCGCTAACCCTGAGAATCCAGACCGGCGCCGATGCGCCAAGGGACTTCGGCTCGGGTTTGAAAAGAGCATACTAAACCGATTTAGCGGATAGTTCAAGGAGGTAGCATAGCGCGTCACGCCGGCTGGCGACCCGATGGTAGGGCTTGTCCCGCTGCGGTGCGATGTGCGAAACTACCGCACCGGACACCCCACTATGCTGCGCTCCAAATCAGGCCCCGCCCCGCACGCGCGAAAACCCGCAAGACAAAGCGTCAGTTTGAGGTCGCTCGCCGAACACTTGGGGCTTTCACAGGCAGCCGTCTCTCTGGTCATTAACCGGTCTCCGGCTGCAAAATCCATTCCCCAGCGCACCCAGGACTTGATCCGTCAGGCCGCCCGCGAACTGAATTACCGACCGAATCAGCTTGCCAGGTCACTTCGTCAGCAGCGCAGCTACACCATCGGCGTGGTGGTGCCGGAAATCAGCGAGGGGTACGCGGCCCTGGTCATGTCGGGGATTGAGGATCATCTGCTCGAGGAGGGCTACTTCTACTTTGTGGTGAGCCACCGGCATCGCAGCGAGCTCATCGAAGAGTATCCGCTTCTGCTGCAGCAGCGGGCGGTGGAGGGTCTGATAGCAGTTGATACCGCTTTTACCGAGGGTGTCCAGGTTCCGCTCGTGGCGGTCTCAGGCCACCGCGATGTCCCCGGAGTGACAAATATTGTTCTCAATCACTCTCAGGCCGCTTCGCTCGCGCTGGAGCATCTCACAGCGCTTGGGCATCGCAACATGGCCTTCATCAAGGGGCAGGAATTCAGCTCCGATACTGCGGTGCGCTGGGACTCCGTCCGGGGCGCGGCGGAAGTCCTGGGCATTCAGATCAAAGACCGCCTGGTTGTCCAGCTGGAAGGGGAATCTTCCTCACCGGAGCTCGGATATCAGGTCACTAAGAAACTTCTCGCCTCGGGTGAACTCTTCACCGGTCTCTTTGCGTTCAATGATATTTCGGCGATCGGCGCCGTCCAGGCGCTGCGTGAAGCCGGCCGCCGCGTTCCCCAGGATGTGTCCGTTGTGGGTTTCGACGACATTCAGAGTGCCGCTTTTCAAAATCCAGCGCTAACAACCGTTCGGCAGCCCTTGCGGGAAATGGGCGTGATCGCGGCAGAGACACTGCTGCAGCGCATCACGGCGCCCCCCAATGCGCCCTATCCAAAGGAAATCATTGTTGAGCCGAGTTTGGTTGTGCGCGCGAGTACGGCTACCGCTCCGGGCTCGTCCCGAGTCTCTTGATCCGTCTTGAAAACTCCCACCGCCGCAACAAACGGTTTCTTCGCGAGATGCTCTAGGCCAGGCCCGCCCTGGAAAGCGGCAAGTCGCGGACGCGTTTCCCGGTGGCGGCAAAAATCGCGTTGCATAGCGCGGGGGCAAACGGCGGCAGCCCGGGTTCACCAATTCCAGCCGGCGGCGCATCGCTCGGCACGATGTAGATGTTGGTTTCCCGCGGCGCATTGTTCATCCGTGCCATCTGGAAGGTATCGAAATTGGATTGGTCAACGGCGCCGTTCGTCGCCGTGATCTCGCCGTAAAGAGCCAAGCTCGTTCCCATAACCGCCGCGCCCTCAAACTGCTGGCGCACCATCTCCGGATTCACGACGGTACCCGCATCCACGGCCGTATCCACACGCTTGATGTGCACATGGCCCGCATCATCCACCTGCACTTGCACTACCGTCGCCACATAGGTCAGGAAGCTGCGGTGCATCGCCAGACCGATCCCGTATCCGTTACCCGGCTTCTCTCTTCCCCAGCCGGCCTTCTCCGCAGCCAGCGTCAGCACGCGGCGAAATCTCGAGCTATCGATGGGATACTGCTCGTACGCCGCGCCGTAATTCGGAAATTCTTTGGGAAGCTCAGTTCTTGGCACGACGCGATCTGGTCCGAGCAGTTGCAGGAGGTATTCGAGCGGATCTCTTGCGGCCGCATGCGCCAGTTCATCCGCAAACGAATGAATTCCGAACGCATGATAGATGTTGGCCACCGACCGGAACCAACCGATCCGCGCATGGGCGGTCGCCGGTCCGTTTTCCGCGCGAAAGCTGGCCACGGCGAACGGGACATCCGTGAAACCGAGCCCAAGTTCGTCCGGCGCGGAATAATTTGCACTGGCGTCGAATGTCGATCCGATGGGCGGAAACACGGTCCTTTGCAACCATGCCGTGGGCCTTCCATCGGGTCCCAGCGCTGCCTTCATATACATCGCCGCCACGGAGTGGTAGGCATCGAACTTGATATCGTCTTCCCGGCTCCAGACCACTTTCACGGGTCTTCCCGTTTTCTTCGAGAGCACTGCCGCTTCCACCGCAAAGTCGGGAAACGACTTCCGGCCAAATCCGCCGCCGAGCAGCGTCACATGAACGGTCACATCTTCCTTCTTCAATCCCAGCGCTTGCGCGATGGCATCCCGCGCGCCCTGGGGGCCTTGCGTGGGCGCCCACACTTCAGCTTTACCGTCGCGGTATACCGCCAGCGCGGCCGGCGGCTCCATCGCGGCATGCGCCAGCAACGGCGTGTAATACTCCGCCTCGACGATCTTTCCGCCATTTGCGAAGGCCGCCTCTACGTCGCCGTTCTCACGCACCACTTTGCCCGCTTTCCGCGCCGTATCCTGCAGCTCTTTCTTGTAGGCCTCCGAGTTCCAAACGCTGTGCGGGCTCTTCTCCCACTCGATCTTCAGCTTTTTCCGTCCCTCGATCGCCGCCCAGGTGCTGTCAGCCAACACCGCCACGCCGCCGAGGGCCTGAAAGCCGATGGGAGGCTTAAATGCATCGATTGTCGCTGTCTGCTTCACGCCTGTGAGGCCTAGCGCCGCCTGGTCATCGACGGACTTCACACTGCTGCCGAAGACCGGGGGGTGCGCCACGCTCGCATACAGCATTCCTTCCATGTGCGTATCCTGCCCGTACACGGCTTTACCGGTGCACATGTCCTTGAGGTCGTAGCTCGTCGTACCTTTGCCGATGTATCTCCACTCGTTTCGTGGCTTCAGCTTTACGTCTTCCTTTTTCGGGACCTCCAATTTCGCCGCCGCCGCCGCGAGCTCTCCGTAACCCAGTTTTTTCCCTGACGGTTTGTGCACTACGGTGTGCGGACTTGTTGTGCATTCCGCGGCCGGTACACTCCACTCGGCCGCCGCGGCTCTTATCAGCATCAGCCGCGCGGTTGCACCGGACTCCCGCAAGACGTCGAAGAAACTCCGCACCGAATGCGATCCATCGGTATCCTGATCGCCGTATTTTTCGTCACCGGTGGCCTGCACGAGCTTCACGCGTGCCCAGTCCGCATCCAGCTCGTCCGCCACGATGCGCGGCAGCGCCGTCCGGCTTCCGCTTCCCATCTCCGAGCGGTGCGCGATGATGTACGCGGTTCCATCCGTATCGATCGCCAGATACACGTTCGGCCTCAAGGGCGCCTTGGTCATGCCATCCGAGGCGCTGGCATCTGCGGATCGAGCCAACAGCTGCTCCGGCATCAGGCCAATGCTCAATACAAATGCGCCCGCTCCGAGCATGCCTTTGAGGAATCCGCGCCGGTCACTGCCTGTTTCACGATCGCTGCTCGAAATATTGTCGATATGAATCATGCGCCCTCGCTCCGCCACCGGACGAAAATGGCTGCAAAATCAGGTAATACCAGGCTCCATCCTACCGCCAATCCGTTTTCTTGCAAGCCCGGCGGCCGCGAAGCATGCCGCGCCTCTGGGTCGGGGGTTAGGCGAAGCGGGAAAAGTGGCGCATTGCGGTTTTGGACCGGACAGTACATTCTCTAAACACGGCGGTACAACAGGGCATGTCGAGAGACTTCATGAGGCGCGCCATCGCGCTGGCGCTCGAGAACGTTCGCACGGCGAGCGGCGGGCCGTTCGCTGCCGTGATCGTAAAACAAGACCGCATCATTGCTGAAGGCACGAACCGCGTCACTGGCACGAACGATCCAACTGCGCATGCGGAAATCGTGGCCATCCGCGAGGCCTGCCGCGTTCTCGCTGATTTTCAACTCAGCGGCTGCGAACTCTATACCACCTGCGAACCTTGCCCGATGTGCCTTGGCGCGATTTACTGGGCTCGCCCCGCACGAATTTTCTACGCCGCAACGGCTGCCGACGCCGCGGACGCCGGTTTCGATGACGCTTTCATCTATGATGAGCTGAATATCGCACCCGCCGGGCGGCGCATTCCGATGACGCAGCTTCTACGCGACGATTCCCTCGCTATTTTCTCGGCATGGAAGCAACAGGAAAACAAAACGTCTTACTGACCCTAGTTTCCGCTTTCGCAAACCGCACGCGGGATTCACCAGCTGCTCACGACTCCGGCCAGGCACCCAGCGCACGCCGCAGATCGATCAGCTGGCCCAGGTGATAGGCGTTGTGATCGGCCAGCAGCAGCGCCTGGCGCAAAATCGTCTGCCCATCTCCGTGCGGAATCACCATGTACAAGTCCGTTTTCGGATTGTTCACCAGTTTGATCATTTCCTCAAGATCCTGCTGGAATGCTTCGACGCTCTTTTGCCAGGCGGCTTGGTCCGGCGGTACGGGCGTCTTCGGCCAGTAGCCCTCGGGAAATCCAGGCGAGACGTGCTTGGCGTCGCGGCTGAATTCCACAATGTCCCACTGCGCTATGCGCACGTGCTCAATTAACTGCCATCCTGTATGCGCCAGGCCTTCGACGAAGGTTCCTCGTTTCGCTTCGGGAAAACCATCCAGCGCATCCATGAAGTGCACGTGCGCCCCGCCGCCTTTCAGGAGAGCGACGAGCTGCTCGCGCAACGCCTGATCGTGATTTGCCCCGGTGCTATTCTTTTTAGTGATCCGCTTGTTCTTGTTCTTCACGAGGTTTCCTATTTCTCCGAGAGAAGCAATTGCTGCGGCGACTCCGGAACGGCATGCTCTGTCGTTCTCGCGAACCCAGCATTCCTGAACATCTTCTCATATTGCGAGAAGGTGTAGGCGTCGCCCGAGTCAGTTCCTGCCAGCATGATGAGGCTGAAGGCCGCGGCCACGGGCGGGGTTATGCGGTCTTCGTCGGCGTTGGGATTCTGTTTCGCAATGGTGTTCCCGAACACCCCATGCCCGGCAGCGATGTCCAGGACTTGGCATGCTTTTCCTTCCTTGGCGCCCGCCAGGTCCGCGATGAACCCGGCCGACACCGTTGTCAACGGTGCCATGGTCCTCTCGAAGGTCGCCCACAATTCGTCGTTGGGCTTGGTATTGTCCCCTTGCGCGACTGTGGTTCCGCCTTTCCTCACCGTTTCCGTCAAGTCGCTGAAATTTCTCTGGTGCGCTTCGCTCGAAAGAAAATCCGCCAAACTTCCCATATACCCAGGCGAATGCGGTTGAGAAAAACGGCAGACTCCTCGGTGAGAGCATAAGCGGTAGCCATGGGCTTTGACTCCTCCCGTGGATGGAAGAATGTCCGCACCCATCTTAGCGGAGGCCACTGGGGATTGAAACTTCCGTTCATCCGAAGCGATTGCCCGGAACCTGCTCCGCTGGCATACTTCTTTTCCCCGCAACAACTAAGGGGCAATCGATGAAACGTGAATATCACCGCTGGTACTCTCACCGGCTCGGCATGGAGCTGGGCGTGGTCGTCTACGGGCATTGGGGCCCGCCGCTCCTCGGTTTCCCCACCAGCGCCGGTGACGAGTGGGAACTCGAAGGCCAGAGCATGGTCGGCGCGCTTGCGGAGTTCATCGATGCCGGAAGAATCAAATTCTTTTCCGTGAATTCGATCAATGGGCAGAGCTTTTACAACAAGAGCGCGCACCCGTTTCACCGCAGCTACGTCCAAGTGGTTTTTGATTCCTATCTGCGCGAGGAGGTGGTTCCGTTTATCTGGAATAATTGCCAGTCGCCAGGCATGGCCATCTCCACGATGGGTGCTTCGTTTGGCGCGTACCACGCCGCCAACAGTCTCTTCAAGCACCCCGACGTCATCAAACGCTGCTTCGCCATGTCCGGGGTCTACGACCTGCGGAACTTCATGGACGGCATGTACGACGACAATTTTTATTTCAACAATCCCGTCGATTACCTCTCGAACGCCAGCGACCCCTGGTTCTACGAGCAGATCGCCAGTTGTGACATTCACCTTGGCACCGGTACGGGTCCTTGGGAGAACAGTGGGCCTACCTACCGTCTCTCAGAAGTTCTCTCCAGCAAGGGCATCCGTCATTCGCTGGACAACTGGGGCCCGCAGGGCGGCCACGACTGGCCCTACTGGAAGCACCAGATGAGAGAATACGTCTCGCAACTCTTCTAAGAATTGTTTGTGATCGTTTCGCGGTTGAAGCGAGGATCTTAGCGCAGGCCCAAATGTTCGAGTTGGTAGTGGCCTTTTTCGATGACTTGGTCGTCGTCAATCCACACGTCGCAGTTGCGGGTAAGCACGTCGACATGGGTCATAGATTTCCAGTTGGCGTGAGTCTGGCTGCCGTAGGGATCGCCGAAGGCGATATGCACACCCGGGAATTTCTCATCCTGCAGCAGAATACCGATCATCGCGGATAAGCCCAGGTTGGTGCCGAACGCAAGCTCGCCGACCCGGTCGCTGTTTTCGTCGGTGTGGCAGTAATCCCAGAATTCCTGCTCCAAATCCTTGCGGGCACAGGTCACGCCGATGAGCCGCGCGCCCTGGATCTCCAGCATCAACGGGGTGGCCTGCAGGTCGCCATATTTTCCGTTGAAGTGATCGCCGGCCGTGGCGTCGCAAACAAAAGTGCCGTCCACCGTCGCGGGGGTGGTGAAAACTTCGCCGGCTGGAAGGTTCGACCAGTAGCGTGGGCTGATGAGCCCGCTGGTCTTCACCCAGTCGAGGCCGCGGTCGAAATGCGCAGCAATCTTCGTCCCTGCTTCGGTTTTTACCGTGAGGGTTTCAGCGCCAAGCATGCGCGCTCGCAACTTCTCACTCAGTTGATCTACCAGGCGGTAATCCGCGCGCATGCCCTGCTGCATGATCTCGGGCGTGACACCGACCATGTGCGCGTAACGAATCTGGCGGCGCTCGACCACTCTCACGATGGCCATACGCGCAGCCAGTTCACCCGGCTGAGGCGTCATGCACAGCACACCGACATCCGCCGTTTCCAGCTCGTCGAGGACACCGGCGGGCGCAGCCTTCATCGGCCGCGGTCCAAGCTCTTCCAGAAGCAAGCCGGTATAGCGGGCGCGCCGCTCGTCCAGAGCTGCGGCGATGCTGGCCGCCACGGCCCGGCTGGCTTCATCGGCAATCAGGGCCACGTGTTCACCGGGGCGCATGCCCAGGCATGTTTCCACGGCGTTGCGCGCGCCGGGCATCAATTCCTTTTGTGGGGAAGCAAATCTCATCTAGTTAATTCTACTTGAATGGCGCGGATTTTCTAGCGCCAGCCTTCCCGTGGGTCTTTATCTTTCACCCTGGCCGTTCGGCCGGTACATGGACGGAAGATGCGGCCAGGCAAGGCCAGCTCATCAATATCCCTGGGTGGCCCGCTGGCCATTCGCAGACACGCGGAACGCCGGAACCTGCCCGCCACCGCTGGTTACGTTGGCGAGGCCGGTGGCGCTGAGGCGAGTGAGAAAGCCACAAAGTTTTCCGCGGAACAAGTACGGAGCGAAATCCACCAGCATGTCGCGGTAATCGACTTTGCCGCGGTCCGCAATGTAAGGGAAGACTTCGCGGCGGACGCGAATACGTTCCTGGGCGATCCATGCGCCGTTCTTTGAGGCAAGTGCAAGCTCGATCGCGGCGTCCCAGGCGGCCTCGTCGGTTTCCCAGCCGAGGGTCACACCGGCCCCGCCATATTCATCACTGGGCTTAAGCACCATGTTTTCGCGCTCTTTACGAATAAAGGCGAGCAATTCGATGGGCTGGCCGTAGTGTGCCGTCTTGACGTCCGCGACGACGCGGGTCCAGGGAATATGCCGGCGGATCAGCTCGCGCTCGCCGTGGGAGAAGAGCGCGCCGTTTTGCTCGTCGGTCAGCACGGCGAAAAACGCCTTCACATGCGGAATCTTGCAGCGAAAGCTATTCGCCACACACACGGCGTTCGCCGCGTAAGCCTTGACCAGCGCGGAACACTCGTGAGGCTTGGCCACCATGTCATTGATGAGCACGCGGCGGTAGACGAGATCGATCTTCTTGTCCTGTGCTACCAGCGATTTGCCGTCCCACTCCAGTTGGCGCGGATCGGCAATGAGCGTGGGGATGCCCATTTTCTCGAAGCGTTGCTGGAGGATTTCGAACTCGCTCACGGTCGGCACGTCTTCCCAGTCCACGATGGCAATCTGCGGCTTGGCGGACGATCCTCCCCAGTCCAGGTAGCTCATCACCAGAGCGTCGAGAAGCTTGGCGCTGAGAGGGTAAGAGTGAACTTCATACGCTTGCCGAAACTTATCCATCACCGGGAGCCCGCGGAAGATCTCCGCAAGCGCTTCCGCGTAGCCTGCCCCCGCCGGCGATTCGCCGTTATATTCGGCAAATTTGAGCGAGTCGGGAAGCAAAAACGCATCCAGGCGCGAGGCCGTGCTGGCCCGCCCGTATCCCGTGGGAATCCGAGCAAGACGTTCCTCTTCCTCCCGCAGATGGAACTGCGCAAAGAGATTCTTGTCTTCGAGCGCTGTGCTAGTGATGCGCTCGCCGAGATCCGCGATGGTCTCCGCCACGGTTCTCACGCGCTCTTCGTCTTCAGGGGAAAGAAAAAACGGGCGCAGAAAAGGACAATGAACGCGATTGCCAAAGGTAAGCTTGGCTCCGCGCATGCGCTTGAACAAATCGTCCGGGAGCGCAGGCAAACGCACAAGCGTAGTTTTCAAAATGGCGTGCCACTCCTCAACGGGAGACCGAGGCAGGATCCGAGGTGTTGGAGCGCTGGTCACGCGATCACGATCCCCTTACGGACCCCGCCGGAGCGGCCGCAGACCTCTGCCCGGCGGAGGCGCTCTTTGGCGCTCCCATGAATCCCGCGGCTGCTCCGATGCCGAGCATCTCTTCCCAACGCGGCCAGGGACTCGAAGCCTTGCCGTTCAGGGCCCGGTCGATCACCAGCCGGGCCATTTTTTCCACCACATGCTCGAAATAGAATTCCGTGATGCGGGCGCGCTCGAAATCAGGCGCGGGATTCAGAAAGTCGATGGCGTAGGGCACCCCGCCTTTGACGGCGAACTCGATGGTATTCATTTCGTAGCCCAGCGCTTGGTTGATCGTCTGCGCATCTTTCACCACGCGCGCGCCGAGCTCCGGCGTCAGGTATTGATGGTCGACCAGGTATTTGCGTTCCTTGGGATCATAGTGGACGGGGACGATGTCCGTTTTGCCGAAAGTGAAGCATCGCACGTACTGATTGAAATCAATGAATTCCTGAAGGGTCATGCAGTACGGCGAAGTCTGGTCGTACGCGGCAAGGAGTTCCTCTTTGTTGTTCACTTTGTAGACGTGCTTCCAGCCGCCACCCGAAAAAGGCTTCAAGATGGCGGGCCGCCCGACGTAATCGAGCAGCCCGTCCCAGTCCACGGGATATTCCAGGTTGTGGAGCGATTCGGCGGTGATATCCACGCTGCTCGGATAACCCTTCTGCGGGAGGAGCACGGTCTTGGGGATGGCCATTCCCAGCTTGGAGGCCACCGAGTAGTTGAAATATTTGTCGTCGGCGGTCCACCAGAACGGATTGTTGATGACGTAGGTTCCCTGAAGAACGGCGTGCTTCAAATAGCCGCGGTAATACTCGACTTCATGCGAGATGCGGTCGACGATGACGCTATATCGTGCGGGCTCGCCCATGCGCGTGCCGCCCAGCTTCACCATTTCGGCGGTCACGCCGTCCCTGGCGCCGAGCTTCTTGACGCGCTCGATAAAAGCGGGAGGAAAGCTGTATTCCCGCCCGCAGAGAAGGCCAACCGTTTTCATGTTCGTGCTCCTTTCAGGAACGGCTTCGCTTTCGATCGCCGTCAATTCACCGCATGTGCTGAGGAAGTGCGCGGCTCGGTGACGCCGCCGCGCGTTTCGGCAACCAGATGCCGGACCACGGCTTGCAAATCGCCGGTCTCCTGATATACGCGCAACTGCCGGTCCGCGCTGGTGCCTTCGTTCATGATGGTGTGCGTGTATTCGACGGCGCTGCGGCTGCCCAGATCATCGACGACGTCATCCACAAATTCCAGCAATTCGGGAACCAGCTGGCGCATGGGCACTTCGGCTTCCTTGCCGAAGTCGATGAGTTTTCCATCAATGCCGTATCGCGCCGCGCGCCACTTGTTCTCTTCGATGAGCGCGCGGCGGTACAGCCGCCAGCTCATGTTGGCCTGGTACAGGCGGTGCAGCTTCACGATGATGGCCTGGGTCAGCGCCGCGATGGCCACGGCCTCCTCGACTCGCGTGGAGACGTCGAACAAGCGGAATTCCAGCGTGCCGAAGGTGGGGTGCGGGCGAACGTCCCACCAAATCTTCTTGCCGTTGTCGATGGAGTTCAACTTCACCAACAGGTTTACGAAATCTTCATACGCGCTCCAGGATTCGAACTGCTCCGGTACGCCAGTCCTCGGGAACCGGCGAAACACGGTGGTGCGGAACGACTTCAGCCCCGTATTTCTGCCCATCCAAAAGGGTGAACTGGTGGAAAGCGCGAGGAGGTGCGGCAGGAAATAGCTTACGCCGTTCATCATATCGATGGTCGTCTGTTTGTCCGGCATGGCCACGTGCACGTGCATGCCGAAGATGAGCAGCGAGCGCGCCAGCTGGCCCATCTCCTCGACAATATGCTGATAGCGTTCGCCGGGAGAGATGACCTGGTCGATCCAGCTGGAAAAAGGGTGCGTGCCCGCCGCTGCCACCTGAAGTCCGGCGCGTTCGGCAGCGGCGACGAGTTCGCCGCGGGTGCGGTGCATTTCAATGCGCAGCTCGCTGACGTTCTCGCAGATGCGCGTGCCGGTCTCTACGATGGACTGGTGCAGCTCGTGCTTCACCTGCTGGGCGATGTCCGGGGAAGCCGCGGAGACCAGCTGGCTGACGTGCGAACGCAATTCGCAGGTCGCGGGATCAATGATTTGGAATTCTTCTTCGACGCCGATGGTGAAGCGGTGAGCCATGGGATGGCCCTCCGGGTCTCTTGGTCTCGTTTGGGACTCCGAGTTAGATATCATACCGCGTCGTGCCTCGAAAATGCACGCTTCGCTGGTTGGCAGCGGTTGGCAGCGCCGTCCTGGGTGCGCGCGTCTTGCTGCGGCCCGGAGGCGTTCGTGGCGAGCCGCGGCACATGCCCTTCGATGAGCGGGCAGAAACAAGCCAGAAGCTCTTTCCCGACTCGACGCCCATGGGGATAGGCAGTTTTTGATGGAATATAGTTGCGGCTGAAGGAACGGAAAAAAGTGGGACAGATAGGTCTATCCGTCCCACGCGAAGCATTCCCTGGATTGTTCTAGTTGTTGCTTTACGCCGCGCCCATCGCCCGGCGCTGCTGGAAGCATTCTCGGCAAAACACCGGCCGCCCTTGTGTGGGACGGAAGGGAACGGTGGTTTCCTTTCCGCACTGCGAGCAATTCGTCTTGGTTTCCGAGCGCATCGACGAGGCGTGTCCTCCCCCGCCCCCTCCGCCTTCGGCCCGCTTGGCCTTGCAGTTCTTGCAGCGCTTCGGCTCGTTCTTGAAGCCCTTGTCGGCGAAAAACATCTGTTCGCCGGCGGTAAAAATGAATTCAGCTCCGCACTCCGAACACTTCAGCACCTTGTCGTGGTATTCCATGAGCCGCTCTCCCCTGGTCCCGTGCCGGGCAGGAGATTGGGCGGACTTTGTACCTGAGAGCCAAGATGCTTGAGGAGACCAGTATCCGGGGACGCCGGGCGCGGATCCCTTGGGCCTACGGGCACGAAGCTGAAACACGAACCCAAATGCTCTGCCTTACGGGGGCCTGATTCTCGGAAGTGCGGCGCCGAGCCGCGTGGAAAACGGAAGGGCGATCCCGGTCCAACCGGGACCGCCCAAAGTCTTAATCCGCTTCCCGCCGCTGCTTCTTGCGCAGTCGCTTCCGCGAAAGCGCTTCCTTGGCCCGGCGCTTCTCGCCGGGTTTCATGTAGAAGCTATGCTTCTTGATTTCCTTGATGATGTCTTCCTGTTGCACCTTGCGCTTAAAACGCCGCAGGGCATTTTCCAGAGATTCACTCTCTTGGATGATGACTTCAGCCACGCTATTAATTCACCCCCAATCCGGTTCGGATTGGCATCTTGCGGCGCCTCTGGCTGGCCAAACTGCTGCCGGCTGTGTGTTGCTGCGGGCACCGCCCCTGGTGCTGATTATCTCATGTATTGTCCGCTTCGCGGGTGCACCCTGAAAGGTAGCTGGCCTCTTCTAATCAATTCCCGCCATGCAAGTCAAGGAATCTTTGTATTCCTGACCGCCCGCCGGGGTACTGAACCCACCCCATAACCACCTGTATACGCTATTGACGCAAGGATAATCGGGAGCCATTGTGAAAGGACGGGGATCGGGCGGTACCTGCCTGGGGGGCCCCTCGCCGGCTTCGGTTGTCTTTTTCCCTGTTTCTGTTGTTAGAATGAGCCGCTTCTCTATCCGCGCCGCAGGGGGCAACCAATGTCCGATATGCGGGATGCCATCGTAGTACTCCTTGCCGGAGGCCAGGGGGAACGCCTCTGGCCGCTCACTCGCGACCGCGCCAAACCTGCCGTGCCTTTCGGCGCTCTCTATCGCATCATCGACATCACGCTCTCCAACTGCATCAATTCGAATCTCCGCCGCATCTTCATCCTCACCCAGTACAAAGCCCTTAGCTTGAACCGCCACATCCGCGCCGGCTGGTCGCCCCTGGCCGGCCTCGGCGATTATATCGAGGTCCTCCCGCCGCAGATGCGCGTCTCGCAGCAGTGGTATCAAGGCACGGCCGACGCGGTCTACCAGAACATCTACTCTATCGGCAGCGAGCGTTCGAAGTTCGTCTTCATCCTTTCCGGTGATCATATTTACAAGATGAACTACGCGAAGATGCTTCAGCAGCACCTTGACTCCGGAGCGGAGGTCACCGTCGCCACCATTCAGATTCCTGTCGAACAAGCGGCGCGGCAGTTTGGGGTCATCGAAGTCGACCAAAACTGGCGCATTGTCGGCTTCGAGGAAAAGCCCGCGGAGCCAAAACAGTCCCCGCACCATCCCGGGCATTGCAACGCCTCCATGGGCATCTACATCTTCAACACTCAGCTGATGATCCCCATCCTGCTGGCCGATTCCGAGGATCCCAAGTCGCACCACGACTTTGGCAAGGACATCCTTCCGCGCATTATTTCGAAGCATCGCGTCTTTGCCTACAACTTCGTCGATGAAAACAGCAAAGATGCTCTGTATTGGCGCGACGTGGGCACGCTGGACGCCTACTACGACGCCAACATGGATCTGGTCAGCGTGTCGCCGGTCTTCAACCTGTACGACAGTGCCTGGCCGCTGCGCACCTGGCAGCACCAGTACCCCCCGGCAAAGTTTGTCTTCGCCGATCCGGAGCGCATGGGCGTGGCGCTCGATTCCATCGTTGCGGGTGGCTCGGTTATTTCCGGCGGCCACGTACAAACATCCGTGATCGGCAACGACGTGCGCGTCAACAGCTACTCGGAGGTTTCCGCGTCCATCATCTATAATCACGTGAACATCGGCCGCCATTCGCGCATCCGTCGCGCCATCATCGACCGTCACGTCAGCCTTCCCGAGCGCACCGAGATTGGCTATGACCTCGAAGCCGACAAACGCCGCTTCCACGTCACCGATTCCGGCATCGTCGTCGTCGTTCGCCAGGAATCCCTCATCGAGGAACCCGAATCGGCTTAGAGCGAACTGCTTACTTTTCAATCTTCATGCATTTCTCCGTGCCGCTGTGACTCCCTGGCAATCTTCTGTAAAATCATCGATTCGCATCTAGTCCGAGGAGACGCGACCAACATGTCCACCAAGATCGCCAGAGTCCACGCCCGCCAAGTCATCGATTCCCGCGGCAATCCTACCGTCGAAGCCGATGTCCTTCTGGATGGCGGCGCACTTGGCCGAGCTGCGGTCCCTTCCGGCGCTTCCACCGGCGAGCACGAAGCCCTGGAATTGCGTGATGGTGACAAATCAAGATATCTCGGAAAGGGCGTGCTCAAGGCGGTCGCCAATGCCAACACCGAAATCGCCAAATCCATCGTCAGTCTCGATGCCGCCGACCAGCGGGCGCTCGACCACAGGATGATTTCGCTCGACGGTACCCCGACCAAATCACGGCTGGGGGCCAACGCCATTCTGGCCGTCTCCATGGCCGCGGCGCGCGCCGCCGCCACGGCCCTCAAACAGCCGCTCTACAAATATCTTTCGCGCTATTCCACGGATCCGTCCGCGAATCTGCTCCCTTGTCCGATGATGAACATCCTCAATGGCGGAGCGCATGCCGACAGTTCCGTCGACTTTCAGGAATTCATGGTTATGCCCGTGGGCGCTGCGAGCTTCTCGGAAGCGTTACGCTGGGGAGTGGAAGTCTTTCACGCTTTGAAGACCGCTCTGAAGAAGCATGCCTATTCGACGGCCGTCGGCGACGAAGGCGGCTTTGCCCCTAGCTGCAAATCGAACGAAGAGGCGATTCAAATCGTTCTGGAAGCCATCGCTGCCGCCGGTTACAAACCAGGCCAGCAAGTGAGCATCGCTCTCGATCCCGCCTCCAGCGAGTTCTACGACAAAGCCAGCAGCAACTACGTTTTCAAGAAGTCGGACAAGTCCATACACGCTTCTGCGCAAATGGTGGCGTACTGGACGAACTGGGCGGAAAAGTACCCCATCGTTTCCATCGAGGACGGCATGGCCGAGGACGACTGGGCCGGCTGGAAATCCCTGACCGAGAGCATCGGCAGCAAGTGCTCCAAAAAGAAAATCCAGCTTGTCGGCGACGACCTCTTCGTCACCAGCACCGAGCGCCTTTCCCGCGGCATCAAGGAAGGCATCGCCAACGCCATTCTCATCAAGCTGAACCAGATCGGCAGCGTCAGCGAAACTATCGAGGCCATCGAACTTGCCCGCAAAGCGGGCTACAACTCGATCATCTCCCATCGTTCCGGCGAAACCGAGGATACCTTCATCGCCGATCTGGCCGTCGCCACCGCCGCCGGGCAGATCAAAACCGGCTCGGCCAGCCGCACCGATCGTATCGCCAAGTACAACCAACTCCTGCGCATCGAGGAGGAACTAGGCTCCGCCGCCCGCTTCCATGGCCAAGCCGCCCTCGGCTAGCCACACGGACGCAGAAAATTTGACGGCTACAACGGTGTTCCCGACGGTTGTGAAGCCAGTCGTCCGGAGTACACCGGGGTGTTCCGTGATGCAGATTCGCTGAGCTCGGCTTCTCCACAGAGGATGAAAATTTATTCCATCTCCGAATCGAGAACGTGCCGCCACTCTGCCGATTTGTCTTTGCCAACGGGGATGAAGACGGAAATGCATACTTGGAGATGGTAGCCAAGATTGAGCTAAGGCGTAATTACAACTCGAGGATGGCGCCAGCTTCTTCGGTAATGGCGTCGAACTCTTTTTCAATAGCGCGCACCTCCGTATCATTGTTCGCGATTCGGCACGCCTCCACCAAATCCCGGTTGCGCGCGGAGAGTTTTTCGTTGAGCGCGGTAACAAGATACTTGGAACGTTCTCGCGCTGGAACGCGGCGCACAAATTGCTCGGCCAGATCTTCCGGCAGCGTGAAAGTCATCTTTCGTGTCGCCATACTCCCATACTACTACTATACAGGCCCGCGATTTAGCGTCGCTGGGCCCGAGCAGCTCCGCATCGAAACCGAGGAGAAAGCCGGCCCGAGCTCAGCTCTTCTGCAAAATCCACGTTATCGAGCTTGCTGCTGGTCGGAACGAGATGCACTCGCGGATGATGCCGGCCCGAAATAACGGTAGTGGCCTGTGATTTTCCAGCTTAACAAGACATCTTCGATTTTTGGCCCACGCCCGATGTTGTGTTCGATCATGTACCGTCCGCTGGCCAGCGATTTTTGATCCACCACCATGCCAATGTGTGGCACCGCCCCGCCCAGGTCCCAAGTGACCAGGTCGCCCGGCGCGTACTCCTTGGCGCGCTCGGTAATCGCCAGCGTTTCTCCCTTGCGGCTGAAAAAGACCATCAAGTTCGCCACGCGTCGGTGATCGATATTCGCATCCGGGCGCTTTGCTCTGCGCGGATACTCCGAAAAATTCTTCTTCATATCCTCGTACACTTCTTTTTGCAAATCGACACCCACGGCTCGGTACGCCCGGATCACTTCATCTGTGCAAACACCCGTATCCGCAGGAACGTCGCCACCGGGATAGGGAATCCGCACATACGCCGGATCGTAGCGCACCGCGTGTTGCGTCCTCTCCACCGCGGCTTTGACCAGCTGGTGCGAGAACTCCTGCCGCGCCGACAAATCCCCGGGCTTCACTTGCGCCGCCGATGCGGCGGCGGTCATCACCAGGAATGCCGAAAGCGCAGCGCACCGCTTGAACCATCCTTCTTGTTTCATGGAGCTTGGCATTTGTTTAGATTCTAGCAGCACTATCCATCCGCCACGGCTCGTCTGGCAAACCAGAAAGCGTGGTCATCCTGAAGCGATCCGACGAGGATCGCCGAAGGATCTGGAGCGATTCCTTCAAGCCGGGCACCAGAGTCGGAGTTCGACAGACCTGTCCTGGCTGGTCACACATTGCCACCCAGCGGTTGTCTGCCTTTGAGCAATGGATTATGGCGTTCGATAGCAGAATCCTCTCTCTGCGTTAGAATGCTGCTGCGCGCATGAGCGAACTCGCCAAATCTCTCTCTCCATGGGATGCCCTGCGCTTCCGCCCGGCAGATCTTGGCGACGTCGACGCCCTTGTCCGCTTTATCAACTCCGCTTTCCGCGTCGAGCAACCCTTCATCGAAGGCGATCGCACGAACCCTGACGGCGTCCGCGCTTACATGGTAAGAGGCAAATTCCTGCTTGCCGAAGACTGTTCCGCCCTGGCCGGCTGCGTTTTTGTCGAACTACGCGGTGACCGTGGCTACCTCGGCCTGCTCGGTGTAGACGCATCGCGCCAGGGCACCGGCTTGGGCCGCAAGCTAATGGATGCCGCCGAGAATTTCTTCCGCGAAGCTGGCTGTATTTCGATCGACCTCCGCGTTATCAGCGCGCGCACGCCCCTTCCCGCTTTTTATCGCCACCTCGGTTACGTCGAAACCGGCACCGCTCCTTTCGCTGCGGACGTGCCCGCCAAAGTTCCCTGCCACTACATCCTCATGTCCAAAACGATCGGCTGAACAGGCAATAAGACATTCAAAAGGAAGCGTTCTTGCCCGGGTTCGTGGAACCATCAAAAAGTAGGTGTCTTGTTGCCTGCTCCAGTCGAACGTCGTACGTCGCTCGCTCCGAAGTCTTCTTCGCTGCTCCACCGAAACAATCTAAGTTCTGCTGGAATCTCCCTTCTTGGAAATCTGTCAGCAGCTTTTAGAATGTATAGAAGTGTTCCTTCTAAGCAGGAGCTTAATGCCCTTAGGAAGGAACACTTGAGGAAAGACATTGGGGAAGGGGTGTTTGGATTCCCTCATTTTCAATCTTTCCGACTTCAGGCAAAATACGAGCGCCACTTCAGGGGGAATGCATGAACCGCCAAGCTCTTCTCGCCATCCTTTCTTTTGCCAGCCTCTCGCTCGCGCCCCTCGGCAATCATGTCGCTGCCGACGAGCAGCCTCTGTTCGGCTACTCTGCAGAATCTTCTCGGGCGGAGCGCCAGTGGGAAGAGAAGCTCCGCGCCATTCCCAGCACGGACAATCTCCGCTCTTACATGCAGCGTCTCTCTGCGCGCCCGCACCACGTCGGCTCTCCCTATGACAAAGAGAACGCCGAATGGATCGCCGCAAAATTCAAGGAGTTCGGTCTCGATACGCATATCGAGCAGTTCGACGTTCTCTTTCCAACGCCCAAGGAACGCGTCATTGAGCTTGTCGAAGGCGGGCCGAAGTTTGTCGCCAAGCTCCAGGAACCCGCTCTTCCCGGGGACCTCACCTCAAATCAGCAATCCGAGCAGCTTCCCACCTATAACGCTTACTCGATCGACGGCGAGGTGACCGCTCCGCTGGTCTACGTCAACTACGGAATCCCCGAGGACTACGAACAGCTAGACCGTATGGGTGTTTCCGTGAAGGGGAAGATTGTCATCGCGCGCTACTACCATTCCTGGCGCGGGATCAAGCCCAAGGTTGCCGCCGAACATGGCGCCATTGGCTGCCTGATTTACTCCGACCCGCACGAGGACGGATTTGTCCCGGGAGAGACGTTCCCTTCCGGGGCCTACCGCCCGCCGGATGGCGTCCAGCGCGGCAGCGTCGCGGACATGCCGTTTTATCCCGGGGACCCGCTCACTCCGGGCGTGGGAGCCACCAAAGACGCCAAGCGGTTGAAGGTGGAAGAAGCACGCACGATCACCAAGATTCCCGTGCTGCCGATATCTTATGCCGACGCCCGGCCGCTGCTTGCCGCGCTGACTGGGCGCGTGGCTCCGGAAGGATGGCGCGGGGGCCTTGGCGTCACCTATCACCTCGGCCCAGGCCCGGCGCAGGTGCACCTCAAAGTGAAGTCCAACTGGGATATCAAGCCGCTCTACGACGTCATCGGGAAAATTCCTGGCTCCACTTTCCCCGATGAGTGGGTGATTCGCGGCAACCATCACGATGCCTGGGTAAACGGCGCGGAGGATCCCATCTCCGGACAGATTGCCATCTTGGAAGAAGCGCGGTCTCTCGGCGAGCTGGTCAAGTCCGGCTGGAAGCCGAAGCGCACCATCATCTATTGCGCGTGGGACGGAGAAGAACCCGGACTGCTGGGCTCGACCGAGTGGGCCGAGCAGCACTATGACGAATTGCGTGCCCACGGCGTCGCGTACATCAATTCTGACGCCAATGGCCGTGGTTATCTCGGTATCGAAGGCTCGCACACGCTTGAAAAATTCAGCAACGATATCGCCCGCGACATATCCGACCCGGAAACAAAACTGAGTGCGTGGAAGCGCCAGCAACTGCGAGAGATTTCCAATGCCAAAACCCCGGAGCAGCGCGAAGAAGTTCGCAGGCGCGCCGATCTTCGTGTCCCCGCGCTGGGCTCCGGCTCAGACTACACCGCGTTTCTTCAGCACGACGGCGTGGCCTCCCTCAATATCGGGTTCGGTGGTGAAGATGGCGGCGGCATCTACCACTCCATTTACGATGATTTCTATTGGTTCACGCACTTTAGCGACACGGATTTCGTGTATGGCCGCGCCCTCGCCGAGACCGGCGGCACGGCCATGATGCGCCTGGCGGACGCGGATTTGCTTCCTTTCGAGTTCGGCGACTTTGCGGACACCGTACAGACCTACCTGAAGGAGCTGAAAACTCTTTCGCAAAAGATGCAGGACGACATTCGTGAACGCAACAAGGAAATCCAAGAAGGCGTTTTCATGGCCACCAATGACCCCAAGCAGCCTTTTGTGCCGCCTTCCACCGAAGCGGTTCCGCCGCACCTGAATTTCGCGCCCTTCGAGAACGCCGTGGATGTGCTCACGCGCAGCGCGGAGGAGTATCGCAAGGCAGTTGAGCGGGCCAATTCGAGCGGCGGAGCAATGCTCAGGTCCGCGTCGCTCGCCGAAGTCAACAAATTGCTCATCGATAGTGAGCGCAAACTCACGACCGCCGAGGGCCTTCCCAATCGCCCCTGGTTCAAACACCAGCTTTACGCCCCGGGTTTCTATACCGGCTACGCCGCGAAAACCGTACCTGCCGTCCGCGAAGCCATCGAACAAAAACAATGGAAGCAGGCCGACGAGAGGATTATTGTTGTCGCGCGTGTCTTAGAGGATGAAGCCCAGCTCATTTCCACCGCGGCCCAAAAACTGTCGGCCGCGAAGTGAAGGTCTCCTCCAAGCAAAAATTATCCCGCGCGTGGGCCGTTCGGCACGGCGCGCTCCGGCATGGAGAGAACCGGCGTGACGCCGTCGGCATAACCGATGTCAAACAACATGCCCGCGGATACCTCGCCCGCCATCTTACGAGGTTCGAGGTTTACAACAAACAGAGCCTGACGCCCTTCGATTTCGCGCGAGTTTTCGCGCTCTTTCTTGATGCCCGCGAGAATGGTACGCGAATGGTCGCCAAAATCCACAGTCAGCTTCATGAGTTTTTCCGAGCGCGGGATTTCCTCCACGCGCTCGATGGTGCCGACGCGAATGTCCAGCGCGTGAAGCGCCGTGATTCCCACGATAGGTTTGATGGGTGCGGGAGTGAATTCAGCCATGGCTCACCGCCGATAGTCGGCCGCGTAGCCGGGAGTAGGAATAGCTGGATCGCACTTCTTGTCGCGGATCGGTGTGCCTGGCGTGAGATGAAGAGGGATTACACCGGCCCAGACCGGCAGCGCGTAGTCCGGGGCGTCGTCCTCCGGCGGGCCGACGCGAATTTTCGCCGATGCTTCCGTGAGCGGCAAGCAAAGGATGCTCGTGGCTTTTAGTTCTTTTTCATTTGGCTGGCGGGCATCGTTCCAGCGCCCGGGGATTATTTTTTCCGTGAAAGCATGCAGTGCTTCGAGCTTGTCTTCCGGCTGTTCGACGAGGGTGGCTTTGCCGAGGGCCACGACGGAGCGGTAATTCATGGAATGGTTAAAGACGGAGCGGGCCAGCACCAGGCCATCGGTAAGAGTTACCGTGACGCACACAGGAATCCCATCGCTTGCATTGCGGAGCATGCGGCTCGCCGCGGAACCGTGAAAATAAATCGCGTCGCCGATGCGCGCGAACAATGTGGGGATCACATAGGGTTGGACATCAACGGCGAATCCTACGTGGCACACGTAACCTTCGTCGAGGATCTTGTAAATCGATTCGCGGTCGTACGCGCCGCGATGGGATTCGCGCACCACGCGCGTGCGCTCGGTTGGGGGGACGGTTTCGGGCACGGCACCTCTCTTCTCTCCATAGAAGCATGGCGCGGAGCCGGCCGCTTCGCGGCCGCCCATTTGATTTATAGCCGGCGCCAAAGCGGCATGAGTGAGGAACAACTGCCGATATGCTACCACGCCTTGCGGGAACACCGCGCTTTGCCGGCCACCGGTTGGTCAAGAAAGTGCTTCCAATTTGGTCTAACGAAAGAGAATTGCGGTACGCTTCCGAATCACGCTGCGTGAGCCCGGGAAAAAGCGGAGCGCGCCCTACAACGAGCACGGAACGTATGAGAAACTAGCGGCTCGGAGAATGCGGCCACACTTTGGCGGCCCATAAAAAAAAAGATGAGCACACCAGTGATGCACGAAACGGGGAACAGGACATTTGATATTGCCTGGGTGAGGGAACAATTTCCTTCACTAAAACTGCAGGTGAACGGGCAGGCGGCAGCGTTTTTGGATGGGCCGGCCGGAACGCAGGTGCCCAAGCAAGTGATGGACGCGGTACAGAATTATTTCTTAACTGCCAACGCCAATACCAATGGCGCATTTCTGACCAGCCGGCGAACCGATGAAATGATCCTGTCGGCGCGCGCGGCGATGGCGGATTTTTTTAATTGCGACCGCGATGAAGTTGTTTTCGGGCAGAACATGACCACCATCACGTTTGCGCTGGCGCGAGCGATTGGAAGGGAACTGAAATCTGGCGACGAGATTGTAGTGAGCACACTGGACCATGATGCCAACGTCGCGCCGTGGCGGGCGCTGGAAGAAAAAGGCGTGGTGATCCGGCAGGTGGATATTCGCGAAAGCGATTGCACGCTGGATATGGAAGATCTGCGACACAAACTTTCGGCGAAGACCAAGCTCGTGGCCGTTGGATATGCGTCGAACATAGCGGGAACGATCAATCCGGTTGCGGAGATTACTAAACTGGCGCACGCCGCCGGCGCGCTGATGTTTGTCGATGCGGTGCACTATGCACCGCACGGGCTGATCGACGTGCAGGCCCTGGATTGCGATTTTCTGGCGTGCTCGCCGTACAAATTCTTCGGGCCACACATGGGAACGCTGTACGGAAAGCGCAAACATCTGGAAAAGTTTAAGCCCTACAAGGTGCGGCCGGCGACTAACACTCCACCGGAATCGTGGGAAACCGGGACGCAAGTGCAAGAGTTGATTGCCGGGATTGGCGCGGCCGTCGACTACCTTGCGGAGCTGGGAAGACATTCGGACGCCGGCGTGAAAAGCCGCCGCGCCGCGCTCCAAGCGGCCTACCGGGCGACCCACCAATACGAAAGCGGATTGCTGACGCGGTTGATTTCGGGGCTGCCGGCAATTCCGGGGATGCGCATCTTCGGTATCACCGATCGGCAGCGATTCGAGGAACGCTGCTCGACGCTGTCTTTCCGGCTGGGTGACCACCATCCGACGAAAATTGCTGCCTTTCTGGGCCAGCGCGGAATTTTCACCTGGGACGGGAATTTCTATGCGCTGAATCTGTCCGAGCGCCTAGGTGTGGAGCAGCACGGCGGCGTCCTGCGGGTCGGGCTGGTGCATTACAACACCGCCGAAGAAGTGGATCGTCTGCTCGCAGCGCTTGGTGAGTTTTCGGCTGGGTAGCGGATGCCCAGACGGTCTTCAGCGCAGTACCAGCAGCGGGATGCCGAGACCGCATGTTTTAGATAACCGGGGAAATGGGGAAGCCCAGGTCCCTTAGATCGTCACATAGCTTTTCGATAGATTGAAACGGAAGCCCAACGATTCCCAGGATCTCGGCTGCTTCGATGTTGCTTATCCGGTCGTCGATGAACAGAGTTTCACTTGGTGGAACGCCGAGCGCGGCGAGACACCGCCGATAAATGGCCAAATCGGGTTTGATGGCGCGCGCCTCGCAGGAAAGCGTGAGGCAGTCGAAGTGGCGCAGCCACGCAAAGTTCCGTCGAGCATGACCGGCCATGTCCGATTGCATGTTGGAGAGCAGTGCGGTCCTGAATCCGGCGCTGTGAATGGCTCCCAACCACTCGACCATCTTGGCGTTGATGGAGCTCCACATCTCAAGATCCCACTCGCGGAGCTTGCCGATCATCGAATGGTGGACTTCCACGCCCGCCGATTCGGCGAACTGACGCCAGTAGTCGTCGGCACCGATATCACCGCCGTCGTAGGGATTCCGGCTGGCAATGTAAGCCGGGAAGAATTCTTCTCGGCGCATATGAAACACTTCAGCCATGCGCGCGAGATGCTCAAGGGACGGAGGACAACAAAGAACTTCGCCATAGTCGAAGATCACGGCGCTGATTTTTCGCTGGTTGGCGACCCGATGGTGGTTTCGAGCGTCCATAGCAAGATTCTGGACAACTCGTGGTGTTTCGTCCAATGAATCCCTGGAGCCTCTGTGATAACTTATTGGCATGACACTTCAGCTGGAAGAATTGCGCTCATTCTTGACGCTAGCTTCGGAGCTTCATTTTCGAAAGGCTGCCGAGCGTTTGTTCGTATCGCAGCCGGCGCTAAGTGCTCCGGTTCATATGTTCGGTCACGTATTTTCTAGGCAGCCTTTGCCAGGGGGCGGTTCAATTTGTGAAGCAATGCGTGGAGATCTTTTCGTG
>Ga0209806_1000117_pt1 | contig 46436 bp, 44 predicted proteins | sample GraSoiAngelo_152_FD_186166 | JGI IMG/M metagenome (GOLD analysis project Ga0209806, IMG submission 186166) | Grasslands soil microbial communities from the Angelo Coastal Reserve, California, USA - 14_1009_12_30cm (SPAdes) (version 2) | ecosystem: Environmental > Terrestrial > Soil > Grasslands ... | reverse complement strand
CCCGGCGCGACGAACGCGTTCCTCGAGGGGAACGTCCGCTACAACGACCCGAAGAACTCCGCGGTGGCGATCCGCGCCACGTACGACATCGCCAACGACCGCGTCGTGATGACGGCGGAGCCGGGGTTCGATCCGACCGTCACGACCGACGGCAATGTCGTCAAGGCGAAGCAGATCGAGTTCTCGCCGCGCGCCGGTACGGCTCGCGCCACCGGCAGCGTCATCGCGCAGCTCATCACGCGCAGCGCTGCGTCGGCGGACGGCACGAACGTCTTTCCGGCGAACAAGCCGGTGTTCGTGAACTCCGATCTGCTCAACATCCGCAACGCGAACAAACTCGCGATCTTCAGCGGCAACATCGACGAGTTCTTCCAGGTTCGGGTCGCGGGCCTCAAGGAACAGCTGCTGGCGGCCCACCCCCCGGTATCACCTGACGGGCTGACCCCGACCGAACAGCTGCTCGCCATCCGCACCGGGGTTGAGGCAGTCGTGACTCGGGCGGCCTCGTTGATCAACCAGGAGATCGCCCCCGGGCTCAAAAACGCTCGGATTTGCCTGGTGCGCACCGATGAGCTCGATGAAACCGACCGCGGTTATGTCGCCGGCGTCTTCCGGGACCGGATATTTCCGGTGCTCACCCCGCTTGCCGTCGACCCGGCTCATCCGTTTCCCTACATCTCGAACCTATCTCTGAACCTGGCCGTGATGGTCAGGGACGCCCCGCGGCGTCAGCTTCGCTTCGCCCGGGTGAAGGTGCCGCCGCTCTTGCCCCGCTTCGTGGCGTTGCCGGACGGTCATCGGTTCATCACCCTCGAGCAGGTGATCGCGCTCCACCTGCAGGCGCTCTTCCCCGGCATGGACGTGGTCAGCCATCACGCGTTTCGCGTCACTCGCGACGCAGACCTGGAGCTGGTCGACGAGGAGGCAGCCGACCTGCTGGCCACCATCCAGTCTGAGCTCCGGCGCCTGCAGCGAAAGGCCGCGGTCGTGCGGCTCGAGGTGGAGGCGACCATGACGGATGAGGTATTGGGCCTTCTGATGCGCGAGCTCGAGCTCGAACCCACGGATGTCTACAAGACCGACGGCCTCCTGGACCTGTCCGCGTTGTGGGCGCTATATGGGCTGGACCGCCCCGACCTAAAGGACGAGCCGTGGAATCCTGTCACCCAGCGCCGGCTGCAGGGCGCCGGCAAGGAGCCGCCCGACCTGTTCCGGGTCCTGCGTCAGGGCGATATCCTGGTCCACCATCCCTACGATTCGTTCGCCACCTCGGTGGAGGCCTTCATCGACCAGGCGGCGCTGGACGGCGGGGTGCTCGCCATCAAGCAGACCCTGTACCGGACCTCGGGCCCGGCCAGCCCCATCGTCAAGTCGCTGATTCGTGCCGCCGAGGCGGGCAAGCAGGTGGTGGCGCTGGTCGAGCTCAAGGCTCGAGGGGATGAGCAGGCAAACATCGCCTGGGCGCAGGCGCTGGAGCAGGCCGGGGTGCATGTCGCCTACGGCGTGGTCGGTCTCAAGACGCACGCCAAGGTGACCCTCGTCGTGCGCAACGAGGACGGAGTGATCCGGCGCTATGTCCATATCGGGACCGGCAACTACAACCCGAAGACCGCCCAGATCTACGAAGACGTCGGGTTGCTTTCGGCCGACCCCAAGCTCGGCACCGACGTCTCAGAGCTGTTCAACTTCCTCACCGGATACAGCCGCCAGCGCCGCTTCGGCAAGCTGCTGGTCGCGCCCGTCGGTCTGCGTTCCAGTGTCATCAGGCTGATCCGGCAGGGGGGCAAGCCGGGTGGTCGGATCATTCTCAAGGTGAACAGCCTGGTTGACCCGGAGATTGTCGATGCACTCTACGAAGCCTCGCAGGCTGGAGCGGAGATCGACCTGATCGTCCGCGGCATGTGCTGCCTGCGGCCCGGTGTGCCCGGACTCTCGGAGCGGATTCGGGTGAGGTCCATCGTCGGCCGCTTCCTGGAACACTCCCGGATCTTTCGGTTCGGGCCCGAACATGACGGCGTCGAGTACTACCTGGGCTCTTCCGACCTGATGCCGCGCAACCTGGACCGCCGGGTCGAGGCTATGGTCCCCATCGAGCACGCCCCGCTTCAGGATCGTCTTGCGGAGATTCTTCAGGTCGAGCTGAGCGACGATACCCAGGCCTGGGAGCTCAAGTCGGACGGCTCCTGGACTCGCATCCCGAGCCAGCGAGGGATCAACGCCCAGCACGTGTTCCAGGAGCTCGCTGTGGCGCGGGCGCGATCCGGCCAGTCTGCCGCCGATGCTTGAGCGCGAGATCAAGCTGGGGGTGACCCCGGGTTTCGAGCTGCCCCCACTTGATCGCATCGCCGAGGGGGTGGTGGCGGCGCCCACCCAGGAGACCAGGTTGGAGACCGTTTACTACGACACCCCTGACCTGCGGTTGGCTCGCTGGGGGTGCAGCCTTCGATTCCGGCAGCGGCAGGGCTGGACGCTCAAGCTCCCCCAACCGTCGGACGGCCCCGCCCTTGTCCGTCGCGAGCTGGAGTTTCCTGGCGATGGAAGTCGTCCCCCGGAGGCGGCGACCGCGCTCGTCCAGGCGTATGTCCGCCGCTCATCGCTGGTCCCCGTCGCCACTCTGTCCACCATGCGCAAGACCGTGCAGCTGAAAAATGCCGCCGGCGACCTGCAGGCCGAGGTGGTGGACGACGACGTCTCAGTCATCCAGGGGCTGCGGGTCGCGAATCGTTTTCGCGAGGTCGAGGTGGAGCTTCGCGAACCGGGAGCGGACATCCTGATCGAGCCGGTGCTGGCCATGCTGAAGGCGGCCGGAGCCGGCGACGTCGACCCCACCCCCAAGCACCTTCGCGCGCTGGGACCTCGGGCCGCTGGTCCACCGGAGGTCACCACCATCGAGTTGGGGCCTAACGCGCTGACCAGTGAAATCGTCCGGAACGCCATCGCCGAGTCGGTCGCGACCTTGATGCGTCACGACCCCGCGGTCCGGTTGGGTGACGACCCGGAGGACGTGCATCGAGCTCGGGTCGCGACCCGTCGCCTACGCTCCCAGCTGCGCAGCTTTCGATCCGTGCTGCAGAGGGAGTGGTCTGACCCCCTGCGCGAGGAGCTGCGCTGGCTGGCTGACCAGCTTGGCGCGGTGCGCGACCGCCAGGTGATGGCGGCCCGGGTGCGGTCGAGATTGGCAGAGGTGCCCGCTCCCGACCGGCCGGTCGTCGGTGAGCTCGCACGGCAGCTGACCGCCGAGAGCGAGGAGGTGCGGGCCCGGCTGGCGCTCGACATGCGCTCTGACCGTTACATCAACCTGCTCGAGAAGCTGATCGAAGGGAGTCGAACTCCAGCCTTCCTACCCGAGGCAGCCCAGCCGGGGACACAGGTCGTCCCGCAGCTGGTGCGACGCGACTGGAGGAAGTTGCGCTCCGCGGTCAAGACCTTGCCCGATGAGCCGGGGGACGCCGACCTGCACCGGGTCCGGATCCTGGCCAAGCGTGCGCGCTACGCGGCGGAAGCCGCCCGGCCGATCGGCGGCCAGAAGTCTGCCGCCTTCGCCAGGGCCGCCGCCGATCTGCAGGGCGTTCTGGGCGACCACCAGGACAGTGTCAACGCGCAGGCCTGGTTACGCGAGGCCGGGACCGGTCGAGCCGCCTTTGCCGCGGGCGAGCTCGCGGCGATCGAGCAATTCAGTGCGCGCCAGATCCGAAGCGAGTGGACCGAGAAATGGAAATTGCTTGACCGCAAGCGCCTGAGAAGATGGATGATATAGTCGCAAACCAGAGTCAAGTCACGCCGTCCCAGCAACAAACGACGCAAGGGGTGTCAATGGCAGCAAAGATCTTGAACGTTGACGAGGCCAAGCTGGTACGCGCCGCCGGCGGGATCATCTTCCGAAACGGCAATCGAGGACCCGCCCGGGTCGCCGTCATCCACCGACCCTCCTACGATGACTGGTCCTTTCCCAAAGGCAAGATCGCGACGGGAGAGACCCTCGAGCAAGCCGCCCTGCGTGAGGTCGCCGAGGAGACCGGGATGCGATGCCGCCTCGTCCGCCCCCTGGGCTGCACCGCGTACGCCGACAGGCGAGGACGCGACAAGGTTGTCTGCTACTGGGTGATGGAACCGGTCGGGGGTCGCTTCCGCCCCGGTGGTGAGGTAGACGAGCTCCGCTGGGTGACCGTCGGTGAGGCGTTTGACCTGCTCAGCTACGGGCGGGACCGGGCCTTGTTACGCGCTGTAGAGCTCAAAGCCGCCGGCTGAGGGCCTAGTGAGCGTGTACCTGGTCCGCCACGCCAAGGCGGGCGAGCGCGACGAATGGCGGGGCGACGATCGCCTGCGACCGCTCAGCACGCCCGGCCGGCGGCAGGCGCAAGGGCTTGTCCAAACCCTCAAGAAGGCAAAGATCGAACGGATTCTTTCCAGCCCTTACATTCGTTGCATCGACACGGTCAGGCCGCTCGCCGAGGCTCGCGGGCTCAAGGTGGAGACATCCGACCAACTGGCTGAGGGCGCCGGCGTTGACTCTGTGCTGCGGCTCGTCAAACAGCTGGCCGGCCATAACGGTGTCCTCTGCACCCACGGGGACGTGATGCAGGAGACGGTCGAGCACCTTGCCAGGTCGGGGATCATTCCTCCCTCACGCAGGGATGACATGGCCAAGGGCGCCACCTGGGTTCTCGAGGAGAAAGGCGGCACCGTCACCGGCGCCGATTACCTGCCGGCGCCCTAGGCCTAGCCGGACAGACCGGCCGTGTGTAGCACGGCGTAGGCAACCCATGCGGTCACGGCCGCGGCCGGGATGGTAAACACCCACGCGGTCAGGATGTTTGCGCCCACGCCCCAGCGCAGCGCTGAGAGCCGCTGAGACGCGCCGGCTCCCATCACCGTGCCGGTGATGACGTGGGTGGTGCTGACGGGGAGGCCGAACTGAGTCGCCACCTGGATGACGGCGGCTCCAGTGAGTTGCGCCGCCATCCCCGTCGCCGGGTCCAGCTTGTAGATCCGCCACCCCAACGTTCGGATGATCCGCCAGCCGCCGGCGTAGGTGCCAAATGCAATAGCGGACGCCGAGAGGAGAACGACCCACACGGGAACCTGGAACTTCGGGATCTTGCCGGTCGCGACCAATGCCAGCGTGATGGCCGCCATCGTCTTCTGCGCGTCATTCGCGCCGTGCGAGTAGGACACCAGGGCCGCAGTCAGAACCTGGAGACTTCGAAATGTCCGGTTGAGCGGACCGGGGCGGAATCGGTAGACAGCGAGAAGCAACAGGACCATGAAGACACCAGCCACGATGAAGCCGATAGGCGGGGATATCACCAACGACAGGACGACCTTCCAGAATTCCCCTGCCTGCACCCCGTGAAGGCCGTGGGCGGCAGCAATGCCGGCTCCGACCAGTCCGCCGACGAGTGCATGGGTAGAGCTGCTCGGCAGACCCAGGTACCAGGTGATGAGGTTCCACGTTATGGCACCAATCAGCGCGGCGATAATCACTACCAGCCCGGCTTTGAACGGCAGGATCTTGCTGATGGTGTTCGACACCTTCGCCTGGAAGAAGACAACAGTGACGATGGCGCCGGCCAGGTTGAGTACAGCCGAGAGCAGAACCGCCTGATGGGGGCTCATTGCCCGCGTTGACACCGAAGTCGCGATAGCGTTGGCGGTGTCATGAAATCCGTTGGTGAAATCAAAGGCGACGGCGACCAGGATGGTCACGATCAGGAGAGCCTCAGGCATTCTTGATCGAGATCGCTTCGAGCAGGTTGGCGACGTGCTCACACTGGTCCATGGTCAATTCGAGCAGGTCGTATATGTCCTTCCACTTGACCAGGTCATTCGCGCTGGCGCCGTTGGTGAACAGTTGCGCGAGCGCCTCTCGGGTAATCCGGTCCCCCTCGTTTTCGAGGCGGTGAACCTCCAGCCGGTGTGGCTCCATTTCGCGGAAGCCTTCGAGTCCATCCAGCGCGCGAGCAACTTCGATGCCGGCCTTGGCCAGCGCTTCGCCCATAGATCTCGCCCATTGTGAGATGACCGTAACGTGATACAGGTCGATCTTGTCCGAGACCTCCTCCGCGAGATCGACAACTTCGTCAAGCGACGAAGCAAGCTGGTAGATGTCTTCTCGCTCCAACGGCGTCACGAACGTGTGGTTGATCAACTGGTAAATTTCATGGGTCACGTCGTCGCACTCGTGCTCCAGCTCCCTTAGTCGGGGATGCCGGCTTTGGCCTTCGAGCAAGCCGTTGCGGAGTTGGGCAAGGGATTCGCTTACCAGTTCACCTTGCTTCTTGAACAGCACGTAGAACCGTCGCTCTTGGGGAACAATACTCAGCCGCAGTTTTCATCACCTCCGAGCCGAGCATAATCGGCGATGGGTTAAGGCGTCGTTAAGGGCAGCAGGCTCTAACATATTCACTGATGGAGCTCGGGATCCGCGGCCTCGGAGATCGCGTACAGACGGCGCTTGCCGATTCCCTAACCGCGTTGAGTGCCCACGACCTTGCGCTTGCTGATCGTGTTGTCCGCTCGGACGTCGAGATTAACCGTCTGCGCTATGACCTCGAATCGCAAGCCAGTTTGCGACTCGCCGCAACCACGGACTCGATGGAAGTCCGCGCCCTTGTGGCTGGGTTATACGTCCTGGCGGACCTCGAGCGCATCGGGGATCATGCCGAGGGCATCGCCAAGGTAGCACTGATGCTCGGGCCATCGCCAACAATGAATATTCCGTCTGTTATTTCCGCTATGGGTGTCCAGGTCCAGGACATGGTGGGGCGCACACTCAGCGCTTACATTCGCAAGGATGCGGATGCCGCTCGCGTCCTGTGTGCGGAAGACGACGAGGTTGATGCACTCTACGACCGTGCCTATGGTGAGATGCTGTCCGCAATGGCGGGGGATCGCCATCTGGTCTCCGAAGGTACGTACCTGCTCTGGGTGACTCACAACCTTGAGCGGATCGCCGATCGTGCCACCAACATCTGCGAGCGGGTGGTTTTTCAGGTCACCGGGCGGGTGGAAGAGCTCAACGTTTCCAAGTACTGACGTGCCCCTCGTCAGAGTCGTCTTGCTGGGCCCACCGGTCCGCAATGCGGCCGAGTTGCGGCAGGAGCTCGGGCAGCTTGGCTTTGAGCTCCGCTGGCATAGGCATGCTGGTGGCCTATTACAGGAGCGCACTGCCGACGGCGTTATCGGGTGGAGTGCCGATCCGGTCGATATCACAGCGGTGGTTCGGCGGGTCACGGCAAGCCCCCTCCTTGTGGTCGGTGGCTGCGAGGCAGACGCGGCAACCTGCCTTGACCTCGGCGCGGACGCCTGGTTGCCGCCTGAGGCGCCAATCCGCCTGGTGGTAGCTCAACTCCGCAGTCTGCTTCGGGCTCGCAGCCAGCCGGCAAAACCTCTGGGGATTCGACCCCTCGGCAAATTGACCATCGATATCAGAGCCCGTCGCGTCCGGGTTTCTGGCTCCGAGCTTGAGCTTGCGCCAAGGGAGTTCGAGTTATTGCGTGTTCTAGTTGAAAACGCCGGCCAGGCGATGAGTCGGGATCGCATCCTCTCGGCCGCATGGGATCCGCGTTTCGTCGGCGAACCTAAGACCGTTGACGTTCACATTGCCTGGCTACGACAGAAGCTGGACGGAAGCGGGTTGCGGGTAACTACAGTCCGTGGTATTGGCTACCGGCTTGACGTCCTGCCTGATTCCGTCCCGGTGGATGTGGATGCCGAACTTTCTGTCAGGGCGCGCCTACCCTGAGCCAGGCTCCCTGGAGTTCGGCGCCCGGCGATCGTAGGGCTAGGTGCCCTGCTCCAGGCTGGGCAGCAATTGCTTGGCGCTGTTGATGGGGACCGCAAACCCAACGCCGACGTTCCCTTCGACGGGGCTCTGGATCGACTCGTTGATGCCGATCAGGGCGCCCTGGCTGTTGAGGAGTGCGCCCCCGGAATTCCCCGGGTTGATGGCGGCGTCGGTCTGGATCAGGCCGGTGAGACCGCGGCCGTTTTGAGCGGTTGACGTCCGGTTCAGGCCGGAGACGATCCCCTCGGTTAGCGTGCCGGCAAGCCCGAACGGAGACCCGATCGCCAGCGCCTCGTCGCCAACCTGGACCTTGCTCGAATCGCCCAGGGTCACCGGGTGGAGCCGGTCCTGCGAGACAGAAACCTTCACCACCGCCAGGTCCCGGCTGTTGTCGATGCCGGCCACCTGGCCGCGCGCCGTCTGCCCGTCGCTGAAGGTGACGGTGATCTGCTGGGCGCCCGCGACCACGTGGGCGTTGGTCAGGATGTCTCCCTGCTTGTCCACCACCACCCCCGACCCGGTCGCCTCTCCCTGTGTTCCGCGAAAGCTGGCCACCTCGGTCGAGATAGTGACCACCCCCGGGGAAGCTTGCCGGTAGATGGCGGACGGTGAGAGGGCGGTCGCTGCCGATCCGCTGGCCGCGGCCGTAGCCGCGGGGCTGGTGGAAGCTGCCGTGCGCGACTGCGCCGTCGTGGCTGGGGCCGGCGCCTTTTGGCCGGCCAGTTGAGCCCCAACGATGCCGCCCCCCAGGCTGCCTAAGACCAGCCCGGCCGCGAGCATGGCCGTTGCCATGCCGCGAGCCGGACGGTGGGGGAAAGGAGGGATCGAGGACGCATCCGCGAGCACGTCCCCAGTCTGCGCTGTGGCGATGAGTCGCTGATGAAGTCGATCTAAGACTTGATTAAGACTTTGAGGTCAGCCGCCGGCGAGAAGGGTGGCGAACATGGCGACCGCGGCCAGGGCCATCAGCCCGGTTGCCGCCCAGGTCAGGGTGAGGCTGAGCCGTCCGCTGACCGAGCTCTTCATTACCCGGCGGTCCGCGCCCAGCAGCACGATCAGGGCCAGAAGCGGCGGCGCCACCACGCCGTTGATCACCGCCGTGATGAAAAGGGCCCTGATCGGGTCCAGCCGCATGAAGTTCATGGCCACGCCGATCAGGGTGGCGACTGCCAGCATGATGTAGAAGGTGGGTCGGTACCTGGGTTTCGAGGCCAGCCGGCCCGGCAGGCCGAGGAATTCTTTAAGGGCGTAGGCGGCGGAGCCCGACAGGATAGGGATGGCGAGCAGACCCGATCCAATCATGCCGATCGCAAAGACGATGAACGCGAAGGGTCCGGCCAATGGGGCGAGGGCGGCGGCCGCCTGGCTAGCCGTCTGCACCTGAGCGTTGCCGTGCGCATGGAGCACCGCGCCGGAGGTGAGGATGATGAAATACATCACCAGGTTCGAGAACGCCATCCCGATCATGATGTCGGCGCGCGCGGCCCGCAGCTCGGATAGCTTCAGGCCACGCCGTCCGGCTTCCGTGGTCCTGCCGGCTGCCCGCAGCTCGTCGACCTCCGACGAGGCCTGCCAGAAGAAGAGGTAGGGCGAGATGGTGGTGCCGAGCACCGCTACCAGCGCCATGATGAAGTCTTTGGAAGGCTCGAGGTGGGGGATCAGCGTCGCGCGCAGCACCTCGACCAACGGAGGGTGGGCAAAGATCGCCGTGATCGCGTAGGCGAAGAGCGCCAGGGTGAGCCACTTGAAGATCCTGAAGATGGTCGCGTATGTGGCGAACAGCTGCATGCCGATGATCAGGAGTGCCACCGGGACGATCAGCCAGATGGCCTGGATCGCGCCGCGCGAGAGGAGCTCGCCCCCGGCCGCCACGGCACCCAGGTCGGCGCCCACGTTAATGGTGTTGGCGATCAGCAGACCGAGCACGGCGATCGCCACCAGGAGGGTGGGGAACTTGCGCCGAAGGCTTACCCCCAGCCCGACGCCGGTCTGGAGGGCAATTCGTGCGCACAGCTCCTGGACTGCCGTCATCAGCGGGAAGGTGAAGAGCGCGGTCCAGAGCAGCCCGAAGCCGAACTGGCTACCCACCTGAGAGTAGGTTCCGATGCCACTCGGATCGTCGTCACTCGCACCGGTGATCAGGCCGGGTCCCAGGATCTGGAGCCAGCCAAGCGGTCCCTGGCGTCTCGCCTGGTCGAAGCCGGTCCGGCGCGCGGCCGGCGACCCACCCGCGGCCAGCTTTGGCTTTTCCTTTTCGGGCTTGTAGAGGTCGTCTTTGGAAGGCTCCGGCTGAGGCTTTACCGCTCTTAAGATCGGGTCCGAGATGTCGTCTTTGCGCCTGGCCAGCGTTCTACCTCCGCCACGCATGTTTGCCTTAGAAGGACTTGCGTCTCATATGATAGCGGTTATATCACTACCCACCTCAGCCGAAGGGCACGGCCTCATACTGTTGCGGGTAACCGCGCCAGCCGGCGGCCGTTGTAACAACAGGTGCGCAGGTCTGGCCAACTGATAGCGTCGCTGTTAGGATGAGACCGAAATGTCACAAATAGTGGTGAAACTGGGGCTGGCCATGGCGCTGGGTGCTATGTTGCCCTCCTGCTTCGGAGCCGAGATCCTCACTGTACGGACGGCTGGGCCCGTGACGCTGAACTACAACTTCGGCCTTGACAGCCAGCCCCATGTGCAGCCGAGCCTGCCGGTCGGACAGCTGGCCCAGGAGGCAGTCGACCGGGGCAGTGTGGCCGTCCGCGGTTTCCACGAGCCGGGGGATTACGCTCATCGCAATTACTGCGGGGCCGGCGCCACCCAGGTCCTGCTCTCGGCCTGGCTGTCGAAGGTGCCCGATATCGAGACGGTTGCCCGGCAGTCGCACCTCAACCCTAACCGCGGCGAGTTCGGCGCGGACGCCGGCGCCGCCATCAATGTCTTCCTCAGCTCGATCGTGAACCCGGCGTTGGGCCACTCTCGCTACCTGGCCGAGCATGTGGTCACGCTCGAAGGGGTCAAGGAACGGATCCGTCGCGACATCCTGGACGCCGATGCCAACCGCCTGTTCGGCCACGGTGTCCCGGTGATGGTGCAGACCATGACCAAAAACATGCCTGGGTGGAATCATTGGAACGCCACCCATATGATCACCATCTTCGCCTTCGACTTCAGCCATAACAACCCGACGCTGGACACCGTGACCTACGCTGAAACGCCCTCACCGCTGGCGGGTTATCGCGGCCCGGATTTCCAGACGATCTCTGTGAGCGCGCTCTGGGCGGCCATGCAGGCTTACACGGTGGCGTCGCCTTCCGATCCGATGAACGTCATTTCCTGAAGCCTGGCGCCGCGTCCGCGGCCCGGTCAGGTGACGTTGCTGTAGAGCGGCAGCGTCATCCCATGCAGAGCTTGGGCAGCGTCGCTGAGAAGAAAAACGATCAGCCGGGCTATGTCGGCGGGTGTAGCGCCGGCCCGCATGCCCGGCAGCGCACGCTGCAGAAGTTGAGTTTCGACCGCGCCCGGCGCCAGCCCGATCACCCGGATCCCGTGGGGTGCGCCCTCTACCGCCAGGCTCTCGGTCAGCCCGACGATGCCGAACTTCGATATCACATAGGGCGACAGCCCGGCGAATTTCTCGACGCCCGCGACGCCCGAGAGCGAGGCGATGTTCACGATCCGACCTCCCCCGGCCGCGACCATGTCCTTAAAGGCCATCCGTGCGCAAAGGAAGGCGCCCCGCAGGTTCACGGCGATAGTCCGATCGAACGCCTCGATGGCGACCTGCGGGAACACCGCTCTCTCCAGGGTGGCCGCGTTGTTGACGAGCACAACCACAGGTCCAAGCCGGCGAGCCTCATCGAAGACACGGTCGACGGCCTCCGCCCGCGAGACGTCCGCCACCACCGGCGTCACGGTTCCTCCGGCTCGCCGGATCTCATCCGCCGTCGTCTCGAGCTCGACCGGCGACCGGGCGGCGATGACGACCGGGTGGCCGCCCGCGGCCAGCGCCATGGCGGTCGCCCGGCCGACGCCTCTCCCGCCACCGGTGACGACGGCGACTCCCGGGCTCACGCCAATTCCCGGTAGAGCGTCTCGTACTCGGACACCATGCGGGTCAGCGAAAACCGCTCCAGCGCACGGCGCCGGCATGCTCGCGGATCGATTTCGGTGAAGCGCGCAGCGGCTCGCTGCAGCCCGTTGACATCTCCCGGAGCGACCAGGTAGCCGGTCTCCCCGTCGGCGATGATCTCTGCCAGGGCGCCCCGCGCATAGGCGGCAACCGGGGTTCCGGCGGCCATGGCCTCGGCCGCAGTCAGCCCAAACGGCTCATCCCAGTCGACCGGCATCAGCATGCCCTCGGCGCCACCCATCTCTACAAATACCTGGTCCCGGCGGCGCGGGCCGAGCAGGTCATGTCGCTCCAGCCGCGTTCGAAGCTGGGCGGCATAGTCTCGGTCGTAAACCGCGCCAATGATCCGAAGCCGTCGCTCCGCGGCTTCAGCGATTTCCAAAGCCGTTTCGAGGCCCTTCTCAGGGGATATCCGCCCGACGAAGAGCCAGCCTGCGCGTTGCTGCGGCCCGAGCGCGATTCGATCGACAGGCACGGCGTTGAGGATCTGCCGGGTCTGCCCGACCACGTCTGTCCAGGCTGTCTGGGCAAAGCAAGATACCGTGATCAGGACGGCACCCTGGGCCGCCGCCTGCCGGACCGCCTGCGTGACGCCCGGCACCAGCGGTGGCAGATGCAATGTGTGGCAGACGTGGCCGTGCGCGTCTTGCAGCAGCTCGAATGGCGGTGCATCGAAGGCGTGGTTGTGGACGACATCGAACTCACTGGCGCGCCTGCGGATCTCATAGGCGATCCGAAGGAAGCACACGCGCTCTTCAGCCAGGAGTCCGGGATCGGTAGGCCCCGGGTGAGCAAAGTCCGTCGGTCGCAGCCGGTGGGAATCGATCCCCAGGCGTACGACCTCGGCGCCCGTCACGACCGAGCCGTCGGCGGCGAAAAGGGTGACCGCATGCCCAGCCGCTGCCAGTGCGGTGGCGAGGTCGTGCAGCAGGGCCTGACTTCCGCCAATGAACGGCTCGGCGATCGGTGATACCAGGGGGGCCACCAGCGCGATCCGGAGCGGCCGGCCGCTCATGCCACGGTGCACCGGCACAGGTCCCGCGGCGCGTTGACACCCAGCACGCTGTAGGGAAGGATCGGCCGCCCCGACTGCCGGATCCATTCCAGCGCGGCCTCGCCGTAGAAGATCTCCGCGCAGAGCTTGGCTGTCTGCAGGTCGCGAAATCGGGTCTCCATGGCGCCGGCGAATGCGTGGTAGGAAAAACCGCGGTTCAGAAACCATTGGGGATCGTCCGGCCAGAGGATGAAGATCTGTCCGCCGGGCCGGGTGACTCGCCGGAGCTCGGCCAGACCCTGCTCGCCGCCGAGCTCGGGGTCTGCTCCGAAGGCGGCGCACGACACGGTGACGTCCACGCTCCCGGCCGGGAGCGGGATCGCCTGGTCGCTCCCGGCGATGATCCTCACGTTGGCAATCCCGCAGCGCTGCAGCTTTGCGGCCAGCTCCCGTCGCAGACCGGCGGCCGGCTCGAGCGCGAGCACTTCGGCGGCGCGCGCGGCGCATGGCAGCGTCAAGCGGCCGGAGCCCGCGCCAACGTCCAGCACGGTGACGGCCTCGATGGGGAGCTCTGCGAAGATCCGCGGATGGAGGTTTTCGCCTTCGACGAGCCGGTCATAGAGCTCGGGTTCCCGCTCGTAGAGTAGTGCCCAGGCCTGGTTCGCCGGCGTCGCTGCGGGGTCGAGCCCGTAGCGCTCGGCCAGCCGCGGTGGGCAGCGCCGCGCGGGACGCCACAGCGGATTCTCCGGTAACGCCGAGTCGAGCACGCCTATAACCTTAGGCAGTGGCACGCTCGACCCGGATCACCCGGCTGGAATCGTTCAGCGCCGCTCACCGGCTCTTCAAAGCCGAGCTCAGCGACGAGGAGAATTTTCGCCTCTTTGGTCCCTGCAGTAACCCCGGTGGCCACGGCCACAATTACCGTCTGGCGGTCACGGTCAGAGGCAGCATCGAACCGGACAGCGGCATGGTCCTGAATCTCAAGACCCTCCATGACCTGATCCAGACATCGATCCTGGACAAGGTCGATCATCGCAATCTCAACCTGGAAGTGGACTTCTTGACCGGTGTCCAGCCGACCACGGAGAACCTGGCCCGCGCCTTCTTCGACGAGCTCGAACCACGGCTTCCCACCGGCCGGCTCTGGCGGGTGCTGGTCCAGGAGACCGACAAGAACAGCGCAGAATATGGAGAGGATTAATGGCCAAACCCACACCTGAGCGTGACAACGCCATCTCACTCGACGGGTTGATCCGGCATGAACTGGTCCTGCTGGGTGAGGATCCCTCACGCGAGGGACTTCGGGACACCCCGGAGCGGGTCAAAGAAAGCATGGAGTTCCTGACCCGCGGTTACCGGATGACGCCGGATGAGGTCTTCGGCGATGCGCTCTTCTCCGAGACCTACAAGGACATGATCCTGGTCAAGGACATCGAAATGTATTCGCTCTGTGAGCACCACCTGCTGCCCTTCTATGGCGGTGCCCACATCGCCTACATCCCTGACGGAAAGATTGTCGGGCTGAGCAAGCTGCCGCGCCTGGTCGAGATGTACAGCCGGCGGCTGCAGGTCCAGGAGCGCCTCACCCGCCAGATCGCCGAGTGCCTGCAGCAGCATCTGAAACCGCTTGGGGTGGCGGTGGTGATCGAGGCCAGCCACCTGTGCATGATGATGCGAGGCGTCGAGAAGCAGAACAGCCGGGCCATCACCAGCTGCATGCTGGGCAGTTTCCAGACCGACTCCAAGACCCGGGCCGAGTTCATGAGCCTGGTCAAGGGGATGCCGGCAGGCTAACGGCAGAGTTCTACTGCGGAACGTCCGGCTTCTCGTATCGCGCCTGGAAGGGCGGATTCTACCCGCCCAGGATCAAGAGCCGGGACATGCTTTCCTTCTACGCGGGCCGGCTGCCAACCGTCGAGCTGAACACAACCTACTACGGACCTCCACCCGAGACTGCCGTCGCTGGCTGGCAGGCGGCCGTACCCGACCGCTTCCTCTTCGCGGTAAAGGCGCACCGCCGGATCGCCCACAACCGCCGGCCCGACGATGCCAGGCAGGCGCTCGAGGCGTTCGTCAGGGTGGTAGACGGGCTCGGTGAAAGCTGCGGACCGGTGCTCTTCCAGGTGCCGCGGACCGGGCGCTACGTTCCCGGCCGGATCGAGTCCCTGCTTCCCTATTTACCCCAGGGCTGGCGAGTTGCTTTCCAGTTCCGCCATCCGTCCTGGCGTGACAGCCCGATCCTCGACACATTAGTAAGGATGGGGGCGGCCGTCTGCCACGCAGACGGTGAGCCCGAACCCGGCTTTGCCCCGTCGGGACCGTTCATCTACCTCCGATTCCGGCGCGACGCCTACTCACCGCAGCGGCTCGCCATGTGGAGCCGGCGGATCGTCGCGTACCTGGCCGAAGGCCGGGACGTTTTTGCCTATTTCAAGCACGAGACGCGGGGTCCGGAATATGCGGAGCGGCTGGTCAGGCATGTCCGGTCTGCCAATCGGCGCTATAATCCGGGCAATTTCCCAATTGGAGGCGAATTGAATGGCCCGGTCCATGTGGCGGGGCGCGATCAGCTTCGGGATGGTGGCCATCCCGATCCGGATGTATCTGGCGACCGAGGCCCATAGCGCCGTCGCCTTCCGGCAGCTCTGCCCGCACTGTCAGCGACCCATCAAGCAGCAACGGCACTGCCCAACCGACGAGCACGTGGTGGCCTTCAGCGAGGTCCTTCGTGGCTACGAGGTGGGCAAGGACCAGTTCGTGATCATCGAGGATGAGGACCTGGAAAAGCTTCCCCTCAAGACCACCAGGACGATCGACATCGTCGAGTTCGTCGACCGGGACGAGGTCCCCCTGGGCCTCTATGTCAAGTCGGCGTACTATCTCGAGCCCGAAGACGTCGGCGTCAAACCGTTCGCCCTTCTGATGCGCGCCCTCGAGGACAGCAACAAGGTGGCGGTCGCCAAGGTTGCCTTGCGCGATCGGGAACACCTGTGCCTGATCCAGGTCCAGGGGAATGCGCTGCTCTGCAACACCCTCAACTGGCCGGACGAGATTCGCTCGACCGAGGAGCTGAATCTGCCCACGAACGTGAAGATCAGCGACAAAGAGGTCCAGATGGCGACCTCGTTGATCGAGAATCTCAGCGATTCGTTCAACCCGGAGCGCTACACGGATGAGTACAAGGCGGCCTTCGAGCAGGTGGTCGACCAGAAGCTCAAGGGTCTCCAGGTCACGGCCCCGACCCCGGTCCGCGAGGCCCGGGTCATGGACCTGATGGCAGCCCTGAAGGCATCGGTCGAAGCCACCAAGCAGGGCAAGCGCAAGGAAGCGGCAGCAAAGCCGGCCGCCGGCCGCAAGGTCAAGGTAGCCGCCAAGACGGCGGCCACCCGGCCAGCCGCCCGCCGGCGCACCGCCTGAAACTCGGGGGCGCGCCGACCGGCGTTTCGTAATACGCTGTCCGGAATGCCGCCGTCGCCGCGCACGGTTGAGCTAGACCTGCCCTTTGGCCGGGTCCTGCCCGATCGCCTACGGCCGATGCTGCCCGTTCCGGCCTCAGACCCGTTTGATTCACGCAATCACGCCTTCGAGGTTGCCTGGGATGGCGTCCGGGCCCTGGCCTGCGTGGACGGGTTCGAGGTCCAGCTCTGGGGACGAGCGCTCCGCGGGCTGACACCGCAGTATCCGGAGGTGCTGGCTCTCAAGGATATGCTGCCCGCGGAGACGGTGATCGATGGTGAGCTGATCGTGGCTGATGTCGAGGGGCGTCCGGATTTGAACGCGCTGCAGGAGCGCGAACATGCGACCGGCGACGCCATCGCCCGACTGTCCGTCGCTCATCCGGTCACCTATGTCGTCTACGACCTGCTCTCCCTGCGGGGACGATCACTGCTGCGAGAGCCGTGGCACCGCCGCCAGTCCCGGTTGCACCAGTTGATGGCGTCGCACGGTCGAATCTACGTTCCGGAGGCGATGGTGGGCGAGGGTTTCGCCTTCTTCGAGGCGGCACGCGAAAAGGGGCTCGAAGGCATCGTCGCCAAGAAGCTGGATGGCAGCTACCACCCCGGTCAGCGGCATCCGGACTGGCTTCTGGTACAGGCCGTCCGCCGCGAGGACTTCGCGGTCCTCGGCTTTATCCCGGGGCTCAGGGACCGGCTGATCGATGCGCTCATCGTCGGCTCCTACGACGGCATCGGTTTTCGCCCGGTCGGCAAGGTGGTGGGGGGCTTCGATGTGAGCGCCCTGGTCCGCCTGCGGAAGGCGCTCGACGTCCTGTCAGCGGAGCCGGCCCATCCCGGGGAGCGCTGGGCCGATCCAGGCATCTGCTGGGTCCGCCCCCAGGTCGCGGTTTCGGTCAAGTTCAGCGAGTGGGACCGCAACGGTCTCTTGCGATTTCCCATCTTCATGGGGCTCAGGCCGGAGGTCAGCCCGCAGGAATGCATCCGCACGCCGGTGATCGACCCGCCTCGGGCGCCGAGTCCCCGCCGGGTCGAGATCCTGCTCCCCCGTCTGCCAATCTGAAATCGCTCGGGAGAAACTCAGCCGGGGCAGGCTCACAGACGCCGTAAAGTAAGCGCGTGCCGGTCACGGATAAGGTTCCGGTTCACCTGCTTGTCAACGGCGAGGCGTACGAGGTCATGGTCCCGCCCTACAAGACGCTCCTCGAAGTCCTTCGTGAGGACCTGGGGCTGACCGGGACCAAGCATGGCTGCGAGCTCGGCGAATGCTCGATGTGCGGCGTGCTGGTGGACGGCAAACCCTACCTGTCCTGCCTGGCCATGCCGCTCGATCTTCAACAGGCGGAGATCTCTACGGTCGAAGGACTGGCGAATGGCAACGAGCCTCACCCGCTGCAGCGCGCGTTCGCCGAGCTGGGTGCCGCCCAGTGCGGGTACTGCACGCCGGCCATGCTCCTGACGGCCAAGTCGCTACTCGACAGCAACCCGCGGCCATCGCGAGAGGCCATCCGCCAGGCGCTCGCCGGAGTCCTCTGCCGCTGCACCGGCTACCTAAAGATCTTCGAGGCTGTCGAGCTGGCGGCCGCGCGCTCCTCGACCTCACCTCCGGCGGCGCATGTCTGACGAGCTCAGCATCGTGGGCCAGTCCCTGGTCAAGCCCGACGCCATGGGCAAGGTCAGCGGGCAGACCAAATTTGCGGACGACCTGATGTTGCCTCGCATGCTGTTTGGGCGGCTGCTCCGAAGCCCCTACCCGCATGCCCGGATCCGCCGGATCGACACCTCCAAAGCAACCGCCATCCCCGGGGTTCTCGCGGTGCTCACGGGTGAGGACCTGCCTGTGAAGTTCGGGATTCTGCCGGTCAGCCAGGACGAGGAGGCCCTGGCTCGGGAGAAGGTCCGCTACGTTGGAGACCCTGTGGCCGCGGTCGCAGCGACCGACGAGTGGATCGCCGACGAGGCGATCGACCGGATCGAGGTCGAGTTCGAAGAGCTACCCCGCTACATGTCGCTGGAGGAGGCACTCGCTGACGGCGGTGGGGAGCCGATCCACGGCCGGACCAATGTTCACAAGGCGGTTGCCCTCGAGTTCGGGGACACCGAGGAAGCGATCAGCGGCGCTGCCCATCAGCGCGAGGACATCGTTTTCTTCGAAGGCAACACCCACCTGCCGATGGAGCAGCACGCCGCCGTTGCTCAGTACGGTCAGGATGGGCGACTGACCCTCTGGTCCTCCACCCAAACGCCGCACTATGTCCACCGGGCCCTGGGAAAGGTGCTCGAGATGCCCATGAGCAGGATCCGGGTGATTGCCACCCCAAACGGGGGTGGTTTTGGCGGGAAGAGCGACATTTTCGCGCACGAGCTGGTCGCCGCCAAGCTGGCCCTCGTGACCGGCCGTCCTGTCAAGATCACCCTGACCCGCGAGGAAGTCTTCTATGCGCACCGCGGCCGGCACCCGGTCCTGATGAAAGTGAGGACGGGGTTCACCAAAGAGGGCGTCATCACCGGGATGCAGTTTCAGAGCTTTCTCGACGGTGGCGGGTACGGAAGCTACGGCGTGGCGAGCACCTACTACACCGGCGCCCTGCAGACGACCACCTATGCCATTCCCCGATACCGGTTCGAGGGCGCTCGCCTGTTCACCAATAAGCCTCCATGCGGCCCCAAGCGTGGACACGGAACGCCGCAACCACGCTTTGCGCTCGAGGTCCACCTGGACAAGGTCGCCGAAGAGCTCGGCATCGACCCGGTCAACCTGCGGCTGCGCAACTTGCCGGAGCCCGACAGCCGGACGGTGAACTGGCTGCGCATCACCAGCTGCGGACTGCGAGCGTGTATCGAAAAGGTCGCCGCCGAGTCGCGGTTTCTCGAGCAGCGCCGCGCCATGCCCGCCGGCCGTGGCCTCGGTTTTGCCGTCAGCAGCTACTTGAGCGGGGCGGGCACCGCGATCTACTGGAACGAGATGCCGCACTCCGAGGTGCAGCTCAAGGTGGATCGTGGAGGTGGCGTGGCCCTGCTCTGCGGCGCCATCGACATCGGCCAGGGGTCAGACCATATCCTGGCCGCGATCGCGGCGGAGGTGCTCGGCGTCAGCCTGGACGACATCCAGCTGACCACGGCGGACACGGACCTGACTCCGATCGACCTGGGCAGCTACTCGTCACGGGTCACCTTCATGGCAGGTAACGCCGCCCGAGCGGCTGCCGAGAAAGTCCGCGCGATTCTCTTTGAAGCGGCCGCCGAGGCTTTGCAATGCGACCCGGACGATTTGCAGGCGCGCGACCGCCGGGTCTTCCGGCGCGCCCGGCCCGAAGATGGGATGACCTTCGCCCAGGCCGTCGTGGCTGCCGAGGCGAAGCGTGGCGTAGTCGCGGCCTCAGGCAGCTACACACCCCCCAGAATTGCCGGACCCTACAAGGGGTCGGGCGTCGGGCCCAGCCCTGCCTACTCCTACTCGGCAGCGGTGGTGGAGGTCGACTGCGACGCCCGGACAGGCGAGGTTCGGGTCCCGCAGGTGTGGATCGCGCACGACATCGGCCGCGCCATCAACCCCATGCTGGTGGTCGGCCAGGTGGAGGGCAGCGTCTACATGGCTCTGGGGGAAGCTCTGATGGAAGAGCAAACATTTCGTCTGGGGCTGCACAAGTTTCCGTCGATGCTCGAGTACAAGAGCCCGACGGCTCTGGAAGCCCCCGTCATCCACACCTACCTGGTGGAGACGATCGACCCGGAGGGCCCGTTCGGCGCCAAGGAGGCCGGCCAGGGGCCTCTCCTTCCAGTGATCCCCGCGGTTGCCAACGCCGTCTACAACGCGATCGGCGTGCGAATCGACGAGATCCCGATCACCCCCGATCGGGTGCTCAAGGCGCTGGCTGAGAAAGCCAAAGGACGTCTGCCTCGGGTAGGTCCGCGCAGCGTCCCGGCCTTTGCGTTCCCGCCGCTGATCCAGGTCGAACGGCCCCCCGAGTGGACCCAATCCTAGTGTTGCGGCTCCCTCGACTCAGATATGTCCAGGCTCGCACCGTCGAGGAGGCGGCTGCCACCGTTGGTTCAGACGGCGGCCGGGCCATGCTGATCGCCGGCGGCACCGACCTCTTGCCGAACCTGAAACGCCGGCAGTTCGATGTGGCCACCCTCGTCAGTCTCCGGGGAATTCCCGGCTGGGATGCGATCACGGGTGATCCCCAGGCAGGCATGTCCTTGAGCGCGGGGGCCACCCTGGACCAGGTTGCCCGTCATCCGGCAGTGCTTTCCGGGTATCGAGCCCTGGCTCAGGCCGCCGGGCTGGTGTCGACTCCACAGATTCGCTACATGGGCACCCTGGGAGGCAACCTGATGGTCGACCCGCGCTGCAACTACTACAACCAGACGTTCGCCTGGCGCAAGGCCGTGGGGTTCTGTCTCAAGAAGGACGGGGACATCTGCCTGGTGGCCCGCAGCTCGCCACGCTGCTGGGCAGTCTCTTCCTCGGATACCGCGCCGGTGGCAGTGGCTTTTGCTGCCTCGGTGGTCCTTCAGGGCATGGCGGGGACCCGGCGGGTACGGGCTGCCGAGCTCTACCGCGATGACGGCATCGACTACACAACCCGCAAGCGCGACGAGGTGATCACCAGCGTCGAGTTCCCGGCGGCCCGTACCACGACGAGTGCCTACTGGAAACTGCGGCGCCGTGGATCCTTCGACTTCCCGATCGTCGGCGCCGCAGTTGTGATCTGGTGGGAGGACGGGGTTGTGCGGGACGCCCGGGGCGCCCTCAGCGCCGTGGGCTCGCATCCGGTCGACATCAGCTCCTACCTGTCGTCGCTGAGGGGCGTCCACCCGGACGAGCGTCTGATCGCCGAGCTCGCGGCCGCCGCCGACAAGCCCGCGCGTCCCCTGGACAACACAGATCTCTCGCACTACTGGCGGAAGCGGATGACCAGGGTCTTCATCGAGCGGGCCCTGCGCGATGCGGCAGGCTTAGATCCCCAGGCCGGCCTGCTCACCGCCCAGCTCAAAAGCTGACTAAGCTGACCTCGTGGCGCTCTCACAACAGGTCGGCGCGCGGGTTCGCCGGCGCGAGGATCCGCGGCTGGTTGCCGGCGCCGGCCGTTATCTGGATGACTACCGCCCCCGAGGTCTTCTCCACGCCGTCTTCGTGCGCAGCTATCTCGCCAACGCCCGGGTCACCCGACTGGACCTTGAGGAGGCGCGCCGGAGTGATGGGCTGGTTGCCATCTTCACCGCGGACGACCTCGCGGACGCACCCGGCTTCCCCCTGAGCGGACCGAAAGGCGCGTTGATCCCCTCGCGACCGCTACTGAACGCCGATCGGGTCCGATTCGCGGGTGACCTGGTGGCGATGGTGGTGGCCGAAACGCGGGAGCAGGCCCGGGACGCGGCTGACCGGGTGGTGGTCGACCTGGATCAGCACCCCGCCGTCACCAGCGTCGACGCCGCCCGCCAGCCGGGCGCTGCACTGGTCCACGAAGACTTCGGGACCAACGTCGCCTACCAATCCACCCGCACCTGGGGCGACGTGGCGGCTGCGTTCGACCGGCCGCATCGGGTAGTGCACGCACGTCTTCGAAATCAGCGGCTGGCCGGTGTCCCGATCGAGCCTCGCGGTGTGCTGGCAGAGGCCAGTCGCTGGGAGCCGGTGCTGACCGTCTGGTCATCGACGCAGATACCTCATGGGGTGCGTGACGAGCTTGCCGCCTTCCTCTCCATGCCGCAGACCGACGTGCGGGTGATCGCGCCCGAGGTGGGCGGCGGGTTCGGCGCAAAGCTGAGCCTGTACCCCGAGGAATTGCTGGTCGCCTGGGCCGCCAGGCGATTGCTGCGTCCCGTGAAGTGGGTGGAAGAGCGTTCCGAGCACATGCAGGCGACCACCCACGGCCGCGGCCAGCTACACGACGCGGAGCTCGCGGTAGAAGCTGACGGCCGGATCCGCGGGCTGAGGGTGCGGCTGACCGCGGATCTGGGCGCCTACCCGATGGGGGTGGGGCTGGGTCCGCTGACCCGGCGACTTCTATGCGGCTGTTATCGGGTGCCCGCCCTGCAGGTGGACATCGAAAGCGTTTACACCAACACCACGCCGATTGCGGCCTACCGGGGCGCGGGCCGGCCCGAAGCGATCTTTTTGATCGAGCGGATGGTCGACCTGGCCGCGCGCGAGCTTGGGATGGATCCCGTCGAGTTTCGCCGGCGCAACCTGCTGCCCCGCTTCGAGACGCCCGTCACGACCATCGCGGGTGAGAACTACGACAGCGGCGATTATCCAGCAGCGCTGGAGCGGGTCCTCGAAAACGCCGACTATGGCGGACTCCGCCGGCGACAGGACGAGGCTCGTGCCCAGGGTCGACTGATTGGGATCGGGGTCGCCAGCTATGTCGAGATGGCGGGCTTTGGTCCTTCCGGTGACCTGTTCGAGAGTGCGGTGGTGCGCGTCAATCCGGATGGCGCCGTGACCGTGGTCACCGGGACCTCACCACACGGCCAGGGTCACGAGACGGCCTGGGCCCAGCTGGTGGCGCTCGAGCTCGGTGTGAATCCCGATTGGATTACGGTCAGGCACGGTGATACCGCGCTTCTGGCAGCAGGCACCGGCACCTTCGGTAGCCGGAGCGCCGCGGTTGGCGGCACGGCCGTGCATCTGGCCGCCCGCGACGTCCAGGAAAAAGCCCGGCGGATCGCCGCCCATATGCTCGAAGCGGCGCCCGCGGACATCGTGGTGCGCGACGGCAGCTGGCACGTCCGTGGTGTGCAGGGGCGCGCCGTGGGCTTCCGCGACATCGCGCAGGTCGCCTACGGAGAGGGCCGGCCTGCCGACATGGAGGCGGGACTCGAGGCAACCCGTTACTTTCAGCCACCTGGCCTGGTCTTTCCGTTCGGGGCCCACCTGGCCGTGGTCGAGATCGATCCCGATACCGGTGCCCTCACGCTGGAGCGCTATCTGTCGGTCGACGACTGCGGTCGCGTCATCAACCCGCTGCTGGCGGAAGGTCAGGTCCACGGCGGGCTGGCGCAGGGAATCGCTCAGGCGCTCTATGAGGAGGTGGCCTACGGTCCGGACGGCGAGCTGCTCACCGGCAACCTGACCACCTACCTGGTGCCGACCGCGCCCGACCTGCCCTCGTTTTCACTGGACCGGACCGTCACCCCCAGCCCGGTCAACCCCCTGGGCGTGAAGGGCATCGGCGAGAGCGCCACCATCGGCTCGACGCCGGCGGTGGTCAACGCGGTCGTGGATGCGCTGGCACCGTTGGGCGTGCGGGAGATTGACCCTCCCTGCACGCCCGAAAAAATCTGGAACGCGATGCTGGCCTCCCGGTCGCGCTAGACTGCGCGCCGGCCGACCAGCAGGTTGTAGAGCAGGGCGATCACCGCGAGCACGAGCAACAGATGGATGAGACCGCCGCCCACGCCCACTGCAAAGCCGAGCAACCAGAGCACGAAGAGCACGACGATGATGGTCCAGAGCATTGCCACACCTCCTTTTTGAAACTCCTAAACCGCTGCTCGCATCAGCCCGACCAGGGCGCTGAGCACCAGCCACCCCAGGCCCACCAGCGTCAGCCCCCACCAGGCGGCGGCAGCCAGGCGCCGCCGTCGCCGATGACGCGGACGCCAGGCGTACCTGTCAGCGAAATCGGCGCCGGCGAGAGGTCTACCGAGCACGAGACGAGACAAGCGATGGGGGATAATCCGATAGCATCGCTATCACCTTATACGGAACGCGACGGTGGCGTCAAGCCGGCGAAGCCGGTTGTCCCGGCCGGGGCTCAGGGCTTGAGGTCCCAGCCCTTGAGCGTGTCGATCGCGGGGTAGGCGGTCAGGTCGTACTGAACCGGAGTGATCGAGATATATCCCTCGCTCACCATCTTGGCGTCGGCGTCCTTACCCATCTCCTGGAGCCGGAAGGTACCGTCGAGCCAGTAGTAGGTCTGATTGCGGGGGTCGGTCCGTTTCTCGAATCGCTCCTCGACCCGCGAGTCACCCTGCCGGGTGATGGCGACGCCCTTGATTTTGTCCTCCGCAAGGTTGGGGATATTTACGTTGAGCAGGGTCTTGGGCGGCAATCCCTTTCCGATCACGGCCAGGGCCAGCTTCCGGGTGAAGCGTGCCGCGTAACCGAAGTTAGGATGGGTGAAGGTCGCCAGTGAGACAGCAATGGATGGGATGCCAAGGATTCGAGCTTCCGTGGCGGCGCTCACCGTACCCGAGTAGATGACATTGGTCCCGGTGTTGGAGCCCAGGTTGATCCCGGAGACGACCAGGTCCGGCCGGCGCGGCAGGATCGCCCGGACCGCGATCTTCACGCAGTCGGCGGGCATCCCATTCACGGCGTAGCCGAAGCGCGCGTTCCGGCGGATGACCTCCTTGGCACGCAGGGGAAGGAGCAGCGTGATAGCGTGCCCGACCGCGCTGCGCTCGGCGTCGGGAGCGACCACCTCGACCTCTGCGATTTTGCGCAGCTCCTGCCAGGCGGCCAGGATGCCCTGCGCGTAGATGCCGTCGTCGTTGGTGAGAAGGATCAGCGGGCGTGCCATCGGGGCCCCGTTTGCATCCTATACTTACAACCAGATTTTCCGCCGGGCCGTTTGGATGAGGGCGGTTTATGGATGACCCGATCCTCGAATTTTTGCGCTCGCAGGCTCGAAACTACCGATGCCGGGTCTGCGGCACGAACCACAAGGGTTCGCATCTTCGCAAAATCGGGAATCACAACAACAAGCTGGTGGTGCAGGTTACCTGCAGCCGCTGCCGGGACTCGTTCTTCCTTCACGTGGAATTCGCCGGCTCGATCGTCAACGCCGTCGAGGAGGTTACCCGGGTCTCAGCCCCGTCCCCGCGGGATGCGGATGAGGTGGCCGGTGATCCCCTCAGCCTGGATGAGGTGCTCGACGCGCACGAGCAGCTTGCCGGCTTCAAGGGGAAGCTCACGGATCTCTTGAAAGACTAGCCGCCCTTGATTCCGGTGTAGCCACCCCGGTAGAAGACCAGCGGCGACTCCTGCGACCGGACGTCCAGGGCTGCCACCTCGCCCAGAAACAAGGTGTGGTCGCCCCCGTCGTATGCCGCCCGGAGCCTGGCTTCCACGTAAGCCGTGGCGCTGCGAAGGAGGGGACTGCCGGTGATACCGGGCTCGAAGTTTTCGGCGGCAAATTCGGGCTTTCCCAGCCGCTCGTCGTCGGCGAAGAACCGCGAGGTCGCCTCCTCGCGCTCTGGCAGGATGTTGATCGCGAAGACCCGGCTCTCCGACACCAGCCGGTGCATGAGCGTGGTTTTTTCCACGGATACCACTACCAGTAGGGGAGCGAGGGAGACCGAGGCGAAGGCGCTCACGGTCATGCCGTGAAGCTGGTCTCCCAGGCGGGTGGTCATGACTGTGACGCCGGATGGAAAGTGCCCCAGGACGGTCCTGAAGGAGGCCTGGTTAGGGGTTTCCGGCACGCCCAGAGATTAAGGGAACGGCTGAATTCGGGAGGATTTCCGGTATACTCTGAGATGTCCGACTAATCCAGTCGGAGATAGATGAGATTTTCCACCCGGACTGAATACGGCATCCGGATCCTGGTCCGGCTGGGCAGGGTCTACGGCAAAGGGCCCGTAGCCCTTTCCGAGCTGGCCGAGGTCGAGCACCTGCCCCTTTCGTACCTGGAGCAGATCGCGGGCCAGCTTCGCCGGTCCGGGCTGGTTCAGAGCCGGATGGGCGCCCACGGCGGGTACCTGCTTGGGCGTCCACCGGCATCGGTAACCATGGCCGAAATCGTCACCAGCCTGGAGGGGTCGCTGGCACCCGTGAGCTGCCTGGCGGAGGGCGAAGCGGAGTGCCACAGCGAGGGGGAGGAATGCAGCGCTCACTCGCTCTGGGAGCGTCTCCAGGACAACATCACCGCCACCCTGCAGGCGACCACGGTCGCCGACCTGATCAAGGTCAACCCGGGGCCGCAGGTGCTTGTTCCGTCGGTGACCGAGGTGGTGACCTCATGATCCAGACCCGTGCGATCGACGTCGAGTCGATTCGCCGGGATTTCCCCATATTCACCCGCAAGGTCAATGGAAAGCCGCTGGTCTACCTGGACAGTGCCGCCACCTCGCAAAAACCCGACGGCGTGATCGAGAGCATGAATGACTACTACCGCCGCTACAACGCCAATCCCCATCGGGGCGTCTACGCCATCAGCGAGGAGGCGACCGCGGCCTACGAGTCCGCCCGCCAGAAGGTGGCCACCTTCATCCAGGCCCCCAGTCCGAAGGAGATCGTCTTCACCCGCAACGTCACCGAGGCCATCAACCTGGTCCGCTACAGCTGGGGCCGAGCCAACGTGCGAGCCGGGGACCGCATCCTCCTCACCGAGATGGAGCACCACAGCAACCTGGTGCCCTGGCAGCTGCTGGCTCGTGAGGTGGGGGCGCAGCTCGACTTCCTCTACATCGATGACGATGGGCTGCTGCGGCTGGAGGATCTCGACCGCAAGCTGGAGGGGGCTCGGTTGGTGGCGTTCACCCACCAATCCAACACGCTCGGCACCATCAACCCGGTGAAGGCGATCACCCAGGCGGCCCATCGCGCCGGCGCCCTGGTTCTAGTGGACGGAGCCCAGGCGGTGCCGCACATGGCGGTCAATGTGGTGGACCTGGGCATCGACTTCTACGGCTTCTCCGGCCACAAGATGTGTGGTCCGACCGGGATCGGGGTCCTCTGGGCGCGACGGGCGTTGCTGGAGGCCATGCCGCCCTTTATGGGAGGCGGTGACATGATCAAGCGCGTCCGGTTACAGGAGGCGACCTGGAACGACCTCCCCTGGAAGTTCGAGGCCGGCACACCCAGCGTCGCCGAGGGCATCGGGCTGGGGGCTGCGGTCGACTACCTCTGTGGGATAGGTATGGACCGGGTCCGGGCACACGAGCGCACCCTGGTGGAGTACGCGCTCGAGAAGCTGCAGGACGTGCCTGGTATCAGGCTCTACGGCCCGGCGGACTCTGAGATCCACGGTGGCGCCGTCTCCTTCTCCCTGCCGAACGTGCACCCGCACGACCTGGCCACCCTGGTCGACCGGGAGGGGATCGCGATTCGCGCCGGTCACCATTGCACGCAGCCTCTGATGGAGCGGCTGGGGGTGCCGGCGACCTCGCGCGCCAGCTTCTACATCTACAACCGGCCGGCAGAGGTCGACCAGCTGGTGGAGGCCATCGAGAAGGCGCAGAAGGTGTTCAACTGATGGATGATCTCTACCGCGAGCAGATCCTCGACCACTACAAGAATCCCCACAATTTCGGGGAGCTGCCCGACGCAGACATCACCCAGGAAGGCGACAACCCCCTCTGCGGTGATGTCGTCACCCTCTACCTCAAGCTCGACGACGGCAAGCTCGGCTCGGTCAGGTTTCGCGGCCGGGGCTGTGCCATCAGTCAGGCATCCGCGTCGATGCTGACCGACATGATCGTAGGCCGGCCGGTTAGCGAGCTGAAACACTTCCCTACCAGCGACCTGCTGGAAGAGCTGGGGATCCAGATCAGCCCGGCTCGGATGAAGTGCGCGACGCTGTCGGTGAACACGTTGCGGGTCGCCCTGAACGGCGGTGCCGCAGAGGTTGAGGACGAATGATGGGTTCAATCGGATTCGCATCGAGAGTGCACGGGTAGAATCAGGAGGATCGATGGCAGATTTTGAGATCAGGGATTTGCGAGTGACGGTCGAGGGTCGCGAGATCCTCAAGGGCATCTCGCTCGACGTCAACAAGGGTGAGGTCCATGCCGTCATGGGTCCGAACGGCTCCGGCAAGAGCACCTTGTCGCATACCCTGATGGGCCACCCGAACTATACGGTCACCTCCGGAGAGGTCATCTTCAAGGGGAAAAATCTGCTGGCCCTGCCCACCGAGCAGCGCGCCAAGCTGGGCGTGTTCCTTGCCCTTCAGTACCCGGTGGTCGTCCCCGGCATCAGCATGTCGAACTTCCTGCGCACCGCGATCAACGCCAAGCGCGGGTACGACGGAAAGGACAAGTCCAAGGCCATCAGCCCCAAGGAGTTTCTGGCACTCCTCAAGAATGAGATGAGCGTCCTGCGCATGGACGACTCCTTCCTCTCCCGCTATGTGAACGAGGGCTTCTCCGGTGGCGAGAAGAAACGGGCGGAGATCCTGCAGATGGCGGTGCTCAAGCCCGAGATCGCCATCCTGGACGAGACCGATTCCGGACTCGACATCGACTCCATCAAGTTCGTGAGCAATGCCGTCAACCGGATGCGCGGGCCGGAGCTAGGGGTGCTCATCATCACCCACTACACCCGCATCCTGCAGTTCATCAAGCCGGACCGGGTCCACGTGCTGGTGGACGGTCAGTTCGTCCTGTCGGGAGGCCCGGAGGTGGCGGACAGGCTCGAGGCAAAGGGATATTCGGAATGGGTCGGCAAGAAAGAGCCGGCCGTCATCCAGGAGGTCCGGTAACCATGGCTGTTTCACCAAAGATCGACGTCGGCGAGAACTACAAGGAGCAGTACGGGTTCTTCGACCCGGAAAAGTACGTCTTCAAGGCCAAGCGGGGTCTGAGCGCGGACGTGGTCAAAGAGATTTCCTGGATGAAGAACGAGCCGGAATGGATGACCAAGTTCCGGCTCCGCGCGCTACAGATCTTCGAGAAGAAGGAGATGCCCACCTGGGGCGCCGACCTCTCCAAGATCGACTTCCAGAACATCTACTACTACCTCAAGTCCACCGAAAAGCAGGGCAAGACCTGGGAGGACGTGCCGGCCGACATCAAGCGGACCTTCGACCGGCTGGGGGTGCCCCAGGCGGAGCGAAAGTTCCTCGCCGGCGTGGCTGCCCAGTACGAATCAGAGGTTGTTTACCACTCCCTTCACAAGGAGCTGGCGGCCAAGGGCGTCATCTTCGTCGACACCGACTCCGCCCTCAAGCAGTACCCGGACCTGTTCAAGCAGTACTTCGGCACCATCATCCCGCCGGCCGACAACAAGCTGGCGGCGCTGAACAGCGCCGTCTGGTCGGGGGGATCGTTCATCTACGTGCCCAAGGGCGTCAAAGTGGAGATTCCGCTGCAGGCCTACTTCCGAATCAACGCCGAAAACATGGGCCAGTTCGAGCGGACCCTGATCATCTGTGACGAAGACAGCTTCGTGCACTACATCGAGGGCTGCACCGCCCCCATCTACACCACCGACTCGCTTCACTCCGCGGTGGTCGAGATCGTCGTCAAGCGCGGGGCGCGCTGCCGGTACACCACCGTGCAGAACTGGTCGACCAACGTCTTCAACCTGGTCACGAAGCGGGCGGCCGCCTACGGCGACGCGACCATGGAATGGGTCGACGGGAATCTGGGCTCACAAATCACGATGAAGTATCCGAGCATCTACCTGATGGAGCCGGGGGCGAAGGGCGACGTCCTCAGCGTCGCCTTCGCCGGCAAGGGCCAGCACCAGGACGCCGGTGGCAAGGCGGTGCACGTGGCCCCCAACACCAGCTCCAACATCGTCTCCAAGTCGATCTCCAAAGCCGGCGGCCGGACCTCCTACCGCGGCCTGATCAAGATCTATCCGGGCGCCAAGAACTCCAAGTCCTTCGTCCGATGCGATGCGTTGCTGCTCGACGAGCAGTCGCGCTCGGACACCTATCCGACGACGGAAGTGGACGAGGAGCAGGTGAAGATCGGGCATGAGGCCACGGTCAGCAAGGTGTCGGACGAGCAGCTCTTCTACCTTCAGAGCCGCGGCATCACCCGGGCCGAAGCCGAGACCATGATCGTCAACGGATTCATCGAGCCGTTCACCAAGGAGCTTCCGATCGAGTACGCCGTCGAGCTGAATCGCCTGATCCAGCTCGAGATGATCGGCTCCGTAGGCTAGTGAGTTTCACGCGTGAGGCCGTCGAGGCGCTGAGCGGCCTCCACGGCGAACCGGAATGGCTGCGCGCCCGGCGCCTCGAGTCCTTCGCGCTTTTCGAGCGGATGGCGCTGCCCGACACCAAGCGAGACAAGGACTGGCGCCAGGTCGACCTCAAAGGGCTGAACCTGGACTCTTTCGAGGCGTTTCAGCCGCCGGATGGGCGGCCGGCGATGGTGCCCATGCCCCAGATGGCGGGGGTGCTGGCCCAGCGCGGGACAGCTGAGGGGACAGCGGAGATCGATCCCTCGCTTACCGCCAGGGGTGTGATTTTCTGCCCCCTCGGGAAGGCTGCCCGGGAGGTCCCAGAACTTGTGCAGTCGCACCTTTTCAGTGGGGTCCGGCCGGAACGGGATAAGCTGGCCGCCCTGCATGGCGCGCTCTTCTCGGGAGGCACCTTCCTCTACGTACCGGACGGTCTCACCATCGATCGCCCGCTGATGAGCCGGTTCTGGTCCGGTGGCGGGGGTGCGACCACCCTGCCACATACCGTGGTCGTAGCCGGCAAGGGATCGAGCTTCCACTACGTGGAGGAATTCATCGGCGCGCCCGATGACAGCCCGTCGCTGGCCAGCGGCTCCGCCGAGCTTTTCCTGAACGACGGCGCCAACCTGGGGTATGTGGCGCTGCACCGTTGGAGTCCGCAGGCGTGGCAGTTCGCCAACCAGCGAATCCGCCTGTTGCGGGACGCGCATCTACGTATGGTCAATGTCGGGCTTGGAGGCCGTCTGGCCAGGATCCGGATGGAGGCGATGCTCGAGGGTCCCGGTTCGAGTGCGGAGCTGCGCGGGCTGTTCTTCGGCACCGAGCAGCAAGCATTTGACTTTCGAACTCTGCAGGACCACCTGGCTCCCAACACGACGTCGGATTTGCTCTACAAAGGCGCGCTCCGCGACACGGCGAAGAGCGCCTATGTCGGTGTCGTCCGGGTGGAGAAGAACGCACGCGGTACCTCAGCCAACCAGGCGAATCGGAACCTGCTCCTTTCGGAGAAGGCCAGAGCCACTTCCGAACCGATCCTGGAAATCGAGAACAACGACATCCTGCGCTGCAGCCATGGCGCGACCGTGGGACCGGTCGACCCGGAGCACATGTTCTACCTGGAGAGCCGGGGCATCCCGCACTCGGTGGCCCAGCGGATGCTGGTTGAGGGCTTTCTCGCGGAGATCACGGACCGGATCCCGGTGGCGCACATCCGGGAGGTGGTGGAGCATGAGCTGGCGACCCGGATTGGTTAAGACCCGGGTGGCGTCGACTGCCGACCTGCCGGCTGAGTCGATGTTGCGGGTGGAGGTGTCGGGAGTCCCGATCTGCCTGGTCCATGCGGAAGACGGCAACTTCTACGCCCTCGGCGACACCTGCACCCATGAGGAGTACTCACTGAGTGAGGGCGAGTTGTGGGAGATGTCGGTCGAATGTCCACGCCATGGTTCGCGCTTCGACGTGCGCACCGGAAAGGTCACCGGCCTTCCGGCTGTGATCCCGGCGAAAACCTATCCGGTATCGGTCGAGGACGGAGACATTTACGTCGAGGTCGAGGGGTAGACTCTGAACATGGCCGAAACCCTGACCGACGCGCTGCGCGACAAGATCGTGGCCCAGCTCGAGACCTGCCGCGACCCGGAGATCGGCCTGGACATCATGAGCCTGGGCCTGGTCTACGAGCTCCAGATCGACGCCGGCAACGTTCTGGTCAAGATGACGCTGACGGCGATCGGATGTCCCTGGGCGCAGGAACTCTTTGACGAGGTCAAAGCAAAGGTCGAGCAGGTCGAGGGCGTCACGGAGTGCAAGGTGGAGTTGGTCTACACCCCGCCCTGGAGTATGGAGATGATGTCGGAGGAAGCCAAGCTCGAGCTCGGCTTCCTGTAGCTAGCGGCGGCCCCAGCTCCGCGAGCCGAACCGGCTGCCTCCCGTGACCATGCTGAACACCAGCAGGACGATCACGGCTCCGATCAGCGCCGAGATCAACGGTATACCGGCGACAGAGACCTCGGGCGCGATCACTAGCCGGAGTACGTCGACCATCAGCCAGGCTCCGACGAGTCCGGCGACGATGGCACCGATCCAGCCGTACGGCAGCGCCCGGTTGGTCAACCGCTCGGCGACCAGGCCAACCACCGCCCCAACCAGCAACAGCACCAGCAGATGGGTGAGCGTCATATAGATACCTCCATATAAATTGCTAGTAGCGCTAGCAGCTATATGGTAGGCGGAAAGGGCAAGATTGGCAACCTCGCCCCTTCGGTCCGGTTAGCGGCGCCAGCCTTTGCCGAACCGACCCCGGCTGGCCATGCTGAAGGCGAATACGACCACCAGGGCTCCCAGGAAGGCCGGTATCAGCGGGATCGGGGCCAGGGCTAGATCAGGCGCGATGGATAGGTGGAGCACATCCACCGCTAGCCAGGCGCCCACGAAGCCGGCGACCGCTGCGCCGAGCCAACCGTAGGGCACGGTGTGATGGATCAGGCGTTCGGCGACCAGGGCGCAGACAAGGCCGATGACGAGCAATCCGATCACATGACTGAGCGACATGAACGACCTCCAAGCAGAGTTGCGATGGCGTCTGAATGGTGTATCGCAAACACCTTCCCGTTCCTTGCCGCGTGACGCATCACGCGTCCGCCAGACTCCTGTGGCTGCGGTGCCATAACCCTGTTACCGCCGTGCAGTCCGCTTCGTAAGGGTGGCTCCGTATCGTTCGGCCTGAGCCGGACCGTAATACTTTGGGGGTAACAACCAGGTTTGTCACTGCTCGATAGGATTCAAAAGTCACAGCAGGGCGAACCTGTGCCGGCGCCGGCCCGGCCTCCGGTAACGCCTCAAAGACCACAGGCGCCCGGGCCTTTACCAGCGGCACCGCCTGTGCGGCCTCCAGCCGCGGCCCAGCCGTTCGCTCCGCGGCCGGTCGCCCCGCCAGCCCCGGCACCGTCACGTCCCGCCCCTCCCGCGCCTCCCGCGGCGCCCCGGCCGGTGGCGCCGGCACCCCGGCCGGCTCCGGCTCCGACCGCGCCATTCCTGGCCGGCCCGAACGCAAACCTCAACGAGCTTCCCGAAGCCGAGCGGTTCAGCCGGATCAAGGCTGCCGTGCACGATCGCATCATCGGCGAACTCGGCGAGCGCGCAAACGACATGGACAAGGAGGAGATCAGCCAGCGTGCGACCGAGGTGCTCGACATGTACCTGAGCAGCCGCCGGATCGGGCTCGCCACCGAGGCGCGGGACCGGCTGCTCGGAGCTCTGCTTGCCGACATCCTGGGCTTTGGTCCCCTGGACCTGCTGCTGGCCGACGACGCGATCTCCGACATCCTGATCAACGGACCGAATAAGGTCTACATCGAGCGCGCCGGCAAGATGCAGCGGGCCGCCATCAAGTTCGACAGCGAAGGGCACCTGATGCAGATCATCTCCCGGATCGTGACCGGCGTCGGTCGCCGCGTCGATGAGAGCTCGCCCATGGTGGACGCCCGTCTTCCCGACGGCTCCCGGGTGAATGTGATCATCCCGCCACTTGCGGTCAAAGGTGCATCCGTAACGATTCGAAAGTTCCGCCGCGACCCGCTCCAGGTCACCGACCTGGTCAACAACGCCACCCTGACCAAAGAGATGGCCGACTTCCTGAAGGCGTGCGTCAACGCCCGGATGAACATCGTGGTCGCCGGCGGTGGCGCCTCCGGTAAGACGACCACCCTGAACGTCCTCTCCAGCTTCATCCCGCACGACGAGCGGATTATCACCGTGGAGGATGCCGCCGAGCTTCAGCTGCGCCAGGTCCATGTCATCAACCTGGAGTCGCGGCCCTCGAACGTGGAGGGAAAGGGTGGGGTCTCGATCCGCGATCTCGTGATCAACACCCTCCGGATGAGGCCCGACCGGATCGTGGTCGGAGAGGTGCGCAGCGGCGAGGCCCTGGACATGCTGCAGGCCATGAACACTGGCCACGACGGCTCGCTGACCACGGTTCACTCCAACACGCCGAAAGACACCATCTCCCGGCTCGAGACCCTGGTCCTGATGGCTGGTATGGAACTGCCCTCCCGGGCCATCCGTGAGCAGATTGCGTCGGCGATCAACATCATCGTTCAGCAAAGCCGGATGCGTGACGGGAGCCGCAGGGTCACCTATATCTCGGAGGTGCTCGGCATCGAGGGCGACCAGATCTCGCTTCAGGACATCTTTGTCTACAAGCAGACCGGTTACGAAAACGGCAAGGTGTCGGGCTTCCACACTGCCACCGGTGCTATGCCGCGCATCATGGAGGTGCTCGTCTCCACGGGCAACGAGGTCCCGGTCACGTATTTCGACCCCGCCCCGAACAGCGGCTACATCAAGCAGAAGCGCATCCGCGCCATCGCCGAAGCCGCCTGACGTTCAAACTGTCCACGCCCAAGCAGCCGACTATATTGGGCTAATGCCGGCCAAAGAGGCGTCCCCTTTCGCCCAGGCGCTCGATCGACGTGTGCAGGAGGGGGCGGCCGGTGCGCTTTACGAAAGGCTTGCCGACAACAAGGTTCGGTGCTACGCGTGCGCTCACCGCTGCCTGATCCTGGACGGCCTGCGCGGCATCTGCAAGGTCCGCTACAACCAGGGCGGTACCCTGATGGTCCCGCATGGGTACGTGGGCGCACTCCAGTGCGACCCGACCGAGAAGAAGCCCTTCTTCCACGCCTTCCCGGGGTCGGATGCTCTGACCTTCGGGATGCTCGGATGTGATCTTCATTGCTCGTATTGCTTTACCGGCGACGTTCGGGTGGCCACCACTCGTGGCTCTATCAGCTTCGAGCGGTTATGGAACGAATTTTTGCCCGACCTCTCTCACGACCCTTGCATTCGCCGACCAGCCGGGTCACTGACAGCCATTGCGGACGACGGTGGCCCTGCTGATATCCGGGTGATCTTCCGCCACTCCTACAAGGGGGAGGTGATTCGCGTCGCGGCGTCGGCGCTGGAGCCTTTTGAGGCGACGCCTGACCATCCGGTTCTTGCCACCCGCCGGCCAGGCCTCGACGATCCGGGGTTCGTACCCGCCGGGGAGCTCACAAATACTCACTTCCTTGTCACCCCTCTTATACCGGCTGAGGAGGTCCTTCTTGTACCGGCCCGACGGCACGCGGTTCAGGATGTCAGCGGTACAGCCAGCTACAGAGAGCCCCAGGAGGCCGTAAGACTACTCTCCTACGCTCCAATCCTCGAGACTACGCGGCGCTCATTTGAGGGTTTCGTCTACAACCTCGAGACGGGCGGCCGCCACACGTACCTGGCAAATTTCGCGGCTGTACACAACTGCCAGAACTGGCAGACCTCGCAGGCGCTCCGCGACCCGGGCGCGCTGGGAGAACCCATGGACGTCTCTCCCCAGCAGCTGGTGGACATCGCGGAGCGACACGGAGCGAAGCTCGTCGCCACCTCCTACAACGAGCCGCTCATCACCTCGGAGTGGGCGGTCGACGTCTTCAAGCAAGCCCGCGAGCGTGGCTTCACCACCGCCTACATCTCGAACGGCAATGCCACCCGCGAGGTACTGGAATACATCCGCCCCTGGACCGACCTCTACAAGATCGACCTGAAGTCGTTTCGCGACAAGAACTATCGGATGCTGGGCGGCAAGCTGGAGAACATCGTGAATGGCGTGCGAATGGTGCACGAGATGGGGTTCTGGTTGGAGATCGTCACCCTGATCATCCCCGGCTTCAACGACAACGACGAGGAACTGACCGACATCGCGCGCTTCCTGGCAGGAATATCGCCGGATATTCCCTGGCATGTGACCGCCTTTCACAAGGACTACAAGATGCAGGACCCGGACAACACCACGCCGCAGACCTTGCTCCGGGCCGCCGCCATTGGCGAGGCGGAGGGACTGCGCTACATCTACGCCGGCAACCTGCCCGGCCGGGTGGGCAGGTACGAGGACACCCGGTGTCCGGACTGCCAGGCGACACTGATCCGCCGCTTCGGCTACCGGATCCTGGAGGACAGGTTATCCGGGCGGGGACGCTGCCACCGGTGCGACCAGGCGATTCCCGGAGTCTGGCTGAGAGAGGGCGGGCAGTAGAATCAGCCTAGCTGTGCAGACGGAGCTCAGCCGCCGAGAACTCTCGTGGGTGATCGGCGGCCCCCAGGGTGGCGGGATCAACGCGTCCGCCGAAATCTACGCCAAAGCCTTGATGCGAGGCGGGCTGCACGTCTTCGCCAACATCGAGTTCCACTCCAACATCATGGGCAAGCACAGCTATTACCGGGTCTCCGCGGCGCCGGTCCCGATCCGCTCTCACGTGGATGACATCCACATGCTGGTGGCGCTCGACCTCGAGACCCTGTTCGGGGATGCCATCGAGCGAAAGCACTACCCGAGCCACCAGGGCCACGTCCATCGGGTGGCCCCGGGCGGCGGGGTGGTTTACGACGCGGACCTCAAGATCGAGATCGACCGATTTGGCCGCGACGACATCCAGTTCTACCCGGTCCCCTACCTGGAGGTGCTGGACCAGGCCCTCCAGCGGTTGGGAAAGGGGGGCCAGTCCCGCAAGTACATCGTGATGCGCAACATCGTCGCCCTGGGCGCCTCGGTCGGCCTGATCGGTTACGACGAGGAGCTGCTCCTGGATGCGATCCGGGACAGCTTCAAAGGCCGTAAGGCGGAGGCAGCCGAGATGAATGTGCTCGCTGTCCAGGCCGCGGCCGAGTACGCCCGGTCGCAGTTCGTAAAGCGCCCGGAGCGCCAGATCCAGGCGTTGCCCGTCCCCCAGCGAAAGGCTCGGATCCTGATCAAGGGCGTGCAGGCGGTCGGGATCGCCAAACTGAAGGCGGGGCTCGGCCTGCAGACCTACTATCCGATCAGCCCCGCCACCGACGAGAGCGTCTACGTCGAAAGTAAGGGGCCGTCCTACCAGTGCACCGTCGTGCAATGCGAGGACGAGATAGCGAGCATCAACATGGCGGTGGGTGCCGCCCATATGGGCATTCGTGCGGCCACCTCCACGGCCGGACCGGGCTTTGCGCTGATGCCCGAGGGCGTTGGCTTCGCCGCGATCACGGAGGCGCCTGGCCCTGTGATCTTCCTCTGGCAGCGCGGCGGCCCGAGCACGGGACTCCCTACCCGCACCGAGCAGGCCGACCTCCAGTTCGCGCTCCATCCCGCCCCCGGGGACTTCCCCCACATCGTGGTCGCCTCCGGTGATATCGACGAGGCCTTTGCCGACAGCTTCGAATCGTTCAACTGGGCCGACCGGTATCAGGTTCCAGTCATCGTCCTCCTGGAGAAGTTCCTGGCCTCGTCCCTCTACACCGCTGACCGGCCTGACATGAGCCGGTTGCGAATAGACCGTGGAATGCTCTATCAGCCGGCAGCTCCTGACAAGGATGGCTACCGGCGTCACGCGCTCACCGCCGATGGCATCAGCCCCAGGTCCCTCCCCGGCACGGCGGGCGGGATCTTCTCGACCACCAGCGACGAGCATGACCCGCAGGGACATATCACAGAGGGCATCGACAACAGAATTGCGATGATGCGCAAGCGGATGGCGAAGCTCGAGACCGCCGGAAAGGAGATCCCGACTCCATTCAAGTTCAAGTTGCACGGACCGGCGTCCGCAGACCTCACCCTGGTGGGGTGGGGTACCACCAAGGGCGCCATCCTGGATGCCATGTCCGAGATCGAGGCCCAGGGCCGTAGCGTGAATTTTCTGCAGATACGCATGATGCGGCCGTTCCCCGCCGCCGACGTCTCTCAAATCCTGGGTGCCGCCCGGACCGTGGTGCTGATCGAGGGCAATTTCTCCGGCCAGCTGGGGGCCCTGGTCCGGGAGCACACCGGCCGGGATATGGCTCACCGGGTCCTCAAGTACGATGGACGGCCATTCTCACGCAATGAGATCGTCGAGGGAGTGCAGACCGCGATCACCGAGCGGAAGAAGGAGGTAATGGTTTCGCATGCCTGAGGCCGCCACCGCGCCGCGGAAGTTCACCCTTGGGGAGTACAAAACCGACGTGCACGTCGACTGGTGTCCAGGCTGTGGGGACTTCGGCATCCTGAGCTCGATCCAGCAGGCCTTTTTCCAGCTTCAGCTTCCGCCGCATCGGGTGGCGCTGATCTCCGGCATCGGCTGTTCGGGCAAGACCCCTCACTACGTCGATACCTACGGCCTGCACACCCTGCACGGTCGAGCCCTTCCGGTGGCGACTGGCGCGAAGCTCGCCAATCACCAGCTGACGGTGATGGCGCTGGGTGGAGACGGCGATGGTTACGGCATTGGAGCCGGCTACTTCCTGAACAGCGGCAGGCGCAATCTCGACATCACTTACGTCGTCTACAACAACGGCGTCTACGGGCTGACCAAGGGACAGGCGTCCCCGACCCTGCGCAAGGGTCTAAAAACAAAGTCGATGCCCGAAGCCTCGATCCAGGAAGGGATCAACCCGGTCGCCGTCGCCCTGGGCGCCGGCTACACCTGGATCGGTAGGGGATACGCGCTCGACGTCAAGCAACTGGTCTCCTTGATCACCCAGGCGATCACCCATAAGGGAACCTCTTTCCTCGACGTCTACCAGACCTGTCCCGTCTACAACGACCTGCAGACCAAGGAGTGGTATGCCGGTGAGGATATCGGTCACTCGCGGCTGCGCCGGCTCGATGCAGAGGCGGACTGGGATCCGGTCGTCCACGATCCAGCGAACAAGGACGAGATCGTGCAGAAAAAGGTCCGCGCTCTGGCGGCCTCTTACGACAACGATGACCGGCTGGCCGTCGGTGTCTATTACAAGATCGATCTGCCCACCTACGACGACCAGCTGGCCGGCAAGATTCCAGCCCTCAAGGAACATCCCTTGATCGACCTCCCGCTGTACGAGCGGGATGTCGAGCCTCTGTTCAAAGAGCTCGAGTAGCCCGGTCCTCGGGCTACTGCAGGTTTCCCCGGTATGCGCCTGCTCGCGGTCAGCGATGAGATCGAGGACCAGCTGCTCGACGAGCGGACAGCAGCCGCGAAGGGACGCGTCGACCTCGTCATCGGCTGTGGCGACCTGCCGGCCGACTACCTCGATGCCCTGAGCTGCCGGTATTCCGCGCCCCTTGTGTTCGTCAGGGGTAACCACGATCCTCCTCGCGGGCAGGGCGGCTACCCGGTCGGCGCCGAGATCGATGGGAGGGTGGTGCGCGAAGGTGATCTCCTGATCGCCGGCCTGGAGGGCTCGCTCCGATATAGCGACGGCCCCCATCAGTACCGCGAATGGCAAATGCGAAACAAGGTGATCGGTGTCCGGCTGCGGCTGTGGCGGCGGCGCCTCGATGTGCTGATCACGCACGGGCCGCCGGCCGGCGTGCACGAGGGGCCTGACCGGGCACATCATGGGCTGGCTGCCGTACGCCAGGCTGTGGACTGGATGCGTCCGCAGGTGTTGCTGCACGGGCACGTGCACCCGTACGGGCATCCGATTTCCGATGCGCAAATGGGGGAGACCCGCGTCATCAATGTGGTCGGCCATCGCCTGGTGGAGGTGGTCCCGCGATGAAACAGCTGCGAGCGGGGATCGATTTCCAGTCCGCCCGTCTGCAGGGTTTCTTGACAGAAGCCGCCTCCGTCTTTCGCCGAGACCCTAAGCCGCTGCTCTCCTTCGATGAGGTTCGCAGAGCCGCCCGGATGGAAGGACAGGCCTATCGCGGTCTGACCGAGGTGCCGCTCGCCAAGATCCGTGGATCGGTCGACCGCCCCAACGACTTCGACGCCTCGTTCCTTCCGGTTCGATCGCACCTGCGCGAACGCTGGGCCAGGCTGGATGCCGCCATGCGGAGCGGGGAGGCGATCCCTCCGATCGAGGTCTACCGCCTCGGCGATGTTTATTTCGTGAAGGACGGACATCATCGCGTCTCGGTTGCCCGGCAGCTCGGCTGGGAAACCATCCCGGCGCGCGTCATCGAAGTCCGCACCCGGGCGCCGCTCACGGACGACATGGATGCCGCTGAGCTGCTCAAGGCCAGAGAGTATGTCGATTTTCTGGAGCGCACCCGGCTCGACCGAGTCCGGCCGCAGGCCTCGATCGAGGTCAGCAGGCTCGGCCGCTACGACCGGATCTACGAGCACATCCTGGGCCACCGCTACTTTCTCGGGCTCGAGCGCCGAGGCGAGGTCCCGATCGAGGAGGCCGCCGCCAGCTGGTACGACAACGTCTATCAGCCGATCGCCGAGCTGATCCGGGAGTATGGGATTCTCGAGCATTTCCCGGGCCGAACCGAGGCTGACCTGTACCTCTGGATCACGGCTCGATGGCTCGAGCTGAGCCGCGCCGGAAAAGCGGCTGGACCAGCCGAGGCGGTCGCAGACATTCTCTTCGAGGCCGAAGGAGCACCGGCGCCGCCGCCCCTCCAGGCGCAGCTCCGCCGCTGGCTGGGGCGGCCGCGACGAGTGGTAGACCTCCCGGCCCGGCTGGCCCGTCGGGCTACTAAGAGTTAGGGTTCAGGCTTCGCCGGTCTTGCGCTTCTCGGGGTAGGCGGCGTTGATTTCGGCGCGAACCCGGGTCTTGTCGGCGTCGCTCTTGAAGTAGTCGTAGTTCCAGGGGATGAACCGTTTCATCTCAGCCGGCACTTCATCTTCCGGATAGATGGCGGCCACCGGGCACGGATCCACGCAGGCGCCGCAGTCGATGCACTCGTCCGGATTGATGTAGAGCATCCGGTCCTCGGAGCCACCGTCGATGATGCAGTCGACCGGGCAGACATCAACGCAGGACCTATCTTTCAAGTCGACGCAGGTCTCGGTGATGATGTACGCCATCAGATCGAAATCCACTGTAACAAAACTGTCACTGCGCTGAAGAGGTAGGCAACGACGCCTTCGGCAAGGCCCGATGGCGGCCCGCGTTACCCTCTCGTGGCCCTGCCCAGACCCGCGCCGCAGCGTGTCGTGTTCAGGCCAACCCGGCGAGCCTCTTGGGGAACCAAGATCTTTGTCCTTCTGGTTTTTGGACTCGCGGTTGCGGCTGTCGTTTACTTTCTGGTGGTCGTCATGCCGGCTCGAGTTGCTACCCTGGCGCGGCAGGAGTCAGGGGAGCTGGCGGCGGCCCGGGCCGGGGCCGCCACCGTCAACGCCTCGCTGACCACACTCTGGAACGACATCGACGCCCGGGGCAGCATGAGCTTGACGCCGGACCGAATCACCCAGGACCTGGCCCTTGCCCAGAGCACCGAGAAAACGGCGAACGACGCCCTCGGCCATGTCCAGGCGGCCCAGGGCTACCTGGCGGAAGCGGACGGCATCCCGTTCCAGTTTCACCATCCCGCCTTCATAGCCCAGGACCAGCCTGCTCTTCACCACCTGGAGAAGTCACTCCAGGCCGCCACCCGGCTGACCCACGGCGCCACGCTGCAGCTCACCGTCGCCCAGCACATGCTCAATGACTGGCAGTCCATCTTGAACCAGCTCAATCCCAGCCTGGCGGCCCGAAACTGGGCCCGGGTGGCCACGACGGCCGGAAGCCTCCAGACCGACCTGAAGTCCGAGGCGACCGCGGTCCAGAACCCCGAGTCGTTTCTGGATCCGCTATGGAGCAGATGGACGGACGCGATGGCCGCCTACGCGACCACCGCCCAGGCCTACAGCCAGGCGTACGCGTCCGGCCAGTCGCAGACGGCCCAGCAGCTGGGACGGACCCTGGCGGCGGAATCCGACCAGATGGGCGCCGCCCTGGCGGCGGCTCAGGCCGGGGCCGGGGCCTGGCAGCAAAAGACCATCCAACCCCTCCTCGACACGGTCAACAAGGAGCTTTCAGCCGGGAGCTGACCCTCGCCCGCCGAGCGGCACGCCTTGCCTGGGCAATTGCCGCGGCATAAAATCGAGACACGTTCGCTGAGGGAGGGAAGGAGGTACCCCAGTGATCCACTGGGCCGTTGTCCTGCTGGCGTTCAAGCACGTCTATCAGCCGGTCGGCGACAATATCGTGCTTTCGGCGATCGTGGCCGCCGCTCCCCTGTTTGTCCTCTTCATCATGCTTGCCTTGCTGCGCCTGCCGGCCTGGATGGCGGCCCTGACGGCGATGCTATCCGCTGGCGTCCTGGCGGCGATCGTCTGGGGCATGCCCCTGGGCCTCACCGTCTCGGCCACCACCGAAGGCATGGCCTTCGGGCTCTGGCCGATCAGCTGGATCGTCCTGAACGCCGTCTTCTTCCACAACCTGACGGTCGCCAGCGGCGACTTCGACGTCATCCGCCGGTCGCTCACCAGGTTGACCGAGGACCGCCGCGTCCAGGCGTTGATCGTGGCCTTCTGTTTCGGAGCCCTGATGGAGGGAATCGCCGGGTTCGGAGCTCCGGTCGCCATCTCGGCGGCGATCATGGCAAGCCTTGGCTTTGAACCGATCACCGCCGCCGTCCTTGCCCTGCTGGCGAACACCGCGCCGGTGGCATTCGGCTCGATCGGCATCCCGATCGTGACCCTGGGTGGATTGACCGCCGGCATCATCGGGCACGGGCCTGCGGACCAGACGGCCGTCACCTTGGCCCTCTCGGCGATGGTGGGTCGCCAGCTCCCCCTGTTCTCCATCCTCATCCCGGCCTTCCTGATAGTGGTGCTGGCCGGCTTCCGGCGTATGGTCGAGGTCCTCCCCGCCGTCCTCACAGCGGGTGTCACCTTCGCCGTGGTCCAGTTTCTGATTTCCAACTTCGTCGGGCCCGAGCTGACCGATGTCATCGCTGCCCTGGTCAGCATATGCGCCGTGGCCCTCTTGCTCCGGAGCTGGCGCCCTAAAGAGATCTGGGGCTTTCCCAGTGACCGGGCGCCGGCGCGGCCGGCGGTAGCGCGCAGCCTTGGGGCCGCGGTCGCCCAGGTGGCCGACCCGCCGCGGCGGGTGGCGGCCGCCTACTCCATGTACGTGATCCTGGTGGTCGTCATCCTGATCGGGCAGATGGGGAACCTTCCGTTCTTCAGCGGCCACCCTCCGAATGACCCCAAGACCGCTCTGCATACCCCGGCCAATATCACCGCCGACCTCAAGTGCGGATCGCCGGCCTTCAAGCTCTGCGCGAACCCGTGGCTAGGCCCGGCTCCAACCAAGGACCCCCAGGCCTTCAAGTTCCCCTACTGGAGCTTTCAGTGGCCCGGCAGCTATACGACTGTGAACGGAGTGCCAAAGCCCCAGATCTTCCGTGAGCCTCCGATCGTCAAAGCGGAGACTGCCTATCCGCTGACCTTCAACTGGGACTTCCTGTCTGCAGCAGGCTCCCTCGTGCTCTTCGCGAGCATCGTCGCCTACCTCGTGATGCTGGCCAGGGGTGCGCGTGCCAGCATCTTCTTTGCCACCTACGGGCGGACGCTCCGGCAGCTGGCTCTGCCGATCGCGACGATTGCTTGCATCCTCGGCATAGCCCAGGTGATGAACTACTCGGGGATGACATCCACCCTGGCGCTGCTCATGGCCAAGACCGGCGGGCTCTTCCCGTTCTTCTCGGCCTTTATTGGCGCGCTTGGCGTATTCCTGACGGGGAGTGACACATCCTCGAACACCCTGTTCGGTCCAATGCAGGCGCTGACCGCCCAGCACATCACCGTGGGTTCGGGTCATCTCTCACCCGTGCTGGCCGCGGGCACCAACTCGTCGGGCGGGGTCATGGGAAAGATGATCAGCCCCCAGAACCTGTCGGTGGGTGCCGCCGGTGTCGGTCGGGTTGGGTCGGAGGGCGAGATCTTCCGGCGGACGATCGGGTACAGCCTGATCCTGACAGCCGCCGTCGGCATTGTCGCGCTACTCGAGGCGTACCTGGTGCCGGGGATCATCCCGGCGGGTCCCTGAGCTCCTGCGTGGAAAGTGAACGGCTTTCTCGCCGCCTGAAGGCCGTGGTCGGTGAGCGGTATGCGTTCACCGACCCGTACGAGGTTCGCCTTTACCAGTACGACGCCAGCCCGGAGACCGCGCTTCCCGACGCGGTCGTCATCCCAGGTAGCGCTGAAGAGGTGGCGCAGGTGGCGCGCATCTGCGCTGAGGAAGGCGTTCCGATCGTAGCCCGCTCCGGGGCCAGCAGCCTCTGCGGCGGCACCGTGCCGGTCGAAGGCGGTGTCGTGATCACATTCGCGCGGATGGACCATATCCTGGAAATCGACCTGGAAAACCTGCGCGCCGTCGTTGAGCCGGGCGTCGTCAACCTGGCCCTCTCACAGGTCCTAAGGCCTCGTGGTTTCTACTACGTACCCGATCCCTCCAGCCAGGGCGCCTGCACCATTGGGGGAAACGTCGGCACCAACGCCGGCGGCCCGCACACGTTGCTCTACGGGGTCACCGTCAACCACGTCACCGGGTTGGAGGTTGCGCTCACCACCGGTGAGCTTCTCCAGCTTGGCCCTGGCAAAGCCAGCGAGCTGAGCGGCTACGATCTGACCGGGCTCCTTTGCGGGTCTGAGGGGACGATGGCGATCGTGACCAAAATCTGGGTGCGGTTGACCCCCGTGCCGCCGGTGAGCAAGACTCTGCTCGCCGTTTTCGATGATGTCACCACGGCCAGTAACGCGGTCTCCACCGTAATCGCTAGCGGCATTCTGCCCGCCGCGATCGAGATGATGGACCATCTTTCTATCCAGGCGGTGGAGGCCGCCTCTCATGCCGGGTATCCGCTCGATGCCGGCGCCGTGCTCCTGCTCGAAGTCGACGGGATCGCGGAGGTCGCGGAAGACGTGGCCCGCCGGATGGCGGAGTGCTGCCGAGCCGAGGGGGCCCGCGAGGTGCGGCTGGCCCGGGACGAGGCCGAACGCCAGGCACTGTGGAAAGGACGCAAGGGTGCCTTCTCGGCGATGGGCCGGCTCTCGCCCGACTTTTATGTGATGGACGGGGTCGTCCCGCGCACCAGGCTCCCGGCCACCTTGGACGCCATCGGCAAGATCAGCGAACGCACGGGCTTCAAGATCTGCAATGTTTTCCACGCCGGCGATGGCAATCTGCATCCCCTGGTCCTCTTCGATGGTTTCAAAGAGGGAGAGTACGAGCAGGTGCTGCGGATCGGAGATGAGATCCTGAAGCTCTGTGCCGACCAGGGCGGCTCGATCACCGGCGAGCACGGGATCGGGCTGGAAAAGCGAGAGAACATCCGCTATGTGTTTTCCGACCAGGACCTGTCCGTGATGGATCAGGTGCGGCGCGTCTTCGACCCCGGCCTGCGGATGAATCCGGGAAAGGTGTTTCCTGCCGCCGGCGGCGAGGCGAAGCCGGCCGTCAGGATGCCCGCCGGCAAGACTACGGGGCGGGCTGGCCCCGGTGACGAGATCTGGGTGTGAAAGCGCAAGTCAGCCGGGTGCTGCCAGGGCAGGAGATTGGCGTTGACGAGCAGCGCGAGCTCGCCGTCGACGGCCTGACTCCCGCCAGGGTGATGCGTCCCCAATCACCCCAGGAGCTGGCCGAAGGACTGCAGGCGCTGTCGGCGACATCGGCTGCGGCCGTTGTCCATGGCGGCGACACCCAGATCGGACTCGGATCACGGCCCGCACGCTACGACGTGGCCCTCTCTACGACGCGTCTGTCCCGCCTGCTCGAGCACGAGCCTGCCGACCTGACCTGCCGGGCCGAGGCAGGCATGCGCGTCGGAGATCTGCAGGCGATCCTTCGCGCACACGGTCAACGCGTTCCCCTCGATCCGCCGCGTCCCGAGAAAGCCACCCTGGGCGGGATGGTTGCGGCCAACTCGAGCGGACTCAGCCGGGCTCGCTACGGGGGCGTTCGGGATTGGGTGATCGGAATCGCGGTCGCGTACCCCAACGGCGTAATCGCACGCGCCGGTGGCAAGGTGGTCAAGAACGTGGCGGGCTATGACCTGATGAAGCTGCACACGGGCGCGCTGGGGACGCTGGGCGTCATCGTCGAGCTCAACTTCAAGGTCCAGACCACGCCTGAAGCGGACGACACCATGCTGGGGCACTTCGACCACAGGGGCGACGCACTGGCCGCCGGTCGCTGGCTGGCGCGCCAGTATCTGGCTCCAGCGGCGATCACCGTCCTGGACCGGGAAGTGCTCCAGGAGTGCGGGTTGACCGCGGACTGGCGCTGGACGCTGGCCATCCGGCTGGAGGGCTACCGGAGGGAGGTCGAGATCGCTCGCGACCAGGCCGCCGCCGCGGTGCGTGACCACGCCGGCCGGTTCGAGTCGGAGCCGGCGCCGGCGCCGGCCCGGTTCTGGGAATCCGTCCGGGACTGGACGCTTGGCCAGGACGAGGCCGGCCTCCTCT
>Ga0209806_1000115_pt1 | contig 46527 bp, 41 predicted proteins | sample GraSoiAngelo_152_FD_186166 | JGI IMG/M metagenome (GOLD analysis project Ga0209806, IMG submission 186166) | Grasslands soil microbial communities from the Angelo Coastal Reserve, California, USA - 14_1009_12_30cm (SPAdes) (version 2) | ecosystem: Environmental > Terrestrial > Soil > Grasslands ... | reverse complement strand
GCACGGGAATGATTGAACTCAAGAGCCCCGAAGGAAAGGTCCCGGGATATTTGGCGGTCCCGAAGAAAGGCAACGGACCGGGCGTTCTGGTCCTCCACGCATGGTGGGGGTTGACGGATTTCTTCAAGGGCCTCTCCGACCGGCTCGCCAGCGCCGGCTTCGTCGCTTTTGCTCCCGACCTGTACCGCGGGGCGACCGCGTCAACCCGGGACGAGGCGAAGAAGCTGCTCCCGAAACTCGATGACGAAAGTGCCCGCCGGGACATTGCAGGCGGCGTGAGAGGCCTCCAGAGCCATCCGGCCGTGCGGGGAAAGAGACTCGGTGTCGTTGGGCTGTCCCTCGGAGCGTTCTGGGCTCTTTGGTTGGCACAGGAGCTCCCCGAGGATCTGGGTGCAATCGTCCTCTTCTACGGGACCCGAGAGGGCGACTACGATCAGACAAAGCTCGCCAAGTCACACGCGGCCTTCCTCGGTCACTTTGCCGAGACGGACGAATTCGAATCCGCCGCTTCCGTGCACGATCTCGAGAAGCTCCTCCGCACTCTTGGAAAGGACGTCACGTTCCACACGTACCCCGTGACGACGCATTGGTTTTTCGAAAACGACCGACCCGACGCGTACAACGCTGGCGCGGCCAAGATCGCCTGGGAACGAACGGTTCGGTTTCTGACGACCCAACTGCCCGGCGAAATCCGCGGTTGAGTTCAAGTCCACCCGGTCCACCTTTCGGTGAAAGGCACAATCGCCGCCGTTCTGTCTACGCTGCGGAAAGTGGCGTTCCTGACGACCCGCTCAAAGGGGGTGCGAGGATTGCCGCAAACGTAGGCATAAATAGAGCGAACAAGGTCGCAGTCTCCATGCCGGGATGGAAAGCGGTTCCGCCGAAGAATGACCAGGGGTACCTCGACCTGATGTCCCGGGCGATCTTCACCGCGGGCTTGAACTGGAGCATGGTTGAGAAAAAGTGGCCGCACTTTCGAAAGGCGTTTCGCGATTTCTCACCCGAGAAGGTCGCACGGCTATCCGAGCGCGACATCCGGGCGTTGATGCAGGATCCGGGAATTGTGCGGAACGAGAGGAAAATCCGCGCGACGGTCGAGAACGCCAAGACGATGTTGGATTTGGGAAAACAATACGGTTCGGTAAAGGGGTACATCGCCGGCTTTGGGCAGCGCGAAGGGAAGCTACTGGAGGATCTCCAATACAAATTCAAACACATAGGCCCCGCCACCGCCAGGGTGTTCCTCTGGTCGGTCGGATATCCCCTCACTCCTACCGCGGAGGAGAAGCAGTGGATGAAGGGCCATCCGGAGCACCACTAGCGACAAACACGATTGCGATCGCATCGTTCTCGAGTAAACGAGCGGTCACGGCGCTGCTCAACGGGGCACATCGCCCGTCGACCAACAGACCTCCTTCGTCGCCGATTCGATGGGCATGCTGGAGACCTCGTCCTCGACCGCTTCCGTGACTTCGGGTTCCAACGGTCGCCACGCCCGCACCGTGACTCGGCCCAGCTGCCGACGCCAGGTACCCACGAGCTCCCCGTTCACCAGGAGCGCACCCGGCCACACGGACTTGGGCCATAATTCGGATCGAAACCGTGGCTGCGGGACGAGCAATCCCCGGTCCGCGGACGCCAGAAACGGGTCTCCGGCCGGCAGCAAGCGCACCGTGTCGACGGGTGCCGCTCTTTCCAACCGGGAGCGGTCCGTCCGAAGGGCCCACCGTTTCCGACCTTCGACTTCAACCTCGATAAGTTCCTTTTCGAGAGAACGAAACGTGTGCTGCGCGTCGGAAAGCTCTCCTCTTGTGGATGCGCCAAAGGATCCGGCCCACCCGCCCGACCACCAAGCGAATTCCTTGGCCGTCGAAAGCCCAACCGACCGCAGGAACCGACGCGCAAGCTCGAGGCGAGGACGTTCCGGCGCCTCTGCCGGAGGCTCGACGAGCCACCAGGATGTCGTGGCTCCATCCCATTCGATCCTCACCGCGCCGGTCATCGATGCGATCCTCAAGTCGCGGAAATTCAACCCAACAGCGCGATCGGAGAGGACGCGTTCCGGCTGAGCCTGTCGAGCACGAAACGCGCGCTGCGCTTTTTCGGCCGCGGCTCTCACAGCTGCTTCCAAAACGGGATCGCGCGGCAAGCGACCGAGCGTGAAGACGGCCACATCGTGACCTGGGACGACGTACACGGCGCCCCGAGGGCCCCATACTTGAACGAACCGGGGATCCTTCCAAGCGGACGGCGAAACATCCTTAACGCGTGCGTGGAGCGCCAAGACGGCAGATCGCGGAGCGCTGTCTTGGAGCCCTGCGAACGCGGCCTCGGCGAGTCGCCCCTGCGGTAGGCGACGGTGTAGGTACGTCGCACGTTGCCGGAACGCAAGCACATTCTCCCGGGTGATTGAAGAGAGGACCATCGTGGACCGCAAGCGAACCCAATAGAATGGGCCACCTTAAGCGACTCGGACTTGTCTGTGCGAGTTCCCCGAACTCCTGGTAGAAGGCTGTCAGGAACTGCTGTGAGGCGCGACGAATAGCGGAGTGGTGGAGGTGACTTTGTTCAAATCTCAGCCACTCCACGTCGGTTCCCGGAACGAGGTCCGACGAGATGACCTGGTTTATTCGAATAGAAGCGATGTAGGCCATATAAGTTCAAATACGTAGTATGGTATTAACTGAATGACATGAGGAAAGACATACTAGTTGCTCTCCGCGAGGAACTACTCACCCGCACGGCACTCGATTCCATCCCCGAAGGCGTTTGGAAGCGCACAGGGGCGCTCAACACATGGGGCACCAACGCGATCGAGGGGAACACCCTGAGTCGTGCGGACGTAGAGAGAATCCTCCTTGAACAGAAATCGGTCGGGAATCGTCCCCTATCCGATGTGATGGAGACGATCCAGCATGCAGCGGCCTTCGCAAATCTCCTCGAGCGGAGGAGGGCTCCGATCCGGCTCTCCACCGTGCTGGAGCTGCATGAAGAGGTCTTCCATGGCATCAAAGCGGACGCCGGGCAATGGCGGCGGGTCAACGTCCGGATTGGGGGCATGAAGCATTCGCCGCCTCGAATGGAAAAGGTGATCCCAATGATGTCGACGTGGGAGGAGGAGTACAATAGGCGAGACATGCTCGGAGAGGATCCGTTCGCGCTCGGCGGTTGGATGCATTTCGAGGTCGAGTCCGTCCATCCCTTCAGCGACGGCAACGGTCGAGTTGGACGGTTGCTTCTCAACCTGCATTTCCTCAAACACGGCTGGCCGCCGGTCCATATCCTCCCGCCGGATCGAGAGCGCTACCTTCGCGGTCTCGTGCGGGGACACGAAGGCAACCTCTCTGATCTAGAGGGTTTCCTCCTCGTGGCCATGGCCCGTTCCTTGCTCGACCTCCTCGATCAGGTCGGTACCCGCGAGGACGAACTCAAACCCCTCCGCGCCCTGTCCAAACAGTCGCCCTACTCGGCCAAATATCTGAGTTTGCGCGCGAGTCAGGAGGAACTCCCCGCTCTCATGGCCCGGGGAGACTGGCACACGAGTGAACGCGCGCTTCGAGCCTACCGCCACCTCGTGGGCCGGGCCCTGAAACGGCCTCCGGGCCCAAGCGCCAAACAGCCTCGTGTGACCCAGAGGAGGTCCGCGGCGTAGGATAAGAGAGGGACAGGAACATCTGTGTTCCGGGAAGCACTGCGGTGATCAGGACTCCCGATCAGCGTCTCCGAGTCTTCATCGGCTCACGTTTTTCTAGGCAATGAGATTAGCTGGTTCCATGAAAGTTGGATTGGCGGCAGCGGAGGACGTGCCCGAAGGAGGGTCGAGGTGCGTGGACCTCCAAGGGCGGAGATACGCCCTTTTCAAAGTTCGGGGCACCGTCTATTGCCTGGACAACACGTGCACCCATCTGGGCGGCCCCCTGTGCGAGGGGACCCTTCGGGAATTCGTCGTGCAGTGTCCTTGGCACGGGTCACGGTTTGACATCCGCTCGGGTCAGGTCGTCGGTCCGCCGGCGCGATCCGCGGTCCGCGCTTACCCGACGACCGTAGAGGGCGGGAAGGTTTGGGCGGACCTCCCGTAGGCCCGTTCGGCGGTCCGTTTCGGTGGGTGACCAGATGCCCGGTTTCGATCCGCTCGAACCATTCGAAAACGAGCAGCTCCTTCGAGATGTGTTGGACGCGCTCGCGCGGTTCGAATACAAGCTCTATGGCCCGATACCGTTGAGATTCCATCGGGGCAACCCAACGAAGTATGAGTTCGACCTCAACTTGGGCGTCGTGCACATCACGGAGCAGGATTGCAACGGTCTGACCGAGATCTTCGCGACCATCAACAAGAGTTGGCAGACCCAAATGACGTTTTGCATCTATCCCTCCAAGGACCGAGCGAGGGACATGATCCTGAACGTTCGCGGTTCTCCGAAGGCGCCCGCGGAAATCGACTGAAGCAGTCGGGATTTGGTCGATTCCGGGAACGCTCAAATACGCCGACGGTCCGTCGGAGGCGCACGTAGGCCGGTCTGAGAGGGGCGGAGGCGACCTCGACCCGGCTTGCCCCTCCACCCCAGAGCCCGGCGGAACCCTCCTCGATCGGTAAGGTGGGCCCTGTGTGAAGGGAGACACTTTCGGTTCCGTTTGTGTACATGACCTAGATGTCTCCATACCGCGGCTGCGGTCTCATGGCCGGAAACCGGACCGCACAGGGGCAATTGGGTTCCGAGGAACGAACCCGGCGCCTTGGGACCTCGAAGAGGATGCGGGTCGTGACCATTCTTGCGGTATCCTTGGGAGTGCTCATGGTCCTGGGCAGCCTCGCCGTGGCTCAGATCGTAGGAGCCTCGTGCTCGACCGGCTGGCAGGTGGTCTCGTCCGCCGACAATTCGTTCGCTTGGACCGAACCGCTCCCCGGGCTCCGCGCCGCATCGTGGACCGGCTCCGTTCAGCTCCTCGAGAACTACGACGGCAGCTGTTACGTGACCGGGATCCATCTCGACTTCACGGGTCCGGTGTCGGGCGGGACTTTCGTCCTGGCCGGCAATCTCTTTGTGTCCGCCACGATTCAGTATCCTTCCGCGTTCTCCGACTATGGGGCCGTGGCAACAAACGCATATGGGGCCCTCGGCGCCTGGAGTCCGACGTCGGACAACCATGTCTCGCCGCACTACGGAATCAACGCGCGAGGCGCCGACGAGTATTTCGTCCAGGATGGGCTCGCCGCTACCATTGCCGGCGTCACGGCGTCCTTCAACCTGCCCCTAGACCTCCTCGGGCAGACCGTCTACGCTCAGATGCATGTCGGGACGAACTTGTACAACCAGGTCAACTCGTTCTACCTGCCGGGCTCGGCCCCTCCGCCGCCACCTCCTCCACCTCCACCCCCTCCGCCGCCGAACGCACCGCCCTCCGCGGACTTCAGCTGGAACCCCACCGCCGGGGACACGAACACGGCGTTCACGTTTACCGCAACGGTCTCCGATGATCAGGATCCCCCAAGCTCCATCCAAGTCCGCTGGGACTGGAATGGCGACGGGACGTGGGATACGTCCTGGTCCACGACGCAGACGGCTCAACACACCTTCGGTTCCCCCGCGGATTATACCGTCGTGCTCGAGGCGATCGACTCGGGTGGCCTCACGACCACGGCGTCGCACGTGATCTCCGTGGCCCCCGCACAACCGGTGACCGCTTCCTGGGACGTCTACCTTCACGCCCACGAGGACGATTGGCAGCTCTGGCAGTCTCCGATGTCCTACAAGGATTACCAAAACGGAGAGAACCTGCTCTTCATCACAGCGACAGCGGGAGACGGAGGCCAGGGGGCGTCCCGCTGGCAGGCACGGGAGGCGGGTCAGGAAGCGAGCGTGCGGGCACTCGCCGGCGCAGGGCTGGCGGAGAGCTCGTCGTCCGTGAGCATTTGCTATACGGCGGTGGGTCAGGTCTGCCACAGCATCTGGCACTACACCTACGGAGATCGGACGATCTCGTTCTTCATGCGCCTCCCAGACGGCAACCTGGACGGGGGCGGCTTCGCTTCGACCGGTTTCCACAGCTTGCCGAAACTCCGTGATGGGCAAGATCTCACCCTCGCGGCCCTGGACAATTCCGCGACGTATGTGAGTTGGGCGGACTTCTACCTCACCCTGCAAGCAATCGTTAACACCTACGCGCCGTACGATTCGACGACGTGGATCAACGCTCCCGAGTTTAATCGAACGATGGGGACCGGCGGCCCGGATAGCGACTGCCCCGGCTGTCTCCCTCACGCGGACCACCTGGCTGTCGCAGACGCGGCATACCAGATCACGGTCGGGCTGAACGCGCCCTGGGGTCGAGCATTCTTCGTCGACTATCCGATGGGTTGGAACGATTCGCGGTATCCCGTCAACCTCGACACGACCCTGTACACGATCAAGAAGAGCTTCTTCATGGCGTACAGCGACACCATCAAGGCGATGACCGGATTCGATGAGTACCTGTACGGCTGGTCCGTGCGGTTCTGGGAGAACAGCTTCTGGCGGGAATACCATCGGGTACTCTAGGCCGGTTGATTGCAGCCACATCGGGCCCATCGAAGGCGAAGAGCTTCGTCGGTAGGTAGAGCGCGCCTCGAACACGGTCGACGTCGTGAGGTCCGGTCCCGATCGGCTCGGTTTCACCTCGGGTCCGGTTTCTTCCAAACCTGATGGAATTCGCATCGCCTCGTTTCTTGGATTCGCCGGGAAAGTTCAAGAGCCCGTCGTCGGAATCCCGGGACCTGCGGCGCGGGAGGAGACGAATGTGGCTGCGAAACGAAGGTGCGAATGGGCAGCGAGCGATCCGCTCCTGCTCGACTACCACGACACGGAGTGGGGGACCCCGGAACACGACGACCGCAAGCTCTTCGAGTTCCTCATCCTGGATGGCGCTCAAGCGGGCCTCTCGTGGTTGACGATCCTCCGAAAACGCGAGAACTATCGGCGCGCGTTCGACCGATTCGACCCCGCAAGGGTCGCGAAGTACGACGCGAGGAAAGTGCGGTCCCTGCTGACGGATGACGGCATCGTCCGGAACCGGTTGAAGATTCGCGCCGCCGTCACGAATGCAAGGGAAGTGCTTACGATCCAGAAGGAGTTCGGTAGTTTCGACGCCTATATCTGGCGGTTCGTCGGCGGGAGACCGAAGACGAACCGATGGACGACGCTGGCTCAGATCCCCGCACGGACGGAGGAGTCGGATGCGATGAGCCGGGCTCTTCGAGAGCGAGGCTTTGGGTTCGTCGGTTCGACGATCTGTTACGCGTATATGCAAGCCGTCGGCATGGTCAATGATCACGTGATCCAATGCTTCCGCCACAGGGAGGTCGGGAGAAATTCCCATCGGCGCGGAACCGACAACCGGAGGCGGTAAGCGTGCCCAGGAGGTCGAATACCGCCCTCGATTGGCTGCTCGAGGAGAATCAGCCTTCCATTCGGTATCTTGCACTCACGCAGCTTCTCGATAGGCCGGAGGATGATGGCGAGGTCCAAATCGCGAAGGAAATGATTGGGAAGACCGGATGGGCCGCGGACATCCTCGCGGCGCAAGATCCCGGCGGGTGGTGGGCAAGCGGTGAGAGGCTGTACCAGCCGAAGTACACCTCGACGAATTGGATGCTCCTCGTCCTCTCCGACCTCGGGTTGACGAAGGCGGACCCGCGAATCGCAAAGGCCTGCGAGTTGTGGATCGAGCGATTCGCGACGCCGGACGGCGGCTTCTCGATGGACGGAATGAAGAAAGGCCACCTCTGCGTCGCGGGGAACACCGCCCGCGGACTCGTGCGGTTCGGATATGGCGATCATCCGAAGGTCCGGAGCGCCTTCGAGTGGCTCGTCGAACACCGAGACAAGAACGGCGGTTGGAGCTGCTGGGGGGCCGGTCGGAACCTCGACTCGTGGGAAGGGATGAGCGCCTTCGCGGTCTTTCCGCGACAGAAGTGGACGGAGGGGATGAAACGCGCCGTCGAACTCGGGGCCGAGTTCTACTTGCAGAGGGAATTGCACAAGCAGGGCGCCGCCTATCCACCCTGGTACCGCTTTCACTACCCGGTCCACTACTACTACGACCTCCTCGTGGGACTCGATTTCATGACTGCGCTCGGGTACACGGACGATCCGCGGATGCGGCACGCCCTCGCGGTCCTCAGGGAAAAACGTCGGGCGGACGGGCGATGGAATCTCGACGCGCTTCACCCGGACCTCGAGGGGAAGATGGCCGAATGGTACGCGAAGCATCCGAAGCACACGCCGACCCCGTTCGGGCTCGAAACGCCCGGAGCGCCCAGCAAGATGATCACGCTCAAGGCGATGCAGGTCCTGCATCGAGTGGGAGATTTGAAGTAGCCTACGACTCCGAACGGCGCATTGACGGGTCCCCGGCTCGACCAGCGTCGCATGATTTGATTAGGCACGGGGGCGTTCGCCGCGGCCGGTGGGGCGATGGACAAGAAAGTGAAGAAGAAAGTCCTGCAGGAAGTCCCGTACGGCGCGTACATCGTCGGAACGCGGACCGACGACGCGAAAGACTGGCTGATGTTCGGGACGTGGCTCATGCAGACGTCCTTCAAGCCAACGCTCGTCGCGTTCGCGTTTCGCAAAGACAGCCGGACCCTCGCGAACGTCCAGCGGCAGAAAGGGTTCGCCGTCTCATTTCTCCAGGAAGGGATGCAGGACGTCGCGGAGAGCGTGCTCGATGGTTCGTTCGAGAAGGTGAAGACCCAGCCCACCGCCTCGGGCCTGCCCGTCCTCGTGGACGGCGCCGGCTGGATCGAGTGCCGTCTCCTCGAGGTGTTGGATCAAGGGGACCACCATGTGGTCCTCGCTGAGGTCACCGACGTCGGGGCCGGGAAGGGATCGCTCGTGACGCTGGACCACTTCGGTTGGCACTACGGCGGATAGTCGTCGGGTGTCGTGAGGAACCGTTCCGAAGCGAATCGGTCTGCCCGAAAGTGCCGTCCCACGGGGCTTCAGAGCTAAGTCACAAGTTCGCCGCGGAGCAACCAGCGGCTCATGACCACGTACGCGACAAACGACACAACCATCAGGACGACGGAATACGCGGAAGCGAGTTCGAGGGAACCGGCCTCGGCCTGGGTGAAAATCGCAATCGGGGCGGTCTTCAGGACCGCGGACACCACGATGATCGTCGCCCCGAACTCCGCAATGCTTCGGGACAAAACGAGCACGGACCCCGCCACAAGGCCGGGCTTCAGCTGGGGCAGCGTGATCGTCAGGAAGACATGGAGTCGGCGCGCGCCGAGGCTTCGGGCGGCGCTCTCGAGGTGCTCGTCGAGCTTGAGGAGGACCGCGCCAACGGAACGCACCATGTACGGGAACGTCTCCAGCATGTGCGCGAACACGAGAATCCAGAGCGTCCAGGTGAGCGAGACCGGATTTCCAAAAAGGAAGTCCGTGAAGGCCGCGAAGGGGCCGAACGGGCCATAGAACGCCAACAGGGACAGGCCCACGACGACGCTTGGGACCGCAATCGTGATGTTGCTCAAGGTGTCGAGCGCGCTTGCGGCAAAGACGCGTTTCCGGACGGTCGAATACGCCACCAGGGTGCCGAAGAACAGCTGGAAGGCGACCACGATGATCGCGACCTCGAACGTCCGGATGAGGGGCCCGTACAGGCCGGGCTGGGTGAACAACTGACCGTACCACGTCAACGTGAATGTCCCGGTTCCGCTCAACACGGACGACGTGAAGCTAAATGCCACGACGGTGAGCAACGGCCCGAGCACGAAGACTCCGAACAGAAGCCAGACCAGGATCGTCCACACGGTCCGCTCCAGCGTCGTCCTCGAGAACGGCCACTTCACCATTGAGCCATCCCTGCCATCCGCGCTTATCCCCCGATCACGTACTTCGGGAGGGCCTTCTCCAGCGCACTCCAGTTCGACCAATTGTAGTCGATCGTCATGGCGCCCGGTGCCGGCAGCGGGATGCCGCCGGCCGGAGCCGTCGAGTTCGGCAGGACGGACCGGAAGTAATACCGACTCAGGTTCGCCTGGACCGTGTCGCGAAAGAGAAAGTCGATGAAGTCCGAGGCGAGCGGATTCGGGTGGCCCTTGACCAGACCCGCGGAAAAGATCACGGGGGTCACGTAGTCCTGGCCCCCCAAGATTGGCAGGCCGAAGGTGACGCGCGCGCCTTGTTTCGCATAGAACAGGGTTACGCCCTCGTAACCGAGGGTGACCGCGAAGTCGCCCTCCGCGACGCCGAGGATGTTCGCACGGGCGTTCGCCGGTTGCACGACGGTGTGGGCGAGGGCGCGGAGGCCCGCGGCTGCGGAGACGTTCTCGTAGAAAAGGACCGCGTAGATTCCGTTGTTGCTCAACAAGGGATGCGGAAACCCGAACGTCATGTTGATCGACGCAAGGTCCGGAGGTCCGCCGAGGGCGGGATGGTAGACCTCGACCAGAGGACTCCACGTGAAAGCGTACCACACGTGGCCCCCCGTGACATTCTCACTCTTGAACGTCGCGGGGATCGTCGCATCGACGCCGACTGTGAACGGCAGGAAGTACCCCCCGGCGAACCCTTTCTCCAGAAACAGCGGGGAGGCGTGGAGGAACACGTCTGCCTCGGGATGGGCGCCGGAGATCCGGAGACGGTTGTACTGCTCTCCCGCGCTCACATACACGATCGTGATGTCGACGCTAAAGTCGGCCCGGAAATGCGGGACGACGAAACCCTCGAGGAGGTCCCGTAGGGCCGGGGTTGCGTAGAGGACAAGGGTCTGCTTCTCAAGCCTGAACAAGTCCACGGAGGCCAACGCGACGCCGATCGCGATGACGAGGATCACGATCGTGAACCTGCTAGGCCGCATCATGGGGCCACACCTCGATCCGCTCCGCCTCCGCACCCTTTTTGACCATCACGTGGACCTTCTCGCCCCCGCGGACGTCCGGGATGTGGACGGGGATTCGGGTGACCCCATCGAGCATGACAAACGGCAACCCATCGGAACCCAACTGCACGATCGCCTCCGCGTACAGGACCATCTTCATGAAATCCTGGATGAACGGATCGACGGTGCTCATGATGACCTCGGGAGCCCCGGACGCGACGACCCGGCCGTCGTTCAGCACGATCATGCGCCGCGAGAACATGAACGCCTCCTCCTGATCGTGCGTGATGAATAGGGTCGTGACTTTCTGCCGTCGGATGATCGAGCGCACTTCTTGGAGGACCTGCATGCGCATCGTCGCATCAAGCGACCCGAACGCCTCGTCGAGGAGGAGGATCCGGGGTCCGACCGCCAACGCCCGTGCGAGGGCGACCCGCTGACGCTCGCCGCCAGAGAGCTCGCGCGGGAGCCGGTTTTCCTTCCCCTGGAGGTGGACGAGGTCGACCATTTCGGCGACGCGGGCCTCGGCTTTGTTCGCGACAACCCGTCGGGCGCGGAGCCCGTAGCCAATGTTCTCGGCGACCGTGAGGTGGGGGAACAGCGCGAAGCTCTGGTACACGACCCCGATGCCTCGCCGCTCCGTGGGCAGGCGGGCCACGTCCTGGCCGTCGATCAGGATCTCCCCCGCCATCGGCCGGAGTTCTCCGAGGATGCACCGGAAAAGGGTCGTCTTCCCGCCGCCCGAAGGACCCAGGATCGCGGCGAGCTCGCCGTCCCGCATCCCGAAGCTCACGTCCCTCAGGACCTCGTGGCCATCGAAGGCTATCTTCAGCCTCCGGACCTCGAGGGTCGGCATGCCGTGGAGGCCCAAGGGGGTCGTGGTAGAAATACGTGCGGAGTCCCTCCTGTGGAATGTGTGGATGATTCTGAGCACCGCAGATCTGTATCAGTCGGAGGGTCGACGAGGTCGGGCCACGGAACTTGCAGGTGTGCCGGCGATGGCCGGCCCAAGGGGCTTCCGCGTCACCGGCATTCGGACGACGATGGACGCAACGGTGGCAAAGCCTATGCATCCGGAGCTGATAGGGACGATCGCTCCCGATCCGAGGCGAAACACGATGGCGACGTATCTGACGTTCGCGACTCGCATGGCGGGACCGCTCCAAGATCTGACGGAGCGACGGCCGCGACTCTCCATCGACGCATATCCACTCGAACGCCTCCTCCTGCTGCGCTGCTTCGGGCAAGTCGAACACCTCGAGGACGCGACCGAGATCCGCAACAGCGGTCGGGAGCTGCTGTATCACGCCCGGGTCAGGGACGAGGGTACGCTGCTCCTGGAGGGCGGCGGGGACGAGGCGGACATCATCGCGTCGCTCGCGGAACAAAATGCCCATCTGCTCCCGCCGATCCGATGGCAACGGGGGGAGGCGCTCGTAAGCCTCGTCCTCGAGAACGGCGCGGATTCGCAGTCCCTCCTCGCCCAGTTCCCGGAGGCCCGACTCGTGTCGAAGCGGCAGGCCGCGAGCACGGCTCGAAGAGGCAGCGCACTGTCATCCCCGCTCTTCCTCCCGAGGCTGACGGAAAAGCAGGCGCGCGCCCTCCTCGCGGCGCACGACGCAGGGTATTACGAATTCCCCCGGAAGGCCACGACGGAAGAGGTGAGCCTCTCCCTGGGAATCGCGCGAAGCACGTTCGAACAGCACCTGAACCGCGCCGAGCATCACGTCGTCCGTGCGCTGCTGCCGATGGTGCGGATGCGGGCTGGCCGCGAGGGAGATGAGGCCCTCGAAGTGTACTCGAGGTTCAGCCGCGAGCTCGGTTTGTACGTGCACCTCGAGGTCCTGGGTGATCGGGTCGCGGCGGTGCGACTGGCCCGGAAGGCCCCCACGGAGAGCGCGGGCTCCGATCATCCCTACCTCGCTCGGATCCTGGAGCACATCCGCACGGGCCGCGGCGATTTGACCGACATCCCCCTGCACCTCGAAGTCGCCCCGTTCGAGCGGGAGGTCCTGGAGTTCCTACGAACAATTCCTCCGGGCCAGGTGATCACGTACGGGGAGATCGCGCGGCGGCTCGGTCGACCGGGCGCCTCTCGGGCCGTCGGCACGGCATGCGCCAGGAACCCCGCCGTCATCGTGATCCCCTGTCACCGCGTCGTCCCCAAGGCCGGCGGACTCGGTGAATACTCGAGCGAGGGCGGGCCCGAGACGAAACGAAAGCTCCTCCAACGGGAGGGGGCTCCGATCGCCGCGGATCGGCCGCCGGGCAGGGAACGTCCGAAGGCGCGGAGTACGCGGACCCGGCCGGCCAGCGCACACGCCTAATCCCCTCGGACTCGAATCGGAGCCGGGCAGCCTCATATTCGCGAATGGCCCTATCCTTGGCCCATGCACAAGGCATCCATCAAGACGGACCTTCCCGCGACCGGGCTCCCCTTCTCGTGGGGCGTGACCCTCGACCACCTCATCTTCCTCGCGGGGCAAGGGCCGCTCGGACCGGACGGAAAAGTGATCGAGGGTGACATTCGAGTCCAGACGCAGGAGACGTTGGAGAATTTCCGGCGGGTCGTCGAAGCGGCGGGCTCCGGCCTCGAGCATGTCCTGTCGACGACCGTGTACCTGAAGAATCTCACCGACTTTCGCGGGATGAACGAAGTGTACTCGGAGTACTTCATGGCGGAACCGCGACCTGCGCGAGCGACGGTCCAGGCGGACCTGCTTTTCGGGATGAAAGTCGAAATCCAAGGCATCGCGTACATTCCCGAATCGGCAACCCGAGCGCGGTCTCGGGCGCGGACTCATCCGAAGGCACGTCGGGGTCCAAAACGCCGACGCGAAAAATCGGACACGCGACGTCGAGCTTAAAGTTCGGGTTGCGGGTAGAGGTAGCAGGCCACCCAGTGGTCTCGAGAGACTTCCGTGAACGCCGGTTCCTTCGGCGGAAGGAACTCGACTTCGATCGCGTTCTCGCGGATCGTCACCTTCCGAATCGCCTGATATGCGACGCCTCCGGGGGCGGCGGCACGGGACCGAATCAACGATTCCACCACTTCGCGATGTTCGGTCGTCGGCTGCGCCTCGGCAAACAGAAGCCGGAGGCGGTCCTCCCGAATCGCGACTTCCGAAAGCGCGGGAAGGCCGGAAGCGTCCGGGTTGCGCGATGAATCAAACAAATACGCCGCGGCGGACGCCAGATCTCGTGGGCTCCACCCGCAGTGGGCCATGACGGCGTTGCAGCGCGTGTGGAACCGGCATCCTGATGGTGGATCGACCGGGCTCGGAACGTCCCCGGGTAGGAGAATCCGTTCTCTTCGCCGCTTCGGATCCGGCACAGGGATCGCGGACAGGAGGGCCTTTGTATACGGATGGAGCGGGTTCTCGAACAGTTCGCGCGTCGCCGCCTGCTCAACGATCCGCCCGAGATACATGACGGCCACGCGATCGGCCATCTGGCGAACGACGCTGAGGTTGTGCGTAATCAGGAGGTACGTCAACCCCTGCCGCTTCTGGATGTCTCGCAGCAGGTTCAGGATCTGGGCTTGGACCGAGACATCCAAGGCGCTCGTCGGTTCATCGAGCAAGAGAAATTCCGGTTCGGGTGCGAGGGCTCGAGCGATCGCGATCCGTTGTCGTTGGCCTCCGGAGAACTCATGGGGAAATCGATAGAGGTGGTCGGCCCGCAATCCGACGTCCTCAAGAAGCTGAGAGGACCGCTCGATTGCCTCGGGGCGCGTCATCAGGTGGTTGATCAGGATCGGCTCGGCGACGATGTCCTTCACGAGCATCCGGGGATCGAGGGAAGTGAATGGGTCCTGGAATACGGGCTGCATGTGCCTCCGGTATGGCTTCAACGCTCTCGAGCGAAGCCGCGTGATCGCGAACTGATCCAACGCGCCCGCGAGTGGGCCGGCCCGCGACTTCGTCGGTTTGCCGTTGTGCTTCTCTCGGTGCCAGAGGTCGCGGGCCTTCGCGTACGTCTCCGCAGGCACGTTGAAGAGAATCTCACCTGACGTCGGGGGGATCAAACGAAGGAGTAAACGACCCAGCGTCGTCTTGCCGCAACCGCTTTCTCCGACCAAGGCGAGCGTCTCACCTCGCCGAATGTACATGTCGACGCCGTCTACGGCGCGGACTCGGGCGATCGTCCGGCGGAGGACTCCTCCTTTGACGGGGAAGTATTTCTGGATACCGATCGCCGCGACAACGATGTCATGCCTTGGTCGATCAGGCTCCGGCATGGGCCTCTCCGCCGTCGTACAAGAAGCAGGCGACCCTACGGTTCGCGCCCTGTGGGATCAACTTGGGTTCCTCGCTCTTGCATCGGTCAAACGCGTACTTGCACCGCGGATGGAACCGGCATCCCGACGGCGGGTTCGTGAGGTCGGGCACCGTTCCCGCGATCGTTGGAAGAGGCGCCCCGGCTGCGACCTCCTTATCGAGCGAAACGATCGACTCCAAGAGGCCCTGCGTGTACGGATGAAGGGGCTGAGCGAACAGGTCGGCGACCGGGGCGTCCTCGACAATCTGAGCCGCATACATGACGGCCACGCGGTCACACAGCTCCGCAATCACCGCGAGGTCGTGTGTGATGTAAAGGATCGCGGAATTGATCCGTTTGCGGAGATCCTGAAGCAGTTTCAGAATTTGGGCTTGCGTGGTCACATCGAGGGACGTGGTCGGCTCGTCCGCGATCATGAGCGCTGGATCGCAGGCGAGGGCCATCGCGATCATCGCCCGTTGCTGCATTCCGCCGCTCAGCTCGTGAGGGAACTCTTGGAAGACCTTGTGAGGCTCCGGAATGCGGACCGTCTTCAGCAAGTCCAAGACGCGTCGGCGAGCCTCCTCCTCGATTGGCCGCATGAGGACCCTGCGAATCCCGGGCCACGCCATCAGAAATCGAAAGAGGGACTGGCGGGACCGGTATCGTGCGAGGACCGCGAGGCGTCGCTGACGATCCTCCGGGGTCGCCACTCCAGAGAGGACTCGCCACTCCCGCGATGTCATCTCGGACTCCAACGCGTCGACGTCCCGGACGAGTTCTAGGAACCATCGGCGCCGAAGTCGCATCCGCTCGGAGAGTCGCCGCACGCGCTCGACGCGCTCATCGAAGCTCAGGCCTGAGCGGTCGATGATCGTGGTCACCCGCTCCACCGGGAGGGAGGTTTGGAGACAGAAGTCGGCGAGGACGCGTCCCCGCTCCGTCGCATCCGGATTGGACACGGCCTCCCGGAAAAGCTCGAGATCCTGATCGTTCAACTGATGGTGCGAGAGGAGTCGGTTGCAAATCTCCTGACGGCGCTGGTAGATGAGGATCTCCGCGATTTGGTAGCCGATGGATAGAACCGGATTGAGGGACGACATCGGTTCTTGGAAGATCATCGACATCTCCCGGCCTCGGATCTTGCTCATCCGAGCCCGATGTTTCCGGAGAAGCCCCTGGTTCTGGACGATCTTCGCTTTCCCCCGGAAGCCCTTCCGGAGGTACGCCTCTTTCTGGATCCCCGCGAGGAGGTTGACCCCTTGGAACCAAATCTCTCCCGACGCAATGCGTCCCGGCGGCGAGGGGATCAGGTACATGATCGAAAGGGCGGTGACGGACTTCCCGCACCCGCTCTCCCCTACGAGGCCGAGGACCTCGCCTTTTTGAATCTCGAGATTCACACCGTCCGCGGCACGGACCATGCCGCGAGGCGTCAAGAACTCCGTCCGAAGCCGTCGGACCGAGAGCAGGGCCGACGCCGCCGATCACCTCCGGAGTCTCGGATCGAGCACGTCGCGGAGACCGTCGCCTAGGAGGTTGATCCCCACCGTGAACACGACGAGAGCGAGACCCGGGAAGAGGATCGTCCAAGGATAGGAAGTCGCACCGGCGTCGAAGCCGTAGAAGATGAGGGCGCCCAGCTCCGGCAGGTATCCGCCGTGCGGCGCGAATCCAATGAAGATCAGCGCTGCGAAGATCTGAATCACGACCCCGAGATCGAGGGAGACCTGAACGAACACGGGCGCCAGGGTGTTCGGGAGCACGTGGCGGAACATGATTCGTAGATCCGACGCTCCCGCCGCCCGGGCGGCCTCGACGAACTTGTTCTCTTTGACAGCCAGGACTTGGGCCCGGACCAAGCGGGCGTACGGCGGCCACCAGAGGATGAGCAGCGCCAGGTTCAGCGTCAGGAAGTCCCTCGAAATGACGTACGCCACGGCAATCGCGAATACGAGGAACGGGATCGAATAGGCCACGTCGGTGGTCCGCATGAGCCCTTCGTCGAAGAGCCCGCCGCGGTAACCCGCGATGAGTCCGACGAGCATCCCGATGAGCGCGCCCCCGAGGACGACGAGGGTCGAATAGTAGAGGTCGATGCGGATCGCCTTGAAGATGGCCGTGGCGAGATCAATTCCCGGATACGTCGTGCCAAGCCAGGATCCCGCCTTCCCGGCTCCCCACCACCAGGGCGCTTGTGGGAACGGGTTCGAGACATCGGTCAGAAGGACATCTCGATCCGGAAGGAACGACGCCGCGATTGCGATCCCGACGTAGACGAGTGTAATCACGAGGCCCGCCGCCGCGAGCGGTCGCTTCAACAGGAGTTGAAGTGTCAGGCTGTACTCGCCGAGGCGGCGGCGCAGGCCTCGCCAGAGTTCGGTCCCGCCGGAGGCCTTTCGGGTCCCGCTGCGACGGACCACGACCTCGGCTCCCATCGTCACCTCAGAGCGCGATCCTGGGGTCCAGGTACGCGTAGACGATATCCACGACGAGGTTCACGAGGACGAGGAAGAGCGCGAAGATCAGTGTCGTCGCGAGGATTGCGGCGAGGTCATGGCTGATGATCGCGACCGTGGCCCACCGTCCAATCCCGTTCCAGATGAACACGTCCTCGACGAGGACCACGCCGCCGAGGAGGCCCGCGAACAAGAGGCCGACCACGGTCGTCACGGGCAGGAGCGCGTTCCTTCGGATGTGCTTCCGGATCACGACGCTCTCGGGCAGCCCTTTGGACCAAGCGGTCTTGACGTATTCCTGGTTCATCGCGTCGACCATTCCTGAGCGGACCATCCGCAGGATGACCCCGAGGAATCCGTACGTGAGCGTGAGAGCGGGCAAAATCAGATGTCGGAGCGCGTCCCAGAAGATCTCGCCATCGCCGTTTAAGGCCGCATCGAGGATGAGAAAATGGGTCGGCGTGGAATCGAAGACGCCGGAGCCGACGACCCACGGCCGGCCGCTCAGGATCCCCTGGGTCACCTGTCCCTGGATCGGAAGCCAGGGCGCGTACTTGACCGCGAAGATCTGGAGTACCAGCGCGAGCCAGAACAAGGGCATCGAGTACCCTGTGAGGGCGACGACGCGCGTCACATGATCCGAGAGCCGATCCTTCCGAACCGCGGACAGCGTTCCGAGTGGAATCCCGATGAGCGTTGCGAGGAAGGTCGCGGCCACCGCCAGCTCGACCGTGGGGGGGAAGAAGACGACCAACGCGCCGGTCACCGGGCCCTCATACAGGTTCGTGTTCGTGATGCCCCAGTCCCCATGGAAGAGGGAGGCCAGATAGTACACGTACTGGACTGGGAGCGGCTCATCCAGGTGGAGCAGGCGGACCACGGTCGCGATTTGCTGATCCCGTGGGACCGGACTCCGCGGGTTGATGTAAATCGAGACAAGTTGGTCCACCGGCACGGCCCGGCTCAAGACGAACGTGATCACCGTGACACCGATGAGGGTGGGAATCAACAAGAGCAGGCGACGAGCGACGAAGAGGAGCAGCCGCATCGGGTCAATGGCATCCAACCCGAGCGGTTGTATATCTTTTGTGCTCGCGCGGCTCCCTCCGATGTCCTGCGCTCGCGCATGTTTATACGCGCGGCCCCGGATGACGAGCCGACCGCGGTTCTTGCACCGCGGGAACGGCCGCCAGCGGAGCCCGAGACGTGAGCCGAGTCGTGATCACCGAGGAGAGCGAGCCGCGCCCGGACGATGGATTCGCGTTCCGTCATCCCACCGTCGCCTACGTATTCGGCGACACGGCCCGTGGGCTCTACGTCGTGGGGTGCCTCGCGCTCGACCTGTTCACGCCATTACAGGTCCATCTGTCGTTCCCCTCACTGGACCTGATCACACTCCCCTCGATCGGCCTCGGTGTCATCGGCATTAGCTATCTCGAGGTTCGGCTCTATCGTCGCCTGTGGCCCGCATCCCGCCGCCGAGAGATCGCGCAGATCGTCGAACGCCGGGGTCGCTAGGGCTCGTCCGATCTCCGTCGCGATGTGAGGATGCTCAGGGCTGCGAGCGGCAATGGACTTCCGAGCACGCCGACCACGTCCGACCCAGCCGGACTCGCGGACGCCCCTCCGATCGTGCCGCTCTTGCTGAGCAGGTTGTACAGGATGTCCGTCCCACCGAGCATCGGGTTGCTCTCAAGGGGGATGCCCTGGATCCACGTGCGGTACGCGAAGAACGTGTACTGCTGTTGCGCCGGCACGTAGATCGTGAGGTTCAGCATCGCCTCCCGCTGCGCCTTCCGGGAAAGGTCGACCACGACGTTGATGTTTGTCTCCGACAGACTGGCGTTGATCCAATCCGAGATGTTCTGCGCAGCCCGCGCCTGGGCGGACTCGCCCTTTGACGCGAGGTAGCTGATGTTGAAGCCGTTCGCGGCAGGGTAGGTGCCACCGTACTCATTCTGTGCATTTCCCGGCTCGAGCATCGGGTACGTGTAGTCCGTTGGATATGGATAGTCCGGAAGCCACCCGAGGTACCAGAGGGACATGTGGTTCGCGTGCGGGTTCGTTTCCGCAATGATGTCGTGGAACGACATCGTGCGGGTGTCGACGACGATCTTCCCCGCCGGACCGAGCTTCTGGATGTTGTCGCCCCAGGCGCGCGCCGCGGCCAAGTTCACAGGGTCGGCGGTTGGGACGACGATCGTCAGATGGAACCCCGCGGTCGCCCAGCCGCCGTGCGCCGCGACGAACGCCGTCTGGTTGTACGATTGTCGCGCCGACAGCATATTGAACACGTTGTAACTCGAAAGATTCTCGTACCCGATCATGCCCCGCGGGATGATTCCGTTGTAGCTATCTGCGAACCGCGCGTTGAACTGCTTGTTGCCGACGATGTTGTTGATGTATCCTTGGAAGTCGTACGCGTTGAAGAACGCCTTCCGCATGTTTAGGTCAACGAAGAAGTCCGAAGGGACATCGTTGTCCGGATTCGGCTGGGCGATCTCCATGTTGAAGTTCCACCAGAACAGGTTCAGCGTCGCAACGAACTCGATGTGGACCAACCCGGCCGTTTGAAGGCGTTCCATGACGTCGAACCGGTTGCTCGGGTTGTACGTCGTGATGTCGGCTTGCCCGGATTCGAGCGACAACTCCCGAGTCGAGGCGGACTCGACATACTGGAGGAACACCCGTTCGACGGTCGGCGCGGGAATGCCCGCCACCGCCTGGAAGTTCGGGTTCCGCTTCATCGCGACGGCTTCGCCCGGAACGACGTAGTCCACGACGAATGGCCCGGAACCCATCGTATGGTCCCGCCAGTACGGGATGTAGTTCACGAGGCTGCCGTACTTCTGGTAGTCAACGAAGCCTTGCGGGGTCCATGTGAGTCCGGGACCGTGGGCCTCGAGCCACTTCCAACTTACGATCGACGATCCGAGCGGGTCGGCGATGATTTGGAACCAGAGGAGCTCTGGCACCGTCGTGGAGAGGTGGAACGTAACCTCCCTCGTTACATTGTTCACGGTTACCGAATTGTTGACGTTGCTGAAGGTGAGGTCCGCGCGTTTGAGACCGGGCAACAGATACTGGGATTGGATCCAGCCGCTGGTCCCCGGCGTGCCGAAGACGAACAGCATCGTCCGGGTGAAGGAATACTTCACGTCCCACGGGGTGACGTTCGTGCCGTCGGCGAACTTTGCGCCCGGACGAATGTGGAACGTGTAGTTCCTGTGGTCCGCGCTGATCGACCCATCGGACACGGACGGGATCTTGTCCGCGAGTACGGGCACGAACTGGTCCGACTTGGTCCCGTCGTACCAAAGGAGAGTCTGGTATGTGTTTGCGATCGTCTCGAACCCGACCGACTCATAATCCGCGCCGGGATCCAGCGTCGTGTAACTGCCCGTCACCGCTTCTTGGACGACGACGAGGCCCGGGTTGATGATGCTTCCCGCATACGTGACGAGCTTGTAGCTGCCGACGGCGATCGTTTGCCCAACGATCGTGCTGCGCAACTGAATGGGCGTCACCGGGGTCGGCGTTCCCGTCGTGCAGCCTGTCGCGTCACAGTCCGCCGGGGTGCTCATGTTCTGGGTTACGACGGTCAGCCCGAGCGCACGGATTCCGGCCGACGCGTACGTGTGCGAGATTTGTAGGGGCTGCTCCGAGGCGTTCAGCAACGGGGCGGTCCCGTCCCCGTAATCGAAGCCCAACAACACCGGGACCCACGTATAGTTCACCCAGTGGGTCGTAGACGCCGTCGGGTGTGACTTGATGCTGAGGAAGAAGCCCGGGGCCTGTTGGACCGCACCCTGGCCGACGATTGTTCCACCCGGATTAATCACCGGGGCTCCCGCGGACGAGGCGGTCTTGTTGATCGTGATGATTCCCAAGCTGTCTCGGTCCGTCAGGTCGGTCCGAGGACCGACGAATGCCGCGTACAGCGCGTCGAAGTTGTTCACCTTGGCACCGTTGCTCAGGTTGACTTCCCCGCCCACGAAGAAAGTGCCCGCGATCGCAAATGTGTGGGAGACCGACGTGCCTGCGCTAGACGCCGAGGTGCCATCGCCGAACGTCCAGGCAATCGCCGACGCGGTGACGCCGGATGGCAACGTCAAATCGGGCTCGAAGATGACGGGCTGGCCTGCGGTCGCGAAGACCGTGGTCGTTTTGACTCGGAAAATCGCGGCCTGGCTGCGGAGGAGGAGGATTGCTCCTCCAACTGCGGCGGCGATAACGATGACGACGACGGCCACGATGATCCATTTACGTCTCGACGTCGGCGGAGCTTCTGACGTTGGCGGTTCCGATGTCGGCGCAGCAGGCGACCCTTGCACCTTATCCCCTCCTCCCGAATGCGATGGTGCGCGAGTGCACTTCGAATACTCGAAGGTTTTGGCTCAGGGGCCGGACGCTAACCGAAGCATTCTTAAACGGTCTCCTGGCGATGGCGTCGGGTGCGTCGAACACAAAGTCTTCATCCGAGGCAAACCTTCGGGGAATTGATGGCTCGGAAGGTCCGAAAGAAGCGAGGAAAAAAGACGGCAAAGAAACGCGCCTACTACTCCGGTCGTAAAGAACGCCGGGCGAAGAAGTAGCTCAACGGCGATGGGCCCGCGGCACTACTCGAGGATCGTCGTAGCTAAAGCGTTCAAGGCCTCTTCGGCTCAAGGGCATCACGATTCGGCAGACCATTCCATGGAGAGAATAGGGAAGGCGAATCAAACGCATTTCTCCCGTGGTCACCCACTCATCGATCGCATACCGACGGGCAAATCGTGCCGCAATCCGAGTCCGCTCGGCTCGTGAGAGCGCGAACGCCTCTTGATCCAACACGTGCACGTGGAATCCGCGTCCGGAATAGACGATCTTCAACTTTGTCCATCGATCGGCAAGCTCGTCGTACAGCGCAGCGGCCTGGCGACGGACTTCGCCGAACTCCCAGTCGCAGAAGGATAGACCCTGATGCCGCCGCATCTTCGCTTCGATGGCCCCGTGGATCGGGCAGTCGAGGTTCTCGGGATCCAGGTCGAACGCCAGCTCCTGGCCGAGGAACAGCGGACTCCGCCACGCATGGGCGTAGTCGAGACCGGCTTTGCGGGCTTCATCGAGTGAGGCGTACACGTTCCTGTCATAGTACACCCCCTCGGGCAGGTACTTCAACAGGTAAGGCCGCAGGCCGTTCGCGTCCCGGACGTCGTCGACTACCAGAGGGACGTTCTTCAGATGCCGGAAGCGCCGCGGATAGATTCCGGAGTGTCGCCCGACGATGAGGGCGTACACCCGTTCGCCGGGAGGGCTTGCCATCCATTCGCGGGCGGACGCGTAGTCCATGCCTCGCTCGTAGAACCGGCGTCGATCACCAAGGGATGCGGGAGCCAGATCCCCGGGCAGAATGTAGCGCGGCCGGACCATGGCACGGAATCGCGGCAACCGGTTAAGCCTCACTCGATGCGGGAGGGTCGAGTCCATCAGGGCTGGTGGTCTGGATTCCACGCCACATGGGCTCGTTCGTCCAGCGAATCGAGCCGATCCATGTCGTCGCCGTTCAAGTCGAAATCGAAGACGGCAGCGTTCTCCCGAATCCGATCGGGATGGACGGACTTCGGGATCACGACGAGTCCATGCTGAAGGCTCCACCGAATCAGGATCTGCGCAGGCGTCCGATTGTACCTCGCAGCAATTTCGGTGATGACCCGGTGCGTCAGGCGGCGTCCCCGGGCGAGGGGGCTGTATGCCTCAAGTTGGATTTTCCGTTCGCGGCAGAACTCGAGCAGCTCCTTCTGATACAAGAACGGATGGAACTCGACTTGGTTCACGGACGGTGCGACCGATGCCGAAGGAAGCATTTCCTCCAGATGGCGAATCGTGTAGTTGCTCACGCCGATCGAACGAACGAGGCCTTCTTCGTGGAGCTTTGAGAACGCCTTCCACGACTCGTCGCGAAGGCCCGGTACCGGCCAGTGGATCAAGTACAGATCGATGTAGTCGAGGGCCAGCTCGCGGCGACTCCGTTCGAACGCCCGCAACGCGGACTCGTACCCGTGATCGCTGTTCCAGAGCTTCGTTGTGACGAAAATCTCGTCCCGCGGAACTCCACTTTGCCGGACTGCCGCGCCGACGTCCCGTTCGTTCGCGTACATTTTCGCGGTGTCGATCAGGCGGTACCCGACTTGGAGGGCGGTGGCGACGGCGTTCCGGGTCTCCTTGCCCGACGCGGCTTGCCAGACGCCGAGGCCCAGGACCGGCATCTTGTGTCCGTCGTTCAGCGTCGCACGCGATTCGATGGTGAGGCTCATCGGCGCGGCGACGGCGGGCGCCCTACTTCAATCTTGACGCGCGGCATTCAGGACTTTGGAATGTCTTTTTTCGGGTCCACGAACGGCTTCTTCACGACGCTTGCCGACCGGACGCCTTTCGTCGTCGACACCCGGAGCCGGGTCCCGATCTTCGCGTGATCGATTCCCACCAGGGCGTACCCGATGTTCTTCTCGAGTCGTGGCGAGTACGTCATCGAGGTGACGTGACCCACCTTCCGGCCGTCCGCATGAACATCCCAGTAGTCCGGGATCCAGGCTCCGAGCGATTCGCCCGCGACTTCGATCCCCACGAGCTTCCGCCTCACGCCTTCCCGCTTGACCCGAGCAATCGCTGCTTTGCCGAGATAGTCCGACCGCTTGTCCTCGTCAACCGTCCAGCCCAGCCCGACCTCATAGGGACTATTGTCGAGCACGATGTCGGAACTGTAGTTCAGGATGCCGGCCTCAATCCGACGGATCTCCGACGGCGCAATGGGCCGGATCTCGTACTTCGATCCGGCGGCCATGACGGCGTCCCAGAGCTTCTCCCCGAATTTCGAGTCGCGAAGGTACAGCTCGTATCCGCGTTCCGCGCTCCACCCGGTCCGGGTAATGACCAGGGGGATGCCATCGAGCTCCGTCTCCGTCAGGTGGTAGTACTCAAGGCCGAGAATCTCCTTGCCAAAGAGGTCCACCATGACGTCCTTCGACTTCGGGCCCTGCAACTGGAGGGGGGACACGTCCGGCTCGCGCACGCTGACATCGAGGCCGGCATGGACCGCGACGCCCTTGCACCAGAACAGCACGTCCCAGTCGGACAGGGAGAGCCAGAAGTGGTTCTCTCCGAGTCGGAGCAGGACCGGGTCGTTGATGATCCCGCCATCGGGTGTCGTCAGAAGCACGTACTTGCACTCGCCGACCGCACACTTCTCCATGTCCCGCGGCGTCAGGAGTTGCATGAACTCGAATCCATCGGGGCCGTCGATCTCGACCTGTCGCTCGACGCCGACGTCCCACAAGGTCACGTGGTTCACGAGATGCCAGTACTCCTCCACGGGATCCGTATAGAGACCGGGCATCAGCATGTGGTTGTAGAGGTCGTATGCCCGAACGCCGTGCTTCGCGGCGCGACGGAAGTACGGCGACTTTTGAATCCATGCCGTCTCCCGGAACCCCGGGAGAATCGGACCCGCGTAGTCGTTTGTGGCCTCTGTCAGCACGCCTTCACGTACGTGGTCGGGTATCATACCACCTCCTGAATTGGGAACGGGAAGCTGGAAGGATAGATGAGCGTTTTGGCGCGGCGAGGAAAGCGCTCAAGTCAGGTCGCCCATCCGCCGAGAATCACGACTTCGGAACTTCTTTCTTCGGATCGATGAACGGCTTCTTGACGACCACCGCGGTTCGCAATCCGGCGGGCGTGACGATTTCGATCTCGGTACCAAGCTTCGAAAGATGAAACGGCACCCAGGCGTATCCGATGTTCTTCTTGAGTCTTGGCGACATGCCCAGGGCGGTGAGCGTTCCGATGTCCTTCCCGTCTTTCCGCACGGGCCACGGATGCGGGAGCCAAGGCCGCACGACCTCGTCGCCGGGCACTTCGACGCCCACGAGTTTCCTCCCCGGTCCGTCTTTCTTGATCTGCCTCAGCGCCGCCCTCCCAATGAAGTCGTGTTTCTTGTCGAGGTCGACGAGCCATCCCAGTCCCGCCTCGTACGGATTGTGGTCCAGGTTGATGTCGGAGGGATAGTTCAGGATCCCCGCCTCGATCCGACGGTACTCGGATGGACCGGTAGGACGGATGTCGAACGGCTTCCCCGCCTCCATGACCTGATTCCACAGCTCCGTGCCGCGGCTTCCGTCGCACAAGTAAATCTCGAATCCGACTTCGGCGGACCAGCCGGTTCGAGTGACGATCACCGGGATGCCATCGATCGTCGCTTCGAGGAAGTGGTAGTACTCTAGATTCGCGACTTGCGGACCAACGAGCACTCGAAGGAGATCTTTCGACTTCGGCCCTTGGACTTGCATGGGGGAGACATCGGGTTCGCGAATTTCGACGTCGAAGTCCGAGTGGTACGCGATGCCCTTGGCCCAGAGGAGCACGTCGCTGTCCGCCGTGGAGAGCCAGAATCGGTCCTTCGCGAGTCGTGTGAGGACGGGGTCATTGATCAGTCCTCCTCGCTCGTCCGTCAGGACCGTGTACTTCGCTTGGCCGACCTGGCACCCGCTCAGGTCCCGCGGCGTCAGGTATTCCATGAATTCGTAACCGTCGGGACCGCTGATCTCGACCTGCCGTTCGCATCCGACGTCCCACACGGTCACGTGGTTCACGAGGTGCCAGTACTCCGCGACCGGGTCTGCGAAGTTGCTTGGGATGTACATCTTGTTGTACACGTCGTACCCGCAGCAACCCGCGCGCTGCGCCGCGTCGAAGAAGGGTGACTTCCGGTACCATGGACCGAAGTAGAGTGTCGCGTGTCCCCCTTCAATGACCATGGGGAGATTCCCTCGACTGGAGCTGAATGCGAAGCCCTTATTTGACCGCAACCCACGCGCGAGACAAAGGGTAAGAAGCCCCCACGCATCCTCGCCCTTCGAAACGTGACCCGCACTTATGGGAGCCAGAGCATGTCGGACCCGCTCCGCACGGTGCTCGTGCGACGGCCTGACGATTCGTTCGCCGGGGCCGATCCGAAGCGCTGGGGATATGCGGCGAAGCCGAACCTTGCCAAGGCTCAGAAAGAGCACGACGGACTCGTCGACCTCCTCGAGCAATCCGGAATTGAAGTCCGATACCATGGGGAGCCGCAGCCGGGAAGAGCGGACTCGATGTTCGTGCACGACCCGGCAATCGTCACAGACCGCGGAGCCGTGATTCTCCGGATGGGGAAGAAACTCAGACGGGGTGAAGAGGCCTCAATGGCTCGCGCCCTCGAGAGACTCCGCGTCCCGATCAGCGCGACCCTGCGCGGCGAGGCGACCGCGGAAGGTGGAGATCTGCTCTGGGTGAATCACGACGAGCTCGCGGTCGGCCGAGGATTCCGGACAAACGCCGAAGGTCTCCGGCAAGTCCGCCAAGCCATGAGGGCAATCGGAGTCGAAGTGGAGCCGGTCTCATTGCCCTACTTTCAAGGCCCCAAGGCGTGCTTGCACCTAATGTCGCTCGTCAGCCTCATTGACGACGACCTCGCGGTTGTCTACCCGCGTCTATTCCCGGTCCCGTTCTGGGACTACCTCGAAGACCGCGGGTTCGAATTCGTCGAGGTCCCCGACGAGGAGTTCGAGACGATGGCCCCAAACGTGCTCGCGGTCGCCCCGCGCGACTGCATCATGCTCGAAGGGAATCCGATCACGAAGCGGCGGCTTGAAGAAGCCGGTTGTCGGGTCCGCACGTACCGCGGAAACGAGATTTCCCTGAAGGCCGAGGGCGGCGCGACCTGCCTGACTCGACCAATTCACCGTTCCCGCTCATCCCATGCGGGCGCCGGGGGCAGCGCCCGCGGAGGTGGTTTGGAGGCGAAGACCAAGGATGGTCACCGACTACCAACACGGATGAGAAGCGTTTTGATTCGAGATGGTTGGAACAAATTACAACGAGTACATACCCTAGATGTAGGGCGCGATGCGAGTAGGAGGTGAGTTGGAGACGGTCCAAACGAAGGCACGGGCAGCGAGATAAGCGGGAAAATGAAAACGGGCCTCGAAACCGGCATTGTCGGCATCCCCCCTAACCGGCCCGGGCTTCAACACAGAGAGGAGACTCGTTAACAGGAAGTGTCTTCGTGCTGCGCGAAAGGATCCTTCGGGCCTTGGCGGATCCGTTATTAGTCCGTATCGCCTGGAGGATGGAAAGGCTTCGCGAGGCCGACTCGGTCCGTCATGCAAGGTCGCGAGCCACTGTGTCTCCGACGGCGGTCCTGCATCCCAGCGCGACCATTTACAACCACCTGAACGACCCGAAGGCAATCACGGTGGGTCCCCACACGAACATTCTCGGCGAGCTGCTGGTCTTTTGGAATGGGGGTCGCATTCGCATTGGGGAATGGTGCACGCTCGGCAGAGGATCGCACATTTGGTCACAGAACTCGGTCTCCATCGGGGACCACGTCGCAATTTCATACTTGGCTGATATCCATGACACGAATGGCCACCCGGTCGACTGGGCGGAGCGACGGGGGAACCTTGGGTCAATCGTATCGGGGAAGGGATGCCAGATCCCCTCCAAGACCGTTTCAGCACCCATCGTAATCGAGGACGACGCGTGGATCGGCTTCAAGGCCACGATCCTAAAGGGCGTCCATATCGGGCGTGGCGCGATCGTCGCCGCGGGGTCCGTCGTCACCCACGATGTCCCTGCCTGGACGATCGTCGCGGGTAATCCTGCGCGCGTAGTCAAGAGACTCGATGAGGACATTGCGCCTTTGGTGCCTGCGTTGCGATAGAGGGACTTGTGACGGCCTTCAAAGGGCTTCCAATGGACCCGAGTCGCCGCGAAAGTATCAAAGAAATCAAGTCCAGAATCGCGATGATGCTCGAAGAACGCCAACGGCTTACGAGCTCAAGTTCGAGGACTGCATCACCGAGCAAGTTCTGGTCTGACTTTTGCTCCTTCTTTGACTACCTGCCATCCCTCCCGGACGAAGCATTTGCCAACCTGCGGCTCCATACCTATCACCTCACGGGAGACACCTATCAATCGTACTACTTCAAATCGGAGATCGCTTCGATGCGCGCCCGTTGGGAGGAATTAATCAGAGACGTTCCCGCTGCTTACGTTCTCCGCGAGCCAGAGGGTGGCATCGGCTTTTCCTACGACGACGGCACCGTTGTGAGTCGGGATGTCATGAGGTGCCAGCGAGTTGTGAACACGCTATATGACAGCGGCACTCTGACCGCGCTCGCAAACGCTGGTGGCCAACGAAAGCTCGTTCTGGAAATCGGAGCAGGCTACGGTGGCCTAGCCCATCAACTGTCAAACCTGCTGGGAAACACCACGTACGTAATCGTGGATCTGCCAGAAACCATGTTGTTTTCTGCCTCGTATCTCGCGCTGCTCAATCCGGGCAAGAAACTATACCTCTACCGAGGTGACGACTTTCCCAAGCGTGGGAATCGGGATTTTCTTACCGCGTTCGACTTCGTGCTCATCCCAAACTACAAGTTGGATGAACTCCGCGACCTACGATTTGATCTTGTCCTCAACGTTGCTTCTCTCCAGGAGATGCGCGCCGATCAGGTCGCTGAGTATCTCGACTTCATCTCGGACACATGCAAGGGAGTGTTCTACAGCTGGAACCAGGACGATCAGCCTGAGAACAGCGAGCTTGGCAATCTTTCCAAGATGCTTCGAGCCAGGTTCGAATTAGCGGAAGTCGTCCCGAAGTCGGTCACGAATCACTTGACAGCCCGAGAACTGATTGTGTCCAAGCTGAAGGAATTGATGCAGCCCGTCGGCATCCGCTTCGGTGTCCTGAAGCCCTTTCCAGCAGGCCGACGGCGCTACGTAGAGCGAGAGTACTTGTGTCGTCCCTTCGGGTTACGAAGCAACAGCTAAGTGGGCTGGTGGCCGAATCAGGATTTGGGAAGGTCTTTCTTCGGATCGACGAACGGCTTCTTAACGACCGTAGCGGGGCGATCCCCCGAGGGCGTCGCGACCGCGAGCTCTGTCCCCAAGCGGGAAAGGGCAACCGGCACCCATGCATATCCGAGGTTCTTCTGGAGTCGCGGGGAGTAGGTCAGCGCCGTCAGGTGTCCCACCTTCTTTCCGTCCTTCTTCACATCCCAAAATTCCAGGGCCCAGGCGTTGATCTGCGGGCCATGGATCTCAAGCCCCACGAGCTTCCTTTTCACGCCCTCCTTCTTTGTTTTCGCGAGCGCCGTCTTCCCGATGAAATCCGCTTTCTTGTCCAGGTTCACGAGCCAGCCTAGGTCGACCTCATACGGGTTGTTTTCGAGCGTCATGTCGGACCCGTAGTTGAGGATCCCCGCCTCGATCCGCCGAATCTCCGAGGGGGCAATCGGCCGGATGTCGTACTTCTTCCCGGCCTCCATGATCCGGTCCCAGAGTTCGAGGCCGCGACTGCCGTCGGTCAGATACACCTCGTAGCCAACCTCCGCGGTCCAACCGGTCCGCGTGATGACCACCGGTATTCCGCCGATCTTCGTTTCCATGAAATAGTAATAACCGAGGTCGAGGACCGCCGGGCCAACGAGATCCTTCAGCACGTTCTTCGAGTCCGGCCCTTGCACCTGGAGCGGCGAGACGTCGGGCTCGGTAATGTCCACGTCCATCCCCGAATTCACCGCGACGCCTTTCGCCCACAGCAGCGTATCCGAGTTTGCGAGACTGAGCCAGAACCGGTTCTTCTCCAGGCGGATCAACACGGGATCGTTGATGATCCCGCCGTTCTCGTCCGTGATGACGACGTACTTGCCCTGGCCGACGTCGCACTTCGTCAAATCGCGCGGTGTGATGAGTTCCGCGAACTTCGCGCCGTCTTTCCCACTGATCTCGACCTGCCGTTCCACGCTGACGTCCCACAAAGTCACGTGGTTGACGAGATGCCAGTATTCCTCGAACGGGTCCGTGTAGAGGCCGGGGAGGTACATGTGATTGTAGATGTCGTACGCCTTCGCGCCCGCGCGCTGAGTCGCCTCGAAGAACGGGGATTTCCGATACCAAGGGCCAAAGAACAAGGTGCTTTGGCCGGCGTTGTGGGGCATGTCAGCTCCTCCAGAGAATTGCGCCCGGAACGCGCATCGTTTATTTGAGGGATTCCTCGGACGCCGTTTCAGCTTGCGGTCGAGGTCATTCCGAGCAAGTGCATCTCGTGTTGCAACGTTTCACGGAGCCCGACCTCGAGCGGCCGCGGGTCGAATCCGAGTTCCCGTCGGGCTTTCGCATTGCTCCCCAGGTACGTCACGCCCGCGAGGTCTCGGAGACGTTCGGATCGCGACACGGCGGCAATTGCGCGGAGCAGGCCCGGCGACGCATGGAACCGGGGCGCGGGAATCCCGGTGATCCGCTCGGCGATCTCGAACGCTTCGATCAGCGTGTGGGGCGGACCCGCGACGATGTATGTCTCGCCGGTCTTGCCCCTCTCCATCGCGAGAACATGGGCGCGCGCCGTGTCCTCGACGTGGGCCCAGCAGTACGCCGTCCGTTTCGGAAGCGCCCGCAGTTTGCCTTCGAGGTACCGGACCAACGTCGGCCGGATTTCGCTCGTGTCGCCCGGGCCGTAGTTGACGCCCGGCTGAACGATGACGAGCGGGAGCCCTGCGCGCATCATCGGCTCGGCGATCTCGTGGTGGGCGACCGCCTTCGTTCGGTCGTACTCGGTGAGCCAAGGGCCTTCGTGCCGGTACGTTTCGTCGACGACCTTGCCATGCGTGTCCGAGAAGACCGCGAGCGTGCTCGTGTACACTCCTTTCGGGATCCCGAGCTCGTTCATCGTCGTCAACACGTTTCGCGTTCCGACGACGTTGATCCGCTCACCCTCCGCCCGATCCTTGGAGCCGATCTTGTACCAGCCCGCGATGTGGAAGACCCCGTCGGCGCCCGCCATCGGCTCGCGCAGGGAATCCTGGTTCGTGATGTCTCCGCGCCGGACATCGACCCCAATCGATGCAAGGTTCCGTGCGTTCTCCGGGTTCCGAGCGATCGCGACGACCTCGTGGCCCGCCTCAACCAGCTGCCTCGTGACGCGACCACCGATGAAGCCCGTGGCGCCCGTCACGAAGTATTTCGCCGTGGACGGCCTCCTCGGAGCGACGAACCGACTCAGGCTAGATAACGGTGCCCACCGAAGCTCCACTCGATGTGGTGCAGAATCAACCTTGTTTAAGGTTAACTCGACGACTCCCCTCGGTCGGACCGCATCAACCTTCATAGCGCACGAGGGTCTCCCGCCAAGCCGGGGATCATCCGTGGGAGAAACGCTCACCCACAAGCTGATTCGTTCGCATCTCGCGGAAGGCACGACACATCCCGGTGACGAGATCGCGGTTCGAATGGACCAAGCGCTCCTACAAGATGCCACGGGCACGCTGGCGTGGCTCGAGTTCGAGCAGATGGGCCAAGACCGCGTCGCGATCCACCAGGCGACGCAGTACGTGGACCACAACATCCTCCAGACCGGATATGAGAACGCGGACGATCACCGGTTCCTTCGCAGCGTCTGCCAGCGGTACGGTGCCCTGTTCTCCGGACCGGGGAATGGGATCAGCCACTGGGCCCACATGGAACGATTCGACGTCCCCGGAGAAACGATGCTCGGGTGCGACTCCCACACGCCCCACGCGGGCGCGTGCGGGATGCTCGCGATCGGGGCGGGCGGCTTCGAGGTCGCGAGCGCGATGGCCGGCGAGCCGTACCGCCTCACGATGCCTGCGGTCGTGAACGTCCGGCTCGCGGGGAAATTCAAGCCGTGGGTGAGCGCGAAAGACGTGATCCTGGAGCTCCTGAACCGGTTCGACGTCAAGTGGGCGAAGAACAAGGTCCTCGAGTATACGGGCCCCGGTCTGGCGGAGCTGAGCGTCCCGTCCCGCGGGACGATCGCGAACATGGGCACGGAACTCGGGGCGACGGCGTCCGTCTTCCCGGCGGACGGCATGACGAAGCAGTTTCTCGGCGCACAGGCGCGCGGGAAGGACTTCAATCCCCTCGCGGCGGACGATGGTGCCGCATACGACGAGGTCGTCGAGGTGGAGCTGAGCACGATCGAACCGCTCATCGCGTGCCCGTCGAGCCCCGACAACGTGAAGGCCGTGCGGGAAGTCGCAGGCACCGAGGTCGCCCAGGTGGCCGTGGGCAGCAGCGTGAACTCGTCGTTCCGAGACCTCAGCGTCGTCGCGCAAGCCCTCGACGGGAAGCACGTCGCACCGGGGATCTCGATGTCCGTGTCACCCGGTTCGCGGCAGACCCTCCTCTTGATGTTGACGACGGGCCTGATGACGAAACTCATCAAGGCGGGTGTGCGGGAACTCGAGGTGGCGTGCGGCCCGTGCATCGGCATGGGCTTCGCACCGCCCACGAAAGGTCCTTCTGTGCGGACCTTCAACCGGAATTTCGAAGGGCGGAGCGGGACGGCCGACGACCTCGTCTATCTCTGCAGTCCGGAGACCGCCGCCGCCACCGCAGTCCGTGGCGTGATCACGGACCCGCGCGACCTCGGCAAGTTCCCCATCGTGAAAGAGCCCACGAAGTATCCGATCGACACGTCCGGATTCGAGTGGCCCCCAAAGGACCGGGCGTCCGTCCAAATCATCCGGGGCCCGAACATCGCGCCGCTCCCGGTCGCGAAGCCGCCGAGAGACACGATCGAAGGCGAAGTGCTCATCCGGCTGGGCGACAACATCTCGACCGACCACATCATGCCCGCGGGCGCGAAGTTCCTTCCGTTGCGGTCGAACATCCCCGCAATCGCGGAACACGTCTTCGAATATGTCGACCCGACATTTCCCGAACGGGCGAAGAAGGCAGGGGGCGGCTTCATCGTCGCGGGCGAGAACTACGGCCAAGGCTCGTCCCGCGAGCACGCCGCGGTCGCGCCGATGTTCCTGGGCGTGCATCTGGTCCTGGCGAAGGGGTTCGCGCGGATCCACATGGACAACCTCGTGAACTCGGGGATCCCGCCCCTCACCTTCGTGGACGCGAAAGGCTACGACGCCATCCAACAGGGGGACCGCGTCCGGATCACGAACCTCCTTGCGGCGATTCGCGGACACGGCGATGCAATCGTGGAGAATCTCACGCGGGGCACGAAGACGTCCGTCCGCGTTGAGCTGCGGCCATACCAGCGCGCGGTGCTCCTCGCGGGCGGGGGCATCCGGTACGCGCAATCCCGTCGGGCCGCGTGACGCCGCGGGTTTAAGCCGAGGCGCCGTTATCTCCGCTCCGGAGGAGGGCCATCGTGGCGATGATCGTGCGGAAAGGCACCGTGCCCTCGACCCCGCACACGGAATTCTATGCGATCCCAAACGTCCTCGCGCGCGAGGAGATCCATGGGTCGTATGGCTTCAGCGGCGCGTGGTCGCGGAAGGTCCACGTCCGCTTCTACCCGACGGAGCAGGTGAAGCCCCCACGGAAAGGCGAGCTCACCCTCGAACCGGACTTCCCATCGGAGGCGGACATCCTCCAGCCGTACCACATCCGAACCGGGCGCATGCCCTTTGAAGGCGATGCGCTCTCGTCACGGAAAGCGATCGTCCATGGGCCTCGGACCTCGATCTCGGTCTCGAAGCCGAAGCAGTCCATGCCGACCGACACCTTCTTTCGCAACGGCGAGCGGCACGAGGTGTACTTCGTCCAGGACGGACAGGGCGTCGTCGGTTCGGAATATGGCGATCTGAAATTCCGCAAGGATGTGTACGTCGCGATCCCGAAGGGCACGACGTACCGGGTCGACTTGACCTCGCCCAAGGCGTGGTTCCTCCTCGTGGAGTCGATCTACCCGATCACCTTCGCGCCGCATTACCTGAACAAGGAGGGCCAAGCCACCCTGATGTCGCCCGTCGTGGAGACGGAGATCGAGACGCCGGAACTCCAGCCGTTCCAAGATAAGCGGGGCGAGTTCCCAATCGACGTGAAGCACAGTGGCGGGAAGATCACCCGGATCACCCTGGGTCACCACCCGTTCGACCTCGCCGGATGGGAAGGGGCGCTGTACCCGTTCGTCTTCGACATCAAGAGCCACCACGGGATCGCGCGCGAGATCCACACGGCGCCGCCGATGCACCAGACGTTCCAGTCGGGCAACGTGCCGCACAGCGGCTTCTCCCTTTGTTCCTTCGTCCCCGTCATGGCGGGCTGGCACCCGCGGGAGGTCCCGGCTCCGTACGCGCACTTCAATGTCGATTCCGACGAGCTCATGTTCTTCTGCAACGCGTTCTACGGAGCGCGCGAAGGCGTAGTGGAGGAGGGCTCGTTCACGTTCCATCCCGGATCCACGCCGCACAGCCCCCAAGGGAACGCGGCGCAGCGATCCCTCGCGGCCCGCGGGAAAGTGCAGGCACGCCTCGCGGTCATGCTGGACACGTATTTCGAGAGCATGCGGATCACGAAGGCGGGATTCGCGTACCGCGACCCGGAGTACGTCCTGAGCTGGTCCGAAAATATTCCGCACGCCCAGCCCGCCGGGGAAGGCTGGGAGTCGCCCTCCGCGTGACGGGAGGGGGAACCTGGACGCCCTGACAATAGATCGGTTCGTCTTTCAAATCGAGGAAGGGTAGTATGAAGCTCGTGCGCTTTTCAACTGCAGGAGGGGCCCCCCGCCTCGGAGGGGTGGTCGGCCCGTGGGACCGTTGGGACTGGGTCGTGGACCTGTCCGCGGTGGACCGCAAGATCCCCAAGGACACCCTCGAGTTCATCGATGCGTGCCCGGAGCTGAAGGGCGACGTGTGGGATCGGAGCCTTCGGGCCCTGTCCGAAGCCGAGCACATCGGATCGGAAGCGCCGGCGTGGGCCTATCGACCGCGGGATGTTCGGATCCATTCACCGATCGCTCCACGCCTGCTGCGGGACTTCCTCGCCTTCCGGGCCCACGTCGCGCGCACGCGCGCCGCCGCATGGGCGCAAATCCCGCCGGAATGGGACGTGCTGCCGGCCTATTACAACGGAAATCCGTTGAACGTCGTCGGGACCGAGGAAGCGATCGCTCCGATGCGTTTCGAGACGTTCGACGGAAAGACGCCGCGGCTCATCTTCTCCAGCAAGATGGACTACGAAGCGGAAATCGGCTTCGTCCTCGGTCTCGGGGGTCGGGACATTGACGCGACGAAGGCGCCCGCGCATCTGTTCGGCGTGACGATCTTCAACGATTTCTCGGCCCGCGACCTCCAGGCGACCGCGACGAAGACGGGTATGGGGCCCGCTCCCGGGAAAGACTGGGCGAACGCCCTCGGCCCGTGCATCGTGACCCGCGACGAATTCGGAGAGCTGCGAGATCAATCGATCGTCGTCCGGGTCAACAACGAGGAACGGCTCCGCGATCGATACCGATCCCTCGTCCATGAGAACCCATGGGTCCGCGAGGGCCAACGGGCCCTCTGGTCATTCCCCGAGATGGTCGAGTTCCTCTCCCGATTCCAGCCGATCCACGCGGGCGAGGTGTGGGGCAGCGGGACGATTCCCGGCGGTTGCGAACTCGAGCGGGGCGACCGGGCTCGGTATCTAAAGCCCGGGGACCGCGTCGAAATCGAGATTGAGGGAATCGGGGTGTTGGCCAACCTCATCGCACCGGCGGCGTGATGCCGCCAGAGCCCTAGAACAACGGCAGCTGGGCCCGCGCGATCTGCGCGCTCACGGAGTCGATGTAATCCCGCATGCGCCGGACGATCGTCTGAGCTCGGATCACGCCGAGGACCTTTCCGTCCTTCTCGACGAGGACCCGTCGGACCCCTTTGTCGGCCATGATCTCCGCGACGCGGTCGATGCCTTCGTTCGCATCGACGTACACGAGGGATCGGGTCATGAGCTCTTCGAGCGTGACCTGCGCGGGGTTTCGGGCCACCGCCACGACCTTCGCGAGGATATCCCATTCCGTGACGATTCCGATCGGACGGCCTTCCGGGGAGGTCACGATGACGAATCCATGGTGACGGTCCGCCATGAGCTTCGCGGCCTCGAGGAGGGACGTCTGGGGGCGCATCGAGATGAACTCGGGTTCCAGGATGTCCTTCGCGTACAGCACCATGCAAGCGAAGGTAGCGCGTCAGCGGCCTTTATGCCTTTACTTCGCCCGAGGGCGACTCGGCGACCGGCGTCCGTCGGATGGAGGCGGGGATCGCACCGAACAAACTAATCCCGGCTATGACGCCGAAGATCTGATGGAACGCATCCATAAACGAGCCGATTTCAAGCTGGCCTTGGGGAACCGGAAGTCCGGCGAAAATCGCCTGCATCACAGACAATGGCATCCGGGAGGCCATGATTGCGAACGCGAGCCCGAGGCTCACCAAGAACCCCACGTTGAACAGGGTCGCCGACATGCCCGCGGCGACGCCGCGGCGCACGACTGGAACAGAATTCATGATCGAGGCCACGTTGGGAGCGATGAACAAGCCGCCTCCGATCCCCGCGAGAATCATCGGGAAGACGAGGATGGTGTACGGGACCTGGTACGGGAGGGCGGCGAACCAAATGTACGAAGCGGCGGACACGAGCAGCCCGCCGGTGGTGAAGAATCGGGGACCGTACCGGTCGGAGAGATACCCACTGAGGGGGCCGATGCTCACAAACGCAAGGGAGAACGGGATCAAAAGAAGGCCCGCGGTCAGCGCGTCGAGCCCGAGCGCGCCTTGGAAGTAGAACACGAGGACGAGGCCGACGGCCCCTCGAGAGGTCGATGCGAGGAGGTTGCTGAGGACCCCCGCGGAGAACACTCGGTTCCGGAATAGGCTCAGGTCCATCATCGGGGACCGAACCGCCCGCTCGACCGGGACGAAGGCGATGAGACACGCGACTCCGGCGAACAGCATGACGAGGTCGAGCCCGGCCCAGCCCGAAATCGCGCCGAGGGTGACTCCGAGGAGGGCGAGAGACAGGCCGCCCGCGAAGAGGATGTTCCCCGCAGGATCGAGCTTTTCGCGACCCGCGTGGACCCCGATCTCCTTCAGGCGCGTGTAGGCCCAGATCGTCGCGAACACGCCAACCGGGACGTTAATCCAAAAGATCGATTGCCAACCAAGCAACGCGGTCAGGACGCCGCCCGCCACGAGGCCGATCAAAGCGCCAGCGGTCCCCGCGACCTGATTGAGTCCGAGTGCTCGTCCGCGCTCGGCAACCGGAAACGCGTCCGTGAGGATCGCGGCGCTGTTCGCGAAGATGAGACCCGCTCCGATTCCTTGAACGAGCCGGAAGAGAACGAGGCTCTGGCCATTAGGCGCAAGGCTGCACAGCCCCGATCCAATCGTGAAGACCGCGAAGCCTACATTGTACAAGCGCACGCGGCCGTAGAGGTCCGCGAGGCGGCCGATCGTCAGGAGCAGACTCGCGGTGACGAGAACGTAGCCTAAGATGATCCAGATGCCCTCGACCGTCGTCGTGCCGGGCAGGTCGCGGATGATCGTCGGCAAGGAGATCAGAACGATGTTCGAGTCGAGCAACGCCATGAACGTCCCGATCGTCGTGTTCGTCAGCACGACATATTTGTATTGCATCCGGGCACCGGAGAGAGGCCGCGTAGCCCATCGCGTCTTTATGTAGTTGCGTCAGCCGCCTCCGCTGCCCCGCCGATGATTCTCAGAACGTGTCGATTGGCCTCTCCGTCCGTGCGATGTTTCATGCCACGAGACGGTTTTCGCACACAGGCAAAACACATTTGCGGCCGGGGGATCGAGTCGAAATCGAGATCGAGGGAATCGACACCCTCGCGAATTTCATCGCGAGTGCATGACGCATTCGGGCGACCGCTCGCCTTAGGTACCTATCGGAGGCGACATCCTGAAAAGGAGCACTGGGCATCATGCTCAGCGGTGGCAAGATGGCCTCGGACAAACATATCCCGGTCGGCTTTCCCGCGCTCCTGCCCTATCTCACCGTGGAGGAGCCGGACAAGCTCATCGCGTTCGTCAAGAGTGCTTTTGGGGCGGAGGAAATGAAAGAGCAGCGTTGGGAACACCCGGCTGGAAAAGTCATCCACTCCGCCCTTCGCGTCGAGGGATGCGTCATCGAGACGGGCCGAGCCTCCGCCGAGTGGAAGGCGATGCCCGCAGAGATCCACCTCTACGTGCGGGATGTGGACCGGACGTACGACCGCGCTCTCAAGGCGGGAGGGGTGAGCCTCCACGGCGTCAAGGAGATGGAATACGACGAACGGGCCTGTGCGGTGCGGGACCCCTGCGGCAATCATTGGTATATCGCCACGCACACGGGCCGGCCTTGAGGCATCCTGCTGGGGATTCGGCGGCGCTGAGTATTTCGTGGCGGGGTAACCTGGTCACGTTTTTCGAAACGATCACTCGCCTAGGGCGGACCTCGCGCTAGCGGCCTGATTCGGAGGGTTCTTCCGTCAATCTGGAACTTGAACTCTTGTCCTTCCTTCCACCCCAGTGCCTTCACGGTCCGCGGGGGAAGGACGAGGACCCACTTCGCATACTCTCTGCCGCCAAGGCGACGATTCAATTGCTTTTGAAGTTTCACGTGTACAGCCATTACCGCGGAGTACTTCAGCTCTGGGGGCCAGCGAAAGGGTTATCGTGCCGCGTCCCTGTTTGCGGCGGGGAATCCTATGCCCGCACCGCCTTCCTTCATGAAACTTAAAGTGGACCATAAGACGGTCCTGTGCCGCGACCTGAACGCATATCGCGCGCTCCGAGACTTCTTACTGAACAGCGGCTATTCCCCCGTTTACGAGACGGAACGTGTCGGCGAGGAGAGAACCGCGATGGCCACGTTCGCGTGCCTGAGCTCGCTGACGGGAGAGCGTCTGGCCGTCGTCCTCGGGATGAGCGCGCCGAACGAGGTGTCGCACGCCCAAGCGCCGTTCGCCTATGGCTTCGCCGGCAAGCCGCAGAAGGACGCGCAGACCTACATGCAGCACCTCGCGCTCCGCACGAACGATATCGAGAAGCTGAAATCGCACCTCGAGTCGAAGGGTGCCGAATTCCTCACACCGATCTACAAGGACAAAGATTCGTTCGGGCCACTCCTGCAATCCTTCACCCGCGAGCTGTTCGACGACGAGTGGTTCTTCATCGAGTTCGTGCAGCGCGACTACGATGCGGACCGGGTCGGCGCGGGCGGAACGCAGTTCGTGCAGAACACGGTCAAGTCGCTCTACGTCTCGAAGCAGGAGGAATTCCGGGAATGGGAGAAGACGGGGAAGAAGCGGAAGTTCCTCGATGGCGTCCCCGCCAAAGACCGGACGAAACTCCTCCAGGACATCTTCGCCAACACGGAACCGAAGGGATACGTCGAGACCGTCGCCCCGGTTGCTCGGAATGTCAAGCTGACTTGAGACGCGCGAGGACTTCGCGCAGGTCCTCTTCGCGATTCACGTCCAAGAACGAATCGAGCCGCGGATCCACGGAGCGGAGGGAGTCTTCGCGGACGAAGATCGCGTCCAGACGGTCCACGAGTGAGGACGGAGACGGCAACGACACGGTCGTGTCGGCGAGCCGACGCCGGACTTCGCGCCGGCGGTACACGGCCCGGATCGGATCGAAGACCCCGACCTGAGGAACCGCGGCGTCATGAGCCCCGAGAGATTTGATGAGCAGCCGATACAGGTCCGGCCGAAGGAGCGGTGCATCACAAGGGGCCACCAGGACGCGCTCCCCTCGGGCGACTTGGAAACCGCGAGTCATCCCTTCGATCGGGCCAACGGAGCGACGGCGGTCGACCGCGAATTTCGCCCGCGGCAGGATTGGCCGGAGGAAATCCGCGTCTCGCGCTTCCGCGACCGACACGACGATTTCTCCGACCAGGGAGGCGACCGCGTCGGCAACTCGTGCGACCATCGGTTTCCCGGCGACATCGACGAGGGCTTTCGGGGTACCGAATCGGATGGATTGGCCGCCCGCGAGGATGAGTGCGGTGTCCATGGAGCCGGCATCGCGCCTGCCCTTGAAAAAGGGCTCCGCGTGGTAGGTCGTTGCGCCTGAGTGAAAAGTCAAGCAAGGAATGATAAAGCCGATGCCGCTTCCCAGAAACGTGGCTCCGAAGGAGCGGCGGACCCGCGTCCGGCGCGTGAGCCCGGTCCCGTTCGGCCTCGGATTCACGAAGCCTCACAACTACCGCGAAGTCCTGCGATCCGCGTGGAACAACAAGCACGCCCCGTTCTTCGCCTGGCGGATCCTGCGAGACGGCGTGTGCGACGGATGCGCCCTTGGAACGACGGGCCTCCGTGACTTCACAATGGAGGGGATTCATCTCTGCACGGTCCGCTTGGATCTACTTCCGCTGAACACGATGGGAGCCTTGCGGCCCCGGATCTTGAGGGACGTCACGGCCCTGCGATCGAAGTCCTCCAAAGCGTTGCGGCAGCTCGGCCGAATCCCGTTCCCGATGGTGCGCTCCCACGGCGAGCGCGGCTTCCGTCGAATTTCCTGGGAGGAGGCGCTGCAGACCGCCGCCGCGCAAATTCGCGCCACAACCCCCGATCGGATCGCGTTCTTCATCACGTCCCGCGGCATGACGAACGAGTCCTACTACGTCGCGAACAAGGTCGCCCGGTTCCTCGGGACGAACAACATCGACAACTCGAGCCGCCCGTGTCACTCGCCGAGCACCACGGGGTTGAAGGAAACCATCGGCGTCGCCGCCTCGACGTGTTCGTACACGGACTGGATCGGAAGCGACCTGATCGTCTTCTTCGGCTCCGATGTCCCGAACAACCAGCCCGTGACGATGAAGTATCTCTACTACGCGAAGAAGATGGGCACGAAAATCGCGATTGTGAACCCGATGCGAGAACCGGGCCTCGCCCGATACTGGGTGCCGTCGGTCCCCGACAGCGCGGTCTGGGGCACGCGCTTCGCCGACGAATTCTTCGCGGTCCACACGGGGGGCGACATCGCCTTCATCAATGGAGTCCTGAAGCACCTCATCGACAACCGCTGGATCGATGAGCCGTTCGTCGAGAAACACACGACGGGCTTCTACCACTTGCGGGTCCAGCTCGCGTCGCTGTCTTGGGACGAGCTCGAGCGGCAGTCTGGCGTGACCCGGGACCGGATGCTCGCGTTCGCCCGCATGTACCATGAGGCGAGGACCGCGGTCTTCGTCTGGAGTATGGGGATCACCCACCATCGGTTCGGCGTGGACAACGTGAAGGCGATCGTGAACCTCGGGCTCGCCCGAGGCATAGTTGGCCGCGAGAAATGCGGCCTCATGCCGATTCGAGGCCACAGCGGCGTCCAAGGCGGCTCGGAGATGGGGGCGCAACCCGCGGCGTACGGCCTCGGCTTCCCCGTCGACGATGCGAACGCGGATCGGTTCGCGAAAGTCTGGGGGTTCCGACCGCCGACCGTGCCGGGCTTGACCGCGGTCGGGATGATCGACGCCGCGCACGAAGGCCGCCTCGATGTCCTCTATCAAGCGGGGGGCAACTTCCTGGAGACGCTGCCGGAGCCGGAGTTCGTCCGCGAGGCGCTCGGACGGATCCCGCTCCGGATTCACCAGGACCTCGTCCTCACGTCCTCGATGCTCGTTGACCCCGCCGACACGGTCCTCCTACTCCCGGCCAAGACACGGTACGAGCAGGCCGGCGGCGGTACGGAGACGTCAACGGAACGCCGCGTGTACTTCTCCCCGGAGATTCCGGGCCGGCGGATCCGCGAGGCTCGCACGGAGTGGGAGATCTTCATGAGCCTCGCACAGTGGGTGATGCCGCACGCGACGCACCTCACCGCCTTCAAGGATGCCGCCACGATCCGCGCGGAGATCGCGAAGGCGATCCCGACGTACGACGGGATCCAGAACCTTCGGTCCAAGGGAGACGCGTTCCAGTACGGCGGTCCGCGTCTCTGCGAAGACGGCAGCTTCCCGATGCCGGATGGGAGGGCCGTTTTCACGGAGCTCGCCCTCCCGGACGCGGACATTCCGGCGGGCTTGTTTCTCCTCAGCACGCGGCGTGGGAAACAGTTCAACTCGATGGTCCACGGCGACATCGACTATCTCTTGGGAGCGAGGCGCAGCGACGTGCTCATGTCGGCGGAGGACGCGAAGGCGTTGGGAGTCGCCGAGCGCGAGGATGTCCTCATCTCAAACGACGTCGGGTCGTACCGAGGCCGCGTCCGGATCGCACCGATCCGCCCACGGAACGTTCAGATCTACTGGCCCGAGGGGAACGTCCTGATTCGCCGCGGCATCGTCGATCCCCAATGCGAGATGCCGGACTACAACGCCCTCGTGCGGATTGAGCCGGCGAGAGCTCCTCAGGTGAAGGCGTGAACCGGCCCGGCCCGACCACGCGCTTGAACGTATGGAAAACCCGCGGCGGGAAATCATCCAAGGAGTCCGATCTTGTCGCCGCGGAGGAGCCGATGGAAATTCGCATCGAGAGCGGGACGAAAGGCCGACGAGAGACGACGTCGCTTTCGGTGACGATGCGGACCCCGGGAAACGATTTCGAACTCGCGGCTGGCTTCCTCTTCACAGAAGGGATCGTGGCGCGCAAGAGGGATGTGGCCCGGATCGAGTACTGCACGGACCCCGGTGTGCCGCAGGAATACAACATCATCAGCGCGATCCTGCGGCCCGACGTCGAGTTCCACGCGGAACGGTTGAGTCGACACTTCTACATGAGTTCGTCCTGCGGAGTCTGTGGGAAGACGTCGCTCGAGGCGGTTCGCGTGGCGGCCCGATACCCAATGGCACGGGACCGACCGACCGTCAACGAAGAGACCGTTGCGGCAATCCCGGACCGACTTCGGAAGGAGCAAACCCTGTTTGCCGAAACAGGAGGGTTGCATGCCGCAGGAATCTTCACGGCCGACGGCGACTTGCAGAGCATCCGCGAAGATGTGGGCCGTCACAACGCGGTCGACAAAGTCGTTGGCGAGGCGTTCCTCGCGGATCGCATACCGCTCTCCGACCGCGTCTTGGCGGTGAGCGGTCGGGCGGGTTTCGAGATCATGCAAAAGGCCGCGGTCGCCGGCATTCCGTTCGTCGTCGCCGTGGGCGCCCCCTCGAACCTTTCGGTGACCCTCGCGGACGAATTCGGGATGACTCTCGTGGGCTTCGCCCGCGGAGACCGATTCAACGTCTACGCGGGACGGGACCGGGTCTCCACGGGGAACGGCTGACGAGCTTGCTCGAGATGCGCGCAACGATCCTACCCGTGAAGCCGCGCGAGGCCCAGACGTCCTGAACGAACGGTGATTCGCCGGTCAGGACTGAGGTCGAAACCTCTAAGGTTCGACATCCGCATCGACGCGCGCGTGAAAGCCGTCGTCCTCGGCACGGGCGGTCTCGGGCGAATCATCACGCTCGAGCTCGCGGCGGAGCGGGGCGTGGACGAGATGGTCATCGTGGACAAGCGCGGCGACCGATCGCGCGCGCTGAAGTCCCTCGGGAAGGCCGCGGACCTGACCGCGCTTGAGTCCGACGTCACGGACGCGGAGGGCTTGCGGCGGATTCTTGCGGGCGCCGACGTCGCTGTGAACGCGACCTTACCGGAACACAACATTCGTGTGATGGAGGCCTGCTTCGACGTGGGCTGCGGGTACGTCGATAGCGCGGGCTACAGTCCGACCGCGGCGGGGGAGCGGGGCGGCGTGCTCGATCAGCTTGCTCTCGACCCGAAATGGCGCGACCGAGGCCTCATGGGAGTGGTCTCGATGGGCTCGGATCCGGGCATCTCGAACATCATGGCCCGAGTCGCGGCAGACCGGTTCGAGGCGATCGACCGGATCCTCATCCGGAAGGCGGCCACGGGCGAGAAGGGGATGGACGGCTTCCCGCTGTACTCGCGGGAGATTTTCCTCCGGGACGCTCTCGCGCGCCCGGTGGTGTGGAACGGGAAGGAGCTCGTCGAGCAAGACCCCGTGAGCGGCGAAGAGGACTACGCGTTCCCGCCGCCGATCGGCACCCGACGGGTGCATTTGTTCCGCCACGAAGAGGTGCTCACGTTGCCGTCCCGCCTCGGCAAGCCGGTCGGATGGGCGGACTACAAGCACGACATCAACCCGGAGCTCGTCCGGGCGATCCACGCGTTCAACGCCCTCGGCCTGCTGAACCCCGCGCACGTCGTCAGGGTGGGCGCCGCGCAGATTCCGTTCCGGGACGCGTTCCTGGCGGCCCTCCCCGAGCCGTCGACGATGATCGGCCCGTTGCCCGGGGCGCTCGGGATCGTCGTCGAGGTGCGTGGTACGAAGGTGGGTGGCGAGAAAGCCGGCGTACGGGCCTCCCTCACGATGGAGCACAGGGAGGCGAATCGGCGCCGCGGCACGACCGCGGAACGATTCCTGACCGCCGCGGCCGCTGCCGCTGCGGTGATGCTGATCCACCGAAAGCAGGTTCCGCGAGCCGGTGTCTTGGCGCCGGAAGAGCTGCCGCCGAGCCTGGTCATCCCCGAGCTGGAGGCCCGCGGCGTGAGCTTCCACCTCGAGGACCTCCCGTTGTAGGGCCCATTCCCGTCGAACGTCCCGCAGATGCGTTAAATACGGCCGCGACGGTGCCGCGAAATCTGGAGGGGATCGAGCGGCAAATGACACCTTGACCGCAATCCGCGGGGTGCGGGTCGGCCACGCACACGACCTGCGCCGGCGCACGGGGACGACCGTCGTCCTCCTCGATCCCCCGGCCATCGCCTTTGCAGACGCACGGGGCGGATGGCCTGGGACGTACGATACCGCCGCCTCCGATCTGGGGAAGACGTTCATCGAGCGCCATGCGCTCCTCCTGACGGGCGGCGACGTCTACGGATTCGACGCGGTCCGAGGGATCCGGCGTTTCTTGCTCGAACGCAAGCTCGCGTCCTGGTCCGGCGGCGGGGAGATGCCCGCAATCATGGGCACGAACATCTACGACCTCGGATTCGCAGACGTCCAGGGCCTGGACTACACGGACCTGGGGTACGCGGCCTGCACGGCCGCGTCCGCGAAGCCCGTGGCGCAAGGCAACGTCGGCGCGGGAATCGGCGCGACCGTGGGCCCGTTCTTCGGATCCTCTGGCGGGACGAAAGGCGGCCTCGGGAGCTGCGCGGCCCGGGCGGGACCGTGGGCCGTCGGCGCGATCATGGTGACGAATTGCGTCGGAAACGTGTACGACCCGTTCGAGAACCATACGATCGGGGGCACGCTGCGAAAAGACGGCGTCGGATTCATGGAGATGGATGACGTCTCCGACGAGTACCTGAGACGGTCCACGACGCGTTCCGGGACCACAGTAGGAGTCGTCGGGACCGACGCGCCCTTGGAGCACGAGCAACTCGCGCGCCTCGTGGAACTCGCCCACGACGGGATCGCGCTCGCGGTGCGGCCCGCACACATGTCGACCGACGGAGATACCATCCTCGGATTCACGACGCGAACGCGGAAAGGATCGCGCCTCGACTACCGAGCATTCGACGTCCTGCATCATGCCACGGTGCGTGAGGTCGCGCGCGCTGTCGTGAGGGGCGTCCGAGCCGCCAAGACCCTCGCTGGCGTTCCGGGATTCGTGAACCGCTGAGGCAGTCCTCCCGGGAGGGTTCGTCGTGTGGAGTGTTCCATCGAGGCCCGAGGTCGATGGTTTATTAGGATGCCGTTCTGTGCCGAGGCCGGACCCGTCGCCTAGCACGGATAGGGCTCCGGATTTCTAATCCGGCTGTCGAGGGTTCGAATCCCTCCGGGTCCGCTATCCCTTCTTGTCCGACAGTTTTCAGAGGAGAGCGGCGGTGTAGACCGAGCAGAACTCGACTCAGGTCGTCCCGTCCGAGCACGAGTAGGACCAAACGGTCCTTCTCACCTTCCCCTTTTTCCAGAGCGGTTCAGTCCGGACGGACCCATATTCAGGGAGAAGTGGACTGGAATTCGGGACCAAGAACTAGCGACCTCGGCTCCAGTCCCTTCATGTTGGAGCCTCGTGGCCTCGGCCTTTTCTCCATAGTTCGAACCGATTCTGCTCCAATGAGTCCTGTCCCGGCCCTCTATCGGTTCGTTTCGGCGACATGCTCCGCCCTCCGGCGCTTCGAGACGGACCACCAGCTGTAAAGCGTGGCCAA
>Ga0209806_1000112_pt1 | contig 47036 bp, 14 predicted proteins | sample GraSoiAngelo_152_FD_186166 | JGI IMG/M metagenome (GOLD analysis project Ga0209806, IMG submission 186166) | Grasslands soil microbial communities from the Angelo Coastal Reserve, California, USA - 14_1009_12_30cm (SPAdes) (version 2) | ecosystem: Environmental > Terrestrial > Soil > Grasslands ... | reverse complement strand
GGTCAACCCGACGCCTGCCCCGCCGATCGCCAAGGCGCGACTGTCCAGCCCACAGAACGGCGCGACCGTCAGCCAGCAGACGCTGACCGCGCGCGAGACGCAGACCGTCAAGGGCACCGAGGGCTACCTCGACGTCACGTTCGACGCGGCTGGAGGCGCGGTCTCCGGGATCTGCGGCGATGTTTCAGGCACCTGCGACCTGACGAACAGCCTGACCCCGATCCTGGGATTGAGTGGGCCCGGTGCAGCCAAGCTCGCCCAATACCCCGACCTGGTGACGAAGCTCGGGCCGACCACATATCGCTTCTTCTTCGAACCGAAGGCCGCAGCTGACCCGAGCGAGATGTTCCAGGCGGGCGAGGTCGACGTTGAATTCCTCGCCGGCGCATGGCAGGCAACCGGTGTGCCCAACGTCACCGGTGGGACGCTGTCGGGAGTCCACAGCTTCGCGAGCTTCACGGTCACCGCCACCGCTAAGGACATGACCGCGTCCACAGGCGATACCAGTGGCGGCGATAAATCGAGCTCGCCGATCATCTTCAAAGGCCCGTCGATCGGTATCGCGGACACGTCGTTCAAAGACGGCAAGCTCACGATCACGATCAGCTTCGGCGCCAACGAAGCAGGGCTCAACTTCGGCGGAACCTCGGGCCTGATCGGCGCCGACCTCAAGGGGATCCTCGGCACCTTCGAAGTGCATGTCGACGTGCTCCAGGCGCTGCAGGCGCTGAACGATCCCGCCAAGCTCCTCAAGGCCTTCAGCGTCGGCGGCAAGTTCACCCTGAACGTGGCCAGCCTCGATGTGAACATCCCCAACGCGATCACCGTCAAGGCGAAGGGGATCGCGATCACCTACGACCCCAACTACGCCGAGAACAACCCGAACGGCGGACCGCAGAAGCTCGTCGTGATCCAGAGCGCGAGCATCGAGCTGCCCGCGTTGAACGGCGTCAAGGGCACCCTTCTGCCCTGCGGCGCTCCAACTTGCACCACGCCAACTCCGGGGCTGACCGTCTTCGACAACGGATTCCTGCTCGGCGTGGGCACCATCACGCTCCCCGGCGACGCCGGCATTCCCGGGATCTTCACCTTCCACAACCTCGGCCTGGGCGTCAGCAACTTCCGGGTCACGTTCCCCAGCACGGGCGGCGTCCAGTTCAGCGGCGGCCAGGACGGCAAGACCGGCCTGGTCCTGACGGCGGAAAGCGCGGAGTTCCTGCCCAGCAGCCCGATCAAGGGCCTGATCACAGACGGACCGGACGCCGACAAGATCGGCCTGAGCGCCACCTTCGTCTTCTCAGGCAGCTCTTTCTCGTCCTTCCTCTTCAACGCCGACGAGCTCAGCATCAAGTTCGGCGCCTTCCTGGTCCTGAAGGCCGAGAACCTCAAGATCGACACCGGCGCCGGGCCGACCGACCCGCTGGTCAGCTTCGCGTCGATCAGCGCCGAGCTCACCATCCCCGGCCTGGATATCGGAGGCGAGGCGCGCTACTTCGAGTTCCTGGGCAACGGCTCGTTCAAGGCGCTCCCCGGATTCGGCATCTTCCTCAGCCTCAGCGGAGCAAGCGGCAGCAGCTTTGCGTGGCCCGACTGGCTGCCGATAAAGATCAACGAGATCGGCATCCAGTGGCCGAACGGTGATCCCACCTCCGATCCCGCCAACTTCGTCCTCACCCTGTCCGCGAGCGTCACGGGGATCAAGGGCATCGCCGGCCTCACGTTCTCGGGCGCCATCAACGGCATCCAGATCGACATCGGCAAGCTCCTTCACGGTGAGTTCCCCGTCGTCGGCATCGCGTCGTTCGGCGTCGAGGTGGAAGGCGAGCTGTTCGGCGGCAAGCTCAAGGCCGCGCTCATCGGCGGCATCATCAAGATCAGCAACTCCGACCAGGTCATCGACGACGCCGACATCTCGACCCCGGTCAAGAAGCGAATCTTCTTCGCGGGCGTGGACGGCGCCTTCGAGATGGCCGGCATGGCCGGTTTTGGCATCAGGTTCGCCCTTTCCGAGCTGGGCCCGCTGTCGGTGCAGATCAGCGTCAGCCTGCCGACCGGCATCATCATCTATCCCCCCTTCGGTCTCACGCTGAACGACTTCGTCGCCGGCGTCGAGTTCTTCCACACGCTGCCGTCGATCACGGACCCGATGCAGCTGCGGGACGCGGCGTTCCAGGCGCCGACAAACGTGTCTCCGGACAACTGGCTCTCGACGGTCAAGTCGCAGGTCGTGCAGCAGTACCTGGCGATCCTTGCCGACCCGTCGAAGAACGGCTGGGCAGCCGCGTTCACCTCACCGATGACGATCACCGGGTCGGCCATCATCTACACGAACCTCACCTCCAAGAAGGTGTTCAACGGTCGGGTCACGCTGATGATCAGCACCGACGGCAAGATCCTGATCATCGGAACGCTGAACTTCGCCGACGACCACCTGAGCATCAGCGGGCGCCTCTACGCCGACCTCTCGCGCATCAGCCAGGGCGAAGCGGTGGTCCTCTTCCTGGCCGACGTTCCGGACCAGGTTCGAGTCCTGACTCTGTACGGCAAGCTCCAGATGGGGTTCAAGGACATCCAGGGCCAAGAGGTCGCGTTCAAGGTTCCCGACGTCCCGCCCGCCAGCCCGACGGCGAATCTGGCCGGGCCGAAGAACGGCGGCTCGATCTCGAGCGGCGAGCTGAACGGCCGGGGATACATCGACGTGAGCTTCAAGGTCGACGATGCGACCCAACGCCTCGACGACGCCGCGATCACGAGTCTGACTCAGAAGTTCGACATCGCCTCCACGGGTGGCGGCACGATCACCCTCGACCTCACGCAGCCTGCGCTGCTCATCGACGCCGCGACCCACAAGTACCGCTTCTGGGTGGCGAGCAGTGGCACCAACACCAACGTCACGCTCACGCCGAAGACGAAGGCGTGGAGCCTCATCGATAAGGCCTCCGGCAACAAGACCGACAATCCGACGACGGCGACCGCTGCATTCACGTCGACCGCGTACGCGAACGCGCCTTACATCGACGTGAGCCTGGCGCCGAGGGCCAATCAGACCGTCGACGCGACAACAGTCGGGTCGGACGACTTCACGGTGACCGGGCCCGGCGTGGTCGGCACCGCGACGATCTCGTTGACCAAACCCACGCCGATTCCCGGCACGCACGTCTACCGCTACTACCTGACCGGACAATTCACCACGGGCGCGGTCAACCTCACCTTCGACGCCGGCAAGTGGAGCGACACCGCCGGCCCAAGCGCGTCGAGCTCCAGCTCTTTCACCGTGGTTGCACCGGCGCAGTCCCTGAACGGACCCTTCAGCGCGGATCCGAAAGTGGATGGCGGAATCGCAAACGCGGCCCTGGACGCCGGGATCGCAAACGCGGCACTGGATGAAACCGCCAGCCCTGTCACTGTGAGCGGAGGGATCACCGGCACGATCACCGTCCCCGGGGCGAACAACCCCGTCATCGCCGCCGGAGCCACCCAGGTGATCCTTGCCTCGACGACGGCTCCGTCGGCCGGTCAGTACATCCAGATCGACACCAACGCCAAAGCCGAAGTGCGCAAGATCATCACGATCTCAGGCAGCTCGTCGCCCTACACGATCACGCTGGACAACCCGCTCGCGTTCGGCCACGGGACTTCGACGACTGTGTACCAGGTCCAGGTGCCACGTTACGTGGACGTCACCTACACGCCGACCCCGGGGGCCACGCTCGACTACAGCTCGATCTACGCGTCGGCGCAACTGACCGTGACGCCGGCCGGCGGCTCTGCGTACTCCTTGAAAGCTCCAACGCCGATCGAGATGAAGACCGACCCGAACTCGGGCGCGCAGATGGCCACGGTCGTGCCAATCAGCGGCGCAACTCTTAACGCGGACGACATCGCGGCGCTGCAGAACGACAGCGTCACGCGCTTCCGATACGACCTCACCAACGTCAACGACAAGTTCGCGGCCGGCGACCTGACCGTCAACTTTGCGGGCACATGGAAGGACAGCTTCGGCAACACGCCAGGAACCGGTTCGGTCTCGGTGCACATCGCCGGTCCGACCGTGGCGGTCGTCTCGCCCGCGGGCGGTTCCGGGATTGACATCAACACGGTCAACGGCCGCACCTACATCGACGTCACCATCCCCGATCCGCCGGCCGGCTTCCAGATCGACTGGGACGCGATGGCACAGCGGACGCCTGTCTTCACCCTGAGTGGCCCCGGCGTGGGCAGCGCGAAGGTCGACACGTCGCAAGCGCCCCTGGTCGACTCGGTCGCCAAGTCCGTGCGTTACTGGATCACCGGCGCCTTCACGACGGGCGATGTAGTCCTGACGTGGGTCACCGGTAGTCCGGCCCTGAAGTCAACCGTGATCGCGAACGTCACTGTCCCGTCGCTGGTCGACCTGGGACCGTCGACGATCGACATCGTGTTCCCGAACATGCTCGATGCCAACAGGATCGTCGCCTCGAGCCTCGACTTCACGCAGTTCGACCTGGGCGGGACCTTCGGGGCTCTCGCGGTCAACACGACGATACGGCCGCAGGTGCAGCCCGATGGAAAGACTGTTCGCTACGCGGTAACCGGCCTTCCAACCGACAAGAACGGCGTGACGGCGATCTTCAACGGGAGCAGCTGGTCGGTCGTGCCCAAGGCGGGCGGCGCAGGCTCCCAGGTGAGCTCCACGGGACCGATCACCGTCGCGGTGAATGATGCATTCGGCCTCAACGTCATCTTCCCCGTGCCGGCCGGCGCGGCGCTCGACCCAGCCTCGCTGCAGACCTTCAAGCAGGTCACGCTGAGCGGCAGCGGCCTCGGCCTCGATCCCGATCAGCTCACGATCGACGCGAGCGTCCCCGCGCTCGTTCTCGCCGATGGCGTGACCGTGCAGTACCGCGTGTCCGGACACCTCGGTACATCCGGCTTCGTGATGGCCGCCTTCGCACCCGGTTCGTGGTCGTACGCGGGCCCCGTGGCGGCGACCACCATCGACCTGGGCACCAGCCACCCCGCGACGACATACCTCGATGTCCAGTACACGCCCACCGTCGGCGGCGGAACGGTGACGTTCACCGGCGATCCCTTCACCGTGACGGCAGCAGCCGGCAGCTCGATCGCCACCCTGCAGCCGATCACGAAGACACTGATGGGGACCAACCTGTACCGCTACTACCTCACCGGCACCTACAAAGCCGGCGACGTGAGCGTCGTCTTCAGTCCCGGGAACATCAGCGACGGCAACTACTCCAACGCCCAGTGCTCGTTCACAAAGATCTGCACGCAGTCCTTCACCGTGCTCGGTCCGACCGCGACGCTCGTCGGTCCGGCCGAGGGCTCCGTTCAGGGCGCCGGCCAGCTGAACGGCCGCGGCTACATCGACGTACCGTTCGCGGCGCCCACCGGCTTGACCGTCGATCCGTCGAGCATCTCGAGCGACGACTTCGCGCTGGGCGGCTCGGGTGCCGGGCCTGGCACCTTCCAGATCGATCCGGATCCGAAGCAGGTGCCGGTCCTGGTCAGCGCGCCAGGCAGTCCGTTGGTCTACCGGTTCTGGACCGTCGGCTCTTACACCAGCGGTGATGTCCAGATCACCTTCGTGGCGGGCAAAGTCCACTTCACGAACAGCACGACGAGCAGCTTCACCGGGCCCGTGCTGCCCGTGAACTTCACGGTCGACGGAGTGGCGACACCCAACATTCACTACGTCGACGTCCAGCTGAAGGCGACGGCCGGCGATGTGATCCTCAGCACCGCCGTCAACTACACGTTCGAGGGCGCCGGCGCGAGCGGGCTCAGCGTGCTGCCTGATGCGAGGCCGACCCTCCTCACCGGCACGTCGGTCTACCGCTACTTCGTGAGCGGCACCTTCGCCGCGGGCGCGGTCACCACCAAGTTCCCGGCCGGCTCGATCACCTCCGGTCAGCCCGCCATCGGCAACCTGGAGACCTTCAGTCACTTCACCGTCCAGCAGTTGACCGCCCAGCTGGCCGACCCGCAGCAAGACAGCGCCGCAAGTCTCGGGCAGGTCAACAGCCGCGGTTACGTCGACGTCACCTACACGGTGCCGGCGTACGCACAGGGCGTGGACGTCGCGTCGGTGCTCGCCGGCGCGCCGCAGTTCACGATCGCCCCTCAAGACCCATCCAAGGGCGCGATTGCCCTCGATACCACCCAGGCGCCTGTCCTGATCGCTTCAACTGCGACAACCTATGTGTTCCGCTACTTCACGACCGGGACGCTGCGGCCCCCAGACCTGGCGCAGCTGACGTTCATCGGCGGGACGCTCAACTTTGAGGACTCCGCGGGCAAGTCGATCCCGTTGTTTGACCCGGAGCAGCTCAAGCTCGGCACCGGCGGTGCGTACGTCGATGTGTTCTTCGGCGAATCGCCGACGCTTGACATCTCGAGCGTGGGAGCCGGTGCGATCACCGTCACGGACGCGGCCACTGCGACCTTGACCGTCGGCGCCCCAACCGCGGTAGATGGCAAGCCGGGGACCTTCCGCTTCCCCGTCAGCGGTTCCAACCTGGCCGCCGGACAGCAGGTGACCGTGGCCTTCGCGCCGGCCACCTGGACCTACGAGAGCGCGCCGAGCACGCACATGGCCGCCACGCAACAGGCACCAACCTCGCTGCTCGGTGGCGATACCTACATCGATGTCCGTTTTGCGAGCGCGGGTGGTGTCGCGCTCGAGACCACTGACTTCACCACGAAGACTCAGCTCGGACCGCTGACAGGGACTGGGGCCGGAACGGCCTCGCTCGACGCAGCCGTGAAGCCGACCATCCTCGCCGACGGCCAGACAGTCCGCTACTACTTCAGCGGGCAGTTCGCCGCGGGCACGGTCGACGTCACCTTCCTGCCTGGCAGTTGGAGTGACAAGGCCGGCAACCTCGGCATCGGCGGCACCGACGCATTCAGGTTGTTCGAAGACCCGCAGGCGACGGGCGGCGCACAGACCACCACCAACCGTGTCTTCTTCCTGTCGATTACCGGTGGGATGGAGCTGCGCGCTGGTGGCCTGTTCAGCGACAGCAAGAACACGCCGCTGCTCGCAATCCGCGGCGGGGTTGAGCTCGATATCGGCACGCGGGTCGTCAACGGCACGACGCTCAGCCGGTTCGAGCTGACCGCGTCGGGGACGATCGAGGTGATCAAGATCGGCAACATCGCGTCGGGCGCCGCCGTGTTCGTGCTCGAGTCGGGCGGCACGCTCTCGAGCACCTCTTTCTGGGGCGTCGCCGCCTTCCAGACCAACTTCGACTTCCTGCAGCCGTACGGCATCGTCCTCAAGGGCTCGGCACTGCTCGAGATCAACACGACCAACCAGACCAAGACCGAGAAGCTGTCGCTGGAAGGCATCCCCGGCGGGACCCTGTTCGCCGTGCCGACGTCGGGGAGCAACGCTTCCCTGCTAGCCGCCCTCCCCACCAACACGTTCGATCCCGTGAACCTTCCCACCGCCTGGGCTGCGCTGTTCCAGACGCCGCCGGTCGACCGCAACCTCGACGGCATCCTGGACACCGACGCAGGTGAGCCGACGCCGCTCGCGCTGACCCTGGGCACGGGGCAGACGTACACGCTCGAGAATTTCAGCTCGATCACGCTGCAAAGCGCAAAAGTCGAGGGCACGATCCCAGGCAAGGAGTGGCGAATCATCAACGGCGACGGCCGCCAGTTCTTCCTTCAGGCCTCGACCGACAAAGATGGGAACCCGATCCTCATCGTGCGTAGCGAGCAGCGAACGTACAACCTCGCTCCCGTTTCCTTCCTGCTCGAGGTTGTGGGCGGCGCGACGCTCTACGACCCGAGCACCATGAACAACGCGAACCCGACCGTGTGGGTGCACATGGACGGCGGCTTCCTGATCCAGATCAGCTCGACGCAGACCATCTTCTTCTTCACGGCCGGCGGGAGCATCGATCCTCTGGGTATCAGTGGCCGGGCGACTGGACTGCTCTTCATCGAGTACGGGCCCACGAACAGCTTCACCGTCGCCTCGCCTCAGTCCGGCGACCAGCTCGCGATCGACCTGGGCACGAGCAGCGACGCGACCGCCTACGGCACGGTGACGGTCACGCTGAATGGGACCACCGCGGCCAGTCTCGAAGCGGCCGCCACGGCGATCGCCGCGGCCCTCAATGCCCAGCCCGGCTTCTCCGCCTCCGCCAGCGCAGGCGTGGTGAGCATCACCCGCACGGACGGAACCAGCTTTGTCATGGCGACGCGCGTAAGTCGAAGCGACGCGAATACGGCCACGACGTCGCTGTCCATGACAGCTCTTCCCGGCATCGCGGGCACCTTCACACTCGAGATCGGCGCGGGCACCGGACCAGGCGCGCCTGGCGACAGTCGAAGCGCGCTGTCGGACATCAGCGGCATCTTCCAGTTCCACGGCAGCGCGCGCGTCACGTTCAACACGACCGGGGCGAACCTGACCTTCCAGCTGCCGCAGGAGTTCCTGGACGTGCTGCCGCCGAGCTTCCCGACGTCGATCACGATCCCCTCCGTCGCGCCGAACATCGACGGCTCGACGACCAACCAGCTGCCCGGACGCGCGGTTTACTTCCAGGCCGTCGTCACCGGCACGATCTCGATCAAGGGCCTCATCACATTGACCGGCGTGATCGGAGTCACGATCCAGGTTGCGCTGCCCGGCCCACCCGCAACCCCGAGCTTCATTCGCATCCAGGGCGCCGTGAGCACCACGATCCTTTTCCTGGGCTCGTTGTCGGGCTCGATCGACCTCGGCTTCTACACGAGCCACCCGAGCAACCCGACTCCCTGCGACCCGTTGAACCTCGGCACGTGCGACCCGGGAATCGTCGGCCGTGTCACGCTCGCACTCGACACCAGCGCCATTCCCGGCGTCACGTTCACCGGCGACTTCCTGCTCGAGATCAACCTTTTCCTCACGCAGCAGTCGATCGAGCCCACCTACACCTTCCAGACGTGTGGCGACAACCCGGCCGGCGCGACCAACTGCGCCGGCGTCAACCCGTACCAGCTGGCTCGCAAGGCGAACGGCGACCTCATCTTCGGCACGATCAACATCGACTCTGGCCTGCTGTTGAAGTTCAACGGCGACCTCAAGATCGCGGGCGACCTGGTGGACGTGAAGGGCGACTTCCTGTTCCAGTTCAGCCCGAGCCCGTTCTTCCTGTCGTTCAGCGGCACGGCGAGCGTGTCCCTCAAGGGCATCGGCGGCATCAGCGGGACGTTCGCGTTCCAGATCGACGGCGATGGGCTGTCCATCTACGCGCAGCTGTCGATTGGCGCCGGCTTCGGCGGCGGCCTTGGCCTCTCCTTCAGCGCCGGCGCGAAGCTCACCTTTACCACCGCGTCGGGCGACAAGGCAATCCAGGTCGCAAGCGGCGGCTCGCCATGTCCAAGCCCCAACCAGACCAAGCAGTGCGTGACCGTCCCGTCAGGCTTCACGCTCGACATCCACGGGAGCGTGACCATCCTGTCAGTTGTCGAGGCCAGCGGGTCGGTCAAGATCGTGATCAACAGCAGCCAGTTCACGATTGCCTTCGACGTCTCGCTGACTCTGGGCCCGCTCGACGTGCAGGCCACCGGGTTCGCGGGCGTCTACTTCGACAACCACCCAGGCCTCGTGCTCAGGCTGGCCATTTCCGTGAACTTCAACGTCATCGACATCATCAAGATCGTCGGCAACGGCGAGATCCGGATGAACACCACCACCGCCGATCGGAACGCCAACGGCCTGGTCATCCCGGCCAGCTCGTTCAGGCTTCACATCGACGGCGCGATCCACATCCTGGGCGTCATCCACCTGACGGCGAGCATCGACTTCGTCATCGGCGGCGGCGACATCACAGTTGGCTCGGGCGAGACCTCGCATCTCATCACTCTTGAGACGGGCGAGTGGGTCTTCTCGTTCAGCGCCAGCACCGACTTCTTCGGCGTCGCGACTCTGGGTGCGTCGGGTTGGATCGACTCCAGGGGTGAGTACAACCTGGCGCTCGACGGCGGCATCACAATCGGCTCGAGCAGCTTCGGGCTCCGCGGCAGCATCCATTTCCACACGTGGCTCTTCTCCGACACGGACACCAATACGGGCATCGTCACCTTCTCCTTCGGCATCGCATTCGCCGGGAGTGTCAGCGTCCGTGCGTTCGGCATATCGCTGGCCGGCTGCTCGATATCCGGCAGCCTGACCGCGACCAGCAGCGTCGGCGGCGCGGTGCCGCTGATCCTGAGCGTCCACATCAGCATCTCGTTCCTCTTCTTCTCGATCGATGCGGACGCCAGCTTCAACATCGGCACCATCCAGCTGCCCAGGCCGATCTACCTGGCCGGCGATGCCGGATCGACGGACCCGAACGTTGCCGCCAGCAACGGCCAGCGCGCCTGGCACGGCGGCGTGCTGTATCTCAACAGCGGCGCGAGAGGCTCCGTCCGCGGCATTGACGGGCCGAACGCCGCAGGCTCGTGGAAGATCGAGCACGTCGGAGGCAGCGCCGGGGACGAGACACTCCAGGTGACAGGGTTCGGCCACCAGCAGAACTTCCGCCACGTAAGCAAGGTCGTGGGCTTTGGGAGCAGCAGCGGAAGCAACAGCTTCACGGTCGCCAAGGGCGTGCTGACACCGGTGGAGCTGCACGCGGGCGGCGGCAACCAGAGCAACGACAGCGTGGTGTACGACGGCACCGGCGGCGCGAAGCTGTTCGGCGGGTCGGGCAACAACTACATCGAGGCAGGCCCCGACAGCGACGGCTCGATCACCCTGAAGGGCGGCTCCGGCAACGCGAACGGCAGCAGCTACGTGGTCAACTACGGCAAGGCCGCCAACGTGGCGATGATTTCCTACGACGGCCACAACACCCTGATCGGCGGGTTTGGCGCCACCAACACCTTCACGGGCGGCTCGGGCCAGACCGTGATCACGGACAACGGCGTCAACGACACCATCACAGGCGGCACCGGCGATACGGCGGTCACCATCCACATGCCGACGCCGGCCAACCAGCCGGTCATCACCGGGGTCGCCAGCGCCAAGAACGTGCTCATCATCAACGGCACCCCGAACGGCGACCGGGTGGAGATCCTCAAGTCGCTCGCCGTGGCCGGCGGCACCGAGGTCGATGTGACGAGCAGCGCGGGCATCGCGACGATCACGCCCACGTATGTCAAGGAGCTCGACCTCAACGCGGGTGGCGGCGCCAACACCATCACCGTCGACGACCTCAACGGAAGCACGATCCAGCTGCTGAGCCTCGACGCCGGCCAGAACATCGTCGACACGGGCCAGACGCGGCTGGTCAGCGACCCGAACAACCCAGGCGTCCAGGTCGAGCAGCCGGTGATCGTCACGAGCGGGCACCAGGGCGCATCCACCGTGACTATTAACGGCGGGCCTCTCGCCGACACGTTCACGCTGAGCGGCACCGACCCGAACGGCGGCGTCCAGGTCGTGCGCTCGGTGGGTGGCTGGAACCAGCAGATCCTCGTCAAGCACACGCTGCCCGGCCAGGGCGACACCCTGATCATCAACGGCAACGGCGGAAACGACACCATCGACGCCGGCGGGCTCGGCGTTTCGACGACCAACCCGAACGCGGCGCCGGTCAACCTGGTGCACCTCGAGATGCACGGTGGCGTCGGTAACAACCGCATCATCGGCTCGCCGTTCGACGAGGTGATCGACTGCGGTCTCGGCAACTGCACCGTGACCGGTGGTGGCGGCAAGGACACCTTCTTCAGCGCGGATCCCGCGAGCGACAGCAACGCGCCAAAGAAGCTCTGCACACCCGACAAGCTGGGCCAGCCCGACTGCTACACCAACACGCTGATCGAGACCCGCGACCTCGACATGGGTCTCTACGGCGATACGCTGGTCATCGGGCACGCGCTCGACAACAGCGGCCGGGTCAGCTACTGGCAGGACGCCGGGCTTCAGCAGAACGAAGACGCCATGGCCTTCGCGCTCACCCACCACATCGCCCTGCCGCAGCCCGGCTACGGTGAGCAGTGGGCGGCAGGCGCGACCGTCGAGAACCTCAAGAACATCTTCCAGGTCGCGAAGCTCAACGGTGGCGACCACAACACCACGCTCGTCGTCAACGCGGTCGACGGCAGGATCTGGGTTGACGGCGTGTCCCAGGCGGTAAAGCCGTTCACCGGCCATGCGACGTTGGACGCCAGGGTCACCGACAAGGGGACGATCGCCGAGACCAGCCACCCGGACCACTACGTGATCGCGATCCTCCCAGGCGACGCGGCTCAGATCGACATCGTCGACTCGCGTGCCGGTGGCGGCGGCCAGGCTGACGTGGTCGTGTTCGGCTCGAACCAGTCCGACAACATCACCTTGAACGCGGCCGGCAGCGGCTCTTTCGCGGTGGGCTTCGTGCAGACCACCGGCACCTCGACGATGAGCATCAGCTACCAGGGCGTGCAGCGGATGGAGCTCTACACGCTCGGCGGCGACGACCACGTGCTGTCCAACGACACCGCCGTGGTGACCAGGATCTCGCTAGGTAGCGGCGACGACGTCGTCGTCGTCGGCACCGTGCCCCTGATCCCGGACCCGGGCAACCGCACGCTCGAGTTCCCCAACGGCATCCCGGTCGCCGACACGGCGCACATGACCAACGGGAACACGGCCACGCTGTTCATCACAGGCGGCAGCGGGACGGACGAGTTCGAGGTCGACCACAACCGCGCTCGGCTCTACCTCGCCGGCGGCTCGGGCGACGCGACCTTCCTGATCCGCACGTTCCTCGTGCTGAAGGAAAACCCGGACAACCCGGATGAGGTGACCAACCTCATCAAGCTCTTCGGCGGTACGGGCAGCAACCGGTACGAGTACCTGCAGAACGCGCCGGTCATCATCATCGGCGGCACCGGCCTGAACACCCTGGTCATCGACGGGACGCCCGCCGACGACACCTTCGTGGTGACGAACACCTACGTCGCCGGCGCCGGTCGCATCGTCTCGTTCACCGGCATCCAGTCCATCCAGATCTTCGGCGGCGGCGGCAGCGACTCGGTCTGGGTGCTCGGCACCGAGGCCGGTCGCATGTTGACGATCGAAGGCGGTTCCGGCAACGTGACCGTGCACATCGGCGGCACGCCGCCGCCGCTCGTCTTCAACCCGCCGCCCTTCATCTACCAGCCGCCGTCGTTCACCGTGGCGCTGCCTCCGGCGCTGGTCTACGACAAGACCACGATCACGCTGCACAACCTCAGCTTCGAGATGAGCATCTTCGACTGGATCGCGCGCGGCGGGTTCAGCGACCCGCAGAACGCGGCCGAGGGCCTCGCCGAGAATCTCGTCAACAGCATCGGCGCCCTGCTCTCGTTCTGGAGTGGGAACGCGCACATCGTCGACGGGTCGTTCGCCGCCACGGACATCAGCTGGAGCTACGTCTGGGACTTCCGCTTCTACTTCTTCTTCCCGAGCGTCCGGATCAACATCGGCCAGTTCCAGTACGACCTGCTGACCTCGCACCTCGAGCCGCGTTCCAAGCTCGTGACGCCGCCGCCCGTGCTGGTCCAGCCAACTCCGTTTGCGTTCATCGCCCCGCCCGTGCGCGATGGATCGCAGATCGCGGGCCAGGTGATCATCAACGGCGGCGCGGGCCTGTCCGGCCACCCGAACGTCGTGATCTACGAGAACCAGAGCGGCACGTCGGCGTCCGGCCAGGTGGTCCAGAGGCAGGTCCCACGAATGCACAAGACAGGCGTCGACAGCCAGGGCAAGCCTGTCTACGAGGTCGAGACGAATGGCAACGGCCCGATCACCGACACCTACGTGAGCCTGGAAGGCCTTGGCCTGGGCATCAGCACCGTCGGTCAGGCCAATCTGAAGCACGAGACGTACTACGGCGTCGAGATGAAGAACGTCCAGGACCTCCGGCTGCAGATGGGCGGCGTGGCCAACACCCTGCGCATCGACGACACGGCGATCTGCACCGGCACCGTGGCCGCCCCGATTTGTACGGAAGGCCTGCCGGCGGCCGTGGCCGCGCCGAGCATCGAGGCCTACGGCAGCACGGGCAACGACACCTTCATCGTCAACGGCATCGGGGCTCCGTCAGCCATCCACGGCGGCGGCGGCAACGACACCGTCACCGTGAGCAGCACGCAGGCGAACCTGAGCGGCCTGCTGAGCCGGCTCACGGTGGATGGCAACACGACCCTCTTCACCAGGGTGACGAACGTCGTGGACAACTCGGCCGAGTCGACTGACCCGAACGGCCTCATCCAGCACTTCTTGACGACCCCGCTGGTCATCGTTCCGAGGGACAGCCCGAACAGCATCACGTCGGAAGGCACGGCGACCTCAGCCATGGTCGTGACGATCCCTGCCGCAGGGAGCGCCTTTGCGCTGACCGTAGGCAACGCGGAGTACTACAGCGCGGCCACCGACGCATCTCCGTCGGCAATCGCGTCCGACCTGGCTGTCCAGCTGAACGCGTCACCGAGCTTCCGGGCCCTTGCCACCGGCAACCAGCTGACGATCGTCGCCCTCACGGGCCAGCCCTTCGACGCCACGCTGGCCAAGGTCGCGACGACCAGGGAATTCGCCGTCGCGACTCCCGGGGCGGGCGACGTCGTCTCGATCGAGCTGGGCACACTGGCCAACCTCACGGCGTACGGCACCGTCAGCTTCACGCTGGGGGCGACCCCGACACCTGAAGGCGTGGCAAGCCAGCTCGCGCAGGCCGCCAACGCCATCTCGGGGTTCATCGCGCTGGCTCAAGGCGGCCTGGTCGCGATCAGCCGCCTGGACGGAACGTTCACGGCCACGCCCGTAATCACCGGAGCCTCACCGACGACCACCGTCACCGCGAACGACCCCGGAGTGAGCGTCGAGTCGCTCACCATGCCCGCCGCGACGGCAAGCGCGAGCTGGACCGTGACGCTCAGCGATCGCGGTCAGCTCGGCTTCATCACGCACACTTTCGCCTCGGCGACATCGGCCGCGGGTGCTGCCGCCGCCATCGCGAGCGACATCTCCGGCCCGAACGGAATCAGCGGGTTTGCAGCGACCTCGGCCGGCGGCGTGCTGATCCTCACGCGTACCGCGGTACCCAGCGGCTTCGGCATCCTGCTCCCGGCCCTCGACCCGCCGGTTCAGTCCTCGGCCGCGCTCCTGCCGGCTGCCGCCGTCGCGGCAGGTGAGGTCTGGAGCATCACCGTCACACCCACGCCCGGAAGTCCTGTCGTCGCCTCGTTCACGGCCCAGGCGGGATCCACGCTGACCGACATCCTCAACAGCTTCCAGGCCACGCTGCGGGCTGGTTTGCCAGGCACGTTCACGGTGTTCAACGCGGGCGGCGTGCTGGCGATCACCTCGACGGGCGGCTTCACGACCACCGACACCACCACCTTCTGGTACAAGGCCGAGTTCGACCCGATCCTGCATGACACGTGTACCAGCTCGTGCCCGAACGGCTCGATGATCCAGGTCCGCAGCGTGGTGCTCGACGCCCTCGGCACCCCGGTCCAGACCCTCGTGCAGGAGAAGGGCATCCCCGAGTTCGGCGTCCAGATGTACGGCAAGCAGAAGGTGGATCTCCAGGGCAACCTGCTCTACCTCGACGCCCAGGACAACGAGACGACGACCATCACGGCGGTGCCGGCGATCGAGCAGGTCAAGTACGGCACCGCGGGCGGGCAGGCGCTCTGGTTCGACGCGACCGGGCACCTGGTCTTCGATTCGTCATCCGGCCTCGCGGTGATCCTGACCGCCAAGTCCGGCGACCCGGGTGCTGTGCCCGTGTACGTCACGCCGAGCTTCGCCAAGGTCTTCGCGCAGCTCGGCCCGAACGTGCTGACCAATGGCAACTTCGCCCAGCTCGTGCCGTTCAACAGCACCGCCGGCGGCTGGACAACTGCGAACCTCGGGACCGGCGGCGGCTGGATCGGCGGCAGCAGACGCTTCTTCACCCCCAGCAGGGTCTTGCTGCTCGGGACAGGGAACACAAACTCCCCGCCGACCCTGTCGCAGCAGCTGGCCAACCTGGCTCCAGGCGCCATCTACCAGCTGAGCTTCCAGCTGTACCCGTACGGCACGCTGGCCAACACCGACACGACGAAGTCGTTCGGCGCCTTCTTCATCACCGCCGGGTCAAACGGACAGCCGGCCCAGCAGACGATCACTGGCGCCCAGGTCAGCCGGAGCGACTTCTCCACCCAGAGCTGGACGACTTTCACCGGCACGTTCGAGGCCAACGCGACGTCAGGCATCCTGTCGCTGCAGGCGGAGCTGAACGGCGACCTGAAGGACTACTACATAAGGAATGTCGTCCTCCAGGCGACCAACACGCGCAGCTACGCGACCGACTTCGCCGCCGGTAGTGACCTGTTCATCGATCACTCCGGCCGCAAGACGACCGAGCCCAGTGGCGGCAAACCGTCCCTGTTCCCGGTCAACGACACGGAGCTGATCTCATTTGTGCGCGTCGCCGACGTGGTCCAGCCGACGACGCCAAGCCACGTCACGCTCGACATCGTCAACAAGACGGCCGTCAACACGAACGTCACGCTCGGCACGTACCGCGTGGCCGACAGCCAGCTCAGCGACGGCCAGCCTGTGCTGCATGGAACCGGGATGGCCGGCTACTACCTCAACCCGGCCCAGAAGCTCTACTTCGGCGGCGAGCCGGTGATCGACCCGCTGACGAAGGGGCCGATGTACTACTCGGCCGGCGAGCCGGTGCGCGACCTGTTCACCGGTGCGGACCTGAAGGATCCGTTCAACAACACGCTGCTGCACACATGCGATCCGACCATGAACACATGCAATGCGGCCGCGCCCACGTGCAACTTGACGCCGCCGCTACCGCCCGCCCCGCCGAAACCGTGCGATCCGATGCTGCACATCGCGGGCGAGAACGTGGTCCACCTGCGCGGCGACAACCTGCTCTTCTACGGCGGCGAGCAGGTGGTCGACGAGAACGGCAACCAGGTCTACTCAGGCAGTGCCCCCTTCCAGTACGTCGCGGGCCAGCCGCAGATCTCCAACCGGCGCCAGCAGGCCTACGGCCTGGTCACGAACACCGCAAGCGTCGTGGCGTTCGACGCCACGAACTTCACGCCGCCCACAGCGAATCTATCGAGCATCACGTCCGCGACCACGCTCGATGTGGGCGTGCTCACCGGCGGCTACACGCTGACCGCGACCGACCAGGTGATCATCACGGTCTACGACCGCACCAAGATCTACAACCTTGCGTGCCTGGTGGCGACGTGCGAGGACGTCGCCGGCAACCGCATCCTGCTCGGCGCGGTGGCCCCGGCCATCGGGCACGCCATCGCAGTGAAGCTGCAGATCGTGGTCGCGATGAAGCACACCGCGAGCGACAGGCAGCAGTACTACGGCGATGAGGCCGTCCAGCTGGGTCAGCCGATCCTGGACGTGAGCGGTGGTCTTCAGCTGGACAGCGGCAAGAACGTGATCACGTACAGCGCATCGCAGCTCACCGAGGTCAAGCGGGAGAGCTTCTTCTTCACCACGGCCGGGCAGACCATCAACCTGAACACCACGCCGGCGTCCGCAGTGCAGATCGTGATCGGAACCGGGCTGGAAGCCGTGACGCTGACGGTGTCCGATTACACGCTCGCCGGCACGACGCTGACGCTGACTCCGACCGAGCCGGCGGTGAAGAGGGGCCAGCACATCGCGATCAGCTACATCGGCCCCGTGCTCCACGGCCGAGGCGACCCGATCTACACCTTCGACGCCGCGACCAGCACGTGGGTAGTCGCGAAGTACGCGGGCGGCGAGCCAGTGCTGACGCTGGGAAGCGAGCCGGTGCTGTACAGCGGCGGCCAGAACGCCTTCTACTCGACGGCCGACCCGATCCAGCCGCAGCCCGGCGCGCTCGAGTACCGCGTGCAGGTCGACGGCGTGCCGGGCGACATCCTCTACTCGGGCGTCGACACGGTCGACCTGACGCTCGGCGGCGGATCGAACCTCGTCACCGTGGTAACGACCCACACCGGCAGCACCAACATCTGGACGGGATCAGGCGCGGACAAGGTGGCGGTGCGGGAGATCAACGGGCCGACCACGATCTGCACCGGCGACCAGGCCAGCCTCAACACCGGCTGCACCGGTGGCAACCTCACCAACCCCGACCCCATCTTCGTGGGGAGCGAGGCCGGCCAGTGGCCGACCGGATTCTGGAACGTGCTTGGCAACGCCGAGGCGATCAAGGCGTCGCTCACCGTCCACGGCGGCGGCGGACTCGACTCCGTTTGGGTGGATGACACCAAGGATCCGAACCCCCGCACCGGCGACCTGACGAACACCCTCCTGAGCGGCGTCTTCGGCCCTGGAGGAACGCTGACCTACACGAACCTCTCGGCGCTGAACGTCAACCTCAGCGACCTCGGCAACACGTTCAACATCCACAGCACTCACGGCAGCGCCTCGCCCGACCCGATCAGGACGACGAACGTAAACGTCGGCGCCGGCATCGACACGGTTAACGTCGAGACGATCTCCGGACCGACCAACGTGACCATCGGCTCGGTGACGAACGTGGTGCGCGTGGGCAGCACGACGACGGCGACAGATCCCGCGCTGTATGCGGGCAGCACGCTGGACCACATCTCGTACGGCTACCTGTCGATCGCCGGCGGCATGAACACGACGGCGCTGTACACGTTCGACTCAGGGCCGACGCTTCAGACGCAGAAGACTGGAACGCTGAGCTCGACGAGCCTGGTCGGGTTCGGTATGACGTTCGGCATTCAGTACAACAACGCCGTGAACACGATCTCCATGAGCCTCAGCAATGTCAACAACAGGCTCGTCATCGACTCCACCCTTCCTGGCACCGTGCTGTCTGTCTTCGGCGGGCACCGCGACCCGGTGGTCAATCACTTCGATGACGTCGTCATCATCCGCTCGGTCGGCGGGCCAACCACCATCACGGGGGGTAAGGGCAACGACCACATCCTCGTCAACTACACCGCGGCCGGCGACCAGACGTTCCTCAACGGCCTGAACGGACCCCTGACCTTGATCGGCGCCAACGGCAGCAACCGCTACGACATCGGCCTGTCCGGCATGGCTTCACCGACCGGCGCGAACGTGACGCTGATCGACGTCAAGAGCGGCATGATCGAGCTTGGCGACGTCAACCAGCTCAACATCTACGGCAGCGCCAACCCGGTCTTCTTCATGCTTCGCGCGAATCGGGCCGTCAACCCGAAGACGGCGATGGTGGGGGCCTTCCGCGAGGACGCCAACCACAAGCCGATCCTCAACGGCGTGATGGAGCGCGTGAACTACGACGAGGGCATCAATGGCGGCCTCACGGTTTACGGACAGGACGGAGGCAACACGTTCGTCCTCGACGACAACCTGGCGCCGACGACGATCTTCGGTGGCAACGGCGACAACAACTTCCAGGTCGGCCAGGTGTTCAAGTCGCCTCGGGACGGCACGAACCCGAACAGCGGACTCGCCCCGAAGGACTTCTTCCAGACCACGCAGGTCACGCAGGGCTTCCTGAGCAACGGCATCAGCGCCCCGACCACGCTGTACGGCGGCGACGGCGACGACAGCTTCACCGTCTATCACAACCTGGCCGAGCTCTGGCTGTATGGCCAGGCGGGCAACAACACGTTCACGATCCGCTCCTTCGTGCGGGTCAACCCGAAAGACCCCAAGGCCCCGGTGACCAACATCAACGGCGGCACGGGCAACAGCTTCATCAGCTACACCGTCGACGCACCGGTCCGGATCGACGGCGGTGAGGGCTTCGCGACCCTGGTCGTGCTGGGCACCGACTACGGCGACGACTACTACATCACCGACAAGGGCATCTTCGGAGCCGGCCTGTTCGTGACGTTCGTGCGGGTCCAGCGCGTGGTGGTCGACGGACAGGCGGGCAACGACCGCTTCTTCGTCGAGAGCACCAGCCCGGGCGTCGAGCTCGAGCTCGTGGGCAGCAAGGGCAGCGACACCTTCAACGTGGGCGGCGGCAACAACGGCAAACCGATCACGGTCGTCAGCAACAGCCTGGAAGGCCACAGCGGCCTGATCGCGAACCTCATCCAGAGCGCCGACTCCGCGTACAACAACCTCCAGGCGCCGTGGATCTCGGCCCACGTCTACGACAGCGAGGCGCCGGGCGTTGTCATCAGCCAGCAGGCGCCCCTGATGGTGTTCGCGCAGACGACGCCTCCGGCGGGCGCCAGCCTGACGGTCGACACCTACACCGTGGTGCTCACCCAGCGGCCGGCGCAGGACGTCATCGTCAGCGCCGCGGCCACCCCGCCGAACGCGCGCCTGCAGCGCGCGGGCGCCAAGAGCATTCAGCTCTGCACCCTGAATCCCAGCCCACCCGACCCGCTCAACCCGTGGACATGCCAGGACGGCGGGACCACGCTGCTCTTCTCACCGGGCAACTGGTACAAGCCGCAGACGGTGCGGATCGTGGCCCGGCCGGACGCGGTCGCGCAGGGCAACCACTTCATCGACATCCTGCACACGGTCCAGGAGGGAACAAGCGGCAACGGCGGTCAGCCGTATGACGGCCTCCCGGTCGATGGGTTGGCGGTCGAGGTTGTCGATCCGAACACGGCGTCGGTCGTGCTCACACCGTACGACCTGACCGGCAAGCGGGGCAACGGCGTGGAGAACGGGCTCCTGGTCGCCGAGAACCCGCAGGGCGACCTGCCGGCGACCGACTCGTACGCGGTTTCCTTGAGCAAGGCGCCTCTCAACAACCTGGTCGTCGAGGCGCAGGCCGACGCCGGCTCGCAGATCTGCAGCGGAACCTGTGTCTGGAACGCATCCACCGGTTGGGGCTCCACGGTCGACCTCACCTTCACGACCACCAACTGGAGCGCCGTCCAGTTCGTGAAGATCCGCGCGGTAAACGACGGCCAGAAGCGCGGCCTGCACTTCTCCCGGATCACCAACGCGATCACCACCAGCACCGGCGACTTCCTTGGCCTCAAGCCGGGTGACGTCGCCGCCGGGCTCGCCGCCGCGGTCAATGGCGACCCGGCCGGCCGGTTCAACGCGTGCACGGGCACCTTCCAGCCCGACGGAAGCTGCCTGGCAGGCACAACGCAGACCTTGCTGAGCATCACCGGCCCGGCCTTCACCGCCGTCTCGACGGCTGGCGCCTCAGGCTCCAGCGCGATCGACACCAGCGCCTCGACCAAGGCCTTTGCGGGCTCGGTCACCGCCACGGTGGGCGGCAACGTCCTGGGCGGCGATAGGTGGACGATCACCCTGGACGGGAGCTCGTATACCTTCATCTCGACGTCCACCGACGCTGCCGACACGGCCAACGGACTGATCGGCCTGGTCAACGGAAGCGGTGTCTTCCAGGCGACGGCGGCGGGGACGCACGCGTTCACCGTCGCCAAGGCGAGCGGCGAGCCGTTCGCCGCCACCTTCACGTCCAGCAACTCGGGCGGCGCTCCGCTCCTGACCGGTGACCTGGCGACCGCGGTGATCATCAACAACGGACCGCCCACCGATTGGTACGCCACGCTCGTCTATGACGTGAGCCTCAACCTCGGGGCCACGGTGCCGTCCGGCGAGCAGTGGTCGCTGAAGTTGAACCGCACCAACGACCCGAACACGGCGGTGAAGTACACGTGGTTCGCGGGCCGGCACTCGTTCACCAAGCTGAACCCCTTCGACGTCAACGTGACGGACGCGAACTCCGGAGGCGTGCTGGTGTTGCAGCCCACGGGTTCGACCAGCGTGATCGAGCCGACCCAGACTGTGATCCTGGGCGACGGGTCCGTGCGGCTGACACAGTTCCCGGCCGGTTGCTTGAACGGTCAGCAGCTCTCCTGCTTCTACGGTGACTTCGGGACGTCCGAGGTGAACTCGCTCAAGTACCACGGCAGCTTCGGAACCGCGCAGGACCTCGATGCCGCGAGCTGGGGCATGGCGAACAACTCGGACATCGCAAACTCGACGACCGTCGAGCACCTGACCGTGCACGGGACCGGGACCGGGAACATCGATTACTACAAGTTCAACATCACCGCCGCCGAGGTCGCCGCGATGGCTCTGCAGCCCGCGACCTTCGGCATGACGCACGGGTTCCAGTTCGGTGACTCGGTCGTCTGGGCCAGCAAGCTGCGGCTGTACGACCACAACTTCAACCTCCTGGCCCAGGGCCCCGGCTTCTCCAACCCCAACGACCAGAGCAAGGGCACGGGCAGGAGCACGTGGCTGAACGACTACCTGACCTACACGTTCACGAGCGCGAACGACTACTACCTCGTGGTCGCCGGCTGGCTGTTCACGAGCACCGTGCCAAGCGGCGCTCACTACGACCTGCAGGTGTCGATTCCGAGACACCCGACGGCGAACCTCATCTTTGCGCCGGTCGCGGTGCCCAAGACCGGTGTGACTCCGCAGCCCATCGACGGCGGGACCATCGGCGGTAATGACTTCTACCGCCTGTTCAACGCCTTGGCCGGCGACGCCGAGCTCGGCGGCACGATCAACTGGCAGACGCCGTTCGCGACCATCACCGGCACGAGCGACGGCTCGAACTTCGAGGTCTACTCGTTCACGATCGCGCAGGACATGCTCGACCCGCAGGCGACGACCGGGGTCACGACCGGTTCCATCCTGGCGACGGGTCCCTTCTACACCAGCGCGACCCTGAAGCTCGACGGCAGGGTCTCCGCCAATGACGTGTGGCACCTGGGCGTCCGCAACCACGACTACACCTTCAACGCCAACGCCACAGACACCCTGGCCTCTGTAGCGGCAGGCCTCGGCAACCAGCTGCCCGCACCGTTCACGACCGAGGTCGTCACGGATAACACCGGCACCTACCTCACGATCGCGAACCCGAACGGCTTCCAGCTCGCCGGCCAGACCTACAACGGCTTTGCGCAGCTCGCCAACAACGCCGCCACGGTGACGCGCTCGACGACCGTGATGCAGGCTGACGGCACGACCCCGGTGACATTCACCGCGGCCGAATTGACGCTGACCGGCGCTCCTGCCGCGGGCGAGACCTGGACGTTGACCGTCGGCGGCACCGCGCACCAGTACATGACCCAGTACGGGGACTCGCTCCACACGATCGCGTCCGCGCTTGCGACGGCATTCGGCCTCACTGCAGCCCTCAACACCATCTCGTTCGCGAGCCTGAGCACGGCGACGATCTCAGTCTCGATTTCCGGTAGCTCGCCGAGCGGCGCGGCGACCATCTCCGGCACGCCGGCGCAGTCGATGGCCTCCAGCATCTCGTGGACGGACGCGAAGGTAGCGATTCCCGCCTCCATCACGCTGCGGCCCGGAGACCAGTGGGCCATCGAGCTGCTGGGCCCGTCGTCGCTCAAGACGCCGCCTCACACGGTGACGAGCACCGACACCGCAACGACCGTGGCGGCCGCCCTCGCCGCCGGCTTCGGCTCAGCCACCGGCTACACGATCAGCGCCAGCGGTGACACGCTGGACATCAGCCGCGCCGCCGCATTCAGGGTCGTAGTCACCGTCACGCCGGCGGGCGGCGCCGCCGATGGGACTGCACACTCTCACACCGTCACGTTTGCGCCCGCGGGCGAAGCGGGGACCTGGACGCTGAGCGTTGCCGATGCGATCACCTCGGCAGCAATCGGGACCGCGACCTTCCACGCGAGCGGGAGCAGCACTGCGTACGACATCGCGACGGGCCTGTTCAACGTCGGCGGTGTCCACGCCACAAACCTGGGCACCGCCCTGCTCCTCACCAGGCTCGCCCCCGCCGGCGACTTCACCGCCACCGTCACGCTCACCCCGGACGGCCAGATCTCCGCGGCCGCAACCAGCGCCTGGAGGGTGACGATCCCGACGGTGACGAGCGGCGATTCGTTCTCGCTCAGCGTCAACGGCACCGCCTACGTAAGCACCGCCGCCTCGAACACGGCCGTCGCAGCCGGGCTCGCGGCCGACCTGGCCGCTGACACCCAGCTGCTGGCCAGCTCGAGCGGGGCGGTCGTGACCATAGTCGCGCTCGCGTCGGGCATCGCCGATCCGACCCTGTCGAAGAACGGCACCCAGCTCACCAGCCCGAACCCAGTGGCATCCGCGCCGGCTCAGCTGTTGACGCTCAGCGCCCCGGTCGTGGCGGGCGAGACGTGGAAAGTGACGGTCGGCGCGACCGCGGTCCAGTACGTCGCCCTGGGCGGAAGCACGTTGAGCGACATTGCAAGCAACCTCGCCTCAAGCCTGCGCACCGATGGTGTCACGGCCCTGGCGGCCGGAGCGCAGCTCGGCCTGCTTCCCAGCGGCGGCACCGTGACGACCGCTGTGATCGCCGCCACGGCGATGCCGGTGGCCGCGACCTCGACCACCAACACGGAGACGCTCACCGGGCCGGCCTACACCGGCGACACCTGGACTTTGAGCTTTGCCGGCTCGACCACCACCTACCCGATCACCGCCACCCCGGCCGACATGACCAGCCTGGCGTCGGCCATCGCTGGGCAGGTGGCGCCGGTCACGGGTTACTCGGTCTTCGCCTCAGCCTCGACCATCTACATGACCAGCGTCGCCGGTGGCAGCTTCACCAGCTCGGTCACCGTCGCGCGCGACCCGAGCGCGTCCAGGGCCACGGTAAGCGGCACACCGCACCTGGGCTGGGTCGAGAAGATCTCACTTCTGCCGGCCGGATCGAACCCGGTTCAGACCGGCGACCGGTGGACCGTCTCAGTCAACGACGGCAGCCTCGGGTTCCTGGCAACTACGACCGCGTCGGCCAGCCAGTCGATCGCGGACATCGTCGCCGCCCTCGCGCCCCAGCTGTCGAACTTCAACGCTTCGGGGTCGACGGGAGACCTCGTCCTCTACGCGACCGACGGTTCGCCGCTCACGATCGCCCCGGTCACCCAGTTCCGGCCGAAGGCCGACCTGTTCAGTGCCGCCGACACGACCACGTTCACTGAAGACGTCCGGCCCCACTACTACAAGTCGGTGTTCACGCTCTTCGGCAACGACTCCACCGGAGGGTGGTCCGCGGGTGAGGTCTGGACGGTGACCGTCGACGGCAAGCCGTACACGTACACGGTGCCGTCGACCACCGCGCCTGCCGACCGCACCCTGCAGACGATCGCCGCCGGGCTGGTCGCGGCGATCAATGCCACCACCGACCCGATCACCGCCTCAGTCGCGTCGAACAGCCCCACCATCACGATCGCCGACAAGGACGTCGCGACCGGCGGCACCGATCCATTCGTCCAGGTGATCAAGCGCGGCGGCGGCCACGTCACGGGCGTCTTCAATGCGGCCGGCGTCGGCGACGTCAGCGGGAAGGTGGAGGTCTCGACCGTGCCTCCGCAGTACCAGTGGCTGATCAACCTGTTCCCGTTCTTCAGGTTCTACTTCGCCAACGACACGCTCTCCTTCACCTCGGTGCCGGTGCTGCAGCTGCTCGACAGCAATGGCACGGTCCTGGCGACCAACGTATGTGCGCCGACCGGCACCACCTCGACCGGGCGCTACTGCTCCACGAACGCCATCCCCGGACCCGGGTCTACGCCGGACCCAGTCCTCCGGTACACGTTCAACGCCCCGGGCATCTACCAGGTCCGGGTTGGCTCGCTGCGGAAGTGGAAGGACCAGACGGACACCCTGCACCTGGCCAACAACTTCCGGAGCGACACCCCGCTCAGCGACGTCCTCGCCGGAACCGTCCTGCCAGACCCGCTTGCCGCGGGCCTCGCCTACACGCTCCTCGTCTCGCTGCAGCGCCACGCGACCAACCCGAACGAGATCTCGCTCAAGAACCAGAGCATCCAGATCATCTCCGGCCCGGGCGCGGGGAAGACGGCCACGATCAAGGACTACGATCCCGAGACCGGGCTGTTCACGCTGGCCGCTCCCACGCTCAGCGTCCCTGGCTGGGTCCTGCCGGCAGGCACCACCGAGGCGCAGGCCAAGTCGATCAGGTACGAGATCTCCGAGCCCATCACGACGGCCTCGCCCGACTACACGCAGTCCACCGACAGCTATGGAGTCCTGCTGACGAGCCAGCCGGCGCAGAACGTGACGGTCAACGTCGTCCCGCAGGCGACCCCGACGTATGACTCCTCGCAGGTGTTCAACGCATCAGCCAACTTCGGGCTGAACGACACCGTTCAGGTCCGTGTCAAGACGCCGCAGGCGACGTTCCGGTTCGGAGGCGTCCCGGGCGCGGGCGAGGTCTGGAGCGTGGTGCTCAATGACACGCCCATCTCCTACACGGTCGCAACGGGCGACACCCTGGCGATGGTGGTCTCCAAGCTGGCGGGCAAGGTGGGCGGGGCCTTCGTGGCGACCATCAACGCCGCCGACCCCTACACGCTGGTCGTGACGTCTGCGAGCGCCTTCTACTCGAGCTTCCAGATCACGGGCATCGGGCCGGCCGGGGATACCGGTGGCACAGGGACCATTACAGGCAGCGGCGCCGGCGCAGTCGTCACGCTCGCGGACACGGCCGCGGTCAACGAAGTGTGGAAGTTGACGGTGGACGGCACCGACTACGCCTACACGCTGAAGTCCACCGATACAGTGCAGACCGCCGGCGCTGCGCTGGCTGCGCTGCCTCCCTCCGGCACCTACTCGTCGGTGTTCGACCTCACCACGAGCACGATCACGGTGAGCCGTGTCGACACGCGGACGGTGTCGGCCTCCTTCTCAGTGTCGACCGAAGGGGCGCCGAAAGCGAAGGTCGCCGCGAGCAGCATCACGGTCGGCCTTGGCGGCGCTCCGGCTCAAGACGAGACCTGGACCTTGACCCTCGACGGCGTCGCGTACCTGTACAAGGTCCAGTTCCGCGACGACCTGGCCACCATTGCCGGCAAGCTCGCGACTCAGCTGCCGCTCCCGACCTATGACGTGTCCCTCTCGGGTCGGGTGATCACGATCGGCCGCGTTGATGGAGCCGCCGCCGCGGCGACGTTCGCGATCTCGCCCGACAGCAAGGGTGGCGCCTCGGTCTCGCCGCAGCTGGTCTTCACTCCGAGCAACTGGAGCACCACCCAGTGGGTGACGGTCCAGGCGGTGCCGAACAACCTGGTCGATGGGCACGACGCGCTGGTCTTCCCGCCGATGGACAACCGCGTGAACCAGATCCGCGGCCCGATCACGATCAACGGCGGCATCGGCCCGAACCCGGAGCCGTTCCTGAACAACCCGCTGATGCTGCCGGGCGAGAAGAACCTGCCGATTCCGGATGGCACCGTCACGGGAGCTGGCACGAACGCAGAGCTGGCCTCGATCATCGACCTGTACGCCACCCACGTCAGCGCCCAGCACGGCGAACGCCCGGGCTTCGACCCGCGCATGAACGACTCCACGTTCTCGAACCAGTTCCTGAACGGGTTCTTCGCCGGGCAGTCGTTCGACGTCAGCTCGGTCTCCAAGGACATCCTGTCCTTCGCGAACACGACGCCCTTCGCGGTGGGCTTGCTGAAGAACTCCGTCGCGGCGACGACGTCCGACGTCCAGTTCGTCGGCACGCCCGACCAGGCAACCGTGGGCACCATCGCGTGGTCGCAGGTCGCGATCGCGCTGACCGGCCTGGCCTCCAACGCAGAGGACTGGAAGCTGAGGCTGGACAGTGTCGATTACGACGTCAACGTGGGCCCCGGCGGGGATGTCGCCTCGCACATCGCGCAGCTGCTCGCGGCCGCGCTTCCCTCGGTTTACCTGGTCGAGCTCAGGACCGGATTGCTCGGTGACGCCCGCATCCTGATCAAGGGCCGGACCGACGGTCTCCCGATCCACGTCAGCTTCACGATTACCGGCCCGAACACACCCGAGGGCAAGGCGATCATCACCGGCACTCCCGTCGCGCTGCCTAAGATCGCGGACGCCACCAAGTGGACGATGGGCGCCTACAGGTTCATCCAGGCACCGGTGGCGACTGACACGTGGACGCTGCAGGTGGCCGCCACCACCTCCATCTACCACGTCGTCGCCAAGGACGACATCTCGGTGCTCACGAGGAAGCTGGCCCAGGGCCTCAGCTCCGCCTTCGGCGCGCTGGTCTCGGGCAGCCAGATCACGCTCAAGGCTGTCTGGCCGCTGAACTCCAACGGCCAGCCCATCACGCCTGCCGTGGGCGATCAGTACGCGCTGCAGCCGGTGAACCTGAACACGCGGGTCGATGAGTCGACCACTGTCGACACCCTCAACGTCTTCAACAACGGCAGCCCGGCGGCAGAAACCGGCGTGCTGACCGAGAGCACCCTCACCGGCCTGGGCATGGGCGGCGACACGGTGATCGACGGCCAGACGGTTGCGGGCGGAATCACCTACCGCAACCTGGAGTCGCTCAACATCCACCTCGGCAGCGGCAACCAGATGTTCACGGTGAAGGGCACCCACGACGGCAGCACCGAGATCTCCGCCGGAAACGGCAGCAACACCTTCAACGTCCTGACCCTCAACGGGCACACGACCATCGACACCGGCAGCAACACTCAAACAGTCGTGAATGTCGGCAACGCCGGTCTGATCGATCGCGTCGGCGGCCTGCTCACCATCGACACCGGCTCGGCCGGCGCCGGCACCGGCACGGTCAACGTGGACAACTCGGCTGAGACACGCGACACGCTCGCGACCCTCACCGGCTCCTCGCTGACCGGGCTCAACATGCCGACGATCGCGGAGGAGCAGACCATCCACCTGCGCGGCGGTGGCGGCTCCTACCAGCTCGACTCGGCAGACCTGGAAGCGCTGAACTCGCACCCGGTGACGCTCAACTACCTCGACAGCGCCGCCCAGCTGGAGGCCGAGCTCGAAGCTGCGTACCACCTGGCCGCGGGCGGCATCGAGGTCACCGAGCTGCGCACCAGCTCTGACGTCACGTACACGGTCAGCTTCGTCGGGGCCAACGCCGGCAGGCACTTCGACCAGCTGCAGTGGATCAGGAGCTGGACGTTCACGGCGCCGGCCGGCGACCCGATCACCGGCGCTTACAACGTCACGGTGCCCGGCCGCGGCACGGTGACGCTGCACGTCACAGATGACGCGAGTGTGGTCCAGGCAGCGCTGAGTCAGCTCTATGGACTCGGCGGCATCAGCGCGCTGGACGTGAGCACCGGCGTCTACACCGTGGTCTTCAGCGGTCCGAGCCTCGTGCTCGACCTCGGCCAGCTGGCCGGTGCGGCGACACAGGTGGTCGCCCAGCTCCAGCCCAGCTCGGACGGATCGGCACGCGCCGAGACCGGGTTCGTGCGCGACGGCACGACGGCGCCCACCCGGAACACCGTGCAGACGATCACCGTCAATGCCAGTGGTGGCTCGTACGTCCTGCACTTCGTGCTGCCCAACACAAGCGGCGTGCTGCAGGACGTGGCGACCGGACCGATCGCCTACAACGCTTCTGCCGACGACCTGCTGTCCGCATTGAGCGCGGTCCTCAACCCGAACAACACGAACCCGTCGCTGCCCTGGACGTTCAACGTCGCGGTAGCTCAGCACGGCGGGACGTACTACGTCACCTTCCTCGGTCAGGACACGGCACAGCTGATCGCGTACATCGACACCAGCAAGCTGACCGGCAAAGCGACGGTGGCGACGCGCTTGAACGGCATCGACTACCGCGGCGTGGGGACCCTGAACATCAAGCTCGGCTCGGGCACGGACGTCTTCAACGTCCAGGGCACCTCCGCGGTGACCAACCTCAGCACGGGCGCAGGCGATGACCGGGTCTACGTGTCGTCGACCGCAGGCGTCGGCACCACCCAGCACCCTGACTACCTGCCGGGCGCCCTCGCGAACATCGCCGGCACGCTGAACATCGACGCCGGCGGCGGGCGCCACACGCTGATGGTGAGCGACGAAGGCTCGAGCACCGGTGACGCCAACGCCCTCATCACCAGGGACCCCCTGGCGGCGGCGGCCCGCGACCAGAACGTGGCCGCGAACGCTCAGATCTTCATGCTGGGATTTGCGAGGGCCGGCATCACATATCGGACCACCGGCAACTTCGCGGGCGGGCTGACCTTCTGGACCGGCTCGGGCAACGACAACATCACCGTCAATGCGACGCATTCAGCGGCCGGCGTGAACGAGCTCACAATGCTGAACACCGGTCTCGGAAGCGACAACGTCACGGTCAACCTGCTCAGTGGCCTGGACGGCCCGTTCGTGCTCAACACGCAGGGGGCGTACTACAACCTGCTTCAGCTGTCGACGCCGCTCTTCACCGGTGACTACAACGCTGCCCCTGACGTGGTCGGCGTCACGGTGAACGGATTCGCGCAGGTCGGTGAGCAGTTCCTGGTCAACCCGTTGCTCAGCGCCGCGGCGCTGACCTACAACCCAACCGCGGGTTTGGTGGCCGTCGTCTCGATCCTCAGGTCGATCGTCGAGGCCTCCGTCTTCGACGGGTCGGGCAATGTGAAGCTCGCCACGACCCTGCAGTCAGGCGACGTCGTGAGCGCGACGGTGAACGGCGTGCCGGTCGGCGCCGTTGACCTGACGCAGCCCGACACGCACACGATCAACATCAGGCCGACGGCGCAGCGACCCGCCGGCGCACTGGTGCTGGTCACGATCGTCCACAAGATCACGCAGTCGTTCACTCTGCCGCAGCTTGGAACGAGCGGCGGTCTGAATGACAGCGACGTCGTCAACGCTCAGGGCTCGACGCTCCCGCTTGTGATCTTCGGCGGCGAGGGCAACAACTCCATCACCGGTGGCAGCGGCGGCGACATCATCCTCGGCCACCGCGGGCTGGTGCTATACGGCGCCTCCACCGAGGCGCAGGCCGGTGTCGTGCTCGGGCATGGCGGTCCGGGCGACCGGAATGACGCCATCGTCCACCCGCTGGGCCTTGTCATCAGCGTCGACCCGACGATCGGCGGCAGCAACACGATCACCGACGGCAACGGTGGGAACGTGATCCTCGCCGGCTCCGGCAACGACCTGGTCCGGACCGGCTCCGGCGATGACATCGTGTTGGGTGACAACGCCAGGCTCACGTACCAGAACGGCGTGCTGAGCCAGATCACGACCATCTTCGACAACATCGGCGGCAACGACACCATCTACGGCGGCGGCGGAGCCGACCTGCTCGTGGGCGGGCCCGGCAACAACGCCATCGACGGCGGCTCCGGCAGCGATGTCATCGTGGCGGACAACACCGCGCTTGACCGGTTGCCTGGCGTGGCTGTCAATCCGCGGTTCCGCAAGCTGGTGGGCGGCCTGATCTACGACCTCACCACCGGGGCCGACCAGGTCACCGCGGCTGCGCAGCCCGACCCGGCGTGGGGCACGACGCCGCCCTGGTGGGCGTTCTTCCAGGTCACCCTCCTCGACTCGCTCACCACCGCTACCTCCGGGTACTACGGCAGCAACTACATCGCGGGCGGCGCGGGCGACAAGATGATCTTCGGCGGCTACGGGAACGACGTGATCCAGGGCCACTCGTCGATCGACTACCGGCCGCCAACGGCGATCTCACTGACGTGCGCCAACCAGGGCACGGTGGGCGCTCAGGGCTGGAGCTGGGCCGGCCTCGTCGGAGCGTGCCGCCCGGCGAGCACCAACCCGACCGTGCCCACCACGCTGCTGCTCGTCAACCCGTCGAAGGGCGACCTCGCCGGCGCCGGCACCGACGGCTCCTCCTACATCGAAGGCGGCGGCGGCAACGACGTCATCTTCGGCGACTTCGGCCAGAACGACATCGTGGGCGGCAGCTCCGACCTGTTCGGGCTGACGACGCCGGCGCAGCGCGCCCACACGGGCTCGAGCCTGATATTCGGCGGCGACGGTACGCAGATCGCCCGCGGATACCCGGGTCCGGACTGCGTCGTCACTCCGCAGTGCCACGCGGCCAACTCAGAGGTCATCGCGGCCGACAACGCCGACATCTTCCGGCTGGTCGGCGCCAGCGGCGTGTACCTGCGCTTCAACTACGACAACTACACCGACGCCCTGCCGGCCGTGCAGCAGGCGCACATCATTCCTCGCGCCGTGCGGCTGCTCGACTACACGCCGGGCGGCCCGGACCTGGCCGGCCAGGCCGGTCCGATGGTCACGGGAGACATCGGCGGCGCGGCTGAGATCCACGCCGAGTCGGGCGACGCCTTCGTCTACGGCGGGCCTGGCGCCGATGTGATCTTCGGTGGCAGCGGAAACGACACGATCATCGGTGGCTACGGCAACAACTGGATCTCCGGCGGCACGGGCCAGAACTGCATCATCGGCACCGACGGCCGCTGCTACGCCAGCCGCGTCAGCGCCACGGTCGGCGAGCCGCTGTACGCCGTCACGCCGGTGGCTGCGGTCAGCCAGCTGATCTCGCTCCAGGGCGGCATGCAGCAGGCCGACATCAACGTGAACGGCGCGCTGAAGTACACCGCCCTCGTCTACCCCGACGTCCTCGACCCCACCGGCGCGGCGAGCCCGACGTTCCGCGGCAAGTGGACCAACAACATCATCTACGGCGGTTTCGGCTCCGACGCCATTCACGCAGGTCCCGGCGAGAGCGCGGTGACCGGAGCCATCGCGCCTCGGCTCGCGTACACGAACAACTACGATTTCGCCGGCAACAAGCTGAACGCGAAGCCGATCGAGAGCGACTGGTATCACCCGTACAACCCGGGCAACGCCCTGGGCTACAACCCGGCGACGACCAAGTTCGCCCTGTATGACGCGGCTGACCCACGCCGCAAGATCCTCCTCACCTCAACCGGCTTGCTCGACAAGACCGGGACTGGTGTGCTGTGGATCCTCGACTTCGACCCGACCGAGGGCCCTTTGAACAAGTACTGGAGCAACGGAACGGCCTTTGCGCCGAGCCCGACGCAGGGCAATGACGCGATCTTCGGCGACATGGGCAACAAGTGGATCGTGGGCGGCCCTGGCCGGAACCGCGTGTACGGCGGCTGGGGCGACGACATGATCGACATCCGCGGCACGCTCGACCAGAACGGCGGCCTCAACGACGGGACGGTGGCCAACCCGTCCACGGAGAGCCTCGCCTACGGCGGCGCTGGAATCGATGTGTTGATCGCCAGCTCGGCCGGCGATCGCCTGATCGACTGGGGCGGCAACCTCGGTGGCACGTACCTGGTTCCGTTCTCGCCGTTCGGCGAGCCGACGGTCAGCCGCACGCCATCTCCTGGCATGCAGAACTTCCTGCTCCAGCTCGGCCAGAGCGACGGTGCCGACATGACCATGGGTACGCGGCACGGCGGCACAACCGCTCGCAACGGGGAGCCGTTCGGTGAGCTCGCCATGATCATTCCTGGGGATGCCGCCTGGGGTGCGCAGCATGGCGCGCCGCGTGACCCGATGGTGCACGGCACGGGCGGCCGCGACACGAACCGCACCAACGCGGTCAAGCCGATCGAATCGCCGGGCACGCTGGCGTTCATCGACCCGCCCGCAGTGGCCGGTGGGGCGCCGGTGGGTGGTTCGGTGCTCGCGAGCGTCGGCGCCGCCGCGGCGAGCGCGGCACCGACGGTGGTGACAGGTGCGCCAGGGTCGGTCGCGACGATCACGTACACGGACGGCACCCACACTGTGACCGCGAACGGAATCATCGACGCCAACGGACAGCTTGTCGTCACCGCCAACCTTTCCAGCCTCGCGGACGGCACGGTGACGGCGAGCATCGTGTTGAACTCGACGTCTGTGACCAGCGCCAGCCTGTTGAAGGACACCTCGGCCCCAGGCGCGCCCCTGGTCGGAATGCCGGCGTATGTGGGTAGAGCCGGAGTCAGCACCGTGCTGCTGGTCATCAACGGCGAGCCCTGGACCACGGTCGACTACACCCTGTCGGACGGCACCACATGGGCATCCGATGAGATGGTCATCGATGACACCGGCAGAGCCACAGCGGTCCTTGACCTCTCCAACTTCGTGGACGGGCCGATCGCGACCACGGTGACGGTCATGGACGTCAATGGAAACAACAGCGTTTACGGCCAGGCGACCACGACCAAGATCACGGTCGTGCCGGCCGCGCCGGTGAGCGTCGGGCTGGACTCGCGCGACGACTCCGGGATCGCGAGCACTGACAACCTCACCAACGTGCGTTCGCCGCGCTTTGTCGTCACCGGGCCCGGCACGCCGACCGTGTACCTCAACGGCGCGCTGTACACCGGCCAGGCCCTGGCGGACGGTCTCTACTCGATGAAGGCGACGCTGACGGACCTGGCGGGCAACGTGTCGCTTGCCACCACCGCGGTACAGCAGGTGCGCATCGACACGTCGGCGCCGGCGGGCACGATCTCCCTCGCCGGAACCCTGATCAATGGTCAGCTCGCGACCAAGAACCCGGTGATAGCGATCACGCTCGCCGTGACTGACTCGGGCACCGGCGTCAGCCAGATCGCAATCTCGACCAACGGCGGCACGACCTACGGCGCACCGTTTGCGTACGGCGCCAAGGCGTCCGTCACGCTGACGGCCGATGGTCTGTACACGATCGCCGTGAAGGTCACCGACATTGCAGGCAACGCCGCGGTGGCCATGCTTCCGATCCGGCTCGACACGACCGCGCCGGTCATCACAGCGTCGCTGCCGGCGCCAACCAACGGAACCTTCTACGACGTGGGCAAGAAGATCACGCTCACCTACGGCGCGGCCGATGTCGACAATGCGACCACGACCGTGGTGCTCGACGGTAAGACAACGATCGTCGGTGGGGTCATCGACATCGACACGCTGACCGCGGGGACGCACACGATCGTCGTTGCGGCGACCGACGGACTGGGCAACACGACCTCGAAGACCATCACGTTCACGATCCACGCCACGATCAACGGGCTGATCAACGCCGTCAACGACGGCGCAGCCCGAGGCTTGATCACAGCCGCTGAACAGGCAAACCTGGTCTGGTACCTCCAGAAGGCCCTGACGGGCAGTGCGAAGGCGCGAATCGGCCAGTTCAACTGGGAGGCGAACTACCAGAGCGGCAAGGCGATCAACGCCGCTGAAGCGGCGCTGCTGCTGAGCTGGGGCAACGACCTGTACGCCCGGACGCCGTAATCTCCGCGGTATGGAGACTCCCGGGCCGGTCTACATATCTAAGGTAAGGATCGTCCGCGAGCGTGGGCCCATCCGCGAGGCCTACCTTCCCGTCGAGTCGCAGCCGATCATCTTCGGCACGCACGGTGCGGTGCGCGAGCACTACGGCACCGCTCCCGGCCAGTACCCGGACCACGCGACGACCCTTGATTACGTAGTCGCGGCAGCGGCCGGTTGACTCACCGGCACACTGGGTGGCGCGCTGGAAGCGCGCGGGATCGACGCAAGCGAGGGCCGGCTGACGTCAGAGGCCGAGGGCGAGATCTATCTGGTCGACAAGGTCCTCGTGATCAAGAAGATCCACGTCCACTACACGCTGAGGGGTTGCCCAGACGACAAGCGCGAGGCCGCGGAGAGATCGCGCGCCTTCCACGCCTCGCGATGCCCGGTGGCAAAGAGCATCGAGAAAGCGATCGAGATCTCAACCGACCTCGCGTTCGAGTGACACCGACGGCGTACGCGACCACAGCGTCACCCCTAGGCGGACGTTGCGGAACACCTCCTCGCTGACGAGAAACCCGACGAAGATCAGCAGCAAGCCGAGGAACTCGCCGAGGAAGAAGGACCACGTGACGCCGAAGCGATTGAGGCTGCTGGTGACGCCCGGGATCAGGGCGCCCAGGGCGATGAGGATGGTGGCCGGCACCCGCGAGTTGAGCTTTCCGGCGAGGAGCGCCGCCCCAGCTCCCGGCAGCGACGCGAAGAAGTTGACCGCTATCGCGATCACTCCCAACCGAGCCGCCACCGCGCGCTTCTTGGGCATGTAGATGTACGCGGAGTAGAGCGCGCCGAACACAAGGGCCAGACCGCCGCCCGCGTTGAACGGCACGCTGGTGACACGAAGGTAGCCGGGAAAAGCGGCGGCCACCGGCACATGAGTGGCGGGGTCGACGTAGCTCCCCAAAACGTGTGCGCTGATCACGAGCACCGCCACGGCAAGCGTGCCTGAGGCGAGGAACGCCATCGCGACGTGCGCCTGGAGGTCGCGCCGCACGGCGGTCGCGATGGCGACCGCGGCGGCCGCCAGCAGCGCCAGGCCCAGGGTGATGTATCCGGCTGTTGCTGACCCCGGATACCTGGAGGTCGCCGCGAGGGAGAAAAGACCGCCAAGCGCGACCGAGAATGCGACGAAGTAGCCAAATCGAGTCTTGCCGAGGAGGTACAGCGTGCCGGCCCCGAGATACGCCGGGACGAAGAAGGCGCCGATCAGGTACCACGCGCGATAGACCGGCTCGCTCCAGCCGAACGCCCCGCCTATGAACTCGGCCCCGGCGCTGATGCCGTACCAGATCAGGCCGATCGCCCACACCAGCTGAAAGGGGTGGCGCCGCTGCCACCACTGGTCCAGCACCATCGCCGCGAAGACGAAGCTCAGCACCGAAGAGGCCAGCGGAAGCAAGACGTTCAGGTTCTGCATCGATGCTTTCCTAGATTAAGACGTCAGGCAAAAAAGACCGTCTCGCCCTCGCCCTGCAGCCGGACGTCGAAATGGAGCACGTCGCCCTCCTGCCTTGCGACCAGAGTGGGCCGTCGCTGTGCGTCGATCGATGCGAGCACCACATCTTCCACGCCTGGAAAGTAGATCCGCGTGTTGAGGTGCCTCAGCAGCCCGCGGGCAAAGACGACGAGGTTGAGGTAGCCGGCTTCCGGTTTGCGCACGGAGAAGTGAAAGACGCCTTCATCGTCGGTGCGACATCGCCCGAACTGGTCTTCCTGCGAAATCTCCAGCAAGGCGTCCCCCACTGGTTTCCCCGCACCGTCCAGGACCTGTCCCTCGATGCGCACGCCATCGGGTGCGCAAATCGAATCGTCCTCGAAAGGAAGCGCGAATCCGAAGAACGGCCCGGCGGTTTGCGACGGCGTCGGGACCATCAGCTCTCGGCGGGCGTGGCGTTGCGGCCGCGAAGGACGATGTCCCACCTGTAGCCCAGCGCCCATTCCGGGACCGTCGCGTCCATGTCAAAGTGGGCCGTCAGCAGATCGCGGCCTCGCGGATCGGGGATCGAGCTGATGATGGGGTCGAGCGGGATCAGCGGATCGCCCGGGAAATACATCTGCGTCACGAGCCGGCTCGCGAGCGACGGTCCGAAAAGAGAGAAGTGGACGTGCGCCGGGCGCCAGGCGTTGGCGTGGTTGCGCCACGGATAAGCCCCCGGTTTGACCGTCACGAATCCATAGCGCCCTTCTTCATCGGTCAGGCATCTCCCCGCCCCGGTGAAGTTGGGGTCGAGGGGTGCCGGATGATCGTCGACCGGGTCGACGTAACGCCCAGCCGCGTTGGCCTGCCAGACCTCGACCAGCGTGTTGCGGACCGGCCGGCCGTCGGAATCCAGCACCCGCCCGTTGATCACGATCCGCTCGCCCAGAGGCTCGCCCCGATGCTGCCGGGTCAGATCGGCGTCTCCGGGTCGGACTGGAATGCGCCCGAAGACCGGGCCCGGCGCACGATGAAACCACTCGTCGGGCAGCCTCACCGGACTGTGGCGGGGCGCACGCAGCTCCGTGGAGCGGTAGTCCGGATAGAGGTAAGGAGGTTCGTATTCGAGCTGGGACACGACCCTTGACGGGCATTATGAACTGGCTCAAACTCCGATCGTCGGTACACGGAGCAATCGCCTCTTGCCGGCCTGAACAGGGGAGGAAATTCAGGTGTCACTCACGCGCCGAGAAATGCTCAAAGGCACGGGTCTTGTCCTGGGTGGGTTGGCGGTCCCCGGCGTCCTCGAATCGTGCCTTACCTCGACGTCGTCAACGTCTTCGGGCACGATCAAGATCGGCTACATCAGCCCGATTACGGGCCCGGCGTCAGGGTTCGGCGAACCCGACGCCTATGCGATCAGCCTGGCTCGCAAAGCCCTCAAAGACGGGCTCTCGATCGGAGGCACCAACTACTCGGTGGAGATCGTCAATCGGGACGGCCAGTCGACGCCGTCCGTCGGTTCGCAGCAGGCGAACGACCTGATCTCGAGCCAGAAGGTGGACCTGATGCTCACCACCTCGACGCCTGAGACCGTGAACCCGGTCTCGGATGCTTGCGAGGCGGCCGGCGTCCCGTGCATCTCGACTGTCGTCCCGTGGGAGGCATGGTTCCTCGGTCGCGGCGGCAAGCCCGGGCAGCCCTCGCCCTTCAAGTCCACGTTCCACTACTGCTTCGGCGTGGAGCAGTTCTTTCTCGCCTACACGCACCTGTGGCCGCAGGTCCCGACCAACAACAAGGTCGGTGTGATGTATCCGAATGACGCCGATGGCAATGCCATCAGGGCAGTGCTAGCGCCGCTGCTCAAGACCGCCGGTTACACGATCGTCGACCCGGGTCCCTACGAGGACGGCACCAACGACTACACGACGCAGATTCAGAAATTCATCGCCCAGGACTGCCAGATCTTTAACACGTTCCCGATCCCACCGGACTTCGCCACGTTCTGGCGGCAGGCTGCTTCGCTGGGCTACACCAAGCACGTGAAGATCGGCCAGATCGCGAAGACCGGGCTGTTCCCATCCCAGGTGAGCTCGCTCGGCTCCATCGGCAACGGCCTGGCCTCCGGCGTCTACTGGGCGCCGACCTGGCCCTACAAGTCGTCCCTGACGGGCGTGACCAGCAAGCAGCTCGGCGACGGTTATGAGTCCTCGACCGGCAAGCAGTGGAACCAGCAGCTCGGAGCAAGCCTGTCGCTGTTCGACGTCGCCGCAGCGGTGCTGAAAGCGAGTGGCAATCCAAAGGACAAGTCAAAAGTCATCGGCGCGATGGCAACGCTGACAGTCGAGACCCCTGTGGGAAAGCTCGACTGGTCGAAGCCGGTCTCGCTGGCCGGCATGGCGGTGCCCAACGTGGTCAGCACTCCGATCATCGGCGGCCAGTGGAAGGAAGGCGTCTCGAAGTGGCCCATCGATTTCGTGATCTGCGAGAACGCGGCCGACCCCAACGTGCCGATTGCATCGACCCTGAAGCCCTACACCGGATAGGACAGTCGGGATGGAGGCGAGAACTGAATCTGTTCTCGCCGCGGTCGACGTGCGCAAGCGCTTCGGCGCGCTTGCGGTGCTGGATGGGGTCACCCTCGCCCTGAGGCCTGCCGAGGCTGTTGGGATCGTCGGTCCCAACGGCGCGGGCAAGACGACGCTGCTCAGCGTGCTCGCCGGCTCGCTCGCGCCCGACAGCGGCAGCATCGTGTTTCAGTCGCGCGACGTCACGTCGAAAGGCGCGGCCGACCGCTGCAAGCTCGGCATCGCGCGCACCCACCAGGTCCCGCGGCCGTTTGCCGGGATGACGGTGTTCGAGAACGTCCTGGTCGGCGCGACAGCCGGCGGCCGCCGCCGCGGCGGCGAGGCGTACGACCTCTGCCTCGAGGTGCTCGATCAGACCGCGCTGACGCCGCTTGCCAACCGGCGCGCGGAAGGGCTTGGCCTCATGCAGCGCAAGCGCCTCGAGCTGGCGCGCGCGCTGTCGGTCGAGCCCGCTGTGCTCCTTCTCGATGAGATCGGTGGTGGGCTCACCGACGCCGAGTCCGCCGCCCTGGTCGAGACCGTGGCAAGCCTCCGCGACCGCGGCATAGCGGTGCTGTGGATCGAGCACATCGTCCACGTACTCATGCAAGTCGTCGCGCGCCTGGTGTGCATGGACGCCGGCCGGATCATCGCGGAGGGAAAGCCGGACGAGGTGGTGTCCCAGGCCGCGGTGATCGATGCCTACCTCGGAGGCGGCGCATGACGCTGCTCAAGGTCGAGGCGCTCGACTGTCGCTACGGGTTGCTCCAGGCGGTCCGTGGCGTTTCCTTCGAGGTCGCGGCAGGCGAGACCGTCGCGGTTATCGGGGCCAACGGCGCGGGCAAGACGACGCTTCTGAGAGCTGTCGCCGGCGCGCACCGTCCGCACGGCGGACGTGTCGTGTTCGACGGAGTTGACATCACGACGCTGCCCGCCCACCGCCGCGTCGCGCTGGGGATTGCCCTGGTGCCGGAGGGTCGGCGCCTTTTTCCGAGCCTCACGGTCGAGGAGAACCTCCGGGTTGCCGCCTCACCCCGAAGGCATGGCCGCTGGAACATGGAAACGGTGCTCGAGGTGTTTCCCCTCCTGCGGGCGCGGCGCCACACCGCCGCAGCCAAGCTTTCAGGGGGCGAACAGCAGGCCGTGGCGATCGGGCGTGCCCTTATGAGCAACCCGCAACTCCTCCTGCTCGATGAGGTTTCGCTCGGGCTCGCGCCTGTCGTCGTGGAGGCGGTCTACCGCGCCCTCGCGGGAATCCTCAACGAAGGCGCGACGGTGCTGCTGGTCGAACAGGATCTGACCCGGGCGCTGGGGGTCGCGGGCCGCGTGGTCTGCATGCTCGAGGGCCGCGTGGTGCTGGAAGGACCGGCCCGAGCGCTGGACCGCGACCGCGTGGTCAGCGCTTACTTCGGCCTGCGGAGACCCGCATGACGCTGCTCAATGCCGCCTTGCAGGGGATTTTCCTCGGCGCCTTCTACGCGGTGCTCGCGTGCGGGCTTTCGATCATGTTCGGGGTGATGCGGATCATCAACCTTGCGCACGGAGACATCGCCGTCTTCGGCGCGTACGTGATGTTCGTGATCGTCGAACACACCGGCGTCTCGGCGTTCATCGCCTTTGCGGCGGCGCTGCCGGTCATGGTCGTACTCGGCTACGTGCTGCAGCTCACCGTGCTTGAGCGAAGCCTCAAGTCCGGCATCCTGACGCCCCTCCTCGCGACGTTCGGGCTGTCGATCGTGATCCAGAACCTCCTCCAGCTGGCGTTTTCCCCTGACGTGCGCTCGCTGGGCGGCAGCGCCGGGGCGGTAACGACCGGGAGCTGGCAGGTCACGAGTGGCCTCTCCGTCTCGGCGCTGGGCCTCGTCGTACTGGTGGTTGCGGTGCTCGTTTTCGGCGCGCTGCAGTTGTTTCTTTCCAGGACCCGCATGGGATGGATGATGCGAGCGACGGCCGAGGATGCCGACGCCGCCGAGCTCGTCGGTATCGACAGCCGTGGCGTCTACGCGTGGGCAACCGCCTTCGCGGTCGCGATCGCCGCACTGGGCGGACTCTTCCTGGCGATCCGTTCGGTGTTCGACCCCGTCAGCGGACCGACCCAGCTCATCTTCGCCTTCGAAGCGGTCGTGATCGGTGGCATGGGATCGCTTTGGGGCACGCTCGTGGGCGGCATTGCGCTGGGCGTTGCCCAGACGCTCGGCGCTCAAATCCACCCGCAGTTCGCGGTCATGGCCGGCCACCTCCTGTTCCTGGTGGTGCTCATCGCCAGGTACGGCGGCGGCCGCGACTTCCTGCCGCGCGCGCGCAGGCTGCTCCTGGCCAGGGCCGGGAGATGAAGGTCGCGCGCTGGACGCGGACGTCGAAGCTCTTCACCGGCGGCGCCGCCGCGCTCGCCGTCACCCTTGCCTGCGTACCTCTGGTCTTCGAATCGGACGTGGTGCAGAAGCTCACCACGCTCTTGATCCTGGTCCTGCTGGCGGCGATGTGGAACGCACTCGCCGGCTACGGTGGCCTCCTGTCGGTGGGGCAGCAGGCTTTCATCGGGATCGGAGCCTATGGAACCGTCTTCTTCGCCGACCTGGGCGTGGCTCCTTACGTCGCGATGCTGCTGGCCACACTGCTGGCCGGCGCGATCGCGCTTCCCATCTCGCTCTTCGCGCTGCGGCTCCGCGCTGCTCAGTTCGCGATCGGGATGTGGGTCATCGCCGAGGTCATCTCGCTCATCGTTCGTCTGGACCAGAACCTCGGCGCCGGTACCGGCATCTCTCTCATCCAGCTGAACCAGTACGAGCCCAACTTCCGCCAGGCGTACACGTTCTGGCTCGCCCTGGGCTTCACCGTCGTCTTCCTGGCCGCGCTCTTCTTTCTGCTGCGCTCGCCCCTGGGCGCGTCTCTGCAGGCGATCCGTGACGATGAGGACGCGGCCCGCTCGCTGGGTGTGCGCGTCGCGGCACGCAAGCGCCTGCTGTTCGTCCTGGCGGGCTTCGGCTGCGGAGCCGCGGGTGTTCTTGTCGTGGCCAACACGCTTTTCATCGAGCCGGGATCGGTCTTCAGCGTGCAATGGTCGGCGTACATGATCTTCATGGTCCTGGTGGGCGGTCTGGGCACCTTCGAGGGTCCGATCGTCGGCGCGATCCTGCTCTTCGCGATACAGACGACTTTCACCCAGGGCGGCCCGTGGTACCTCGTGGGCCTCGGCGCGACCGCGGCGCTTTTCGCGCTCGCACTGCCTCGCGGCTTGTGGGGGACGGTCGAGGAACGGCTTGGGCTGCGTTTGCTGCCGGTGGGTTATCGAGTGGTGGAGGCAAAGGGTGAAGAACGGGCGGCGTGACGGGCAGCAGGCGGAAGACCTGATGCAGCACCCCGGGCACCTGATGAGGCGCGCGGTCCAGGTGATGAACCTGCTGTGGGATGAGGAGGTATCGCGCACGATCACGTCGCCGCAATTCGCGGCGCTGAATGCGTTGTATGCAGAGCCGAATCTCGATCAGCGCACGCTTGGCCGGCGCATCTCCCTCGACCGCTCCACCATGGCCGAGGTGGTGTCGCGCCTGTGCGATCGCGGCCTGATCCGCACAGAGCGAGACCAGCGCGACGGCCGCCGCAAGACGATCACACTCACAGCGCGCGGGCTGCGTGCGGTGCAGCACCTGATCCCACGCACACATGCGATGACGGATCGCCTGGTCGGTCCCCTCCAGACGGGCGAGCGAGGCGAGCTGCTGCGCCTCCTGACCGAGGTCGTTCGCGCGAACGAACGCCGCTAAATCGTCAATGATCTGTTAACGACGACGTATTCAAATACCCCCTCGTAGCACCGTAGTAACCTCCTCGGAGCTGGTCACCCAACCGAAGAAGGTCTGCACGTTGTAGATGGTCGCGCGCTGGATCTCCGCCGACCCCGCCGGCATCGTCGCGTCGGCCACCATCACGGGCCAGTACTCGAGGAAGTACGCATCGCGAATCGTCGACTCGACGCATACGTTCGACGCGATGCCGACCATCAGCAGGTTGCGAATCCCCCGACTCCGCAGTACCGAATCGAGATCGGTGCCATGAAATCCGCTGTATCTCGACTTCACGATCACCGTATCTCCAGGCAGCGGAGCGAGGTCGTCGACAACTTGAAAGTCCCACGTCCCAAACGTGAGCAACTTCCCGTTCAGCTCAGGCCGCTCACGCATGAGGCGCAGGGCGAGCTCCTTTTGCGGATTGGGCGAGTCCGGACCACCGGCGGTCGAGAGGTCTGGCGGATACCCGATGGTCAGGTAAATCACAGGCAAGCCGGCGCGTCGAGCCGCCTCGCAGACCATCCGTGCATTCGCAACTACGTCGCGTGCAGGGCGCACGTCCATCCCCGCCAGGTCCAGCATTCCTCCGGTGCTCGCGAATCCGTTCTGCATGTCGACCACGATCAGCGCGGTGCGGTCAAGGTCGAGCTGAAGCGAAGCCGGCTCAGCCTCCAGGTGGACCGTTCTCATTCCGAGATGCGGATGATTCGCTTCGACTTGAGCTCAGAGCGAGGCAGCGTCCCGGCGGCGACGATTCGGCACCCGAGCCGCACGCCCAGGGCCTGTCGCAGGTCCGCCTCCAGTCGATCAGCCGAAAAACCCGCCACCGATGTCTCGAGCACCAACGAAACCTCGTCCATCTGACGCTCGCGCCGGTGCTCGATCACGAACTCGGTCACCTGCGGATACCGCCGCACGATGTCCTCGACCTGCGATGGATAGAGGTTGACTCCGCGCACTGTGAACATGTCGTCCACCCGTCCACGGATCCCGCCCACGACCTTCAGGAACGGGCTCCCGCATGAGCAGGGCTCGCGCGAAACGACTACGCGGTCGCCAGTTCGGTAGCGGATGAGCGGCATGCCCCAGCGGCCGAGGTTGGTGGCGATCAGCTCACCATCGGCCGCAACCTCAAAGATGAACTCCGATTCGATGAGGTGGACCCCGTCGCGCTGCGTGCAGCTGTGCCCGGTCGGGCCAAGCTCCGTCATGCCCGTGTGGTCGAAACACGCCGCCGAGTAAGCGGCCTCGATCGCGCCGCGGGTCGCGGGAATGCTCGCGCCAGGCTCGCCCGCATGGATCGTCGTCCTTACTCCGGCTGCGGACAGATCCACGCCCAGCTTCTCCGCCACGCCCGCGAGTCGGAGCGCGTAGGTGGGAGTCGACAGGAGCACTGTCGCGTCAAGGTCAATCAGGCTGCGCACGCGCTGCTCGCTTGTCATCGCGCCTCCCGAGATGCACAGCGCCCCGAGGTTTTGCGCGCCCCCGAAGGCCGACCAGAAGCCGATGAACGGACCGAACGAGAAGGCGAAGAAGACTCGGTCCGACGACGTCACGCCCGCGGCGCGATACACGTGCTCGGCCCAGATGCGAACCCACCAATCCCACGACTCCGCCGTGTCGAGCCAGCGCAGAGGCTTGTCACCGCTGGACCCCGATGTCTGATGAAGGCGGACGTATCGCTCGAGGGCATACGTGAGGTTCGAGCCAAAGGGAGCGCGATCCTGCTGGTCGGCGAGCAGCTCGGCCTTCGTGGTGAGGGGCAGCCGTTCGAAGTCGTCCCAGCCTCGCACCTCGTGGAGTCGAGCGCGCCAGAAGGGATTGGTTGCGAGAACGTCGCCGAGCCCCGCACGCAGCTTCTTTAGCTGCTGCTCGCGGATGGCGTCGCTGCTAGTCGCGGACTGCCCGGTCGCCGATCTCAAGGACGGAGTCGAGGATCTCGAACCCCTCGTCCAGCTCGCTCTCCGTGATGCAGAGCGGCGGGTTGGTCATGATCGTGTTCCAGCGCACGAACGTGTGCATGCCGCCTTCCAACAAGGCCTGAGCGATCGCCTTCATCTCGGGCGATGTCCCGTTGAAGGGTGCCAGCGGCTCCAGCGTCTGCCGGTCGCGCACGAGCTCGAGGCAGCCGAACAATCCGATCGAACGCGCCGCGCCGACGCACGGGTGGCGGTCGCGCAGGGCTCGATGCCGGCGCGCCAGCACCTCGCCCATGCGTCGGGCGTTGCCGACCATGTCGTCCTCTTCATAGGCCTCGATCGCACCCAGCGCGGCCGCACAGCCGAGCGGATGGCTGTTGTAGGTGAGCCCGCCGTAAAACACGTGGTCGTCGAAGTACGCCGCGACTTTGGGCCGCATCCCGACCGCGCCCAACGGGACATAGCTGCTGGTCAATCCCTTCGCCATGGTGATCATGTCCGGCACGACGTCCCAGTGGTCGACTGCGAACCAGCGACCGGTGCGGCCGAAACCGGTCATGACCTCGTCGCAGATCATCAGGATCCCGTAGCCGTCGCAGATCCGGCGCACACCCTGCATGTAGCCGTCCGGCGGGATCAGGATGCCGTTGGTACCGACGATTGGCTCGAGGATGAACGCGGCGATCGTCTGCGGCCCCTCGAGCTGAATCGTCTCGTCGAGGTTGGCCAGCGATTCTTCGACTGTGTCCCAGCCGCGCTGGATGCCGTGGTACGGGTCGAGCACATGGACCACGCCTCCGGCGTGCTCGTTCGCCCAGCGCCGCGGATCGCCGGTCGCCTGAACAGCGGTGCCGGTGGAGCCGTGGTAGGAGCGGTAACGGGCGAGGATCTTGCTTCGGCCCGTGACGGCGCGCGCGATCTTGATCGCGTTCTCGTTGGCGTCCGCGCCGGCGAGGGTGAAGAAGACCTTGTCAATGTCACCAGGCAGCAGTTCGGCCAGCTTGGCGCCCAGGCGAGCCCGTGCCTCGTGGGCCATGAACGGGCTGATGTAGGGCAGCTGCTCGGCCTGCCTGTGGATCGCATCGATGATCCGGCGGTCTCCGTGCCCGGCGTTCACGCACATCAGCTGACTGTTGAAATCGATGAAACGGCGCCCGTCGGCGGTGTGGAAGTACACCCCCTTGGCGCTGGTCACGGGGAGTGGTTTGAGCCCCAACTGCGCGGTCCAGTCGTAGAGCGTGTGGCGGAGGCAGAGCTCGGTGATCTCCGCAGCGCTGAGGGCCTTGACGGCCTCGGTCACCACCTCCGCATCGTACTCGGAGGACTAGGCCGAATCGTTCCCGCCGAGGACGTCACCGGCACGCAGCCTCTCCAGGCTCTGCATGCGCGCCTCGGCTCGCGGTCCAAGCTGCCTCAGCACGGCCGCGATCAGAGCCTCGACCACGGCCGTCGCGCCGACGAGCGAGTCAAAGGGTCCGACCGTCTCCACGCTCGTGACCAGGACCTGCCGCGCGAACGCGGATGCGGGGGAGAGCCAGGGATCGGTGAACAGGATCACGTCGCATCCCCGGGCGGCGGCGACGCGCGCGCACTCGATCGTATCCGGCTGGTACCGCCGGTAGTCGAACACCACGAGGACGTCGGTTTTGCGCATGTCGATCAGCTGCTGCGCCGGAGCACTCCGCTCGGTGTCCACCAACCCGATTCCCGGCCGCAGCAGGTGGAGCTGGCCGGCGATGTAGCGGGCGAGGGTCGCGCTCACCCGGCCGCCCAGGACCATCACGCGGCGCCTGACGTCCGCCAGCAGCTCGACCGCTTCCTTTACGTCACGGTCCGACAGGAGCTCCAGCGTGGCCGTCAGGTTGTGCGCCGAGACCTGGAGGGCGTCGTTGACCGCCGAGTCGCGTTTGGGCTCATCCCTGTACCGGGCCAGGGGAGAGCTCAGCCGGGCCTGGACCTCGTGCCGCAGGCTCTCCTGGAACTCGGGATAGCCCTTGAACCCGAGCTTGGTGATGAACCGGGTGACCGTCGGCGGGCTCACCCCCGCGCGCTCGGCGAAGCGGGCCACGCTCTCCAGGCCCGCGATCGGGTAGGAGGCGAGCAGGACGCGCGCGAGGCGGCGCTCGGCGGGGCTTAGCGAGTCGAGGCGCTGGCGGACGACTTCGCCCACGCCGGCCTCACGCTCTGTGACGTTTGTTACATCCTGCCCCAATCAAGCGCCCCCGGAACGTTCTTGACAATGACTCAGGCGGCTGTTAGCTTCGCCGCACGAGCCGACGAGGGAAGGCTACTAGGGAGGAGCACCAAATGAGCGTCCAGGCCCAGAGTTCTGACGTCGACACACTCCATCGCATGGGCTACGCGCAGGAG
>Ga0209806_1000111_pt1 | contig 47344 bp, 37 predicted proteins | sample GraSoiAngelo_152_FD_186166 | JGI IMG/M metagenome (GOLD analysis project Ga0209806, IMG submission 186166) | Grasslands soil microbial communities from the Angelo Coastal Reserve, California, USA - 14_1009_12_30cm (SPAdes) (version 2) | ecosystem: Environmental > Terrestrial > Soil > Grasslands ... | reverse complement strand
GCATCGAGTTTGTCCAGGTTGAGGGCAAGGATCAAGCGGTTCTCGAAGAGTGGCTGGCCGAGGCAAGCGCGAATGCCGTCGGACATGAATTCTAATTGTTAATGACCATGAAACTATACGGCGTGGTATCCGGTCTCTTCTTACCCGGGACTCTTGGAATTTGTGACGCTCCGGTGGAACTGCCCTGGCCCATATTATTGCGAAGAACGGGTCTTCGCGACAGCTATTGTTTGGGCGTACGACGCTGAGCTGAAATGCAAATCCGTTTTGGTCTGGTCACCGCCGTTCTCGTGATCGTGACAGAACTTCTTTGCCTTGCGTTAACATCGCAACAGCATGGACTCCAAGATGCGTTTACCGGAAACCTCCCGCACCGGCATGATCCGCTCACTCACTACTTCTTATCCAGATACTCGCCGGGAACATCATCCTGCGGCACCTCATGCGTGCGCACTTCCCCCTCGTCAGCGTCCTCGGCGTCTTCCACGCCCTTCACCACGTCGGCCTCGAACGCGTTTCCTTCCTCGAGCAACTCGTCCACACTCTCCGAATCCGCACCTTGGACGTTGGACAACCCCTGCAAGTCTCCTGATTGCTCGCCCGATCGCGCTCCCAGCCCCCCCAGTGCGAATGCAACCGTTTCCACGCTTTGGTTTTTCCCCCGAACCTGTTCCTTGAGTGCGCCCGCCGTTTCCCCACCGGTTGTCTTCTTGCCGCCGGCCTTCGTTTTGACCTTTGCCTTTTTCGGAGCTGCCTTCTTCTTTGCCAACTTCTTCTTGGGAGTTACCCTCTTCTTAGCCAGCTTGTGCTTAATCGCCATCTTCATCGGCGTCAACTTCTTGCCTGCAGTTCTCTTCGATTTCGCCTGCTTCTTCTTGGTTTTCTTTTTGGTAGCCATACGCGCAGTGTACCACCGGTCCTATAAAAGCGAATGTCAAGAGACATTTTTTCCGTCGCCTCGGTGCCGACACTTTTTTGGTCGCGGCATTCAGCCCAATTATTTGAACGTGCACTTACAATCTTCCTCAGACGACGTAGTGTCGTGCTTCGTTTCGTCGCACGAAACGGTGAGATTCTTTTTCCTTCCTGGTTCCATTTCACGGTGGTGACGGCGCCATCGCTTCCTGAAACTAACAGGCCTAACGGTTATCCGCGCAGGTAAGCGGCAACTCATGGTCCTATTTGGGGCTCGTGGCCTATGACTTTCTTTGCTTATCCGAAGGAGCTAGAGCGGCTTCCCTCCCATTTACCGCTTTCTTCAGCTGGCTGGAGGGATTGTTCGCCCCTCGTGTTGAGTGCATCCCAAATCGCGCCGCCAGTCTTGCCGATTTTCTTTTTGCATGGCGACTTCCTTCTCTTTCGTAAGAGAACTCTCATCCTAAGAATTCACCGCTCCACAACTGCCGGGAGCCGATTCCGAAGAAAACACGGGAGCGGGTGGAGCCCGCTCCCGTGAGAAAGATTGGAAAGATCTCCGAGTTCTAAGGCTTCGCCGCGGCGGCTTTGGTTTTGGCGAGCTCAGGGACGACGCCGAGCTGCCGCATGAGGCCCAGAGCGTCCCAGTTGACATAGCCTTCCGCCATTTTGCCGTTCGAGACGCGGGCGACGGTCATTCCGGAAATGGTGAACGGCTTCCCGGTTGGCGCAATCCCGCTGAGATCCCCTTTATGGGTACCGCGGCAGGACCAACGGGTCATGACTGTTTCGCCCTCGGCGATGATGTCCTCGAGCGTCACACGAAGGTCGGGGAAAGCAGTGCGGTAGAGAGCCGCTCTCTTCTTTTCACCCTCCGGGCCGCGCCCAAGATCGGGTGTCGAAGAGTCGTGGTGTTCGTAGTTGGGTGCAAAGAGCTCGTCTACCAGAGACAGATTGCCCTTGTTCCAAACTTCTTCAATAAGACGACGGACGATAGCTTTGTTATTTTCTGACATGGTGTGTTCTCCTTTTTGAGAAAAAAAAATAGACAGTCCTCGCATGCAGCGAGTCGGGCTCGAGTGTTGCGGCGTAGAACCGCTGCGGTCCTGGGCGTGCAGTTCTGTACGTCGGACAGGAGGTTAGGCCCCGCGCGGGCGGAGAAAAACGAGGCGAGGACGTACTGCCCTCTTGGCGCTCGATGCGGAGCTTAGCTGTTCAACAAACTGCCTCGGACTAGGGAGCGGGAGTCTCGCCTTAAACGGCAAAACCTCGACACGATCCTGTCCCTCGCGGACGTGGGTGTCAAGGTTAATCGAAGAAGTCTTCTGTGCAAAAGGAGCGGCGGCTTTGTTCGGCCGAACGCGGGCCTGGATAGAGGCGCATCCATTTAAACAGCCACGCAACCGTAAAAGCTAAGCAGAGAATTTGGCTGCTGAACGCCAAACCAAGAGCCCACCTACTTTCCTAACTCTTCAAATCAACTTTGCTTTATAGGTGGCGCGCCCGGAGAGACTCGAACTCCCGGCCTTCTGCTTAGAAGGTACGTAGTACAAAATTCTAAGTGCTGCTTCTGGTGATGTCGCTTACAGGGGAACGCGCCACTTATTTCGCTCTTGAACTGGACCGAAGTTGGACTGAAATTGGTCATGTCTTAGCGAGAGCATCGCTGCGTCGGCGGAGAACTCCTGGTTCAATTCGCGTTTCCAGTGCAAACGTTCGCGGCAGGAAAGCGCTCTGTCTTTGGCGCGGACGGCATTTTGGCGAGGGACACAACTGAGTGCAGAATCCATCGTCATGCTGCGCGACGGGTTTTCGGTAAATGCGAAGCAGTGAGCCCGTAGGCCATTCGTAGGCCAAAAGCAATTCCGAATAGAGTTTCTTATTATTTTCCAGCTATTAATATTTATATTTCAGTAGATGTCGTACTGCTCCCAGTGCAAGGTCGCGTCGGACTGGATGATGATGTGCTTATGTGAGGTTTGCTCAAGTTCGTCGATGAGCATGGACTCGCGGGTCTTCAGAGCTTTGGCGATTTCAGGATTCACGCGGACCGTGAGGTTCGGGCCTTCGTGATCGGCGGTGGCCATCTTGCGCGCTTCGGCCTGGATCTCGTAGCAGAGCGTGGGGATGGACTTGACCATGCCGGAGCCGGTGCAATACGGGCAGGGCTGGCATAGGACGCGCTCGAGCGCTTGCTTGGTGCGCTTGCGGGTGATGCAGACGAGGCCGAATTCGTTGAAGGAAAGCGCCTTTGACGGGGCCTTGTCTTCCTCGAGGGCCTGCTGCAAGGCGGACAAAACCTTCTCACGATTGCGGCGTTCCTCCATGTCAATGAAGTCCACGACGATGATGCCGCCGAGGTCGCGCAAGCGAATCTGGCGGACGATCTCCTTGACGGCTTCGAGATTGGTCTTGACGATGGTGTCTTCGAGGCGCGTGGAGCCCTTGCCGACGAATTTACCGGTGTTGACGTCGATGGCCACCAGCGCCTCGGTGTGATTGATGACGATATAGCCGCCAGACTTGAGCCAGACTTTGGCGCGCAACGCTTTGTCGAGCTCGTGCTGGATGCCGAACTCTTCGAAGATCGGCGTTTCCTTGGTGTACAGCTTGACCTTGTTGACCAGCTTCGGCTGGAAGCGGCTGACGAACTCCACGATCTTGCCGTACTCCTCTTCGTTGTCGATCCAGATGCCGGTAAAATCGTCGCTGACGTAATCGCGCAGGATGCGCTCGACGAGGTTGAGGTCGCGGTGGAGCAGGGCGGGCGCTTTGCGCTGCTCGCTGCGTTCCTTGATTTCGTTCCAGGTCTTGCCCAGGAACTCGATGTCGGTGCGAATCTCGTCGTCGGTGGCGCCACCCGCGGCGGTGCGGACGATGAAGCCGCCGGGATAGGCGCCGCCAGCCTCGCTGACGAGGCGCCGGAGCCGTGAGCGGTTTTCGGCGGAGATGATCTTGCGCGATACCCCGGTGTGATGGACCGTGGGCATGTACACCAGGAAGCGACCCGGCAGAGCGACGTGGCTGGTGATCCGCGCTCCCTTCTTGCCGAGAGGCTCCTTGGCGATCTGGATGACGACATCCTGGCCGGCCTTGAGCATCTCGGAGATGAGCTGCGGACGACGCGAGGAGCCAGAATGGCCTCCTTGATAGCCCCGATCATGTCGGGGCCCAGCGGGACGGCGTTCGAAACGCGGTCCGCCGCTGCTGGGGCGTCCGCCGCGATCGGGACGGCTACCACGGCTATCCGGGCGTCCGCCACGGCTGTCGTGGCCACGGTCACGTCCACCGCTGCGGAACGGGCGCTGGAAGCGCGAACGCGGATTGCCGCCGATACGCGCGGAGTCCCGCGGGAAATCTTCCCGTGGGGCCGCTGAGCCACCGACGCGTGGGGCACGAGTCTCGCCGGGGAGGAGAATCACGTCCTCCAGGGCCGCGGCACCTTCCACAACGGGTTCGCCGGGAGCGAGAGAGATCACTCCCTCTTCGATATGCCCGATCTCGGCGTGCACGTCGTCGACCTGTTCATTCTCGCCGTGCTCGTGCTCGTCATGCGCTGCGTGGTGTTCAGCATGTTCTTGAGCGGCGTCCGCAGCAAATTCAGCCCGGTTGGCCGCGCGTCCCGCTTCGACTTCCTCGACTTCGTCCTCGGAGAGTTCGGAAACTTCAGCAGTCGGTGATTCCTCAGCTTCTTCCCTTTGTTCTTCTGTTTCTTCTTCATCGAATTCGGTGTCACCGACAATCGCATCGGCCTCCGCTTCTTCCTGTGTCTCTTCGTGCTTAGCCTCGACGAAACCAGAAGCGAGTGCGGCGACCTGATCTTCATTCAGATCAGCGTCATTCCGGGCGGCTTCCACATCGTCTCGCGGCGGTTCGACCACTGCGCTGCCAGCAGCGGAAGCCTCCTCGGCGGCATCAGCAGCTTCTCCCGCAGGAGGTGCTTCGGCTTCAGCTCCGGCACCGGCAAGGAGCCAGCGGGGCAACCCGCCGGAGAACCGGCGGGGAGCGCTGCTGCCGCTCGGAGCGGAGGCCGGGAGACTGCCAGTCGCGCGCGGAGTAATTTCCTCGACCGCGGCTTGCTCCTCTCGTGTCTCGTGCTCAACAATGGGGGCAGGTGTGGGCGCAATTGCAGGCTTGCCACGATACTTTGCCAGCGACTCGCCCGGTAGAATGATCTCTTCCTCGGTGACATTCGCTAGCGAAGGCGCGGGGCTTCGCGGAGCTTCCGAACGCCGGTTGTCGTGACTGCGCGGCTGTCCACCGCGATTTTCATATCCGCGGGATTCGCTTCCTTGCGGCGATGCATATTTCGAGGGAGGCAGGTTGCGCCCGCCCGGACCAGCCTGCTGCGGGCGTCCGCCGCGGTGGCGTCCGCCACGGCGTCCCCAACGGCCACCGCGGCCGCGATCCCCGCCGCGGTCACCGCCGCGGCCAAAATTCTGGCCCGCGCGGTCGTTAGCACCACGGGCGGGATAGCTCTGCGTGGGATTGTAACGTGGCGCGAAGTTCTGGGGCGCGGAAGCGTTCGAATCCGGCTGGCGTTCCTCCCCCGCCTCGGCGGGTTGCTCTTCCCCGGGAGCGGACTGCAGTGCGTCGTGATGTTCCTCGAGATGTTGGCCTTCCGCGACGGGCGCTTCATCGTGGGAAGCCTGCTGCTCGTCAGCGTGCCGAGCTTGGTCTTGGTGAGACTCCTCGTGGCGCGCTTCTTCGTGATGTTCAGCGGCCCGAGCCAGGGATTCACCGGGAAGCACTTCCACCGGCGAACCATTCGCGGGCGACGGAGAGGCAACGGAGGCTTGCGGTTGCTCGTGCGGATGCCCGGAATCATAGTCTTCGAGGTTTTCGAAAACATCGCTGACGTAGAGAAAGGCGTCGCCGTCGAGACCAATGTCCACGAAGGCGGACTGCATGCCGGGAAGGACGCGGGTGACTTTTCCTTTGTAGATGCTGCCGACGAGCGCGAATTCTTTTTCCCGCTCGATGTAGATTTCGACTAACTGGCCTTCTTCAAGAATCGCGACCCGCCGTTCGTGGGAGGCCGCGGAGATAACCAATTCTTTCGACATGAAAACTCCTTATGCGTGATCCCGGCATGGCCGGAATCACCCTTCTGTCGAGCCCCGGCTTGGCCGGGACCGACAGGACGCATCGCCGCGAGCTTCTGCCCGACGGAGTTCCCAAAAATCGGCGCCGCTCCCGGCAATGCCGGGACGCACGTCGGCCACACTCGTAGGGAAGTGGCTTGGCGTTCGAAGCCAGAGGGAAGAGACTTCCTCAGTCTTTCGAGGCTGGTCCGTCGCCGGAAACGAGGCGGGCGATCGGCGGACGATGCTGTCCTCACTCTAAAATCCTTCTTAGTTGCGACCCCGGCCATGCTGGGATCAACAATTCCTAATGCAAATTCTTTTCCGGTGCGTTCCGGCGAAGCGGAAACGTCACGCGGCACTGGCGGCTTGGTCAGTTGACGAAGCGGCGAAGCCGGACATTCATCACCAGGCCAATCGCCAGGAAAACAAATAACGTGGCGGAACCCCCGTAACTCATCAACGGTAACGGGATGCCGGTTACCGGCATCGCGCCGATGACCATGGCCACGTTTACCAGCACATGGAACCCCAGCGCCGCTGCGACGCCCATGACCAGAAACATTCCCGCGCGATCTTTCGCGCGTTGAGCATTCTGCACTAAACGCAACAGAAGCGCCATATACAGCCCTAGGGCCAAAAGCACGCCCTTGAATCCCTGTTCTTCAGCCCACGCCGACATGATGAAATCCGAATACCGGACGGGGATGTAGCCCAGTTGGTTCTGACTGCCATTGCGGAACCCTTTGCCCCAGAAACCGCCGGAACCCACGGCAATCTTCGATTGCAAGAGTTGATAGCCGGCACCCTTGGCGTCCTCTTCAGGGTGCAGGAAAGAAGTGATTCGTTCCCGCTGATACGGCTTGAGGATATGCCTGCTAACGGGAGGATAGAAAACCGCGCCCACTAGCAAAATCCCCGCCAACGAAAACACCGCCGCGTGTTGCCACTGCAAGCCCGCCAGAAAAGCACCAACTACCAGCATGGGCATCAGCACGAGCGCCGTGCCCAAATCGGGCTGCTTGAGTATCAGCACCAGCGGAACACCTACCAGCAATCCTGCCTTGATCAGATCACGAAGATCAAGCTGATCGGAGCGCACTTCCGCAAAGAAGCGTGCCAGCACAATGATTATAATCAATTTAACCATTTCTGACACCTGAACAAGCTCTCCGAGTGCGGGAATAGAGATCCAACGCTTGGCGCCGAAATGCGTGCGCCCGACGAGAAGAACCGCGACAAGTGCTGTGAGGCCAACGAGATAGAGGAGCGGGGCCTGGTCGAGAATCAGATGATAGTCCAGGCGAGAAAGCACGAACATCAAGAGGAAGCCGATAACTAGCCAGCGAATCTGCTTCATGTGCATGCCTTCAAGCCCGCTGCCGTGCGTAGCGGAATAGATTTCCACTACGCCCAGCGCGCAAATCGTGGCCAGAATAGCGAGAAGCCACCAGTCGTAGTCGCGCGTTCCGGGTGCGTCTTTCATGAGCGCCGCATGCCCAACGCGGAAAGTTGAAAGAGGGGAAAGAGTCCGGTGGTGAGGGCCCAGACTCGAGAGCCTCGCCTGTTTTCAGATAAGACCATGAAATCCTTCAACGCTGCGGCTCCGTGCGGGCGCGAGCCGGCATTACGGCGGCGCTGTCCTCGGGCTTGGCGGCCGCCCGCGGAGCAATGGCAGCCGCAGCCGAGCCCTTCCCAGGTGGCTCGCTCTTGTTCTCCGTGGTGTACTGGCCCTGCGTCTTCTTGTTTTTCTTGTCGTAGTAGGCCTTGATGAGGTCTTTGACTACCGGCCCGGCCGCCTCGCCACCATGTTTTCCGCTTTCTTGAATCAGGACGGCGACAACAATTTCAGGGTTGCGGCGCGGCGCGTAGCCTACAAACCAGGCGTTGTCCTCGAATTTTTTCTGTTTGCCCATCCGCTCGCGGGTTGCATAACCGATAACCTGCGCCGTTCCCGATTTTCCGCTTACTTCAATTCCCGGCAGCATGACGTTTCGCGCCGTGCCACCCGCCTCGTTCACCACGCCGTACATCGCGTCGGTTATTTTTTCCACGGTCGGTTCAGAAAGCGCGAATCGCTCTTCACCGACACTCGGCGGGTCCTTAAGCAGGTGAGGTTGCTTAAAAACGCCGCCCATGGCGATTCCGCCGATCATCCGAGCGAGCTGCAACGGGGTAGTCGTGACGGCGCCCTGACCCGTGGACACGGAGATGGTCTCACCCGCATACCACTTGCGGTGGAAGACCCGTTCCACCCATTCGGCGGAAGGCATCAGCCCGGGCTCCTCGGAGGGCAGATCGATCCCCGTCCTGTGTCCCAGGCCGAATTTGGTGGCGTAGTAAGAAAGACGGTCAATGCCCAGGTGCATGCCGACGTTGTAGAAAAAGACGTCGCAAGACTCGAGGATGGCTTTGTGCAGGCCCACCACGCCGTGAGAACTCTTCCCGTATACCCAGCACTTGAACTGCCGGCCGTAGAATGTGGCGTAGCCCGGGCAGAAGGTGGTGAAACTTTCCGGAGGATTCTTGTCCTCCAGCATGGCCGTAGCGGTCACGATCTTGAATACGGATCCTGGCGCGAGCTGCGCTTGAATCGCACGGTTGAGCAGCGGATGCAGCGGATCTTCGTTGAGGCTCTTCCAGTCATCCCCCGAAATGCGCACTGCGAAATCGTTGGGGTCCAACGCGGGATGACTCACCATCGCCAGCACTTCACCGGTGCGCGGGTCGAGTGCCACGGCCGCACCTGGTCGGGCACCTAGAGATTGCTCGGCAACCTGCTGCAAGTCTTCATCAATAGTTAGCTGAATCTGTTTTCCGGGGATGGCTTCCTGGGTGGACAGGCGCTCCACTTCCTTGCCGATGCTGTTGACGACCACGCGCCGCATGCCGTCGGTGCCCTGGAGCAAGTCGTTGTACTGGCGTTCCAGCCCGGTCTTCCCGGCGAAATCGCCGGGGCGCAGCTTGCCGTTGCTGGCTTCGATTTGCTGCTCGCTCACCTCGCCGACGTAGCCGGCAGCATGAGCGAGGAATCCGCCCGGCCGGTAACGCCGTCGCGAGACGGGGATCATTTCCAGAACCGGAATGTCCGCGCGATGCGATTCGATGAAATCAATATCCGCCCGCGAGGCGTCGGGTTTGATAATGATGGGTTGGAATTTCGGAAGATTTTTCGTGTTGTTAAGCTGCTCGCGCAAATCATCGATAGGGATTCCCAGACCGTCGGAGATGCCCGGGAGATGCTTTTCCACCAGGGGCAGATCATCGCGAAGCAGGAGCACGCTGAAGGACGGCCGGTTGTCCACCAGCACACGGCCATCGCGATCGAGCATACGGCCGCGCGGCGCAATCACGGGAATGTAGCGCACGCGATTGCGTTCGGCCAGCGAGCTGTACTTGTCGGCGTCGATAACCTGGAGTTTCCAGAAACCGAGCAGCAACACGCCGACCATTCCCACGATGATGTAGGAGGCCACGGCCAGCCGCCCTTGCGGCAATCGATTGTCGTTGCGGAACCAGTACGACACGAAAACCCCGCGCGCGAGTACTTTTACAGGGCTTTCAGCCCGGTCCGGCCTAATTTGACTGAACTGGCCGGACTAAACTCGCGTCACGAAAAAATTCACAGCGCGGGTTTCGAGTTGACCCCGTCTGCCCCGACTTGCTCGGGGACCCGGTCAGGGTCACGCCGAAAATGTCCGTTAAAATTTCCTCGAACCTGGGAACCGAAAAAATCTCCCGGAGCGCCCGAATCACCGCCGGACTGAAGCTGCCCGAAGCAGCAAGAGTCCTTTTAAACGTACCACCTGGTGGAGCGGGCCGCAAGCCGTCCCGGAGGACAGGTTCCAAGAAGAACGCGTTGGTTTTCTGGCCCGCTCACGGTGGGACCCCGTGGGACCCTGGTTGCCGTAGCTATGGGTATCACGCTATGGTAGCCATTCAGACAGGATCATGGAAACGAAACAGGAAAGACCCCTGCGGCTGGCGCTCGTCGGCATGTCCGGTGCCGGGAAGACGTTCTGGGCAAAGAAGTTAGCGGCCATCCAGTATCCCACTGTTTCTTGTGACGACTGGATCGAGCAAAAGCTCGCCCCCCGTCTGGCCGCCGGCGGCTACCGAGGCACGAGCGGCGTGGCCGCATGGATGGGCTGGCCGGATTCCACCACCTACACCCGGCACGAGTCAGAGTACTTGGCCGAGGAGATTCATACGCTGGATGAAATCCTGACGGAACTAGAGAAGCAACCTGAGAAATCCTTGGTGCTCGATACCACCGGAAGCGTCATTTACACCGGGAACAATTTGCTGATGCGCTTGCGCCGCCAGGTGACGATCGTGTATCTGGCGGCTTCCGCCGAAGAGCAGCAGCTGCTGACGGAGAGATATTTGAACGATCCAAAGCCGGTGTTATGGCGGGGCGCGTTTCAACCAAAGGCGGGCGAAAAGCCACTTGAGACGGTGGCGCGATGTTACCCGGCGCTGCTTGCCGCGCGGCGTCAAAGCTATGAAGCGCTGGCGCATTGCACGCTCGAAGTTGCCGCCTTGCGGGATGGAGCGCTGGACGCCCCGTCGTTCCTGAAAATGATCCGGGGCAAAACGGGAAGCCCGCGATGAGCGAAATTCATTGAGATATCGGAGCACCTTGCGCAAGGCTCCGCTCACCTCGCTTCGCGGCGCGATGCTGCGCGGGCTTGCGCCCGACGGCGGGCTGTACATGCCGGTGGAGATTGCGCGGCATTCGCCGGAGGAACTGGAGGAGTTTCGTAGGCTGCCGTTCACGGAAGTCTGTTTCCGCGTGGTGCGGCCATTTGCCACTCCGGATGTTCGGGAGGAAGTGCTCTGGCAAGTCGTGAGCGAGGCGATCAACTTTCCCGTGAAGCTCGTTTCGCTCTCGCCGGGACTGCACATTCTGGAGCTGTTTCACGGGCCGACGCTGGCGTTCAAGGATTTCGGAGCGCGCTTCATGGCCCGGCTGATGGGTTATTTTGTGCGCGGTGAAACGCGGCCGCTTGCCGTGCTGGTGGCAACATCGGGAGACACCGGCAGCGCCGTGGCGCATGGTTTCCTGGGCGTGCCGGGCATTCGCGTAGTGATTCTCTATCCTTCGAAGCGCATCAGCGAAGCGCAGGAAAAACAGTTCACTACGCTCGGCGAAAATATCACCGCACTGGAAGTGGCGGGCACGTTCGACGATTGCCAGCGGCTGGTGAAGCAAGCTTTTTCCGACGCGGAGCTGAACAAGCGCGTGTGGCTGACTTCGGCGAATTCCATCAATATCGGACGGCTCCTGCCGCAGATGTTTTATCACGTGGCGGCTTACCGGCAGTTGCCGGTGGCCTCGGTGCCGCTGATCGTTTCCGTGCCCAGCGGAAACTTCGGCAATCTTACGGCGGGAATCTTCGCCAAGCGCATCGGGTTGCCGGTCGCGAGGTATGTGGCCTCCACAAATGCCAACGATGTCGTGCCGGAATATTTGCGCACCGGAGAATTTCATCCCCGCGCGGCGCAGGCGACTTATTCGAACGCCATGGATGTCGGCAGTCCCAATAATTTTCCGCGCTTGCTCGATTTGTGCCGCAACCGCCTGGAATACCTGCAAAAGGAAATCTGGGGCCACGGTGCGACGGACGAAGAAACGCTCTCCGCTATGAAGATGCTCCACGATAGGTTCGGCTATATCGCCGATCCGCACACCGCCGTCGGCGTTCTTGGTTGGGAAGCCTACAAGCGCGAACATCCCGATCCCGCACAGGGTTTGGTGCTGGCCACAGCGCATCCTGCGAAATTCGCCGACGTAGTGATGAAAGCCATCGGCCCCGCCCCGCCGTTGCCCGATCGCCTCGCGGCCTACCTGAAGCGCGAGAAGTTATCTCTGCCAATATCGAGCACCTATGACGACTTCAAGCAATTCCTGCTGACGAGTTAATCTTGAGGCATTTGCCCGCCCATCAATTTTTGCGCAGGCGGTCGAGGAGCAGGAAAAGGAAGACGGCGACGAGCGCGTTAGCGAGGGCGGCCCCCACCAGGTGCATGCTAAACCACGGCTCCGGTTGCGACAGCAGAATGCGCCGCGTGAGAACGATCAGGCCTTGATGCGCCACGAAGAAGGTAGCGGTGAGCGCGAACCGCGCGGCGGGATGCTCGGTGTCCAAGCGCGCGCCGATGGAGGAAGCGAGATACCCGATGATGGTTTTGGCGATACCGTAAAGTCCCAGCGGAACCTTGGGGCCGCTGAGGCTGTCCTGCAGAAGACCGACAACCATGCCCAGGAGAAGCCCGGTGGAAGGGTTGCGCCGGCTGAGGCCGAAATAAATTGTCACCAACAAAGGCAAATCGAGGACGGCGGTCTTTGCAAAATGAATCGGGAACGATGCCTGGATCACCAGCGCGAGCAAAGTGGCGATGATGATCGCACCGGTGCGAAACTTGTGAACTTCGATGTGCGATTCGCCGCGGATATCAAACGCCTCGTTCATCGCTTTGCCGCCCGTGGCGGATTCGGCGCGCCGGGCGGGGGCGGCTGCGGATCCCCAGTATTTTCTTCATTTTTCATCTCCAGGGAACGAAGCGAAAGAAGCACCAGCACTTCCTCCAGACGCTCGAGATTGGCAGCCGGTTTGACGCGAATCTGCTTGAACTGATTGCCGGGCTTGATTTCTGCGACGGTACCCACCGGAAGATCGCGCGGGAAGATGCGGTCCATGCCACTGGTAATGACCCGTTCTCCCAAATTGACGGTGTCGTCGTTGGGCACATATTTCATGACCAGCAGAGGCTCACCCAGCCCGCCCACCGGGCCCTGCACGCGGGAATCTGCCAACATCGCGCCGACGCCGCTTTCCTTGTCGGTCAGTAAAAGCACCTGCGAGGCATTCGGATAGGCTTCCACGACTTTGCCAACCACGCCATCCGGAGTGATGACTCCCATGTTTTTGCGGATGCCGTCGCGCTCTCCGCGATCCAGTTGAATCGTCAGGCTCGCGGTTCCCGCGCCCGTGCCAATCACCCGCGCGCCAATCATGGGGACGCTGGCCTGCGACTGGCGGAAATTCAGCAATGCCGCCAGGCGGTCGGCTTCCGCGGCTTTGCCCTGAAGCTGCGTGATTTGCAGTTTCAGGGCATCGTTCTCACGGCGAATCTGCTCGCTTTCCTTGGTGGTGTTTTGCAGCGCAAAATAGTGCCGCCAGATGTCGCGAATCCAGCCGAAGCCGTAGGAGCCGGCCCGCTCAAAGGGAGAAACGGCGCCGACGGTCCAGACGCGAATGAGTCGTCCCTCCGAGTCGCGCTTGATCTGCACGGCTAGCATAAGCACCTGCAGCACGATGACTCCTGCGAGCAGGACCAGCGATTTGTGGCGAGAGGGAATGGCAACCATAGGGCAGTCTTCTCTTTAGTATTTGCTGGAGCGCCGGCGACCAGCGACTGGTGGCTGGTGGTGTCCGTGATCCGGCGTGTTCGATTCGAACTAACGGCGGCGAATCGTTCCGCCATGCTCGTCCCTTGGGAACCGCAACCTCCGCCCAAAGTTCAAAAACTGAAAACTGTTTCCTAGTCGATGCAAACCTGACGCAGCAATTTGAAGTCGCTGAGCATCTTTCCCGTGCCGAGCACCACCGAAGCCAGCGGATCATCGGCAATCGATACCGGCAAGCCGGTCTCCTCGCGAATGCGCTTGTCGAGATTCTTCAGCAGCGCGCCGCCGCCCGTCAGGACGATACCGCGGTCGCTGATGTCGGCGGAAAGCTCCGGAGGTGTGCGCTCGAGGGCCACACGCACGGCGTTCAAAATTGTCGCCACACATTCGCTCAGGGCCTCGCGAATTTCGCTGTCGTCGATGGTTACCGTCCGCGGCACGCCTTCAATGAGGTTGCGGCCTTTCACTTCCATGGTAAGCGGTTTTTCCAGCGGGTACGCGGAGCCAATCTCCATCTTAATCTGCTCCGCCGTGCGTTCGCCGACGAGCAGGTTGTACTTGCGCTTCAGATACTGCATGACCGCTTCGTCCATCTCGTTGCCCGCCACGCGCACGGACCGCGAATAGACGATGCCGCTCATGGAAATGACCGCGATGTCCGTAGTGCCGCCGCCAATGTCCACCACCATGTTGCCGGAAGGCTCTTCAATTGGTAGTCCGGCGCCAATCGCAGCGGCCATGGCTTGCTCCACAAGAAAAACTTCGCTGGCGCGCGCGCGATACGCGGAGTCCTGCACGGCGCGCTTTTCCACCGGAGTGATTTCGCTCGGCACGCCGATGACGATTCGCGGATGCACTAGCACGCGCCGGTTGTGGGCCTTCTGGATGAAATAGGTCAGCATCTTCTCGGTGACCTTGAAATCGGCGATGACGCCGTCTTTCATCGGTTTAATGGCCACGACGTTGCCCGGCGTGCGCCCCAGCATTTCTTTCGCTTCGCGGCCCACGGCCACCACTTCTCCGGTGGACTTGTTGATAGCCACAATCGAAGGCTCATTCACGACAATGCCTTTGCCGTGCGCGAACACCAGCGTATTGGCAGTGCCCAAATCGATGGCGAGGTCAGAAGAAAACAAACTGAACACCGACCTCATGTTGTAACCGTTCTTGTTCATCCCTACGTCCCCCTGCGGAGAAAGACGCTCCGCTGTCCGGCCGGCAATAACGCTGACCCTACCTTGGCCAGCCCCGCGAACCATTGTCTCCGGACACCACGACCAGCGCAAAGGCGCTGGGGTCTTCTCTTACTTCGGAACCACGATGGGCACCTGCTTCATCGCCGTTCCTCCCCGGCGATTCGATCCGATAATTGAAATGGTGTGCTGGCCCGGATCGAGCGGCTCGGTGAAGTGCCGGAAAGCTCCATCCGGGGCCACGTTCGGCACGGATTGACCGTTCACGATCAGTGCCGCTCCTGGTTCCGTATGTCCCACGATCTCCACCACGTGGCCATGCAACTGGGTGGCGTCAATCTCCAGCAGCATGGCCTGCGCCTTGCCTTGCGCCACCAGCGTAAACTTAAAATTCTCGCTGACTTCGCTGGTCTGTTTCTTTCCATCCGTGGCCGTGACATTCCAGAAGTAGTCGCCGGGGTCGAGCCCGGTGATTTCCACGGCGGTTCCCCGGACCGACGCTTCCTGCACGGTTTTTGTAAACATCGCGGTGGTGCTGATCCGCAGCCTATAGGATACGGCATCCTGGACGGGCTTCCATTCGAATCGAAGCGGGGAGGTCTTGGGGTTTTCCACGACGATCGGCGCGAGGTTCAGCGGTGCTACGAGTTCGGGAGGTCCCAGCACGTTTGATTTTTGAATTGGCCCGCCAATGGGAATGGTGATTTTTTCTCGCGGCGCGAGGTCTATCTTTTCAGCGCCACGCTGTACCTGCGCACTGCCGGCCGAAACCACGATCTCGCTTTCCTTCTTGTCGGGGTCATTTTTCACCGCCATGCGGCTGTTCGATCGCAATTGCGCGTTGGCATCCTCGGTGCTGACGGCAGCCCTGGAATCCGGTGAGCTGAAGTTCGGTGTTACCAGATCGACCTGGCCTATGCTAATACGCACGGCGACGCTGGTCGGTTTGTTGCTCTCCGTGGTATTTTCCTCGACGGTCACCAGCGTATCGGGCTTTACCGTGTAAATCGTGCCGTCCGCAAAGGTAATACGCGCGTTGGCCTCCGAGCCCGTTTGCACCAGATCGCCTTTATCCAGCACGGTACGGTAGTCTGCTTCCACCCACTGCACCGAACTTACTTTTTTCACTTGGACTTTGCCGTCGAGATTGACGAATTTGGCGTGTCTCTGATCGGCGGCCACGGCTTCGTTTTCGGGATCGCTGGTTTTCTCCGTGAGCTTCTTGATGAGCACCTGATACAAGTCCGGTTTGGCCAGGTAGAGCCCTGCGGAAACAATCGCCAGGGCCAATAGCACGTAACCGATCACCGTCTTGTAGGTAACCGCTTTCCAATACACTTCCACGCGCGGCGCCTTTTGGTGGGCCGGGGCGAATTTCGGATCGATGGGTGCTTGTGTCGTCACGGTTAGTGGTGCTCGGAAAGCTCCAACTTTTCAATGTAGCACAGCGGTTTCCCCTTGACTGAATTGCGGTGTCGCGCGTAGTCAAATTGCAAATAGCACAGCCGCACCCGGCCCAACCGCCGCTTGGCCTGTCCCTTCGTACAGGTCGGTCACTGAACTTGTTGTGGTTCTTTCGTCCGGGCGAAAAAATGCTGCTTGTCCACGCCGGCGGGAACCGCCACGTCGAAGAAACCCACCATCATTTCGTCGTGGATCTGTTCGCCCCAGCGCACCTCTGCCTGCCAATCCGGATTATGCGGATTGCCCTTCGAATTGTCGTACCACGCTACCGCTTGAAGCTCCGCTCCCGCTCTTAGGAACCGCGGCTCCGAGATCCGGTAGCTCATTTGCCAGTGGAAGTGATAGTTGACGCGCAGCAGCGGCTCGATTTCATAATCCGGCTTGCCCTCGGTGCCCATGCTCTTGCGGATCAGATTGTATTCGAATAACTTTCCCCGTAAGTGCATGTGGGGAAGAAAACTGAGCAGCGTGGCGTCATGAGGAAGCGTGCCGCGCGCCTCCACGCGGTAATCCGGCACGCCTGGCGGTATCACGAAATGGTCGTTGGTGAGTTGGAGCGTCAGTACGCGCTGCTCGGGCGTATGGCTCGAAAAAATCAGTCCGATGCTTGATTGATCGGAGGCTCGGCGGCCATTGGCGGTGTAGTGCATCTGGAAAACAAGGTCGGAGCCGGCAGGAATGAATTTCGCCATTTTCTCGGGCCAAGCATCCGGCGAGCTGCCCGGCGCATAGACGAGCAAGACGTCGCTATCTGTCCAGTGAGCGCCGCGACGGTCTTCCGGATCCGTCAACGTCGAAGCGGTAAACGGAACACCCACAGGCGCATGCCGTAGCCAGTTCGAATCCGGCGGCCGAACATAGACAACCGCGTGATGCACGTTCGAACGCAGCGACGGCAGAACCTCCGCCATTTGCACCCAGCGATCCTCCTTGAAATTTGTGGGAACAATTTCATAGGTGTACTCGATGTCGCCGCTCGCAGGAAGGGGCACCGCCTGTGGCATCTTCAGGAGCAAATCCGCCTTACGGTTACTCCAGCTTTCCACCCCGGGCCGGGCCGGCGGCGCATCCTTCGTTTCCCCAGCGGGCGACTTCGCTTCAGCCCACGCCGCGAGCGTCTCGATCTCCGTCGGCCGCAGCGATAGGTCATTCGAAAACTTTCCTACATTTGGATCAGCGAACCACGGGGGCATGGATTTCTGCTGCGTGGCGCGGCGGATGGCGTTGGCGAATGGCCGCGTCTCTCCGTACGTTTCGAAGGGCATCGGGGCGATGCCCCCGGCGTGGTGGCAACTTTGGCAATGCTGCTCGAGGATGGGCAGCACATCGCGATAAAAGCTCGGGGGATTCCCTGTGGGAGCTTGCTGCGCAAACGATCCGCGCAGCCCCCCAAGAAGGGACCACAGCGCGCCGCTCAGAACAAGAAACATACGAAGTTCTTGGTTGGCGCGAATTGGCATGCGGTTTCGATGCGCGGCCTCCGTCTGCGGTGGCTCGCTCCTTCAAAGTCTACTATTTCTTGTTCTTGCCGGTGGCTTCCCCGACCGGGCGGGGAAAAACTGGAATCTGCCTGGTCGGGACGGCAAATACGATTGTATTTGAGGCGCGTGCCTATATCTCCTATAATGTTGAGTTTGTCTACGGACGCGGGAGATTCATCGGATGGCTGGAGCAAAAGATAAGAGCAAGCTGGGGTATCGCATCCTTCTGGGGGTCGTCGTCCTGGTCCTCGGAGGCAGCATGCTGCTTTACCTCGTTCCGCAGTCGCCGGTCAGCGGCGAGATCTCCACCGAAACCGTGGCCCAGATCGGGGACGAGTCGGTTAGCGTGCAGGATGTGCGCCAGCAGCTCAACCAGATCGAGCAGCGCAATCAGAACATGAAGCCCCTCGAGGCCCTTTACGCCCAGCAGATCCTGAGGCAACTCGTATTTGAAAAAGAGATTGAATATGAAGCCAAGCGTCTCGGAATTACCGTGTCCGACCAGGAGCGGGCAGACCGCATTCGCCAATACGTTCCGACGGCATTCAACGGTGGTACGTTTGTCGGCATGGACCGCTATTCGGCCGAAGTCCAGGCGCGCTTCCAGCTGACCGTGCCGGTGTTCGAAGAGCTGATCCGTCAGGGACTGCTGGAGGAAAAATTCCGCAAGCTGGTGACCGACGGGGTCAGCGTGGGGCCCGCGGAACTTCAGGAGGAGTTCCGCTACAAGAATGAAAAAGTCAAGCTGGACTATGCCCTGATCAAGCCGGAAGACCTGGAGAGCAAGATTTCGCCGGATGAGGCGGAGATTCGCGCGGCCTACGAAAAGAACAGGTCGAAATATCAGGTCCCCGAACGGCGTGTGGCGCGCTACGCGCTTGTGGATGTAAATCAACTCCGCCAGAACATCCAGGTTTCCGATGACGTGCTCAAGCTGCAATATCAGGCCAACATTCAGCAGTATCAGGTGCCGAACCGCGTGCACCTGGAGCACATTCTCTTTATGACCGGCGGAAAGACGGACGCCGAAGTCGAGGAGATCAGGAAGAAGGCCGAGGACGTTTTAAAGCAGGCCAGGAAGGGCGGAAAGTTCGAGGACCTGGCCAAAAAATACTCGGAGGATGCCGCCAAGGACAAGGGGGGCGACATTGGCTGGATCGGGCAGGGACAGGCCTTGCCCGAATACGAAAAGGCGGCCTTCAGCCTGCCCGTGGGCTCTATCTCTGACTTGGTCCGCACGCAGATTGGCATCTACATAATCAAGGTACTGGAAAAAGAGACCGCTCACACCAAGCCGTTCGAAGAAGTGAAAGAATCGCTGCGCATGCCGCTCTTGCTCTCGCAAGCCGATAAGCTGGCTAGCGACACGTCGGACCAGTTGTCCGCTGCCATCCGCCAGTCCAACAAGATCTCCCTGGACGATCTGGCGAAACAACATCACTTGGTGGTGGGCGAAACGCGGCTCATCAGCGCGACAGACCCCCTGTTGGAGCTCGCGAATTCGCAGGACGCCAAGAATGCGATCTTCCTTTTGCGCATCGGTGAGCTGAACCCGCCGGTTCGAACCGATCGCGGCTACGTGGTTCTGTCCGTGAAGTCCATCCAGCCGGCACACCAGGGCTCGCTTGAAGAAACCCGCGACCGTGTCATTGCCGATCTCAAGAGAGAAAAGTCCGCCGAGATGGCCAAGAGTAAAGCGGAGGAACTAGCCAGGCGCGTCAAGGCCGGCGAGAAATTCGAAGCCGCAGCCCGAGCCCTCGGCCTGGAGCCGAAAACGAGCGATCCCATTGCGCACGATGGGTCCATCCCGGGCGCGGCGAGCGGCAAGCAGGTCGCCGTGGCCTTCCATCTGAAGACGGGCGACGTGCCCGCCCCCTTGAGCCTGGGACAGAGCTGGCTGGTCTATCGCGTGGCCGAAAAAACAGAATCCAACCCGGCCGATTTCGACAAACAAAAGAAGCAGTTGACCGAAGAGCTCCTGCAGTCCAAGCGGAGCTTGGCGTTTGAGGCCTTTCGGACATCCTTGGACACGCGCTTAAAACAGGAAGGCAAACTGAAACTCATGCCCGAGAAACTGAAGAGCTTCGGCACTCTAGGCTAGTCTAAGTTACACAAAATAAACTAGTTATTCAATTGGAACGGTGCCCTTGTGTTTCCACGCGCGTCCCGATATCCTATAGTGGTCTTCCTTGAAACCGGATTCGACCCGCTACGCTGTGGTCTCTGCGGAGCTGGGGTTCCGGGGCTAACACCCAGAATTCGGAGCAGAGCAATCATGGCCACCCAGCGCCAGCACTCCACGGATTGGTGATACCAACATGACAGCCCGCACTTCCGCCGCCCGCAACGACTATCGCTGCAGCATCGACCGCAACCAATCGGGTAAATACTGCGTGCGCATCCAGGTCCACTACCCCCGGCACGCCTGGACACTGGGCATCTACTATCTGGCCTCATCCTTCGATCGCGCCATGAAAAAACTCGAAGAGGCTCTGGATTTCCTCCAGCGTCAGGAAGAGAAGCTCTGGTTTTGGGGTGTGGATCGCGCCGAGGACATGGGATTTTCGGCTGAGTTTCTGAAAGAAGCAGGGTTACGGCTGGACCGCCGCACGGAATTCCCCCGCAAAGCCACCAACGTGTCGCTGACTCCCGAGCGCCAAGTGCCGGCCTTCGTTTTGGGGCCGATGCGCCGGGGTTTGGCCGAATCGGTCGAAATGTCTCGCGAAATGTCTCGTAGTGCCGCCGCTGGCGACTGATCCTAAGTCTCTTATTTTGAATCGCCTCTCTGCCTGGGCACGTTCCCGTCCGGGCGGTAGTCCGCAGGCTTGCTCGGTGCCGATGCGCGGATCAGCAGGGGCAACCGGGGGAAGGAAAAGCTTCCCGCCACGTCGTCAATCACGTTCACTTGGCACAGGTATAGCCCCGCCTTCAAAGCCTCGAGCGACAAATCCATCTGGAAAATGACCGCCTTGCGGTCCGGAGCGGTCACCTCGTTCGCCACCACCGGCTTGGATTCGTAAATCTTTGTAGCGCCTTGCAAGAACTCGATGCTGGTGAAAACGCGGATGCTATCCTTCGCTGGCTTGGCCGCCGGCGCACCCTTGGCCGTGCGGCTCTGGACATTGGCCCCTAGGGGTGCCGGATTTTTTCCTTTTGCCGCATCGTACACTTCGTACTGCAAATAGAGATGCTGGTCGGGCGCGAAGACATGCGTAACGTTCGGAACAAGTTCCAGCTGGTCGCGAATCAGTGGATTCGCTCCGTTTTTCTTGGTCGCCACGGGAGCGCGCAGGCTGCTCAGTACCACCGAGCTCATTTTTAACGGCGTCTTGCGCAGGTCGGGGATTTGCACGTCCGTTTCGAAAGAGCCCATCCGGCCTGACTGATTCTCGCGGACGATAAATTTCAGGTGGTAGCTGCCGGGAGCCAGTACGAAGCCGGTGTTGTACTGCACGTTCTTGCGGCGAACCTGCTGCGTGCTCTGGACGGCCAGCTTCACGGTGTCGCGCAATTGCCCAACACGCAGCTTCCCGCCTTCCAGAGCTTCGCCGATGATGTCGATGGTAGCGTTATCCTTTTCCTTCTCCGTTACAAACGGTATCTGCGAGCCGGGAATCACGAGCGCAACCGCAAGATAATAGTGGGCGTCGTCCTGCCGGAAATACGCTGCTCCGGCATAAAGAGGCACGTCGACCCGTGGCAGTTGTGTGTCCAGCTCGTCCACCAGCTGCTGCTCGCGGTCGGCGCGGTTCAAGTGTTCGAAATCTCGTCCCGCGTAGTAACCCGCGCGAAAATCGAGTTTCAGGTCGGTGCGGTTGACCTGCACTTTCAGCCGGCGGAATCTTCCGTCCTTCAGCGGATTATTGCTCGTAAAGCCGAGGACGTAATATGCGGAACTGTCCTTCTGAACTTGGGAAAATACGCCGCTGAAATCATTCGAATCAAAAAACGCCTTGCCGCCCGTGTCCGACGAAAGGGTTGCCAGCGTTTCCTGCGAAGCGGCGTTTCCACTCAGATCGTTTAGCACGGACTGGCCCGAATAAGCCGATTGCCCGTGCAAGCTGGCCGATTGTGCTTCTCCTCCTGGAGGGAACGCCTGCAGGCCGCGGATATCCAAAGAATAGATCGATACGTTCGCTTTCACCGCCGCCGCGGTCGTGGCGCGCAGCGCCGATTGGTTGTCCGCCCCCGACTGGCTGATTCCGTTGCTGAAATAGATGAGGCTCTTTTTCTGCGGGAGTTTGCCAAGCGCCTGCATCAGCGACTGCAGCGCCAGGAGCTTGCGGTCGGCGTTGAAGGTGTTGAAATCGGTGTCGTCAGCGGAAAACGCTCCGCTCGTTTCTGCTGCCCCCTCCGCGCTGCCCGTGCTGCCGTTTTCGAAGCCCTGGCCCTGTCCGGAATTGAATGCGGCCAGCGCCGCCAGCAATTTGGTCTTGTCATCCGTGAAATCCAGGTCCACACGCATGTTCGTGGCCAGCGACACGAGCGCCATCAAATCAGCGGGCTGCATCTTGGTATCAACGAATTTCTTCGCGGCATCGACGGAGCGGTTAATCTGTTCCGGATCCATGGCCGAAAAATCAAAAAAGAGCAAAATCAATCGCCGGTCGCGCGCGTCCAGCGACGGCTCGGCCTGCTTTCTAGCACCGAGCAGCGCCCCCCCGGCAACACCCGATACGGCCGCTTCCGCCGGGCCGGCGGTCGCCAGTTCGTCTACATTCTCGAAATCGAAAGTCGAAATCTCCTGCTTTTTCCCATCCTCCAGGAGCGTGAAATCTCCTTTTTTCAAGTCCCGAACGAGGTTCCCCTTCTTGTCGTGCGCGACGACATTCACCAGCACGAGTTCGCTCGAAACCTGAATGCGTGCCTCATTGATCCCCGCTGGTCCGCTCTGCTGGGCTATCACTGGCGCTGTCGCTTGTAACCACAGCCCCGCAACGGTGAAGATCGAAAATATTTTTCTGGGAAGCGGCATATTCATCTTTCTTCAGAACCGGAAGCGCGCCAGCAAGGTAACCCGCCGCATGCCGCCCGTCCCCGTGACTTCCCCGTAAGTGAATGAATTTACAACGGTATTGATGGAGGTGAAGTGCACGATATTAAAGACATTGTTCGCCGAGATGCGCAGCTCAAGCGCGCGGGATTCTTTGATGGTGATGGTCTTGTTGAGCGACATGTTCATCGAAACTTGTCCCGGCCCCTCGATAATATTTCGTCCCGCGTCGCCAAAGTTGGAACCGCTCGCGTTCACACAGGGGGCGCTGGGGGCGCAGAACGCGGCTGTATTGAACCACTTGAGCACGGTCGGATCGCTTACCGAGATGGATTGTCCGGCGATGACGTTGGCGCGAAGCGACCCGCTCACCCCGCGGCCGATGTCCAGCCCTCCCCCTAGCACGCGTGGTGTGAAGTACAGTCCGGAACCAACCGTTAGGTCACCGCTCCACTGCCATCCCCCGAGAATGTGGCTCCCGGCACCTTTGCTAACAAACCGCCGGTTTTCACCGAATGGCAGATCGAGAATCCAGTTTCCCGTGAATTTGTGCCGCTGGTCGAAGCTGGAAAGCCCGCGGTCCGCGGAGATGTCAAATGGATCTTGCGCCACAACACTGCCCCCGCCTCCGATCGATGAAGCGTCGTCGATGGACTTCGAAAACACATACTGCGCTCCGAGCCCCAGCCCTTTGGCCATACGCTTGCGCACGCGCACGGAGCCCGCATGCAAGATCGAATCTCCCTCTGACGATTCGTAAATAAATGGCTGGCCGCCGGAGACCACCAGCGCGCGCTCGGTATCCAGCCGCGTTCCCTTCGCACCGTTGTAGCCCGCATGCATCACCACCCCACCAGGAAACGCGCGCTGTAGATCGACATTCCAGATCTGCACGTAGCCAAGACGATAGTTTGGGTTGACGGCAAAGTTGTTGGTCACCGTGCTTCCGGAATTGGGAAATCCCTCCGTGATGGTCAAGCGGCTCGTCGTGCCAATGAGACCGTTGACATCGGTGGTGTTCGTCGCGGTGTTCGCAAACGGCGGTTGAAACGCGAAGTTCTGAATCATGCTCGCATATTGCGCCAGGTTGTAGTTGATTCCGTAGCCCGTTCTGACCACCGTCTGCTTCTGCGGTTTCCAGGCAATCCCGATGCGCGGGGCGAAATTATTGCGGTCCGGGCGGACGAGCGAAGCCGGAAATGTTCCATTGAAGGGCCCGGCATTGCCGGGCAGCACACGCGCGGCAGTTGTAAAACCCGCCGCCACGTCCAGATCAGCGATGCGATTCTCGGCCTCGGTATAAGGTCCGTTGTACTCGTAGCGCAGCCCTAAATTGAACGACAGATTCGAACGGAATCTCCAATCGTCTTGCGCGAAGAAATCAAACGCGTTGGCGCGGAAGTTGTAGGAATTTGCGCCGGACTGTAGCGAAGTTTGTTGCGGGAAACCCAGCAGGAAGTCCGCAAAATCGGAACCCGTGTCGGGTACTGGTTGAGTGCTCCCGGTCAAGTATTGCGATGTCGCGAACCCGGTAAACACAAAACTGCCCTCCGCATTTCTTGCCGAACGAAAGCTCTGCAAGATGCGGCGGTAGTCTCCGCCGAAACGCCAGTTATGCTTTCCGCGATTCCACGAAACCGTTTCCGAGATGGAATAGGTCTGGTCGAGCTCGCGGCGAGGTGTCGGGTCGCTCAGACCGCCGAACGATGTGAAACTGATTCCCGGCAATCCCCAGTCAAACGGATCGTCGGAAATCCCGCCGATCCTTGCGCCATTCGGTCCGGAAACGTCAGTGACGTTCGAATACAAGTTGGTTGTGGAGACATGATTGTGGTTGTAGTTCACCCGCAAGATGCTGGTGACGCGGCCTTTCCCATAGGTCCACCCTGCGCTGGCGTTGAGCCCCTGGGTTCGTGTTGCTCCCGCGAGTGAAGGAAAAGGGTTCACGATGTTGCTCGAGCTGCGCGACCAGTTCAGCCCGAAATTGATATTGTTCTGCGAACGACGCCTGCCCCCGCCGCTTCCACCGCCCCCATTGCCAAACCGACCGAATCCGGGACCACTGCTTGCACCAAAGTTGTGGACCAGCCTGAGAATCACCGAATCGGAATTGCTGTCCGCAGAGGTCACGTAATGGAAGTTCTGGCCGGAAGTGGTCGTCCGAATGTTCGGCAACGGGATGTACTGCAGGAGCGCCGTCGCTGCCGGATTGATCAAGGACGGATCGATCCCATTCGGCAAGCCGTTCGATTGATATTGCTGTCCACTCTGCGGATCGAAAATCTGGACGGGCTTACCGTCATTGTAGGTGGCCCCGGCAAAATTGCCGTGGCGTTCATCCGGTGTCGGCACGGTGGAGAAGGCATCGTACGGATTGCTCCCGCGCGACCCGTTCCATCCGCCGAAAAAGAACCATTTATTGCCCCCGTTGAAGATCTTAGGGATATTCAGCGGCCCACCGATGTTAACGCCGAAATGAGCTTGGTTGTAATTGGCCTTCGGTGATTCAATTCCGGTCAGTGAGTACGATCGAGCATCCCATCCGGCGTTATCGTCAGAGAAATACAACGTCCCATGAGGCTGATTGATGTTGAAGCCCTTGGGCATCCTGCCCAGGGCGATGGTCCCCCCGCCAGGTCCGCCGAAGCCGCCACCCCAGCCGCCACCACCGCCTTCGCGTTGCATGCGATCGCGAAACTCTTGAATCCGCTGTTGCACATCCTCTTCGTTGCCTCCGCCGAAGTCCTGTGTCCGTCCCGGTGCGCCGCTGATGCTCACCGACTCCGTCGGCCCCTCGGCCCCCGCGCCATTGAGGGGCAGGCTCGAAAGATCGCTGTTGCCCGGGCCCCCGCTCGGCCCACCCGCCCCGCCCAAGCCGGAATCTCCACCGGCAAGGGAAGAGAGTGCGCTGTCCATCGCCAGACTTTGAAATCCCCGGCCCGCCGCCGCAATTGCCGCGTTGTTATTGTTCGACTGATCTTGCTGGCGAGAAGCCAGAATCAGTTCGGCGTCCGCTTTCGCCGATGGGTTCTCCGGATTCAGTACCACTTCCTCTGTGAAAGCTGCGAATCCCATGAATTCCATGCGTATTACATATCGCCCGCGGGTCATGCCCGACAACCCGAATTTGCCTTCGGAGTTGGTCGCCGCAGCGTACTTCTTCCCCGTTAACGTGTTGGCCGCGGTAACCGTCACTCCCGGCAGTGGCGTCTTGCCGCTTCGCGCCGAACCATTGATTTCATAGGCTGGCGCTGCGGCGGGAGCCGTCGCGGACGACGCCGTCGGGAGTGGCGCCGCCTCCTGCGCAGGCAAGGTCGGCGCAAGAGAAATCGCCACGAATTGCAGTATGAGGATGCCCCGAGCAATCGACTTCAAATCTTGGTCTCCCGAGTGGACTATTGCTGCGGTTTTGGTGCGGTCGCAGGATTACTGGCTGGCGCACTCCCGGCAGGAGCCATTCCACTCATCTTTCGCATTTCCTCCATCTGCTTCCATTGCTCGGGAGAAAGGACCATTACATTTTTCGGAACAAAGGCATTATCCTGGACGGCCCCGCGAACCACCACGTGATCGCCCGGCTGGATGTCTGCCATGGTGATACTCTCGCGTCCTCTGCGCAGCGAGGTCTCCTCATTCAACTCCAGAGTTTGTGTGACGTTGTCCGGGCGCAGCACCGTGAGTTTCGGTGCGTCGACGGATTTCACTTCACCCACAACGAAATCCTTTCCTAATTCGCCGAACCCTCGGCCACCGATTATCCCGCCGGTCCCACCGCCGATCATCTGTGCGGTCACGCTGTGATCCGCATTCTCCTCCCCGCGGACGAAGACCATGTCGCCAACCTTGAAATCTTCGAGTTTCGCGCTTTGGCGGTCCTTGCGGTATTCCGTCTTATCCGTAATCTTCACTGCCACCGTTCGGCCGTCCGGCTTGGCCAACTCCAGCGATCCTTTGCTGACCGCCGTGATCTTTCCAAACAACGGCCGGCCCTGGCCCTCGTTTGGTGCAGGTCTTTGGCCTGCCGCTGGGGGCCCCGGTTCCTGACCCACTGCGGCCGGCGCGGGCGCCTGCGCTCGGCCGGCCGTTGCCGCCAGCAAGAACAGCAAACTTAAGCGCAAGAATGGCTTCCCGCGCATCAACATGATGACCATACTCATAGCTACCCTCTCATCCTTAAAGACGCAAGACCAGGCGTCCAAGTAACGCCACCCAACCCTTCTGGCCATCGATAATTCCTCTACTTCCTAGTTTCCTCAAGAACGACACTAAAGTTCCCGCACGAACTTCCCACAAAGATACATGCGCTCATGGCACCGAGGTAAACCTGCGGCGCGCCCCGGAAAGCCACCCGGCCGCCGGTCTAAGGCCCTCGATTCGAATATACCCGATCAGCCGCCGTAGATGGAGCGATAACCCAAGATGAAAAGCGCGAAGAGTCTGTACGTCGCTTTGCTCGCGGGCACGGTCTGGTATCACCGGCCCGGCACAAGGTGGTATGGAAAGACCAGGAAAAGGAAGTACGTGACGCGAGCCCTGCCGTTAAGGTGGGCTACCGCCCGGCAAGAAAGAATAAGAAGGGCATTTCAGCAGGGACGTTCTCCAGCCGTTTTGGTGCGCGATATTGCTTCTGCGCTTCTCGAACGTTCATTTTTCACGCAGGATGACTTCCCCATGGCCCACGAGTTGGTCGTTCAGCCATAAGCGGTACTTGTACGTAGCTGCCTTGCTGCCGGGGCGCGGCGGGCCGCTAAGCAGCCGCATGCCGGCCGGCGCCTGAAAAACATTCGATGAAAACGGACACCGGTTGACATCGAATTCGACGCGCAAATTGCCTGCGTCGGAGATCCACGAGACTTGGTCGCTTTCATCGATCACCACGACTTGCGGGATGAGTCCAACGAGTACCGGGCGTTCGGCCATTTCTTGTGGGGCCCCCATGCCGTTCAGGGGCCGATGCTCCTGACTCTATCGGTGCACAGGGACGATAGCATAATCCCTGGAAAGAATTCTTCGCAGACTGCTCGCAGCGCCGGCCTATGTTAGTGACAGTGAATCTGCGATTTTTTACCAACAACCTGTACCCTCGGGCGTCTTCACTAAGGCAACCTGTACTTCGCTGCCCTTGACCGTTCTTCCGCGCGACCGTACACTGAAATTGTTGATTCGTGGCGCGAAGTTCCGGCTGGACCTCTTGCGCTCGCGGAAAGATGTATTTATAAGCGTCGCACCCTGACGCGGAGGATTTTGTCGGATGGCTTCAGCTTCTCGCTATTTGTCTATACCACTCCCGAACGGCTCGCGGATTTCCGTTCTTCTTTCCTTGCCCTTTGCGCTCATTCACATCGCTTCGCTGCTAATTTTCTTCATGCCGTTTCATTGGTATTACCTGGTGGCATGTCTCGGCCTGCTGGTCGTGAGGATGTTCTTCGTCACGGCGGGCTATCACCGCTATTTTTCGCACCGCTCGTTCAAAACTAGTCGCGTGTTCCAGTTCGTGATTGCTTTCATGGCCATGACCTCTTCGCAGAAGGGCGTGCTTTGGTGGGCGGCGCATCACCGCCACCATCACCGGCATTCCGACCAGGAACTGGATTTGCATTCGCCGACGCTTTTCGGGTTTTTCTGGTCGCACGTAGGCTGGATCATTTCCGATAAATACAACGACACGCGGATCGAATACATCGCCGACTTCGCAAAGTTTCCCGAGCTGCGCTGGCTGAATAAGTACCATCTGGTGCCGCCGGTCACACTCGGCGTGGTGCTGTGGCTGATCGGCGGATGGCAGCTGTTTGTCTGGGGCTTCTGCCTGAGCACGGTGCTTCTGTGGCACGATACGTTTACCATCAACTCGCTCTCGCACCTCTTTGGTTCGCGCCGCTACCAGACCACCGACACCAGCCGCAACAACTGGCTCCTCGCCCTGCTCACCCTCGGCGAAGGCTGGCACAACAACCATCATCACTTTATGGCTTCGGCGCGCCAGGGCTTCTATTGGTGGGAAATCGATATCACCTACTACACCCTGAAGATTCTCTCCTGGTTCGGCATCGTCTGGGATCTGCGCAAAGTCCCGACGCATTTGTTGACCCAAGACCGACTGGCCGCCTAATCCACCACCACCAAAGCCATTTTAATACTATAAATACCGTAATCTAGTTCCACATCGGTTGTGCATCTCCTCTCCGCGATATACTTTCGCGCATGCCTCTCCGTAGTCTGTTAAGCACTGGTTCTTGGTACTGCATTTTTTGCACTTTTTCCGTTTTAGCGGCGGCGGCGCAATCTACACATTACTCTGTAAAGCTGGCGCCGGATTTCGAGCGCCAACTCTTGCGGGGTGATGAAACCATCGAGTTTCAGGTCGAGGCGGGCGCAGTCGAGTGGCAGAAGCAAGCGGGTTTGCATGTGCTCAGCGCGGACGTTACTGCTGGAGAGGTGACGGTGGCCGAGCACGCCGTGCGCGTCCGCTTGCGTTCGGGTGGCCGACACAGTTTGAAGCTGAAATACACCGCGGCTGCAGGGCGAGGCATCCGGTGGTTTGCGGACCGCGCAGGGTTGGCGACGGCATTTTACTGCGAGGCATGGATGGTCTGTGACAATTCGCCTGGCCAGCGCGCCACGCTACAGCTGGAGATTGCCGTTCCTTTCACGCCGCCCGCTCGCGGTGCAAACGGATTCCGGGCGGTGGGACCCGGGCGCCGGGGGAAAGAGTGGCACGGCCGCGATGGCGATCACGTTGTTTTTGAGCAGAGCGATCCGGTGCAAACGTATTTGCTTAGCTTTGCCGTTGCGCGGCTTGCCGTTGCGGTCGATGACAGGTTTTCGATTTACGCGCAGAGAGTGGATGCACATAAGGCGGCATTGGCCAAGACGGCCGATGCCTATGCGTTTCTGAGGGCGGTAGCATCGGTGGATATGATGAACTCGCACTACACACAAGCGTTCTTGCCGGGACCCAGCATGGGGCAAGAAGCCGCCGGCATGGCGCTCATGTCGCAGGACGACCTTGCCGATCTGGCGGCCAAAGATGACGTGCAGTTAATGGCCCATGAGCTGGCTCATCAATGGTGGGGCGTGACGCTGGGCATCCGCTCGTGGTCCGATTTCTGGTTGAACGAAGGGTTTGCGGAGTTTATGTCTGACGCGTATATCGAGAAGCACCGGGGGCGCGCGGCGTACGACCAGCAACTCACGGAATTACGGGAGCGGATGAGGAAATTGCGCGAAGCAGGGAAGGATCGCCCGCTGCATTGGGAAAAGTGGAAGGACGCCCATGAGGCACTGGGGCCAATTCCGTATGTGAAAGGAGCTTTGTTCCTGGACCGTCTGAGGATGGAGCTGGGCGACGAGGTTTTCTGGCAAGGGATCGCTCTGTACACCTCCGGTAATGCGCGCCGGCTAGTGGACTCCAGAGATTTCGAACAGGCGATGGAAAAAGCCAGCGGTCGCGATCTGAGGATGCTATTCGATGAAGCGGTCTATCACTGAAATCGGGATGGTTAGGCTGCCGGCTTCAAGCGCGCGTCTTTCCAGCTTTGGTTAACACTTCTGGGCCGCTTGGCGTCTTGGCTGGACGTAGTCGGATCAACGAACGTCGACGGTGCCAGGAAGGCCAGCCATGCCACGGAAACCACTGCTCTTACCGCTCTGCACTCTGGTTACTTGCTGCTTGGCCCTCTTGCCTCATACGTTGGGCGGGGAACCCGGCCGCTCTATTCTAGACTCACAGCGCATGAGTGGGGCACCTTTACATCCATCGCCGACAGCACCGGCAGGGCAGCCCAATGGTCACCGCTCACCGGGTCCACGGACCTGCCCGCCTTCGTGGAGCATTCTCGGAATGCCGGCTTCAAGCTCGGCTTGCGCGGCACGGTGCGCATGGAAACTCCGGTCCTCTATCTCTATGACTCGCGGGAAGAGACCGTCTCGGTTAAGGTGGCTTTCTCCAAGGGCGTCATCACCGAGTGGTATCCTCGCGCCAGCCGCGTCGAGCCTGCCGCCAACATTTTTGATGGCACTCTCTACCAGCCACACCCCGACGGGAGCATTGCATGGGATTCCGTGACCGTCTCGCCCAGTCTGAGAGCGGAATTCCCGCGCGAAAATCTGGACAACCGCTATTATGCTGCCCGCATGACCTCTTCGACGCTCCTTCGCGTGAAGACACCCGCCGGCGAGCAACAAGAGAAGTTTCTTTTCTACCGCGGCGTATCCACTTTTCCCGTCCCCCTTTCTGCGAAGCTCACCGCCGCGGGTAAATTGCTGGTCGAAAATCGCAGCGAGGAAGAGATTCCCAATACTATTCTCGTGGAGCGGCGTGGAGAGCAAGTGGGCTATCGCATCGGCGGCGCGCTGCGGAAGGATGTGGTTCTCGGTGCAGCGGAGCTTACCGCCACGATCGATGATTTGGGCAGAGATGTGGAAGGAATACTCGTTGCCCAGGGCCTCTACCAGGATGAAGCGCACGCTATGCTGGAAACCTGGCGCGGTTCCTGGTTCGAAGAAGGCAGCCGGTTACTGTACATCGTGCCCACCGCATTTGTGGATGGCGTGCTGCCACTTTCGATCAATCCAGCTCCTTCACAAACCGTGCGCGTCTTCGTTGGACGGCTTGAAATCGTTACCCGCGCGACGGAAAAGGCGGTCGAGGGAGCGCTAGTCACGCACGACAGCGCGACACTGAAGATGTACGGCCGATTCCTGGAACCCATCCTGGCAACCATGATCCAAGAAGAATCGAATCCAGCCAGGGTTCAGCAGTACTACCAAGCCCTGAATTCCTACTTCAGTTCGGAAGTTGCCCACAATAGGCGCCGAGACTGAATTCTCGAAACATCGTGGCCGCGCGTCATGAAGCGGACGCCAGCGATCGTGCCGCAATCAAAAAGTTTTCGCGCCGCCGCTTGGAGAACTGCTACGTGCCGAGTGGACGCCAGCTGACAGGCCAGGCATGGTCATAGTTGGTCCTTTTTGCTCCAGGTGATCGTTCACATCAGACCGAATTCGCGGGCGTGTTTGGCGCACAGGAAGAGATTCAGGTAGGGGTTCTGGCCGAAATTCCAGTCCGACCATCGATGCGCCCAGTCCGGCCTTCTGAAATCACAAGCGTAATCTCCGAGGACTTCCACGGAGCGCAACTTGCCCGTTTGATTACGCGCATAAAAAATGAATTCAGCCCGGCATTCCGTCCCGACGGCGGCCTCCTGCTTTTTTGGTTCCTGCCGGTTCATTTTGCTGCCGGCCTGGAGAGGAAATAGAGCAAGGTAAGAGCCAGAGAAAAGAGCACCGCGCCGGCTATCACGCTGTCAGAAGCTGCTGCGCTCCGCTGTGCCAGGGAGTCGTAGAGCATGAAAATTCCGACGGAGATCATCGTTACCGTAAGAAAAATCGCGAAACCCTTGAATACCCTCATGTTAGGATCTTCCCCTCCGGCGGTATAGGCGACCGGCCTTCGTGCTCCCTCCGCACGAAGGGTCCAGGGCTTGTCCAATGGCTAACTTGCCCACGTCTGAAAACTGCGGTGCACCACCAAGTATTAGTTCCGGCCGGACATAGGGTTTCCTCCGGCATTCCTGATTCTGACAACGCTACTGCTCTCCTTTTCGGATATGCATAATGATTCGTCCTCCTTTGCGAATTATTGTCTGGCATTGTCGCGCGATGCCCGTGCCGCTGGTGGAACCACAAACGAGGGGTAAATTGGGGGCTGGCCGTGGATGCCTGAAGCGTTTACCGCCGTGGCTCTTCGCATCCATGATGGAGTATTCGTGCGGGACGGAAGTTGGACGCCCACAAATTTCGGCACGCTTGGGATTACAACCGTTGAGGCGCAATCGGAAGAAGTCAATCGGGAATTGCGGGTTTGTCGCCGAGGCCCCGGAATGTTCCTGGAATCGATTCTAGATGATTAAATATTTACTAAAAGTGTAAGCCAAGAAAAGTCTCGGCGGCGAGTGCCAGATAGCAAACCCACGATATTCAGGCAAAAACGACCCAATCGCAAATCCTGACGGGTGTTACCGGGAGCACGCTCATGAGCACGTGGCCTCTCGATGTTACGGTTTCGTGTACGTTGCAGTTGCATTGTGTTTCCGCTGCTGCAGTTCTTCGCGATTCTCTGGCCATCCCGCGTATTTGCTACCTTGGCAAGACCTTACTGCGTGAGTTCTGGTTGGGATGCCAACCAGATGACCGCTGGCCGCCCGCCTTTCTGATTTCCCTCCTAGGCTAGTGTGGGGCGCGAATGGGGCGGCACGATCCAAGCCTTCATCGTCCCTACTTCCTTCGAGGAGATAAATAATGACGAAACTGCGCATCAAAAAAGCACTTTATATGCTGGTTGTGACCGCTGCCGTGGCTGTTTTTTCGGGGGTGGTCCCAGTTCCATTTTTGAACGCAGGAAAGCACAATCTGCCCGCAATGCTGTCCCACGGCGTGGTCACCCTGACCGCCGATGGAACGGACCCAGTGCCGCCGCCAAAACCACTGCCATGGCTTGGGGTAGCTTGCTAGGAAGGAATTCTTAAGGAGGGGCGGGTCGCCTGCGTCCTTCCCCTCCCGCATGCTAGGATTGGCTCCGCGCGATCGATCCAGGTCGGCGTGGGAGGAAAATGCTCGGCCAAGCCATTTGGTGGAGCGGCATCGCAGTCGAAGCTCTACTGCTGGTTCGAGGATTTCGAGGCCAGTTGCTGTCTCGTTATCCGGCTTTCTTCTCGTATATCCTCTTCGTCTGGTTGCAGTCTCTCCTACGGTTTTCTGTCTACCATCTGCGCCCGCAGCTTTATTCATCCGTTTACTGGATCACCGAGTGGCTAGCCATTTTGGTCGGGTGCGGTGTGGTCTTCGAGGTTTACCGCGTGGGGCTGGCCGCCTATCGCGGGACGGCGCGAATGGCTCGAAATCTGCTGGCCTTCGCGTTCGTCCTGCCGTTTACCAAAGCGATCGTGGAGACCTGGAATGACCCCCATTGGTGGCTGATAGCCACCACCATCGATCTGGAGCGCTCTTTACGGATGGCGCAGGCCCTCGCCATCGTTGCGCTGGTGGTGTTGTTTTTATTTTATTCGATACCGTTCGGCAGAAATCTCAGAGGCGTTTTGTTGGGCTACGGCTTGTTCATTGGCGAGAGCATCATTTGGTTAACGTTTCGTTCCTCTGGCGGAGAGAAGTTTCGCCAATTCTGGTCGCACGTCCACCCCGCTTCCTATTTCGTTGTTCTCGGAATCTGGGCCGTGCATCTGTGGTCCTATGTTCCGAATCCTGAGCCAACAAGAGCAGTGCGCCTGGAAGAGCAATACCAAAGAATGGCGGCGGCGACGAGCCGGCAATTGCGAGCGGGGTGCGGCTACCTGGCGAAGGTGGTGCGCTCGTGATAGGGACTTCCAGCGCGCTGATCGGCGCCGTCGTGTTTCTCGTGCTGATACTGGTGTGGATCAGAGCGGACTCCACATCGCGGCGTCTGCCTTCCGTTCTAGACACCTGGTCCCCTGACCAGGACGACGCCGCGGAGGTATGCCCGCCGGAGTTTGTCGCGCAAATCTTTTCAGGGCAAGACCTCGCATTCATTTTGCGATTGGAATCGCCCGATTTGAAAAGACATTTCCTCCGGGAGCGCAACGCCGTGGCGCTCTTTTGGGTCCAGCAAACTTCGGCGGTCATCCGCCGAATCATGCGGCGCCATTTGGAGGCCAGCCGCCTGAGTGCAGATATCGAATTCGCGATGGAGGCCAGGATATTCCTCCAGTACGCCAAGCTTAGGTTGCTTTGCGCAGTTCTTTTCCTGTTGATCGGGCTGGCCGGCCCGCAGAAGTTACACGCTATCGCCTTGTATGCGGACAGACTTACGCAGCGCATCGGCAATGTTCTGAGGGAGTTCGAATCCGGAGTTCGAACGCGCGAAATGGATGGTGCGTGATCTTCCTGAGCCATATCGCGTCTGCGGTTGAGGGAGCCGGGTGAGTATGAGCGTCGCGGTCAAACTCGTGCCGGTGCAAGAAGCCTACGACGATCTCTTGAACCGCACACTATCCAGGATTTCCTGCGATCTTGGCCGCCTGATCTATCTGGCCTCGACTCGCGATTACAATACGGGAAACTATTATCACGAGGGACTGGCCAGCCGCTTCAGCCCGGAGGTTGCACGCAAAGCGCTGGAAATCGCCCACCGGCAGGCCTTTTATAAGGTTTCCTCTTTTTCGCTGGAAGTCTTAGCCAGCGACCTAGAGGTTTATCTGCGTTCTTCCCGGGAGAACCCTCAGGAGTTTTTGCGCGCTTGGCAGAAGCTGGAGCCGTACCGCGTCACCATTCCTACGGAAGTGAATCTCACCGTCGCGCGGCTCTTTACGTCCAACCTCAGACTCTCTTTGGCAATTTTGCGTTTCCGTCAGGAGCAGAGTCACTAACGTCGCTCAGTTTCATGGCCACAGCCGTTACCTGCCCGACGATCTCGGCGTCGGTACCATACTTGAATTTTCGCGCGTTGCAGGGTGACAGGGGATGAGGAAGCAGCAGGAGTTGGTCGTCCAGAAGGTCGCACCAAGAGCAAGCGTAGCCGTCGCGCAGCTCCACAAAATAGATGGGACGGTCAAATTCGGTGCGCCGGCGAAGAGGCTGCACTTTCCGCACGCGCGAATCGATCTGTACGAAGGAACCTGGGCGCAGCAGCGGATAGAGGGTGTAATCCTGCAGGCCCACATAGCCGTATTGGCTGTGCCGGATGTCCAGGTGCTGGATCAACGCTATCGGCACTTCTCCCCAAAGTTCCACCATGCGCGAGAGAAGGTTGGTGTTGTCCAGATCGAAGGATCTGTCAAACCGAATGGGAAAAGAAACCGTGCGGTCCGCATCGTAGACTTCCAGGGTAGTTAGGTGGGTGTGTGGTAGCGGGGCAGCCAGCTGATGGAACCCCAACTTCTGCAGGTCCAGCCCATAGAGGCGCAGTAGGTCGGTGAACTTCATCCGATAGATGGCACTCAAACTGTACAGCTTGAAAATGCTCGGGACGGAGTCTGAATTCTCGATTTGCGTAAGCCAGGCGTTGGAGATTTGGAATTCCGGGTTGCCCTCCGCTTCCGCAATGCGCAGGCTGAATTCCGCCACATCGCGGGTAGTTATGCCCAGCCGCGAGCGCAGGTCCTTTAGTTGTTCGTTGGGCGGTAGCGCCGTCACAGGTTGCTATCTTACCTCAAGTCGGCGGGGAGAATAGTGGAGCGGCTTGAACCTTGGAAATTCAGATTACCACTGTTAGGGGATCAAACCGTTCAACCAGACAACCAGAATTGCTGCCGGGCAGGGGGCTTACTTGGGTGTCTTTGGCACCCGCGGTTTTTCGTTCTCGGACCTCTAGTCGCTGCAATTAAAATGTCTCGCGCAAAAGGCCAGCAGGCCAGCGCCAGCAAGAGAGTTAGAGGAGTTACCTCACGCGGCTCCTTCGGGACGGTGTAGCTGCCCAAACTCCGTGCCCGTTGGAGATAAGCGCCGCGGACCCAGCCAAATTGTCGGTTGCGCGGTTGTGGGGATTGCGCGAAAATTAGGGTTCTCGCCGTGGCAGGAAAAGTCCCCGAGAGCGCCTTCGCGGGCGGTTCGAGATTCGAACACGAGAATCAAGCGCAAGAATAAAGAAGGGCAAACGTCATGACGCAACACGTTGGCGAACTCCATGCTCCGGTTCGGTTGATGCTGACGCCCGGGCCGTCTTCTATCGATCCGCGGGTTTATCGCGCGATGGCCACGCCGCTGGTGGGGCACATGGACCCGTGGTTCAAAGGGTGTATGGAAGAGACGCAAATCTTGATGCGCCAGTTATTTCAGACGGAAAACCGGATCACCATGCCGCTCTCCGCTTCGGGTTCGGGCGGGATTGAGGCGTCGGTGCTGAACTCGCTGGAAGAAGGCGATGAAGGCATCGTGGCGGTCAACGGCGTTTTTTCCGAGCGCATGTACGAAATTGCCACGCGGGCGTCGTCGAAAATCGTAAAGGTGGAGGCGCCCTGTGGGAAGCCGGTGGATGCCGAAGATGTACGCCGGGCGGGCAAGGGCAAAAAGATCAAGATCATAGGCTTCGCGCATGGGGAGACTTCGACCGGCGTGGTCACCGGCATCGACGCCTACCGAAAGGTGGCGGACGAATTGGGTGCGCTGTTGATCGTGGATACCGTGGCGTCCCTTGCGGCCGTGCCGCTCCATGTCGACAGGCAGCGCATTGATATTTGCTTCAGCGGATCGCAAAAGGCGATTAGCGCGCCACCGGGAATGTCGCCGATCACGGTGAGCCCAACCGCCGAGGAGGTGTTTCGAAAGCGGAAGACCAAAGTGCAGAGCTGGTATTTCGATTTGACAACGGCGATGAATTATTGGGGCAAAGACCGGCTGTATCATCACACTCCGCCGATTTCGCTGATCTTTGCGCTGCGCGAAGCGATGCGGCTGGTGGTCGAAGAAGGACTGGAATCGCGCTGGGAGCGGCATCGCGTGAATCAACTCGCGCTGATCGCGGGCATCGAGGCTATGGGTCTGGATCTGCTGGTGAAACACGCGGCGGACCGCTTGCCGACGGTCACCGCGGTGATGATTCCAGGTGGCATTGACGACGGGAAAGTGCGCAATCAGTTGCTGGACGAATTCAACATCGAGATCGCCGGCGGTTTCGGTGCGGTGAAGGGCAAAATCTGGCGTGTGGGGTTGATGGGCTACTGCAGCCAGAAGCCTTTCGTATTGTTGTTCCTGGCGGCGCTGGAAAAGTGCTTGCTCGATCAGGGATTCCGCGTGCCGAGTGGCGCCGGAGTTGGAGCGGCGATTCGGAGTTACTCGCAAGTGGAGACCGCTGCCGCTGTTAGCCGCTAGCTAGCTGAGCCGACGACACCGTCAGTCATGCTAGCGAAGCGTCTCGGCGCAAGCTGCCAAACGAGCAGTCAGTAAAGGAGAGTGCGTGACGACACGCCCGGTACTCGCGAATAACGGTGCCATGAGCCAGTTCGTCGGCGCTTTCGAAGTCACTTCCAAATTGAGCGGGCAAGCGTATCAGTGCCGCTTCTCGCACATGTGGAACGGCATCGCGACGCGTCACGCGGATACGATTGACACAAAGTTTTTTGTCGATGGCGCGGCGCATGTTGTCGGTCTAGCGCACCTAGCGTTTGTGAAGTTCCGGGAGAAGGCCAAGCGCGACTTGACCGATCGCGAGGCGAGCTTTGTCGCTGCGGAGTATTTGCGCGAGAGGCTCGAAGAAGAAGACGTGCGGCCGGTGTACGACGTAGCACAGGACGAGGTGCTGCGCCTGATCGCCCAGGTCGGCATGCGGTAGGAATCATCAACCATGGCTTGGTAAAAGACGGTTTCGCTCCGCCACTTTTGTTTTGGGCTGTTAGTCGCCGGGTTCGGCGTGGAAAGCGGCCAGGGTTGGATGGCGGAGGCCGTCGCGGCGAATGAAGTGAATGACGAGAAGCATGAGCAGCGCGCCGCAAACCATAACAGCCACCGCGATTTGCAATCCGAGCTGCAAGTCGTGAAGATCGGAGATTTTCCCCACCACTTGCGGTCCGAGACCGCCAAACAATTGCGTGGCGAACATGTAGACGCCGACGCAAGTGGCGTGCGCGCGGCGCGGCATCATGTCATGAAGAACGGCAGTGACGGGTCCGTGATACCAGGACATGAAAAAGCCGGCAACAAACAGTCCGACGAGCACGGTTGATTTCTCTTCCGACTGGATAGCCAGCAAGAGAAACGGAGCCGCGAGCAGAAATGCGGCGGCGACGGCAACGATGCGTCCGTAGGTGAAGGTTCTTTGCACCCGATCCGCAATGAACCCACCCATCAGCACGCCCGAAACGGCAGACACGAGAGCGATGACGGCGAGCGAGACGGAGGCTTGACGCAAACTGAAATCCTTATAGCTGACCGCGAAGTCCGTTCCCCAGGTAAGAAGCGAGACGCTGGAAAAAGTAATGCAAATCCCGGCGAAGATCATGGAGACAAAGGCGGGGACACGAAGAAGTCGAGCGATCGGCACCACCTCTGAGCGCGGGCCGCGCGGCGGTTCAGCAATCCAGAAAAGAGCTATACCGGGAACAATCCCGGCGAAAGCCACGATGAAGAGGGCTTCCTGCCAGCCGTATCGCGGGCCAATGATGCCACCTAAAGCGTGGCCGGCAGCGCCCCCCAGCAGCATACCGGAAGCAAATATGGCTTGCGCGATGGCGCGGCGTTCCTGCGGAAACGCCCCCGAGATCATGGACTGCGCCGCAGGCGCGTAAGCAGCTTCGCCGAGGCCGACAATGGCCCTGGGGATCAAAAAGAAAAGAAAAGTGGAGGCGAAACCGCCTGCCAATGTCGCGACGCTCCAGAGCAGGATACCGATAGCGATGATGGCCTTGCGGCTGAAGCGGTCGGCGAAGAAGCCAAAAGGTACGCTGCCGACGGCGAGAACCACGAGGAGAAAGGTTTGCAATGAGCCAAGCTCGGCGTCGGTAACATGGAGATGATCGCGCAACAGCGGAATCAGCGGGACGAACACCTGGCGAGCGGCGAAGTTGACAAAATTGATCAAAGCAAGTACAGCAAGGAGACGAATCTGGTAAGACGTGAGCGGAATGGACTTCGTAGACATGCTGAATTGGCTCGGTGACTCGCGCGTGACCTGGTGGAGCGTAGACCGGAAGTTATCAGCCTTTGCTCAGCCTTTCAAGATTATATGATGACTAAGAATTCTGCCCTTTCCACGAATGCGACAACCAGTGACCGTTTGACTACCGTTCTCTCCTACGGCGTGCTGCTGCTCCTGATCTACCTTGTTTTCCGGATCTACGAACCGTTTCTCGCGGCGCTGGGTTGGGCGGCCATTCTGGCGATTTTTTTCTATCCCATGCACCACTGGCTGCTGCGGCGTTTCTCCGGGAGCAGGGCGGCCGTCTTAAGCACCTTGGCGGTGACTTTCCTGCTGATCGTGCCGGCCATCCTGGTGACCACCTTGTTCATCCGCGAGGCGTTTGCCGTTTCAAAGGGCGTGCAGCATACCTTGTTGGTGCAGCAGGCGCCCCAATTGGCGAAAGGCTGGGCCTGGATCGCGCAACACGTCCCGGGCCTCGATCCCAACGCCGACGCGCTGGAGATGCTGTCCCAGGGGGTTCAGAAAGAGGCAGGGTATCTCGCGGAGCGCCTCGGCACGGTACTGCGGAACATCGCGGCGTTTATTTTCGACCTGTTTGTGATGATCTTCGCGATGTTTTACTTTTTTCGCGACGCGGATCGCATTATCCAGGGAGTCCGAAGTATCTTGCCTTTTGATGCCGAACATAGAGACACGATGATGACGCAAACGCGGGACCTCATCTCCGCAAGCGTGACCACCAGCCTTATCCTCGCGGCCATCCAAGGGGGAATCGGCGGACTTGGGTTCGTGCTCGTGAAGTTGCCGGCGCCGCTGTTCTGGGGCGTGGCCATGGCTTTCTTTTCGCTGGTGCCGGTGGTGGGCTCGGGGTTGATCTTCGTGCCTGCGGCGTTGTGGCTGGGATTCACGGGGCATTGGGGGCGGGCCATTCTTCTGCTGGTGATTTGCGCAGGAGTGTCTGCCATCGTGGACAACGTCTTGCGGCCGCTCTTGCTCGGCGGGCGAACCGAATTGAGCGGGTTGGTGATTTTCATCAGTGTGGTTGGCGGGGTCGGCCTATTTGGAATGCTGGGTCTGGTGCTGGGTCCCGTCTTGGTGGCCACGGCGGCGGGGGTTTTGGCGGTGTATCTGGAGCGGCCGCAGAATCCGCCCATAACGGCTCGATAACACGCCGTTTGTCTTCCCGTGGGCGCGTGACTTGAGTGTGCTAGAGTAACGCGCTCGAAGGAAATTCATGACCATTAAACCGACCCTGAAGCCCACGGAGCTTCCCGCGGCGAAACTGAGGTGGAGATGTGAGCTCTCGCGCATCCCCTTCGAAACAACCGCGCAAGCGGAGTTGCGCGAAGGGTTCATCGGACAGGAACGTGCGCTGCGCGCACTGAAGATGGGCGCGGAGCTTTCGGCGCCCGGATACAACGTTTTTGTATGCGGGCTGGCGGGGACCAGCCGCGGCGGAACGATCGCGCGGATGGTCGAAGAGCTTCATCCTCCGACGAAAGAATCGCTCGATCGCTGCTATGTCAATAATTTCAAATTGACGGACCGGCCCCGTTTGCTGGCGCTGCCGCGCGGGGAAGCAAATGCCTTCAAGAAAGACATGCAGGGGGGAATCGATTTTCTGCGTCGGCGAATTCCACAAGTGTTCGAGGGCGAGCCGTTCCAGCGGCAAAAAGGGCGGATCGTGGAACGCTTCACCGTGCGCGAAAAAGAATTGATGGACGATTTCACTCGCAGGATCGCGCGCGAACAATTTGCGCTGGGCCACATGCAGGTAGGCGCGGTGGCACTGCCCGAAATTTTTCCCGTGCTGGAAGGCCAAATGGTACCGATCGAGGACATCTCCAAGATGGTGCACGAGGGAAAACTCGAAAGCCCCGTGGCGGAAGATATCGAGCGGAAGTATGAACAGTTCCGGCAGGAATTCACGGTGGTGTACCGGAAGACGCTGACGCTATCGCGGGAACTGGCCAGCGAGTTGAGTTACCTGGAGCAAGAGGCAGCATCGGTGCTGGTCGATGGCGTCATCGAGGAACTCAAGGAAAAATACGCCGGCCAAAGCATCGCCGAATACCTCGAAGAAGTGCGCCACCATCTTCTCGATAATCTCGACCCCTTCAAGGAGCGCGAGGGCGAAGGCGAACACGACGAAGAGACACCGGACGGTTTGCCCAAGGCGCAGGGAGGTCCGGAGCGCGATCCCTTCCGCGTGTACGGCGTGAACGTCATTCTCGCGCATAGCGACGGAGACAAATCACCAGTTATTTTCGAGACCACGCCCACGTATGCCAATCTGTTCGGGACCATTCAGCGCGCCTATGACACGCGAGGTGGCTGGACCAGCGACTTCATGGACCTGCGAGGCGGGTCGCTGCTCCGCGCCGATGGCGGCTTCCTGATCATGTATTCGCTGGAAGCGCTGTCGGAAGTCGGCGTGTGGCGCGCTTTGAAGCGCACGCTGAACCACAACCGGTTAGAAATTCAACCGTTGGAAATGTTCTATCCGTTCGGCGGAAGCGCGCAGAAGCCAGAAGCCATCGACATCAACGTGAAGGTGATCCTCATCGGCGACCGCTCTTTGTACGAGCTGCTGTACGAATACGAGGAAGACTTCCGCAAAATCTTCAAAGTGCGTGTGGAGTTCGATGAAGAGATGGCCATGAGCGACGGCGTCATCGCGGAATATGCGGGACGTCTGCGTGCGCTGTCCGAAAAAGAAAATTTGTATCCCTTCGACCGCGGCGCGTTTGCGGCGATGCTGGAATACGGCGTGCGCCAGGCGGGGCGAAGAAACAAGGTGACGGCGCGCTTTATCGAAATCGCTGACCTGGCGCGCGAGGCGCACTACAACGCGGCGGCCGCAGGAGAATCCGTGGTCCGCGCAGCACACGTGCGCGGTGCTTTGTCGTCGAAAATGGAGCGCCACAACCTGATCGAGACGCGCATCCGGGAAATGATTCAGGAAGGTACGCTGCTGGTGGATGTGCAAGGGATGCGCGTCGGCCAGGTAAACGGGCTGAGCGTATTGGAAATCGGCGGATACTCGTTTGGCAAGCCGGTGCGCATCACCGCCACGGCGGCTCTTGGAAAAACGGGATTGATCAACATCGAGCGCGAGGCGAATTTGAGCGGACGCTTCCACGACAAAGGGATGCACATCATCGCCGGTTTCTTGCGGAGCCAGTTCGCGCAGGACAAGCCACTCTCGCTCGCAGCAAGCATCTGCTTCGAGCAGTCATACTCGGGAGTCGATGGCGACAGCGCCAGCTCCACAGAGATCTATGCGCTGGCGTCGGCGCTTTCCGGTTTGCCGCTCCGGCAGGACATTGCGGTGACCGGCTCGATCAACCAGCAGGGCGACATTCAGGCGATTGGCGGCGTAAATGAAAAAATTGAAGGATTCTTTGACGTGTGTAGCATCAAGGGGCTCACCGGAACGCAAGGCGTGATGATGCCGGAGTCCAACGTGGAAGATTTAATGCTGCGTGAAGATGTTCTGGAAGCGGTCGCCGCTGGAACATTTCACATCTGGCCGGTGGCTAAGGTCGAACAAGGCATCGAGATACTGACCGGAATTGCCGCGGGAAAGAAAAACGGTGACGGGAAGTTCGAACCTGGGACCGTGCTCGGTATGATCGATGAGCGGCTGCACACCATGGCGCACATGTTGAAAGAATTCGAATAGCCTCAAAATAAGCTCGCTCTCGCCACCGGCCTTCGGGCCATAGTTCTGTTTTTCAAGGTCTGTCCAGTGCCACCAGTGGGTCAGTCTCCGGCAGCCGCGTAATACCTCCAAGTCACAGCAGCCCTTTTGCCGTCCGAACTTCCAATCATCTGACAATGGCCCCGCGAATGGCGTGTTTCAGGTGGCGAGTTCGCGCCCGCTGGATCGGAGGGTACACGGAGCGCCGTGCCCCGCTGAGGCCAGCGCACATGCGAAACACGCACATCCGAATAAGGCGTTTTTTGGAGATCACTGTCGTTTGCTGCGCTCGCCAGGGGTCGGAAGATTCATTAGAGGTCAACAATGTCGCTCTGGTTCTCAGCCTCCTTTGCAAAGTATGCGGATCGTGACGAGGAGCCAAACAAAGCGTGGGAAAAGTCCCTTCTGAAGGGGCATCGTTCCATGTGTCCCTTGGCCGTAGATCGGCCAGACCGGAATCTGAACCCCTAACGGTGAGCGGGGGCAAGGTAGGCCTGGCGATGATCCACGCGGCACCAGAAGCGCCTCACTTTGACTTGCATCGTGTGAAGCTGCCCATCGTTTGAGGGCGGGCTGAAAGCAATACTGTACTCGTGCCGGACGAGTTGGGCGATTTCAGAATAGGCGCGATCGAATTCCTTCTCATTTCGCGGGAGATAGACGCGTCCGCCCGTGGCCTGTGAGAACGCGTGTAGCGCTTGGTCGGCCTGAGCAAACCCTTGCTTTACGAACACTCGATCTTGGCGCTCCTGAGGAGAGAGTTTCCGGTCCTTCAGGGGTTTGCGGAAGTCGCCGGAAAGTGAGACTGCCAGGATGCGAACATCGGAAGTTTTGAGTTTTTGCTGAATCACTTGCCACTTTTCCGGTGGTGAAGTATCGACACCGGTGGAGAGCAGAACCACGGTTTTCTTCCCGGGAAAGGGCGCGAGCCAATCGATGGCTGACGCCAAGCTGGAGGACAGGTTCAACTCGGCAAAGCCAAGCGTGAAATTTAAACTTTGCAGCGCGAGCCGCGCCGTGAGCTTATCGGGTGTGAAGTCAAGGAGCAGTTCCGGGTTTTTCGAATAGCTGGCGATCGCCACGCGGTCGTTGGGAGCGAGGTTGTTCAAGAGTGCCTTCGAGGCACGAACATGGTTCGTCCCCAGGAAAAGAACGGCTGGGCCCGACTCGATGAGCAAGAGAACCTGCGCCGGCTCCTCGATGGTGGCGAAGCCGGTGAGTGGTTGCTCGATCCCATTATCGAAGATACGGAAATCTTCGCGACGAAGGCCTTCGACGAAATGACCGCTATGATCGGTGACAATCACTCCCACGTTGACGCGGTCAACGCCGACTCGAATGGTTGGCTTTTGCGGGTTTTCCTGAGCCTCAACAAAGGAACACACGCAAGACACGGCAGGCAAGAGCAGTGCCGCCGCCACGAGGCGAGAAAAGTTCATCGCTCCGCTATTCAACCCACTGGTCCCAATGGATGCCCTTCGAATCCTTCCACGAGACACTCACAGAATAGTGCAGATGCCGCGAGAAGACTTGGGGATTGCACTGCGCTAGCCAGTCAGGGGCCGAGGACGGCACGACGTTTTGAGAAGAGTTCATGGTTCTTGCGACCGGGCTCTTCTTCGCCTCTTCAATCCAACGGTCCTTCAGTGCCTGCCAATCGACTTTCTGAAAGTCGAAATAGCTAAGACCGTTGAGATGTTCGGGGAATTTGGCGCGGCCGGCCTGAAACTGCGGCGCGGTGGCGAGGCCCTCGACGGCGGAAGCGTGCGCGCGATGAGCGAGCACTTCGCGAAGGGTTTCCACGCGATTGGCACCCAGAATCATGTCCGGTGCGACCGCCAGATTGAAGGAATTCCACTGGGTGCTGCCTTGTTTTCCCCCGAGTGAGATCTTCAGGAAAGTAATATCGTCTTCATTGCGCTCCGAAGTGATCTGATCGCTGAAGACGGTGCGCATGAGTTTTAGAGTCTCCGGTCTCTTTCGAATGCCAAGAAAATAGACCTGTTTCGTGGAGTCCATCGACGCGCTGGTTTGCATTGAAGCGAATTCTCCGGTGAGCAGTTCAAGAGCTTCCGCCGCGGGCATTCCCAGCTTGTGCTGCGCGATTGTGTCAAGTAAATCGGCGTTGCCCTGCTGAGCTTGCGGAAACGCGGCGCGAGCCACGCGCTTTACCGTGTTGTAGATGCCCAGGAAATTGAGTTGCGCTGAGGTGTAAGAGACGGCATCCACCGGTACGAAGGAGAGAGAAGCAAGCGAGGACTGTCCGGTGGCCCAGACGTCAAAGGGCGTTCCTGTAGCGGCATCGCCCAGGAGCGCGGCCTGCACGTGCGTTTTCGCGCCTTCGAACGAGACGTGGCCGCTGACAGAGTGCAAAGCGGCGACCCCGGCGGCATCGAGCAGTGGGCGAACCTGAAAAGTTCCTGCCTTCGAATCGGCCGCAAGATTCTCCAGGTCGGGAATGCGCAGAAAAAATTCGATCAAGCCGCTACCGAGATTCGCTTGCGCTTCCTGATACGCGGCCGACTGAGTTAGTGATGCCGCTCCTCTAAGTTTGCCATCGAGGCGGCCCAATATTTCTTCCATGACCGAGCGTTCACCGGTGCTGACGGCGTACTTGCCATGCTCGGCCCAATAGCTGATGCCGCTTTTGCCTTCAGCCTTGAGAACCTGCGCGCCTCCGATGGTAACTTGCGAGAGGCGGGGCGCCTCCTTTTCTTCCGTGCGCAAGCGAAGAACTGCTTTCGAAAGCAAAACTTCTTTGCCGGTGCGATCATACACAAGAAACATCCCGTTCCATGCCGGTTTCGAATTCAGGGAGCCGCCGGCATTCGAAGCGGCTCGTCTTTGAGGTTCGCTCACATAGCCGATGGTGAACGAATTTTCCAGAAGCGCCGCATATTGCTGAATCTCGTCGGCAATCAGTTTTTCTTTTGGCGTTTTTTCCGCCGAGGAGCCCATCAGATTCGAAACCATCGCCGAACTCACGGGGGCAAAATCCGGATCGTCCCAGAGGGCGAGGAGGGAGTTGGCCTTTCGAACGTCAGGGGACGGAACCCCGTGCCAGATCAAATAGAACGCCGTGCGCGGGGACATTTGCGCCGGCTCGAGCGGAGCTTGCGCGCGCGCCGGGTTCGGCCCGAAGGCCACCAGGAGAGCGGCAATCGGCAAGAGAAGGCGAAGGCTCAGTACTTTCATCGGAGTGCTCCACAACAAATGGTCAAAGGAAAGGACTAACTTTTCAATGCTAACGCGGCGGGCGAAAGGACAGAAGCCCTGTCCCGCGCTGAGTTTCCACAACGGGGAACAGGGCTTCCTGGCATTGCAAATTACGACAAAAACTTTAAAAGAGCGCGCGGTCTTTCATCCGCCTCCGCTCTAAACGGCCGCGGCGCGCCGCTAGGGTTGTGGGGGCGTGGGGGCGGGCGCGGGCGTCGCGGCGGCGCCCGGAGGAGCCGCGGCACCGGCTTCTTTGGGGGTCGCCAGGTAGCCGGTGATCTGATTCTTGCCGACGTCGAAAACTACGATTTCGTAAGGGGCCATGCGGGAGCTACCTTTTACATAGAACTGCACGGGCTCGCCGGAAGTTTTGTCCTTCTTTTCGATGGTCTTGTCGTCGGCGATGACCGTTACCGTGTATTTTGCTTTTTTCGGATCGGTCTTGTTGAGAGAGACCTGGACGGGTCCGACGCGCTGCGGCGTCTTGGATTTTTGCAGAGTGAACTCGTAGTAGTTGCGGTCGCCGCGGCGTTTAAGATCTTCGAGGTCGTCGCGATTGTGCGCGATGAGGCCGCTCATGACGTTCATGTCGCCCAAACTGCGATCGAGTTTGCCCTTCGTAGCTTCCAAATCGCTTTTTGTGGTTTCGATGTCTTTCTTGGCGCCGCCCACTTCGGTAGCCACCGCGCCGATCTTTTCTTCGCTTTCCTTCTGGACCTGGCCAAGCTGCTCGGTGATCTTCTCATCGGACGCTTGCTGTTCCTTGCGGATGGATTCGGCGCGGCTCTTGGCCTGCGCGAGCTCTGACTGCGTCAAACCGACTCTCTGCGTGGTGATTTCCATCTTGCTCTTCAAATCGGCGATGCGTGAATTCGCCTGGTCGAGCTGGGCGGTGAGGATTTTATTCTGTTTCTCCTGCTCGGAGAGCTCCTGGTTCAGGCGGGACTCCGTGGAATAGCCGGCATAGCCAAGCACGGCCATCGCGGCGATCACGATGCCAAACAGCACCGCGATCCATCGCGGCGTACCCGCGGATTCGTACTGAAACGACTCCTGCGGGCTCGGTATGTTTGGAGAAATGCTCATTCCCCCCTCCTCAGTTATAGGCGCCCCCCATGCACGTTTGCGCCGAAAGGGAATTATCCCCTGCATTCTCCTCCCTGTCCACCGGGCGGAGGACTTGCCCTCCCCCAGTTTCCGAGTACCCGCAAAGAGGAAAATGTAAAAATGTGTTGACACAAAGCTCGCAGTTGTGTTTCATACAATAGAATGAAA
>Ga0209806_1000110_pt1 | contig 47558 bp, 49 predicted proteins | sample GraSoiAngelo_152_FD_186166 | JGI IMG/M metagenome (GOLD analysis project Ga0209806, IMG submission 186166) | Grasslands soil microbial communities from the Angelo Coastal Reserve, California, USA - 14_1009_12_30cm (SPAdes) (version 2) | ecosystem: Environmental > Terrestrial > Soil > Grasslands ... | reverse complement strand
GTCCGGCGGCCGGCATCGATTCAATTACTCGACGAAACGTTGCCGCGCACAAAAGTGATCGGCCTATTGACGCAGCGCGACGAGGCCGTGGAAGATCCGGGGCCTCAGGACCTTTACCACGTCGGAACCGCCGCGCTCGTTTTGAAGCTCATTCGCCAGGCCGACGATCACGTGGTCATCATCGCGCGAGGGCTCGACCGATTCAGTCTGCGCAAAATCGTCGCGACTTCGCCGTTCATCCGCGCAGAAGTCGATTTGGTGAATTCCATTTCGCCACCGGAGAGCAAGGAATGGGAAGCGACGTTCCGAAACCTGCGCGATTCGGCTGCGAGATTGTTCGAGCTGACTCCGGAAGCGCCGGAGCAAGCGCGCCTCATGATTCTCAACATCTCGAGCCCGGAACAGCTCGCCGATTTTCTGGCGCCGAACTTGAATATCGATGTCGCGCAGAGGCAGGCGATTCTCGAAGAACCGGACGTGGAGAAGCGGATCCGTATCGTGCAGAAACACATCTCCGCGCAATTGGAGATCGCGCAGATCCAGGAGAAATTGCAGAAGGACGTGGCGTCGCAATTTTCCGACGCGCAACGGCGCGCCTATTTGCGTTCGCAGATCAAAGCGATCCAGCACGAGCTCGGTGAAGCCGAAACCGGCAGCGAAGAGCAAATGGAGCAATTGCGCGCGCGCCTAAAGGAAGCGAATCCGCCGCCAGAGGTGATGAAGCAAGCGGAGCGCGAATTGAAACGGCTTGATTTTATTCCGCCGGCCAGCCCCGAGTTTTCCGTCATCGTCAGTTACATCGAGATCGTCGCCGACCTTCCCTGGAACAAATTGAGCCAGGACAATCTCGATCTCGATCAAGCACAGCAAATCCTCGATCGCGACCATTACGATCTCGAGAAAGTAAAGAAGCGGCTAATCGAATACCTCGCCGTGCGCAAACTGAACCCAACCGGGCACGGACCGATCCTGTGTTTCCTCGGGCCGCCTGGAGTCGGCAAAACCAGTCTTGGCCAATCGATCGCCGATGCACTCGGTCGCAAGTTTGTCCGGATCAGTCTCGGCGGAATGCGCGACGAAGCGGAAATTCGCGGACACCGGCGCACTTACATCGGTTCGATGCCGGGACGGATCATTCAGGAACTGCGCCGCGCCGGCACTCGCAATCCGGTTTTCATGCTCGACGAGATCGACAAGATCGGCGCCGATTTTCGCGGCGATCCGGCGAGCGCGTTGCTCGAAGTGCTCGACCCGCGCCAAAACAACACTTTTGTCGATCGCTACCTCGACGTACCATTCGATCTTTCGCAGGTCATTTTTATCGCGACTGCGAATTACATCGACGGCGTGCCCGAACCGATGCGCGACCGGATGGAAGTGATCTCGCTGCCCGGTTACACCGAGCGGGAGAAGCTCGAGATCGCGAAACGTTATCTCGTCCGGCGGCAGATGGAAGAAAACGGCTTGAAGCCCGAACAGGTCGACTGGCAGGACGACGCGCTCCGCCAAATCATTAACGATTACACGCACGAAGCCGGCGTGCGCGAGCTCGAGCGCCAGATCGGAGCGATTTGCCGTGGAATCGCGTCGCGCGTTGCCCACGGTAAAACGGAACACGTGACGGTCACGCCGCAATTAGGGGCGCAAATGTTGGGACCCGCCAAATACGTGCGCGAAACGAAATTAAAAACGAGCAAACCCGGCGTTGTCACCGGACTCGCTTATACGCCGGCCGGCGGTGAAGTGCTCCACATTGAAGCGACGCGTTATCCCGGAAAGGGCAACGTGACGCTCACCGGTCACATCGGCGAAGTGATGAAGGAATCGGTTCAGGCGGCGCTCAGTCTCGTGCGAAGCCGCGATGGCGAAATCGGCGTGAAACCGGAAGACTTTCGCGACATGGACATCCACGTGCACGTTCCCGCCGGTGCGGTGCCGAAAGATGGACCGTCCGCCGGCATCGCCATGTTTACCGCGCTCGCATCATTATTCACAAACAAACCGGTCCGTCCCGATGTAGCGATGACCGGCGAAATCACATTGCGCGGACTCGTCTTGCCAATCGGCGGACTCAAAGAAAAAAGTTTGGCCGCGATGCGCGCCGGCATCTCGACCGTCATCATTCCGAAGTTGAACGAAAAAGATCTGGTTGATGTTCCGGAAGAAGCGAAACAGAAATTGAAATTTGTTCCGGTGGAAAATGTCGATGAAGTCCTCGCCGTCGCTCTGGAAAAAGACGGCGCCGCGCAATCAGCGAGCGCGAACGGAACAGACGAAAAAGGTAAAGACTAAGTCAACGTCCTTCGGCGTCGGCGCGTCGCTCGATTTGCTGCAAACTCGGATCTGAATTGCGGATCCAATCGCGAGTGGCGTTGATGTCGCCGCGGTTCACCGCAATTGCCGGCCGCACTTCTTCGGCGCGCGCGACCATCTCGTCGCCAACTTTTACCGGCTCGGCCTTCGGCGCTTTCCAATGGTGACCGAATTTGCGGAGCGCATAATACATTGTCCCTGCTTCCACCGCGCTGACACCGCTGCAACGCATCGCGTTGTAAAACATCCGGTCGCAAACTTCCCATGGCCGGTTGCGCTGTTCGTAGGCAACGTCATGCAGCACCGACGCGTTCCGATATTTTCCTTCAAACGGGCCGCCCATGATTGACCAGAGCGATCGCGGAATTGACGCGCCGTCTACCACCGATCCGGCCGGCGCAATCCAGGCCACGCCTTGTGGATCGGTATAACGCAGCTCGCTCAGCAAAGTCATCGTCCGCCCGTCGTTTTCCCAACGCGCTTCGACATAGCCGCTGTAGTGCCCCCACTTGTTCGGTTGTTTCTCCGCGAAACGCACCCATGCCGGTTTTTGGTTTGAAGCGCAGCCGGACAAGACCGTGATCATAATCAGAGATCCTAACGACCGAACGAATTTTGAGTTCACAACCATAAAATTTGTTCAGCGCGCAACCGGATGCAGTTCTTGCGCCCGCTTCGGCGGTTTCGGACCGGTCAGCGTGATCGGTTCGCCTTCTGTTTGCTTCCGGTAAGGCTGGAGATAAAACATCATGAACACGCCGATTACGACAAGGAGGGAACCGATCCATTTCAACAGCCAACCCGGATCACGCAGAATTTGGACGCTGCTTTGACCGAGATTTTCCGGGTTCCACGACGCTTGCGAAATTTTGTAGGTGAACCCCGTCCACGTCCGCAACCAACTGCTTGGATAACTGAACGGATGATTCATCCAGCACGCACCGGTCGCGCTTTCGCCATCTGAACTGCTCACGCGCAACGTGCTTTTGAATCCGGCTGGACTGTCGCTGCCTTCGTTACGTTTCACTTCGAAGTCGAGCAGCTCAAGTCCAATCGGCAGTGGAAGCGTTTTCCAGCCGTAGGCGACCATCGTTTCGTTAGGCAAAGTCGGCACTGTAACTTGCCAGCCGGCTGGCACCCATTGCTCGAGTGTTTCGCCGTTTTGTTCCACTCGAATTCGCACACCGTCGGGCAATTCGGCCGCGCCGGCAGATGTCGATGTTGTCTCCGACTTTGCCGGCGTGAAATCCATCCACTGCTCCGCGTGGGGCATCGCTTTGTCGATCACGAGTTGCCAATCGGCCCAACCGGTCGTGAGCGATTTGTTGATGTCGATCTTGCCGGACGATTTCCCGCTCTTGCGCGAAAGAAGCTCGTACGAGATCGCGCCGTCGTTCGCGACGAAAAGAGTAAGATGATTTGGCGCCGCGTCACCAACCGCCGGCATTGTCGGCGGGCCGCCAGTTGTCGGCAGCTCGCCTCCGCCGTGGGGATTTTTCGTTTCCACTATGGTCGAGGGAACGGCCTTGCCGCGAATGGTCACGAGCACGGCTGGGTTGTTCGGCTGATCGCTGATCGAACCCGGTTTCCCGTTCTCGATCCGGAAGTCCGCCCAGTAGTTGTCGATCTTGAGTGTGAACGGCGTCTTCTCGATCTTCATTTCGCGGCCAACATTCTCGGCGACATCGAAAGACGATTCCTTTCCGCCGAGCGAAATCAGCACCCGGCCCTTGTTTCTGTTTCGAGGCGGTTCGAGTTGAACTTTTGCCCCCGTGCTGCCGCCTTTGTTCACGTGGCCGATCTGTTCGTCGGGCGCTTTGCTAAAAGCGAAAATCGATTCCTCCAGATCTTTTTCTTCATTTTTACTCGTGCTCGTGATCGAGGATGGCGATGTTGGCGCACTTCCACGCTTCAATTCGATGTTCGCGAGTCCCATCGAAAAATTTCCGTGCTGCGGATCGTCGGCCATCAACCAGCTTTCGAGGTGTTGATTCATCATCGCAGTTTCGATTTTGAAATGAATTGCCGGCGCGCCGCCGTCTTTGAGCGGTTTTGGATTGAGCTTGCCTTCAATTTCCAGCGCGTAATCCACAATTTGCAAACGGGCGCCGCTTGCGAGCGCGCCGAGATTTTTTGGATGCTGTGGGCTCGGCGGATGATGCAGAAATTCCGCGGGATAACCTTTGATGATGCCATCGATGTCGTGGACACGGAGCTGATGCTGATCGACGAGCAATCGATTTGTCGGCGCTTCGCCTTTGAAAAGTGTGATCGTTCCTTCGACACCAAGAATCCGGCCGACGAGCGAGCCGATCAGCAGCGTGATAATGCCGAGGTGCGTAATGAGGAACGCGCTATGATATTTTTTCCAGGGCCAACGCGATAGCGCGGACACGGTCAGATTCGCGCCGAGCAAAACGAGCCAGGCGTTGAACCAGGGCGCGCCATAAACATAAGCGCGCGCCACTTTCGCATCGAAACTCGACTCGTAAAGTGTTCCCACGATCGCGCCGGCGATGAGCACGGCCAGCAACACGACCGCGAGTTTGAGCGACGCAAAAAACTGAAAGATCGCGTTCTGCTGCCAGACCGGCTGGTCGGATCGACTTATTTTGGCCATGCGAAGATCGACATCCGATTGCGCCGACGAATCTAAAGACGCAACGACACGCAGCACCCCGCCAGATTTAGCATCCAGCCTTCAGAAACAGTAAGAGAATTCTCGACTTCGCTAGAAATGACAAAAGCTCAGTGCGTCCACGATTTCCAGCGTTTGCGGATCGGCTTGGTGTAACGGTCGAGGTTGATGTCTTTCACGCGACCGACGCCTTCTCGAACTGCATCGGCGGAGTCTTCAAGTCTCTCTTTCATTCCGCGAAAGAGCGGCCAGAGAAACGGCAACGTAAGAACGCTCCAATTAATCCGGTCCAGGGGCGTTTTTATTTTCGCCTCTTTTTCGTCGGGACGCGAGGCGTAACGAATGGCGAGGCCAATGGCGAGCCCCGCGGCCAGCGCCCCAAGGATCATCGGAACCGGATTTTCCCGAAGGAACAATTCGGTCCGTTCCCGCGTGAAACTCCTTCTTCCCCTGATTTGTTCACGGCGACGGGGTGGCGGTTCCAAGACGCTGGGTGGGCGGCGCCGACGTTTTCGACGCGACGCGTTCTGTTCTGCCCCCAGAGGTTCGTCGTTCACAAAATCATCTTCGATCGGATCCATCATCAATTGGTTCGCGACTGCTCGACCGATCGCGTTGGTCCAAAGCGTTTACTCATCCAGCGCGCAAAAGCAACTGTTTGTAGACAGAAAAAATCTCGCCCGAGACCAGGACGAAGATCACCTTGTCGATCTGGTCACTCGCGCTAAGAAAATCTCGCGCGGTTCGCAGAGCAATCTGAGCCGCTTCCGCAATGGGATAGCGATATGCGCCGCAGCTGATCGCCGGAAACGCGATGGTTTTGATTTCGTTCCCGGCAGCGAGGCGCAAAGAGTTCCGATAACAGTTGGCCAGCGTCTTTGCTTCACTGCGGTTCCCTCCCGACCAGACCGGACCGACGGTATGAATGATGAAGGGTGCGGGCAAATTGTAGCCGCGCGTAATTTTTGCATGACCGGGCTGACAGCCGCCGAGGCTGCGACACTCTTCCAACAACTTTGGTCCGGCCGCGCGATGAATCGCGCCATCGACTCCGCCGCCACCGAGCAAACTGGTGTTGGCGGCGTTCACAATCGCATCGACATCGAGTTTGGTAATATCGCCGCGGAGGAGGTCGATCTTGTCGTCGCGAGTTTTCACGGCGCGAGCCGGTCTATCGACCAAGAGCCGCTGGATTGCAACGTGTAGCGAAACCGGTCGTGTAAGCGATCGGGACGGCCCTGCCAAAATTCGATCCGGTCGGGTTTGAGGCGATATCCACCCCAATGCGGCGGAAGCGGAATTTGTCCTTCGGCGAAACGTTGTTTCATCTCTTCAAGGCGCGCATCGAGAATTCGGCGCGCATCAATCACCTCACTTTGATGGGAAGCCCACGCGCCAAGCTGCGCGCCGATCGGCCGCGTATGAAAATATTCCTCTGATTCCTCGTGTGAAGTTTTTTCGACCTTTCCCTCGATCCGGATCTGGCGCTCCATTTCCATCCAATACATGACCAAAGCGGCATTCGGATTTTTCTCGAGCTGCCGGCCTTTGTCGCTGGCGTAGTTGGTAAAAAAAACGAACCCGCGCTCATCAAAGTCCTTCAGCAACACGACGCGCGCGGATGGTTTTCCATCCATGCACGTAGCCACCGTCATCGCGTTAGCATCATGGATTCCGGCTTTCATCGCAGCGGAGAACCAGGCGTGGAATTGCTTTACCGGATCGGGATCGAGATCGGTGCGTCGCAATCCTCCCCCAATGTACTCGTGTCTGAAACCGGCGTAATCGAGCGGAGATTTATCCATACGTAAGCAACGCGGCTTACGATATTCGCCGCTGCGACGATGTCGATCTCAGTTGGTTGCTAAGCCGCTGTGGCCCTGATTCGATCGGTTTCACCAACGCCGATTGAATGTTGTCCCGATGAAAGTTCCCATCCGACGATGGCGCGTTTCCGAATCCGACCGCCGCCGTAATTTCCCAGGGCTCCAGTCTCACGAATGACGCGGTGACACGGAATGATGAAGGAGATCGGATTGGCGCCGACGGCACTGCCGACGGCACGCGCTGCCTTGGATTGGCCGATTGCTTCGGCGAGCCGCCCGTACGTCGTCAGAGCTCCGGAAGGAACACGCAGCAAAGCGCGCCACACCCGTAACTGAAACAGACTTCCGCGGACAAAAGCACGAAGAGGTCGACGTGATGTGCCTTCGCGCCGTCGCGTGAAAATTGTCGTCGACAATTCCGCGATTCGCGCATCATTGCGGTGCAATTCTGCGTTCGGCCACTGCAACATTAAAAAATCTCGGGCACCGTTGCGGCCCTGGCCGTTGAGAAAAGAAAGATGGCACACTCCGCGTTTGGTCTCGGCGATGAGCGCTTCACCGAATGGTGTCTCGGCAAAGCCGTAATCGATTTGCATGCCGGCTCCGCCGTTTTTCATTTCGCCGGGTGAAGCGGCTTCGAGCGCCACGCAAAGATCGTGCAATCGGCCAGGTCCGGACAACCCGGCATCGAGCGCAGCGTCGAAGACATTGTTTCTCTCGAGCAAAAGCTGTTTCACGTGCTCGAGAGTCAGGCATTGCAAAAAATCTTTTGGCGTGACGCCGGCCCAAGTCGAGAAGAGCCGATGAAAATGAAACGGACTCAGCCCGGCCGCGGCCGCGAGCTCGTTGAGATCGGGCTGCTCGATATGATGTCGATCCAAGAAGCGGATCACGTTTGCGACTCGTTCGTAATCATTCATACGGTCAGTTTGTCATCGCTCAGACTGCATGCCCACCCGCTTCTTGCTGCGATTTTAGAATCTTTTCCTGGCCAGCCAATTGGTCAACCCGCGCCAATAACCTGGCTGAGCTCGCGAGCAAGCGCTTCACTCGCTTCGGCGTCGTCCTGATAGCCCCAAACCGCGATCTCGAGCATTTGCGCACCAATCTCGCGACGTCCTTGAAGCGCGGCCCGAAGGCGGCCGCGCGGCGACCAATCCTCGGACTCGGCCGCAGCAATGTTTTCATAAGAAGAACGCGCATCCCAATAACAGTAAAAAACATGGAGCGGAACACCGCGATCATCGAACCGATACGAGCGCACGGGCAGAGTCACTCCATTAACTGCGAGCATGCGGAGCCCATTGTCGCGTTCCATCGTTCTGCCGCTCGCGGGAAGACAAATGTCGGGGCGATGAATTTTAACAAAACGCGCTGCGGTCCGGCCCGGCAACCATCGAAAAAAATACATCATCCATTGCCGGCCGTCTGGTCCTTCCCAAGCTGCGCCGCCACCTTCATTGTAACGAAGCAGCGTTTCGGCGGCGGGAGCGACCGGCACCTGCTTGTAATGACTTTCCGACTCCGGCCAACGCACGACCCAACGCGAACGGATCAGCGTGTGATGAGACCGATACCAGATTTGTACTCCGAGTTCGACAAGAAGCAGCCAAATCGCTAACGCGCCAAGGAAAGACCAGTTGAGTTGGATCCGTGCGCGTTGATTATCGATCGAGCGCGCGATGGGCGATGCATTGCCGCGCCGTTGCATGATGAGACTCGCAACCCAAAGCCCAATCAAACAGGCCATCAAAATTGTCAGGCCGGCCGGATCGTGCCAAGCCTCGATCGATTTTGGTCCGCTGGTTGTCCCAGCCCAGACCAGAATCGCGGTTCGCACAACATTGCAAACGAACGCGAGCAGCGCGCCGATGACGATCAGAATGAGGCGGCGCGACGCGGTGAAGTAATAAAGTTCGCCGAGAAAAAGTGAGACCATCAAGGTTGCTTGAAGCGAGCGCACGCCGCTGCAGGCTTCTTCGATTCCGATAAAGCCAGTCCCGACTTCGATAACGTTTCCATGTTGAAGAGCCGGAACCGCTGCCAGCTGGAGAAAGGTTACGTTGATGGCAGTCACAATCCGCATCAGGTCCTGAATGACGACCTGCTCGATCCGGACCGGCCACGGCACCGCTACCAAAAAAAATAAGACCGGAAAGGCAAAGTGCCGCACCCAGACGCGGCCGCCGACGATGTAGAGGAACAAAAGCGAGATGGTAACAACGACCAGCGCGAACAGCCAGCTTAACAATCGCCAGTCGGGATTTGCTTCGGCGAGAAACCGAATCGGAAGAGAGAGTGCGGCGCACAAAAGTATAAGAGGGATTGGAAAAGCGGTTGCTGCTGGCGGTGCGGGAGTCGGTCGAACGCGCCAGCGTTTCCAGAACAGGTAAAGCGCGAGGAGCGGAACGATCAGGCCGTAATTGTATTGCGGATTAAGCCACCACTCGGGTTTCAGCTGATTGATGAGCTCGAACCAAAGCAGGCCGAAAACAACAATTGGGATCAGCCAGCCTGTTCTTTTAACACTCGCCTCTGAAACAGGGGCAGTTTGGACAACGGCCTCATCCATTTGGGCATAGCGTAGCCGAGCGCGAGCAACTTGCGAGCGTGTGAGCACGAGGGGCCAGCCGGATTGCCAGCCGCGGAACACGATGTGTTATTCCCATAAGCGGCTGAAATTGGCCGTCCAATTCGCCTTTCACAAATTCTCCGTCTAATTTCTAACTCCATTGGAAAAGTCAGTCGAAAGAACACAACGAACAGTCATCAGGCTTTTGTTCGGCATTCTTCTAAGTCTGATTTTTTTCATCGCGGCGATCTGGGGTGGCCACGATCTTTACGTCCGCTGGCAGGAAAAACGGTTAGTGCGCCGGGCGACGTTCGACATGGAGCACGGCAATGAACGCGATGCCAGTCTGGCTGCGCGCAGCATTTTGGAAATGAAACCTTCGAGCGCGAGCGCGGCTCGAATCATGGCGCAATTGGGCGAGCGCGTGGGCGAACGTTCGGCGTTAAACTGGAGGCGGAAGGTCGTGCAGTTGGATCCACATTCAGTGGACGATGCGCTGGCACTGGTTCGGTGCGCCGTCCAATTCAACGACATCCCAACCGCCGAACGTACTTTGGCCGAAGTGAATGAGAATTTACGAAACAGTGCGCCTTATCACGAGGCTTCTGCTCTGGTGGCGCAGTTCAAACATCAGGATGAAAAAGCGGAGACCGAATGGAACGAAGCGCTGCGTTTGAGCCCCGACGACAAGTCCTTCCAGCGGCAACTCGGAATGCTGCGGCTGCGAGCGACCCAACCGGAACGGCGCGCTGCCGGCGAAGCAATGTTAACAGCTTTGCGCTCCGACCCCGCCCAGCGAAGCGCTGCAACCCGCGCATTGATTAACGCCGGGGTCACGCGAAAAGAAGATCCACGCAAGTTGCTGGAGCTCGCGCGCGAATTGCAGGCGTATCCCGAAGCGACATGGAACGATCGGTTTGTCTATCTCGATTTTCTCCACGGCCTGCAAGATCCTCAATTCAGCGCTTACCTGACCGAACTGGAAAAGACTGCGCCGACTAAAGCCTCATCGCTGGCAGCCCTGCTTTCGTGGATGGCTAAGAACAATTTGAGTTTGCTCGCTCTGGACTATTCCAAGAGCTTGTCGGCCGAATCGCTCCAGAACTGGCCAGTACCTCTCGCGATTGCGGATGCGTACCTCCGGTTACGCGAGTGGCAGAATCTGGAAGCGCTTACGGCTAAGGCAAATTGGGGACGGTTAGAGTTTCTGCGGCATGCCTACCTGGCCCGCGCCTTACGCGCAGAGGACAAGCGAGCCGCCGCCGAACACGAATGGAGTGCGGCGCTTAAGGACGCAACCAGTAGCGAATCGCTGGTCTTATTGATCCAACCGATTTCGGAATGGGGCTGGGAAAATGAAACTACCGATCTGCTCTGGGCGCTTTCCAAGCACCCCGAGAAACAGAAGGACGCTTTCATGGCGCTCTATCAACATTATGCAAAAGCCTCGGACACACAGGGACTTTATCGCGTCCTTGTTCGTCTGTCGGAACTGGATTCGACGAACCTCAATGTCCAAAACAATTTGGCGCAGGTTTCATTGCTCTTAAATGCTAACCCCGAAGAGGCGCGGCGGTCGGCAGCGGATGTTTATCACAAGTCACCTGCGAACCCCGCCTACATGACAACCTACGCCTACTCGCTCTTAACACAGGGCAACGCGAAGGAGGCGTTGCGAATTATGAGTTCTTTGAGCGAAGAGCAATTGAGCGATCCCACAATCAGCGCTTATTACGGCATCTTTCTCGCCGCCACTGGCGATGAAAAAGCGCGGGCTTATTTAGACTTTGGCAAACCGGCGAATCTACTCCCGGAAGAGAAAGCCTTAATCGACAAGGCCTACGCCAGTCTGGATTCGCGCAGCCGCACTCGCTAACCCGCGAAATTCAGGCGACTTGGCTACGATTAAGCCAACGGCGACAATTGTCGATCTTGTCATCGCCCAGGAAACGGCGGTGGAATTCGCGCCGCAGCGAGCGTGCTACGTAGCACTGCGATGGACGCAATAAGCTTGTATTGTCCTCCTTCAGCCTGGCCGTTTGGACGTCCAATGGCCGGGTCAGGAGATCGGATCGCACCGCTCGATGCTCTCCTGGTAGAACGTCGAAAGCGGGTCAGTTCGTAGCAACAGCCTAGGTAGATCACCTTGGCGGGAAATTTGCTTCTAAAGTATCCGTCTTCAGTTTGATCCGGTATGCTTCGGTTTCTCACTCGTCCGTCGCCGCTAGTTGCAGTAGTCGAATCTCTGCTGCTGCTATTCGCTATCACCTGGCTTGACCTCGCCACCGGTCACCAGGTGTCGCTCGTGCTTTTTTACACAGCCCCGATCGTGTTCGCCGTTTGGTTGTGCGATAATAGAAGTCCTTTTATCGTCGCTGGATTGGCCGGGGTGCTTTGGTCGTGGGCCGACATTGCGCTGGGGCACTTGTATTCGAGTGCCACTGTTCAGGTGTGGGAGATATCGATTCGATTTGCCTTTTTCTTTCTCGTTGCGCTCGCCGGCATCGCCACTAAAGAACGGCATCAGGCGTCCAGTGCCCGCATCAAGTTGCTCGAGCACTCGCGAAGACTCGAGCAGCAGATCATCGAGGTAAGTGAATACGAAAGGCAACGTATCGGAAGGGATTTGCATGACGGCCTTTGCCAGTACCTGGCTGCGCTCGGTTGCGCGGTCACTGCATTGAAGATGGACTTGCAAGAAGGAGGCCTGGAGAAATTGGCCGCGACTGCGGGCGAGATCGAAAAACATCTGACTGAATCGGTCAAACAAGCGCGCATTCTGGCCCATGGCTTGGTGCCGGTTCAATTTGACGAGGCCGGCCTGCCTGCTGCCCTGCAAGAGCTGGCGGCGTCCACCAGCCGGCTGCTGGCCATGGACTGCACGTTTGCATTTGCCGGCGAGTACAGAGCGACACATAACGATAAAGCGACTCATCTATATCGCATCGCGCAGGAAGCGATTAATAACGCGACCAAACATGGCAAGGCTCGGAATGTCGAAATGCGCCTGAGCGCAAACTCCAGCGCGATGAGCTTGAGCATTGCGGACGATGGCACGGGTTTTTCCAAAACGGAAAAGGACAGGAACGGCGTCGGCATCAGTATTATGCGATATCGCGCAAATGTGGTGGGTGGCGAGTTTGAGATCGAAGAGCGGCCGAAAGGCGGGACAATCGTGTCCTGCACTGTGCCGGCGAAAGCTTAAGTGAACCAACTAACAAATACTTTCGGGCAAACATCAGAAAAGTTCCGGGTCGTTCTGGTAGAAGATCACCCGATGTTTCGTGAGCAGCTGGCTCACCTTATTAATAAAGAGCCGGACATGTGCATATGCGGCGAAGCAGACAACATTCGCGACGCGCTTGAGCTACTTCAATCCGCTTCAGCCGACATCGTTATTGTCGATCTTACACTCAAGGGCCCGAGCGGGCTAGAGCTTCTCAAAGATCTCAAGGCCCACCAAGTCAACGTGCCGGTGCTGGTGCTTTCCATGCACGACGAATTGCTTTACGCCGAACGGGTCTTGAGAGCAGGCGCCCGCGGATACATAACCAAAAACCAAACGTCAAATGAAGTCATGGCCGCCATCCGCAAGGTCTTGAATGGACACGTCTATCTTGGATCGGAGATGGCTTCCCGCGTACTTGAGAATTTCTCCACTCAGCCGAAAACCGAAAAGGGAGTAGCGCTGCTCACGGACCGTGAACTCGAGATTTTCGAGCTAATCGGGCGCGGGCGAACGACCCGCCAAATCAGCAGCTCCCTTCGCTTGGGCATGAGTACCGTCGATACATATCGCACACGGATTAAGGCCAAACTGAATTTGGAGAACGCGAGTCAGCTCTGTCACGAAGCAATTCGCTGGGTAAGTGCAGGGCAAAAAGCGCCATCCTAAAAAGGGTTGGAATTTTCGGTAAGCTGTAGCGTTTTTCTCTACAACGTAATCGTGTGGCGTTAGCGCGGTTCGGGCACTGCAACTGCTCCCTTGCAGCGGTCATGAGAACGATAAAGATTCGCCAAAGGGGGTTAACGCTCGTCGAGGTTCTCATCGCCGTTGCGCTCTTGGTTGGATCTTTTGTCACCATATTTGAGATCAACGCCAGGTGCTTGCGTTTCATCGATGCCAGCAAGGAAGCCGTCGCAGCACTTCAAGGAGTGCAAGATCGCATTGAGCAGCTGCGTAATCTGGTGTTCACCGATCTGACCAACGCCAGCACCGTTCAGACTTTGATGACCACGCCATCCAATGGGTCGGCCTTCGCACAGAATGTAACGGAGGTGATCACGTTGAGCGCTTATCCAACACCGAATGGGGTTAACACACAGATCACCCGTGGGCCTGGCGCCTCTGTCACTCCCACGATCGGCTCAACCGACTCCAGCCTCTCGAGTGCCACGCTCGTGAAACTGAAGGTCGCCTATACCTGGACCACGGCTTTGGGGAGCCAATCCCGGAGCGAACAAGCCGAAACTATCATCTCAGCCGGAACAAAAAAATGAAGCTTTGCAAGGTTTCCAACCATCAGGGATTTACCCTCAGTGAAATGTTGATCGGGGTGTCGATCGGCGCGGTAGCTCTTGCTACCACAATTGCTGCGTCGGTCGGGCTCCAAAAAAGCTTGAATGCGGTGGACAACTACTTCACCGCGCACGCCCAACAAATCCGTATTGTCGATTATCTCAGCCGGGATGTGAGACGGTCGTACATCGCGACGATCACCGGCAGTCCGCAAACGGTCACTTGTACGACTCCGGAGTATCTCAATAGCAGCGGTGCACGACGAACGCCCACGATAACGATCAATGCGAATGGTACAACCGTGAATTACCGAGGAGTGTCGGACGGTGTTCTTGTTAGTGGCTCTCCCACATTCACGTCCGCGACAGCTGGGTTCACTTCAGCCGACGTTGGTAAAGCACTAATCGCCACCGATATCCCGGCCGGAACGACGATTCAGAGTTACACAGGCCCTACCACAGTAGTGATGTCTGCCAACGCAACCGCTAGTTCGACAAGCGACGCAGTGACGATCGGAAACACCGTCCTTTACTCGATCAGTGGTCAGTCGATTCTGCGCACCGAAAATGGCGTTCTGACGACCATCGCGTCGAGTACAGACAATCTGCTTCCCAGCTGGCTGAACGTCGAACTGACCAACACGACGTATCTCCAAACCAGCATAACCTTTCTGCCGATCTTCACCTCCAGCGGGGCAACGACCGAACGATCTGGAACAACGCTCTATTCCACGGCTTATCTCCGCAACAAGCGCCGGGGTTGACCGAGTCAAAAATTAACATACCGAAACAATGAAACTTCGACGAACGAATACCGGCAGCGCAATAATTTGTGCCCTTTGCACGATCTTTATCCTTTCACTCATTGGAGCTACAGTGCTGTTGAATTGCGCCGCCCGCTACAACGTAGCCACGAAACAGGCGAAGGCCTGGAAAGAGGCCCTTTACGCGGCGGACGCCGGCGGGGACATCGCCTTTGCCGAAGTTCGGAAGCTCGTGAGTAATCCAGCGGCCGCCTTTAGTGGATGGACATCAGGCGTTCCGGCTCCCGGGCCTTCCGGCAATGGACCCTATACTTTGGGACAGGCAAATAGTCTCTCGACTAGTGTCACGGTCGACCGGCTCCAACCGACTCCCAATCCAAACGGCGTCTTTTGCTATCGAATTCGCGCCACAGGAACCGCGAAGCTACTCGGCTTGCCACGGACCGGCCTGGACTCCGCTCTCACCGCGAGCGGAACTCATTTTGCGGCTAACAGCGCGACGCGCGGAAACGGAGACACGCTCCTCCGAAAGATTGATTTCAACTACGACCACTTCAAAGCAACCTATGGAGATGGAGACGGTAATAATCTCGCTTTGCAAACAGTGTCTAAGCCGCAGATTACGCGGCGCATCGAATTAATCGCGACTCCGCAGACGCTCAATTTCACCGGTTCGTTAGAGGTTAGCGGTGCCTTCAGCGGACCCGGCTCCGCCGGCCGGATTGACAGCTGGGACTCAAAGCGTGGTGCTTACACCTTTGTTGCTAACAATCCCGCGTCGCCATATTACGCCGACTCCCGCAACGGAGATGTGTCAGTCGGGAGTTCGAGCTTTAGCGAAGGGGGGCCAATCTACGGAAATGTAACGACAAACGGAGGCAACGTCACTCATTCCGGCACCAGCATCAGCGGAACAATTGACAACAACGTGCCATTCACCATTCCTCCGCTGGTTAGACCGGACACGAGCACTTTCAGCACAGGAAGCGGCTCGACGCTTAATCTGCCCTCGGGAACAACGCCGGGAGCCCCTGCGCAATACGTCTACAGCTCGTTAAGCGGCGGTCTCACGATCAATGGACGAACGCTGGGGGGATTAGGACTCGTGCCGGTTGAGACGTACGTTACTATCGTCGTGGGATCTGCTGGTTCAAAAACCGGCGATATCGGCCCTATCACCATCGGCGCAGGGGTCAACGCCAAGATTTACTTCACCGGAAGCATGAACGTAAAAGCAAGTGATCTGGCGAATAACAACGTGGATGGCGCCGTCGGGGTTTTCAATGCGGATGGGACACCGTCGATCGACTATAGCCGGGCGGGTCATCTTCAGTTCTACGGAATCAGCCCAACGGATGGATCGATGCAAAGCATTGCCATCGCTCCGCCGGGTAACCTTTATGCCAGTATTTACGCGCCAAGTGGCGACATTTCGCTGACCGGCAATCCCGATTGGTATGGCGCGGTCGTAGCTCATAGTTTTGTTGGCAATGGCAACACTGGATTCCACTACGACAAGGAAATCACGGGGTTCGGTATTCCAATCGATTACCAGGTCGCCAGCTACATCGAAGACATTCGGTAACCTATTGCTGCCGCTGACTTCCAAACGGGGCAGACAACGATCTCATTCTGGCCGCGGTATTTTTCTAAGCGCATCGAAGGTCGATCCGGCAAGTCAGCGCGATACTATTGTAAAGCAAAGCGGAGGCGACATATTCATTGTCGCCTCCGCGCCTATGCCAAACAAGGAGCGTCCGAAAGCAGAATGCTCGATTATTTCGAAAGTTGCTGTAGTTGCCGGCGTCGCACGAACTGAGTTGAGAAAACCGCTGCCAACAAACCAACGATCGGGAAAAACGCGCTCGCTTCCGGAATCGGATTCACCACCAGCGACCATTCTTCGAACCCGTCGTTACTCGCATATGTAGTGCCGAAATGACAATACAGGTAAACGAAATCGGTCGGGGCGGTACCGGCGAAATCGCTCACCGGGATGAATGCAAACATGTCGCCCGCGCCGCTGCCGGGATTGCGGGAAGCATCCAGATAGACGGCATCACCCGGGCTAAATGTATACCGCAGCGTCCCAAGTGAACTGACGGTCGTCGTGTTCTGGCCGCCGATGGGCGACGTGTAGAATTGCAGTTGGTCGAGTGAAATAAATGTGGCGTTGCCGTTGCCCGACTGATTGACGTCCAAGAGCACCTTAAAATAGTTCACGCCACCGATAGTGACCTCGGTTGTCATCAGATCGGCAAAAGTTATATCGCGGGTAAACACGCCCGTTTTATCATCGAATGGCGGAGAGGGGTTCGAGGTATTATATCCTTGCTCGGTTCCATCGGCCTGAACACGCAGGAAGGGCGTAATGACTCCCGTACCAGTCGATTGTGACGAGACCCAGTCGAACATAGCTCCATTGATTGTGCCGCTGTCCCCGTTGATCAGATCCACGATGGTGGCCTGAGCGCCGGACGCAAAAAAGAGCGCAGCAACTGCGAGGACAGCGCCGGACACGATCCTTTTAAAATTAAAAATGCTCATACCGATTTTGTCCTAGTTTGTTATGATTCCCATATTCCTCATAATTGAGTCGCAACGTCAATAACAACTTTATGCCACCTTATAACCACAACCCGACCAAGAGCGCTTTTACCTGAAAAACGCCCCAAGACGCAAGCAAAAAAAACGATTTGTTGCGGTTTTTCGTGCGCCAGTGCCGGTGGAGACCTGCCTGAGGCGTTACCGGATTGGACTCACATGCACTCCATCACCGCCGGATTCGGCAAAGTGCGTTTCCTGTTGCTCAGATGCTTTTGTTCGCCCCTCAATTGCGTCTAGATTTGATCGCGTGACGTCAATCTGGAACCGAGCAAACCGGCAACTGCGCGACCTGGCCGTTTACGAACCGGGCAAGCCAATCGAAGAGACCGCGCGGGAGCTGGGTCTCGATCCGAGCGAAATCATCAAGCTCGCTTCCAACGAGAACGCTCTTGGCCCGTCTCCAAAAGCGGTCACGGCGATGCGCGCTGCGATTGAATCGGCGCAGCTCTATCCGGAAGGCAGCGGTGTCCATTTGCGTGAGGCGATCGCAGAACGATTGGGATTAAGCCGCGAAAATATTATTCTCGGAAATGGCTCCAACGAGGTCATCGAGTTCGTCGCACACGCGTTTCTCAATCGCGGTGACGAAGTCATAACTTCGGAGTACGCATTTATCGCCTATAAATTGATCGCGCAGCTTTTTGATGCACGCACTATTGAAACGCCGACAACAAACTTTCAACCGGAGCTGGACGAGATGCTGCGCGCGATCACGCCCAAAACGAAAATCATCTTCATTGCCAATCCAAACAATCCAACCGGATCATTGATTGGGCAGAAGAAGATCGACAATTTCCTGGCCCGTGTGCCGGACGAGGTCATCACCGTTTGGGATGAAGCCTATTTTGAATTTCTGGACGATCCGCCCGATACACTTCGCTACGTGCGCAATGGCCGAAATGTTGTTATTTTGCGAACGTTTTCGAAAATTCATGGGTTGGCCAGTCTGCGCCTGGGCTATGGAATCGCGCGACCGGAGCTGATTGAGGTTCTCCAGAAAACCAGACAACCGTTCAATGTTAATGGCATTGCGCAGAGTGGTGCACTGGCCGCTCTCGGAGACGACGAACATTTGCGCAAAAGTAAACGCGTGGTGGATTCCGGCCGCGCTTACCTAGAAAACGAATTTCGGGCGATGAAATTGAAATTTAATCCAAGCGCAGGCAACTTTGTTTTCGTCAATGTGGGCGATGGTCCGGCGGTGTTCAAAGGACTGCTGAACATGAGAATTATCGTTCGCCCGTTGCGCGGCTACAATTTGCCGGAGTGGTTGCGCATCACCGTGGGAACAATGGAGCAAAACGAAAAATGCATCGCAGCGTTGAAGAAACTGCTCTCCTAGGATCGGGATCTTCGGCCGCAGGCGATCCGGAAGTGATCGGCGCCGAAACAATCGCGGCGATCTCGACGCCCGCCGGCGAAGGCGCCATCGCCCTGGTGCGAATCTCCGGTCCGAATGCGATTTCAATCGGGGGCAAGATTTTTCGCGGCAAAGAAGCGCCTGCGAAATTTGCCTCTCGCCTTCAGCATTTGGGCGAGGTCGTCAGCGAATCAGGAAACTTGATCGACCAAGTGATGATGTCGATCCATCGCGCGCCGGCCAGTTACACCGGCGAGGATCTGGTCGAGATTAGTTGCCATGGTGGAACATTGGTGACGGCGAAAATTCTTGAAGCTTGTTTGCGCGCGGGTGCGCGTGCCGCGCGTCCGGGAGAATTTACCGAGCGCGCTTTTCTGAACGGCAAAATGGACCTGACCCAAGCAGAAGCCGTGATCGATTTGATTCGCGCTCGCACCGATCTGGCACTGCGCTCGGCCACGGAACAGCTCGAGGGCAAGCTTGGGGAAAAAATCGCAAATATTCGCGGCGACCTGCTCGATCTTCTCGCCCATCTCGAAGCCGCAATCGATTTTTCAGAGGAAGGAATCGCACCCGACGAAGGTGACACTCTGCGCGCGCGACTCGACTCAGTTCGCGCACAAATTGCCGCGCTTCTTGCAACTGCCGATCACGGCCGCATTTTGCGCGACGGCGTTCGCGTCGTGATCTATGGACCGACGAACGCTGGTAAATCCAGCCTGCTCAATCGCCTCCTCGGCTACGAACGAGTGATCGTGAGCGACACTCACGGCACAACACGTGATACCATCGAAGAAACCGTCAATTTGCGCGGGGTGCCCGTTCGTTTGCTAGATACTGCCGGCCTTCGAGCATCGACATCCGATATCGAACGCGAGGGAATTGCACGCACCGAGCATTCGCTACAAAAAGCTGACTTGCGTCTGCACATTGTCGATCGAACCACGGCGCCTCCGGAGCAGTTCGCGCAGACCGTGGATGGGAACGAAATCCTCGTCCTGAACAAGAGCGACTTAGCCGAACATCCGGAATGGAAAAACAACAATGCGCTTCGGATTTCTTGCGTAACCGGCGACGGCTTGGCGGATCTTGAGAACGAAATTCTTTCGCGGATCAGCAAACAAAATTTACGGCCGGAAAACGCGCTCGCCATCAACACGCGTCATCGCGATTGCTTGCGCCGCGCTCTGGAAGCGTGCGATCGCGCGCGAAAGAGCTTCGACGAGACATTCTCACCTGAGTACCTGTCAGTTGATCTTAATGAGGCGCTGGGGGCAGTGGGTGAAGTGATCGGCACGGCCGGCGTTGAACAAATTCTGGATTCCGTGTTTGGCCAATTTTGCATCGGCAAATGAAGAACGCCTACGAGCGATTCGTTAGGCCGCTGCTTTTTTCAATTGATCCCGAAACCGCGCACCGCCTCACAATCGGGAGTTTGCGCGCCGCCTCACATGTCAATCTTGCCCTGCGCGCGTTGAGCGTTTTTCAACCACCAGCAAAACCGAAAAAACTTTTCGGTTTGAATTTCCCAAATCCAATTGGTCTTGCCGCCGGTCTGGACAAGAATGGCGTAGCACTGCCGGCCTGGGCTGCGCTTGGCTTTGGTTTCATTGAAATCGGCACGGTCACTGCGAAAGCTCAACCTGGTAATCCAAAGCCGCGGATCTTTCGTCTCCCGGAAGATGACGCGTTAATCAACCGACTCGGCTTCAACAACGACGGCGCCGACACGATCGCACACCGACTCACCAAATTGCATCGCAGCGGCCGTTGGCCAGACGTGCCGATTGGAATCAACATTGGAAAATCGATGAACACACCGCTAACGGAGGCGAGTGAAGATTATCTCTATTCGTTCCGGCTTCTGCGCGAATTTGCCGATTATATTGTGCTCAATGTCAGTTCGCCAAATACGCCGGGGTTGCGCGAGCTGCAGGGACTGGATGCGCTTTCCGAATTACTCTCGGCCATCGGGAAAAAAAATCTGATAACCCGTAAGCCTATTGTTGTGAAAATTGCACCGGACTTGGCGCCGGAAGAGCTGGAGCAGATTGTCTCAACATGTGAAGCAAACAAAGTCGCCGCGATTATTGCCACGAATACAACCATGGATCATTCGTCGATTCCAACTGCGCAAGACGAGCAAGGCGGATTGAGCGGCGTGCCACTGCGGGACAAATCCAGTGCGCTTGTCCGCGCGATCGCCGCAAAATCAACAATCCCTGTTATCGCGTCCGGCGGAATCACGGACGCCAGTTCCGCGCGCGAAAAGATCGAAGCCGGCGCCCAACTTCTGCAGATTTACACTGGCTTGATCTATCGCGGACCCGGATTGCTGCGCGAAATCGCGGGGGCGATCAAATGAAGTTGCATCGAAAGCTGGCCAAGTTGACTCGTCCGGAAACTTATTGGCGTGGCTGGCGCAGGGCGCAGCGTTCCGTTTTTCGGCTGCCGTTTGGGCCGGTCCTCGTCAGCATCGATCAAGACCGGCTCGTCGAAATCCAGAAACATTACGCCGGCGCTAAATATGCCGACGTCGATCAATGGTTGCGGGTCAATCGCGAGCGGGTCCAGGATTTGAAACTTCATCGCTGCCCGCCGCTGCGGGTCTTCGATCTCGGCTGCGGCGGCGGCTTTTTTTTGTTCATTCTGAAACGGTTCAATCATTCCGTTCTTGGTCTCGACGTTGACGAATCGCCGCTTTTTAAGGAACTGCTCGAAGTCTTTGGTGTGCCGCGCACTGTTTTCAGAATCCAACCGTTCGAGTCGCTCCCGAATCTTCACCAACAGTTCGACTGGATCACCGCATTTTCGATTGGCTTTGACCGATATCGCGGGACGAACTTGCGCTGGGGACCGGGCGAATGGGAGTTTCTTCTCCGCGATTTGCAGCGGCGTCTCGCGCCTGGCGGCAAAATATATCTGACACTCAATCCACTGCCAAACGGCGATTATCTTACTCCCGAGCTGCGGCAGTTTTTTTACAGTCGCGGTGCCGACATCGAGCGCGAACGGATTTTCTTTCCCAACGGCGTGAAGAAGTAATTCACAAGATCGACATTTTGTGGCGCGTGATCCGATTGCGGCCGCGCTGTTAAAGCGGGGAAGTTATTTCTTTTTCCAAGGCGTCCAGGGCTGAAGCACGTTTTTCTCGCGCAGCTTGCACTTATCGCTCACCAAGGTGAACTGCAGCGTGTCGTCTGTTCGATTGAATTTGTAAACGCCCGGTCCTTCGCAGCCTTTGGGTTTTACTCCGCCAGTGCGTTGGAACGTGGCCTGATCGCCCTGCACCGTGTACGTCCCCCAAGCATCACGTCTTCCATGGTGCTTAAGATCGACGTCGAACGTGCCGTCGGCGCGGATCGCCCAGACGGTCCCGAAAGAATTTGTCCAGTTACCGACCAGCGCAGATTGTCCGCCCCTTTGAAACATGGCGCAGCCGGCCAAAAGAGCGATCGCCGTCGCAGCAAGAACAATTTGGAAAGAGACTTGTTTCTTCATGCCGCGATGCTCTCTGGAATGCGTGAATCTTTCAAGCAAAGAAGGTTCCGCTGCATCTTTACTGGCCACGCCAGCGGCCTAAGTTTCCAGACGTGTCGATTTCTCAGGAACAAGTCCGTGAAGCGCTGCGGTCAGTCCGATATCCTGGATTTAGCCGCGACATCGTGTCGTTCGGTCTTGTCAAAGATGTGCAGATCCACGACGGCGAAGTCAAAGTGCAGCTCGCGCTTGTTACCAACGACCCTAATATTCCCGCGACGATAAAAAACGATGCCGAGAAAATCTTGCGCCAGCTCAATGGTGTTCACAGCGCAAAAGTTTTGATCGACATCCACGCTTCACCGGCGGGCGCCGGCGGGGGAGTCGGCGCCGCCCGAATTCCGGGAATTAAACACGTCATCGCAATAGCGAGCGGTAAAGGCGGCGTCGGCAAATCTACCGTCGCGGCAAATCTTGCGGTCGCGCTCGAACATACCGAAGCGCGTGTCGGTTTGTGCGACTGCGATATTTACGGTCCGAGTATTTCACTCATGTTCGGCACGCGTGAGCGGCCAACTGCCACTGATGAAAACAAAATCGTCCCGATCGAGCAGTACCACCTCAAACTGATGTCGATGGGCTTTCTCCTGGACGACGCCTCGCCGGCAATTTTGCGCGGACCGATGGTAACCCGTTACACCCAGCAGTTTTTGCGGCAAGTGGACTGGGGGGAACTCGATTTCCTGGTTCTCGATCTGCCTCCAGGCACCGGCGACATTCAGCTGACGATCGTGCAAACGGTCGCGCTTTCCGGCGCAATCATCGTCACCACGCCGCAGGAGGTTGCGCTCATCGATGCGCGCAAGGCCGCGACCATGTTTGAGAAAGTAAATGTGCCGGTGCTCGGATTGGTGGAAAACATGAGCTACTTCGTTTCACCGTCCGATAACAAGCGACACGACATTTTCGGCAGCGGCGGTGGCGAGCGCGAAGCCAAGCGGCTCCGAGTGCCGCTCCTTGGCCAAATCCCGATCGACATTGTCATCCGCGAAGCTGGCGACCGCGGGGAACCGATCGTCGCGCAAGATCGACAGTCTCCTGTCGCGGTGGAATTTATGAAGATTGCGCGCCGTATCCGCGAGGCGCTGGCTTAACGAATTCTGCACCGTAATTTAAATAGGTATGGCTGATGCTACGTCATACTTGCGAACGAGTTATTCACTTTCTATTGACTGATTCTCGTTTTTATGGAAAAAGCTGTGGACATGCCGGTTGCCGAGGCCGAGAAAGACAAATCGCAGTTCGTTAAGAACTCCGTTCTCTACAAAGAGTTCCTAGCCGAGCGCGAAGAGATTTTGAAGCATAAATGGATCGAGAGCGAAAAAGCCGGCAAAGACATCGGCTTTGAAAAGGCGCTCCTCGACTGGATCGTGAAACATCGCTCCCATTGGCGGGAGCGGCGAATGAAGGAGGCTCGCACGGAAAAGGCAGCCTCCTGATTTTTAGCTCCTTTAAAGCGATCCTGCGAGGTCGCCAAGGAAGCAAATGAAAGACACCGAACAGAATCCTGGCGTCCCAATCATGGACGCGGAAGCGATCCGGCGCGCGCTGCGACGGATCGCGCACGAAATTATTGAGCAAAATGCCGATTTGAGATCGGTCGTGCTCGCCGGCATTCCGTTGCGCGGCGTGGAAATCGCTCGCCGGCTCGCCGAATTCATTCGCGAGGTCGCGAAGATCGACATCGAGACGGGGACAATCGACGTCGCGATGCATCGCGATGATGTCGGCACGCGCGCCGAGCTGCCGGTGGTGCACGCATCGAAACTGCCGCTACCGCTCGAGCATCGCACCGTCATCATTGTCGACGATGTTCTTTTCACCGGTCGGACCGCGCGCGCAGCCATGGACGCGATCAGTTCCTTCGGCCGGCCGGCGCGCGTTCAACTCGCCGCGCTCGTTGACCGCGGCCATCGGGAATTACCGATCCGTGCCGATTACGTTGGCAAAAATTTACCGACGGCAACGCGCGAACAAATTCAGGTCCGTCTCCAAAACGTCGACAACGAGCCGGACGCCGTCTGGTTGTTTAAAGAATGAGCACGAATTGGAACCGCAAAGATTTGCTCGGGCTGCGCGAACTTTCCCCGGAGGAAATTAATTTCATTCTCGACACCGCAGATGCCTTCAAACAAGTCGGCACCCGCGAGATCAAAAAAGTTCCGGCACTTCGCGGCAAAACCATGGTCAACTTTTTCGTCGAGCCGAGCACGCGCACGCGAACTTCGTTCGAACTGGCAGCGCATCGCCTCAGCGCAGACGTGATCAATATTTCGGTAACCACCTCTAGCCTGACCAAAGGCGAGACGCTTAAAGACACAGCGCGAAATCTCGAAGCTTTGCACGCCGACATTCTGGTCTTGCGGCACAGCTCAGCGGGCGCACCGCAATTTCTCGCGCAACGATTAAAATCGAGCGTGATCAACGCCGGCGACGGCGCGCACGAACACCCAACTCAAGGACTGCTCGATGTCTACACCATCCGCGAGAGACGCGGAAAGATCGACAAACTGCACATCGTCATCGTCGGCGACATTTTGTTCAGTCGGGTCGCGCGCTCGAACATTTTCGCCCTGACTAAACTTGGCGCGCGGGTCACGCTGGTCGGACCAAGCACGCTCGTTCCGCGCGAGTTCGAAAAACTCGGCGTCACCGTTTCGTACAAGATCGACGACGTGCTCCCAACTGCGGACGTGGTAAATCTTTTGCGCATCCAACATGAGCGTCAGCGCAAAGAATATTTTCCCGGGATCGGCGAATACACCACGCTCTTCGGCCTGACGAAAGAACGCGCGAAACTATTGAAGCCCGATTGCCTCGTCATGCATCCGGGACCAATCAATCGCGGTGTCGAGATCGATAGCGAAGTCGCCGACGGCTTGCAGAGCGTCATTCTCGATCAAGTCACCAACGGCCTCGCCGTCCGCATGGCCGTTCTTTATCTCTGCGGGGGAATCGCTACATGAGCTCGACCCTTATTCGCAGCGGCCGCGTGATCGATCCCGCGAATAAGCGAGATGAGGTTCTCGATCTTGCGATTGTGGATGGAAAAATCGCCGAGCAATCCGCCATCAAAAATCAGAAGGCGGAAACGGTCGACGCGAAGGGATTGATCGTTGCGCCCGGATTGATCGACATGCACGTGCACCTGCGCGAGCCGGGGTTCAGTCACAAAGAAACGATTGAATCGGGTGCGCGCGCGGCGGCTGCAGGAGGATTCACGACGATCGTTTGCATGCCGAACACTTCACCGGCGGCGGATAATCCGGCCACGATCGCCTGGGTCAACGACCGCGCTGCCGTTACTGCATGCGTCAATGTTTTGCCGACCGGCGCGATCTCGAAAAATATTGCGGGCGAAGAACTCGCGCCGATCGGTTCGTTAGGCCAGGCCGGCGTGGTCGCGATCACTGACGATGGTCATTGTGTGCAAAATCATGAATTGATGCGGCGCGCGGTCGAGTACGCGCGTATGGTTGGATTGCCAGTGCTTGATCATTGTCAGGATTACAATTTGGTCGGTAACGGCGTCGTGAACGAAGGTTACTGGAGCACGCTGCTCGGTTTGCCCGGATGGCCGGCCGCGGGCGAAGAGGCGATTGTGATGCGGAATATTTTGCTGGCCGAACTTTGCGACCATCGCATTCATTGCCAGCACATCAGCGCGGCTGGAAGTGTGCATTTGCTCCGCGAAGCGCGCGCACGAGGCGTGAAAATTAGCGGCGAAGTCTGCCCGCACCACATCGCGCTGACAGATGAAGCGATTCAAAATTTCGACACGAATTACAAAATGAATCCGCCGTTGCGATCGAAAGAGGATGTCGATGTAATCTTGGAAGGAATTGCCGACGGCACATTGTCGATCTTATGCTCAGATCATGCGCCGCACGCTGAGTTCGAAAAAGAAGTCGAATTCGATCAGGCACCATTTGGAATTGTCGGTCTGGAAACGGAGCTTGGGATTTTCATCGATCAACTCGTCCACAAGCATCGCAAGATCGACATCGTCCGTTTGATCGAGATGTACACAGTTGAGCCTGCGAAATTGCTCAAGCTCGACGCTGGAACATTGTCAGTCGGCGCGCCGGCCGATGTCACGTTGATCGATCCGGATTTAGAATGGACTGTTAAGATCGACAAGTTTGAATCCGCATCGCGCAATTCGCCGTTTGGCAGCTGGAAATTGAGAGGGCGTGCCGTGCGAACGATCGTCGGTGGAAAGACAGTCTGGCGGTTGTAGCTGCCGCCCTCTCTAGTGGCAGTCTAAAGCATTACCCGGAATACCCACCGCTGATGTAGCTTTCCAGATGCGCGATGGTGGCACTTTGGCAAGAGATGACGTGCTTGACCAAATCCCCGATGGAAATAATCCCGATCACTTTGCCGCCATCGACCACCGGCAGGTGACGGATGTGTTTTTCGGTCATCAACCGCAAACATTCATCCACACCTTCCTGCGGCTTGGTCGTGGTAACATCGCCGGACATGATCTCGTCTACGCGCGTTTCCTTGGACGATTTCCCGCGGAGAAAAACTTTCCGAGTGTAATCGCGCTCGGAAATGATCCCGACCAACTTCTCGCCATTCATGACCACCAACGCGCCGACGTTCTTGTCCGCCATCATCTCGATCGCTTTGAACACGGTCGCGTCCGGCGCGATCGAGAAGACCTTGCCGTCCTTCTGATTAAGGATTGCGCCGATATGTCCGCTTACGTCCATGGTGGTCGAAAGGGGAACCAAAATACACCGCCGCCGCGGAACGATGCAAAGGAATTCTCGGAGAATGGCAACAGGTCGGGAGCTAGCGGCTATGCGCAAACTTTCGGTCGATCAGCTGATTCAAATAATCGGCGATTGCGGCCTGATCGAGGCGCTGGACGACTTCGTTTAAAAAACCGGTGACGATGAGACGTTGGGCAACGGGAACGGGAATGCCGCGGGAGCGGAGATAAAACATTTCCTCTTCGTTGATCTGGCCGGAGGTGGCACCGTGGGTGCAACGGACGTTGTCGGCCAGAATTTCCAAGCCCGGCATCGAGTTCGCTTCGGAGTCGTCGCTCAGCAAGAGATTGCGAACTTTTTGATAAGCATCGGTGAAGTGGGCGTGCGGTTCGACGCGAATAAGGCCGCCAAATGTGCAACGGGCGCGATCGTCGAGCGCGTTTTTGTAAAGGAGGTCGCTGGCGGTGTGCGGCGAGATGTGATCCTGCAAGGTGCGGGCGTCGAATTCTTGGTCGTTCGTGGCAACCGCGACCGCGAGCAGATCGCTCCGCGCGCCTTCGCCAACCAATCGGCTGAGACTTTCGAACCGCGAATATCTGGAGCCGAGATTTAGATTCAAGCTCATGGCCGAGGCGTCGTGATCGACCGCCGTCGTATTCATTTGCAGCGCAACGACGTTGTCGCCCCAGTTTTGGGCGCAGACGTAAGTGACTTTGGCGCCGGGCCCGGCGAGTAGATCGTTGACGCCGCAGGCGAAGCCGCGTTGGTTTCGATCCAAAGATCGGAAATGTTCAATCACCGTCACTTTGGCGAGCTCATCCGTGACCAGCAGTAAATGCGGGAAAACCGTAGCGTTCTCACCGGCCAGCCAGTGAAAGATCTCGATTGGCTGGTCTATCTCAACGCCGCGCGGCACGAAAAGAAATGTTCCAGTTGAAACGAGTGCCTGATGAAGCGCCGCGAACTTGGCCGAGCCGAGCGACACTTCGGTTGACATGAAATATTTTCGGAACAAATCGGCGTGCTCAACCATCGCGCGCTCGAGCGGTTGGAAAATTACGCCTCGTTTGCTGAGCTGTTCCGAAACGACATCTCGTTCCAGAAGTTGATCGCCCGCGAAAACCAAGCGCGCGGCTACTTCATCAAGTCCATTGGATTGCTCGAGGATCGCAGCGCGGGCCTGATCAGAAACGGTGCCGCTAAGTTTGAACGGCGCGAGATCGAGCAGATCGACATTGGAAAACCGCCACGGCTGATCTTTACGCGTTGGTCGCGGGATCGATTCAAATTTTTCCCACGCGGCATGCTGTTGTTCGCGAAACCAGTCCGGCAAATCGCGCAACTCAAGTAGACCCGAAAGGATTCCTTTCGAGTTTACGGTTTCGTCATGAGCGATTGCGGACATTGTCGATCTTAGATAAGAACGGCGGTCCTCAGACCGCCGGTTCAGCAAGATTATTGGCGAAAATTGTTATCCGACCGAGCCTTCCATCTCGAGCTCGATCAGGCGTTTCAGCTCGACCGAGTATTCCATCGGAAATTGGCGGACGAGATCGTTGACGAACCCGTTCACACTCAAGCTCATCGCCTGGGCTTCGGTCAAACCGCGCTGTTGCATGTAAAAGATCTGTTCGGCGCTGACCTGGCTGACGCTGGCCTCGTGTTGCACGGAATTGCCGGTCCCGCGGACGGTGATTGCTGGGTAAGTGTCGGTCCGACTCGTCGCATTGATCAGGAGCGCATCGCACTCGGTGTTGTTCTTGCAATGCTTGAGATGCTTCGGCACGTGAACAAGTCCTCGATAGGTGGCCCGACCGGTGCCGATCGAAATTGATTTCGAAATGATGTTCGAAGTTGTTTCGTCCGCGGCGTGGATCATTTTCGCGCCGGTGTCCTGGTGCTGACCGTTATTGGCGAGAGCGATCGAGAGCACTTCACCGCGTGATTTTCTACCTTTCAGCACGACGCCCGGATATTTCATTGTCAGCCGCGAGCCGATGTTGCAATCGATCCATTTGATCTCGGCATCTTCGTGCGCCAGTCCGCGTTTCGTCACCAAATTGAAAACGTTGGACGACCAGTTTTGGACGGTGATGTATTGGAGTTTGGCGCCTTTGAGCGCGACGAGTTCGACTACCGCGCTGTGCAGCGCTACGGTCTCAAACTTCGGCGCGGTGCAACCTTCCATGTAAGTGACTTCGCTGCCTTCATCGGCAATGATCAGCGTGCGCTCGAATTGCCCGAAGCTCTCGGCGTTGATCCGGAAGTAGGCCTGAAGCGGATGTTTCACTTTGACGCCAGGCGGGACGTAGATGAACGACCCACCGCTAAACACGGCGGAGTTGAGGGCGCTGAATTTGTTGTCGCCGATTGGAATGACTTTGCCGAACCATTTCCGGAAAATTTCCGGGTGATTTTTCAGGCCCTCGGTCGAGCCGACGAAAATGACCCCTTGTTCGCCGACCGCTTTCTTGATGTTTGAGTACACCGCTTCGCTGTCGAACTGGGCTTCGACGCCGGCGAGAAATTTCCGTTCTTGTTCGGGAATGCCGAGCCGCTCGAAAGTGCGTTTGATGTCATCCGGCACTTCTTCCCAGCTGCGCTTCGCCCCGGTGCCGGGCGAGAGATAGTAACGAATTTTGTCGAAATCGATTGCCTCCAAATCCTTGCTCGCCCAATGCGTCGGGAGCGGTTTCTCGAGAAATGTTTTCAAACCGCGGAGACGAAATTCGCGAACCCAATCGGGATCTTCCTTGACGTCGGAGATGTAGTGAATGGTTTTTTCGCTCAGACCGCGGCCCGCGTCGCGGACGTGAACTTCCGGATAAGCGAAATCGCCTTTGTCGCGGTCGATATCGACGGCTTTGGTTTCAGTTTTCATTTCGATTTCACCTCGTCAGCACTGGTTCATCCGCTCCCGCGCGCGCCCAATCGTAACCCCGTTCCTCAAGCTCAAGCGCCAGCTCCTTCCCGCCGCTGCGCACGATCCGGCCCTGCACCATCACATGCACGTGGTCGGGAACGATGTAATTCAAGATACGCTGATAATGGGTAATTAAAAGTATGCCGATCTTGGAGCCGCGCAATGAATTCACGCCGTGGGCGACGGTCTTAAGCGCGTCGATGTCCAGTCCGCTGTCGGTTTCGTCGAGCACCGCGTACTTCGGCTCGAGCATTGCCAGCTGCAAAATCTCGGTCCGCTTTTTTTCGCCACCGGAAAAACCTTCATTGACCGCGCGCGAAGTAAACGAGCGATCCATTCCTAGTAGTTCCATTTTTTCGTAAAGCTTCGCGTAATATTCGGTCGCTTCCATCTCTTCGCCTTCGGGCAAACGCGACTGAAGCGCGGCACGGAGAAAATTGGCGATCGTCACGCCAGGAACTTCGCTCGGATACTGGAACGCGAGGAAGAGGCCTTTGCGCGCGCGATCGTCAGGCTCGAGCGCGAGCAGATCTTCGCTATCCATGGTGATCTTGCCCTTGGTAACGTGGTAATCAGGATGACCGGCCATGACTTTGGCAAGCGTGCTTTTCCCAGAGCCGTTTGGGCCCATCACGGCGTGCACTTCGCCACGGGGAACGGCCAGACTCAGGCCGCGCACGATCTGCTGATCGCCAATGGCCACATGGAGGTTTTCGACACGAAGCTCGTTCATAAACAGGAGTTAGAAATATACGGCGGTTCGCGTGGATTGCGAACGGATTTCAGACAACCAAGACTCGCTCCGGGCGCGCCATGTTGGCACACTGCCAGGATCACAATTTTCCATGAAAAAGGGCATCCCGAATGCTGCAAGGAGCAATGGTGAACTCTGAAGGCTCATCGCCACATCGACGCAAGTCCGTTTCGAAAGAATCGGTCTCAAAAGCGACCAGCGAATTGAACAACCTGTTGCAGATCATTTCCGGTACCAGCGCGGAGATTGGCAACTTGTGGGAAGGCTGCGAAGGCTCGGAGCAGTACCTCAACATGCTGCGCTCGAGCATTGATCGCGCGGAAGCAGTCGCCGCGCAATTGGCCGAGCAGGCTGGAGGCGCCAACCAAAAAGTACTCATGCATCCTGAGCTGGCGTCGTTCCTGAAACCAAAGACGATCAGCGAAATGCCGCGCGCCAAGCCGACCATCCTCGTCGTAGACGACGAACAGATGGCCCTGGTTTTGATCAAGCGACTACTGAGCGAAGCAGGTTACCAAGTCGTGACCGCGCAATCGGGGTTTGAAGCGCTCGATCTATTCCGGCGACAGCCGCAGGCATTCCAATTGGTTCTGCTCGATCTGACAATGCCGTTCATGGACGGAGAAGAGACGTTTCATCGGCTGCGCGAGATTCGAGCCGACATACCAATTGTTCTGTGCACTGGATTTATTCGACAAGATCGACTCGACCGATTGATGAAGGCTGGCATCGCAGGATTTCTGCGAAAACCACTCGCGCCTGATGAGATTGTTGACCATATCCGGGGCGTTCTGGACAGCCTGAAGTACGCCCAAATTGATAGCTCTCTGCCGGACGGCTCATCGATCGCCAGTTGATGTTGGTGGAATGAAAACGAGCGCGCGGGGCCGAGCCGTCGAGCGATTTCGCGATAATCGGCTTTTCGAAGGAGTTGATGCCGACATCATCGAGCGCATTGCGCCAAAACTTGGCGTGCTGCGAAAGAAGCCCGGTGAAATAATTTTTCGTGAAGGCGAACCGGGCAATTCGCTCTACCTAGTAGGGGAGGGCTGCGTTAAGATTGCGAAGGCGGCAGACAGCGTCGACTGCGAAATCTTCGACTACGTTAACCAGGGAAATTTCTTTGGCGCAACTGCGTTGTTGGCGGGCGAGCCGCATTCAACCACCGCGACTGCGGTGGAGCCGGCACTGATCGGCGCACTCACGGAAGACACGTTTCAAGAGATTCTCGAACTTTCACCCAGCCGCTTGCACATGAATTTTCTGCGCGCCATCACGGCGCGGGTCCGCAGCGTAAACAACCATTTCATGCGCGAAACCATGCGCGCGGAACGACTCCGCGTGGCCGGCGCTCTCGCGAACGCGATGATCCACGATTTGAAAAATCCAGTTTGCATTGCCCGTTGTTGTTCCGACTTGATCACAACTGAATCGGCCGATGCACATCTGCGCGAGCTAAGCAAAATGCTCACTGATACGGTCAACGGCATTCTCGGAATGACATTGGATTTGCTCGATTACACGCGCGGTTCGGTTTCAGTGAGCAAGCGATTGGTTTCAATCTGGCGCCTGCTCGACGAAGTGAATCGCCAATCGCTTCATCTCCTCCCGAGCAAAAACATCGAATTCGTCAAACATATTCGCTACCAAGGCAACATCGACCTCGACCTCGAACGGTTTGTCCGCGCACTTGGCAACGTGATCGAGAATGCGATGCACGCGATGGCACGGGGTGGCACCCTCACGTTTACCATCGATGCCATCGACGACCAGGTAGTGATGCGAATTTCCGATACCGGTAGCGGGATTGCGCCCGAAGCGATACCGACCCTGTTTGAACCTTTCGAACGTTACAGTGACTTGGAAGCAAATGGTGTCGGCCTGGCGGTGGCGAAAGCGATTGTCGAGGCACACGGCGGCAAGATTTCCGTCAGCAGCGTTGTCGACAAAGGCACTACCGTCGACATTCGGCTGCCGAAACCAAACGGCGAATAATTGCGCGCGCAATCGAGCGCGCTACCGTTTGCAGCTAAACTCAGCGATTCAAACCGATCGCTGACTCCTTGCCCTGTGGTGTAACGGTAACACAGCGCCCTTTGGAGGCGTTATTCTTGGTTCGAATCCAAGCGGGGCAGCCACGCAAACGGCTGGCGTCCTCGCGCCTCGCACGCCTCGCAGCCGTAGTTACCTGCCCGGTGTCGGGCTCGAGATCGGAAACGCGAACGTCGCTGAAGGTGATGCTGCAGGCGGACTGGCCGGCCATGGAGAAGATGTCGATGTCGGCGATGGCGAAACAGTTGGTGTCGGCGAAGGCGTCGGAGTCGGCGGAGGAGGAATAATACTTTCCCAGCGATGCAGCTGGACAGTCGCGCCGCCGATTTCGTCGATCAACTTCTGACACCGGTCTTGGAGTTTTTCCAAATCGGGCGGACCGAACTGCGGATCGGCTGTTCCCGGAAAAATCAGATAGGTGACTTTGAGATCGCTCACCGGCCGATTATAAGGCGTCGCCTGTGGATTAATTTGTTTCGCGATCCGAAATGAGGCTTCGCCCACTTTATCGTTCGGTCCGATGTCGCCAACAATCGCGGGATAAATTCCATCTCCGAAAATCACGAGCGCATAATCGCCCGTTTTTGCGGCGTCGCGTCCATGCGTAAACGAGCCCGGAATGACGATGTAGGGATCGGTCATGCCAATAAGAAAGCTGTATTTTTTCAGCGTTGCGACTTCCGCGCGCAATTGCGTAACCGCGCTACGCAGATCCCGCTTGCGGTCGGCTGCAGTGGTTCTGGCGGCAAACTCATCTTCCGCGTGCTTCAATCGCTCTTCTGTTGCGGCGAGATACGGATTGGGCGCCGGGGTTTTCTTCTGCCACTTGAAACTCGTGAACGGTTTGAAATTGGTGGGCGCTCCGGTGCCGATCGGCATCCGGTCGCCATCGGAGCCGTCCGCATCGACGTCCATGTCGGCTTGCAGCAGGAGCGCCTTGCGATGGCTCTGCGGGTGCCGCAATTGCAAAACGGTTTGGCAATCGAAAAAGTTGTGACGTGACAGGACCAGATCGAGCCGGACAAGATTTTCGCGAAGCATTTTCACTTTCGTGTTGTAGAGCTCGGTAAAAAGCGGAGAGACCGAATCAGGACCCGCCATCGCGGTAAGGCCCGGTAACAATTCCGGCAATCGCGGCGTTACCCTAGCGAGCTCCTCGATCGTCCGATTCGGCGTTGGCACGCGCGCGTTTAATTTCAGATCGAGAACATAACTTTCCGGATCGACGCGTTCGGTGGAAGCGTCCGCGCCCGGAACCGTTTCCACGCTGGAGTGAAGTGTGATGCCGTTAAACAAACGGCCGGTGCCGAGCTTGCCGGCAATCGGCGGCGGACGCGTCGGCGTCGGCTCCGGCGTTGGCGAAGTCGGGACTTCCCGGGGCGCGAAGTACTGCAACCGTTCCTGCGAGATCCAGCGGTAGAGAATCGCGGCGAAAATCGCGGCCGCCAAAAGGACCGCCAGCCTTCGCAACGTGCCGAGACGAAGCCTTGCCACGGATTTACTTTTTCAACCAGGCCACAATCGCCACGATGAGGCCGATCACGCTCAAGATCGACATCATCCCGGCAGGCATCATTTTACCGGTGCGGATGAATTTGGGGACGAATTGCGCCGCGAGCAAAAAAGAAACAACGAATGCGGTGGCGATTCCGGCGGCCCGATGTTCCGGCAGCAGGAATCCGGCGACGAGCAACAACACGCCCGTAATCGCGCCGGCGATGATCGATGGCAAGCTGCCGGCTTTCACGTAACCGATAATCCCGCCGACAATCGTCAGCGCACCGAAGACGAGGAAGTAAAGTTTTGTCGCGTCCATGTTCGTGCGGTAGCGCACTCGTAATCCAACCGCCGAAGACTGTCCAGCGGCGCGATTACTCCGTCCCGAGAGCCTCGATGCCCTTTCGATGTTTCGATTCGGCGTTTGATAGAAACCTCGCTACATTTCTCGGTGCACTCGTTTCGGTATCGCGAGGGAAAACTTTACTGCGAAGATGTCGATCTTGCGCGAGTGGCGGAGGAGTTCGGCACACCGCTCTATATTTATAGCGCCGGCACGATTTTCGATCACTACACTCGCCTCGACGCCGCCCTCGCATCGCTCGATCGTCTCATTTGCTACGCGGTCAAAGCGAACTCGAACCGGGCAATCTTGAAATTGTTCGCCGAAGCGGGCGCAGGATTCGACATTGTCTCAGGCGGCGAACTTTTCCGCGCAATTAAAGCCGGTGCAGATCCGCAAAAATGCACGTTCGCGGGAGTCGGCAAAGCGCGTGACGAAATCGAATACGCGCTCGAACGGGGCGTTTACAGTTTCAATGTCGAGAGCGAAGCGGAGCTGGAATACATCGGCCGAATTGCGGCTGCGAAAAAGTCGTGCGCACCGATCGCACTGCGGATCAATCCGGATGTCGATCCGCGCACGCACGAATACATCGCGACCGGATCGCACGAGAATAAATTCGGCATCGCGCTTTCAGATGCGGTAGCCGTCTATGAACACGCCGCCCAGATGCGCAGCATCGACATCGTCGGCGTGCAGATGCACATCGGCTCGCAGATCACGGAGACGAAACCCTTTATCGATGCCGTGAACAAAGTCGCACCGCTCGTCCGTGATTTGAAGTCTAAATACGGGATCAAATTCTTCAGTATCGGCGGCGGACTCGGGATCGTTTACGAATCGTCACTCGAAAGCGGTGCGAAAGAATGGTGGAGCGATGCTGGATCGGCAAAACACCAGTTGTCGATCAAGGAATATGTGGATGCGATCTTGCCTGCGTTGTGCGACTTGAACATTCGGGTTCTGCTCGAACCGGGGCGATTGCTGGTCGGTAACGCCGGGGTTTTGCTCACGCGCGTCCGTTACATCAAAAGATCAGGTCACAAAAAATTTGCGATTGTCGATGCTGGTATGAACGACCTGATTCGACCGGCCCTGTACCGCAGTTACCACGAGATCGTGCCGGTGGAAGAGAAGATTGAGAGAAAGAGGAAGACGGAGAAGATCGACATCGTCGGGCCGGTGTGTGAATCGGGCGATTTTTTCGCGCTCGACCGCGAAATGCCGGAACTCCGCGAAGGCGATTTGCTCGCGATCATGAGCGCGGGCGCGTACGGGTTTGTGATGGCGTCGAATTACAATTCCCGTCCCCTGCCCGCGGAGGCACTGGTGCGTCGCGACAAGGTCGCGCTGATCAGAAAACGACAGAGCTGGGAGGACCTGGTTCGCGGTGAAACGGAATGAGCGCCACCGAGTTGCAGATTTTCGTTTCCTGCATAAATACTGCTTCCCCTCGAATTCAATGAAACGCCTCCTCCTGATTGCTTCATTGTCGGTATTCGCGCTGGCAGTCAACGCGGGCGACAAGACCCCGAAAGGCGAATGGATCATCCTGGTCGGCGGGCCCTCCCTCAAGCAATGGGAACAATACAAGGCGCAGCCGCACGATCATTGGTGGGCGAATTTCGTTCGCGCGGCGCGGCTCCGTACCGACCAACTGCGCGAAGGGCTCGGGCCGGACGCGCCCATCACCTGGCTGGTGTATAAACAAGGTTATCTCGATCGCCAGCCGCAGGAAAATCAGGATTTGATCGGGTTGATCGAGACTGTCCGAGACAAGTTTAATCTGAATCTCGTTTGGTTTAAGAACGGCGACGACGTTATCAATTATTTGAACGCCGGACGTGACCGCAAAAGTCAGAAGGTGGCGGGGTTTGAATTTTTTGGTCACTCGAACAAAGCCTGCTTTATGTTCGATTACAGCAGCAACGTAGACAGCTCGGCGAAATCGTTCCTGCACGAATCCCAGCTGCGTCAAATTCGGGGCTCGATCTTCGCGCGCAACGCTTACATCCAAAGCTGGGGCTGCCACACCGGCGAGGAAATGAGCGAGTGGTGGTATCGCGCCACCGGCACAAAAATGATCGGCGCCCTCGGGAAAACTCAGTTCATGATGGAGGAACTTCCCATTCTCACTTCGCCGGGCGGCAAATGGGTGACTGCGCCCGAGAAGCTTCCAAAGACGAACTAACGCTCTCGTCATTCGAGCTTCGTCATTCTCTGCTTCCCGACGTTTGAACTAGCGGTTACTTTCGCTGGCGCAATGAAGTTTCCGGAACTCCAACGGTTGTATCGTCAGCCGTTGTTCGACTTGATTTCCCAGAGTCGCCAGGTTCATCTTCAACACTGGCGCGGCGAAGAAGTGCAACGGTGCAGTTTGCTCAGCATCAAAACCGGCGGTTGCAGCGAAGATTGCGCTTACTGCGCCCAGAGCGCGCATTACTCCACCGGCGTCGAGCGCGAAGATTTATTGTCGGTCGAGCAGATTGTCGATGTGGCAAAACGTGCGCGCGCGCAAGGCGCGACCCGGTTTTGCATGGGCGCAGCCTGGCGCGGCGTGCGCGATGGCACCGAAAAATTCGAGCGCGTCCTGGAAATCGTTCGCGAAGTCGGCGCGCTCGGGATGGAAGTTTGTGTCACACTTGGCGAAATCGGCCCGGCCGAAGCGCGCAAACTCAAGTCGGCCGGCGTTACCGCCTACAATCACAACATCGATACTTCGCCGGAGTTTTATCCGGACATCGTTAGCACGCACACTTTTCAGGACCGGCTCGATACAATCGCCGCTGTGCAAGCGAGCGGGATGTCGGTTTGCTCCGGCGGAATCATCGGGATGGGCGAATCAGAAGAGGACCGATTGCGAATGATCGAAATTCTGAGCGAGCTGGATCCGCAACCGCAAAGTGTGCCGATCAATTGTTTGATGCCGCAACGCGGGACGCCGCTCGAGAATCAACAACCGGTCGATATTTTCGAGCTTGTCAGGTTGATTGCGGTCGCACGGATGGCGTTACCCGAAGCGCGGGTCCGGCTCGCGGCCGGACGCACCCGGATTTCGCGCGAAGGCCAGGCGCTTTGTTTTTTTGCCGGTGCCAATTCCATCTTCTTCGGGGACAAACTTCTCACCGCCAAAAATCCCGAGGTCGACGTCGATCTTGCGTTGCTGTACGAGCTCGGTTTGAACATCGAAACCGGCGATCGCGCCAAGAGTTTCGAATTGACGCCGCAAACGGCGGCTTCTTTGAGAACAGTCGCCGGAAAATAAATCGCAGGCTTGAATTTCCCGGCCAAATGGTCGATTCAACCGCGAATAGCTTATTGATGAAAGCAGACGACGAAAAAGGTATCAGCGTAATTTTGCTCTATACCGCCCTCCTTTTTTTCCTGCTCGGCGTCGCCGCGCGGCTGAAAATGAATTTTCATCATCGCATCGAAATTTCGACGGCCGGATTCGTCGTCGCCGCGGTACTGGCGGCGCTCGGAATCGTGCTCTTTCTTTTTTCCTTGCGCAAGCGGCGGGGTTAGGTCCGGAAGCGCACCTGCTCGCCCTCAACCCGCGCATTGTCGATCTTGGCGAGAAACGGCGCTAATCGAGTTTGCGGGAACAATCGCACTCGCTGAACTTAAGTTGCAGCCGCGCCGCTGTCGCCTGCATTCAACTTTCTGTTACTCGCTGGTTAGCGCGCGCACTCTGTCTCTAGCACTGTGGAGGTCCTCGCGGGCCTTTTGCAAAGCGTCTAATTTCTTCTGCTGATCTGGCTTCAGCAGCGGACGAATTTGCGTCAGCGCATTATCGATGACCTCATGCTTTTTCTTGCGTGCATCCGCTTCGATCGCCGTGATCCGCGGCCCGGCCTCAACCACTAAGGGCTCAACCCTCGCGCGTTGGTCTGCGCTCAGATTCAAGGCCATGGTCGCTTTTTCAAGGGCGAACGCATTGTCGCGCCAGTGTCGACCGGCCGCGATGCCTTGAGCCTGACCAACATTGAATCCGGCTATGACCGAGACACCGAAGCCGGCCAGCACCAGAACGCCGATCGCAAATATAATCAGATTTTGCTTCATAACCTGTTCCTCCTCATTTGGACTGAAATTGCCCTGTTCTCGACTTTATGTCGGATAACTCCTTACAACTAGTTATAAAGTTTTTCACGCTGCAACGGCGGCGAACCGTTACCAGCCCGCCGCCGTTATCCCCTCTTTTGCCCTGAAATTATTGCGACATCGCGGCGTGCAGCTCCTGCACCGCGCTACGCATGTCCTGGCGCGCTTTTTGAAGCGCGTCGAATTTCTTTTGCTGCTCGGGCGTGAGCACGGGACGGATCTGCGACATTGTTTTGTCGATGATCGCGTGCGTCTTTTCCATCGCGTCTTTGTGAATGGCGATGATCTGCGGCCGCGCCTGATCGAGCAGCGGTTGGACCTTCGACTCTTGATCGGGAGTGAGATTCAGCGCCTTGGTCAAATGCCCCATCGCAAATCCTTGGCCATGCCAGCCACCGTGGCGTCCGCCAAATTCGCCTTGGGGTTCGGCAAAAGCGTAGCCGGCGAGCGCGAGCGCGCCGACGGCAGTGAATGTAAGCAAGTTTCGTTTCATATTTGTTTTCATTTGATTGATTCGCATTGTTCATAATTCGTGACCGCGCAGCCGCCCCGTCGGTTACATTTAATTTTATCTGCTTCGGCCCATGAAATTTGTAACCGTAACGCATCCACCTCGGTCATTGTCAGTAGTGTGGACACGATCTCGACGACAACATGGCTGATCGCGACTCTGCTGAGCTGGTTCAGGCTGCCCTGCAGCACGATGATGAAGCGGCTCGGGAGCTGGTTCGCCGTCTCTATCCGCTTATCGCGAAAATGGTCCGCTCGCATCGACCGCGACGAACTAGTGAAGAGGATCTTTGCCAAATGATTTTCATCAAGATTTTCCAAAAGCTCTCTCAATTCTCCGGCAAAGTGCCGCTCGAGCACTGGGTCTCGCGGATCGCGGTCAATACCTGTCTCAATCAGATCGAATCAGAAAAAGTGCGTCCCGAGTTGCGCCAGGCCGATTTGAGTGAGGAGGAACAGGCGGTCGTCGAAAATCTCGAAGTGTCATCCGAAGAGCTCGCGCCCGACCGGCAACTGGCATCGCGCCAGTTAGTCGAGCATCTTCTTCAAATGTTGAAGCCGGTCGAACGTGTCGTGATCGATTTGCTTTACTTGCAAGGGCGTTCGGTCGAAGAAATTCACAAGATCACCGGAATGAGTGTAGCTGCAATCAAAGTGCGCGCGTTCCGGGCCCGTCAAAGAATGAAAGCGCAATTGGAAAAGATCGGAGCGCAAACAACGTCATGAAGGATGTCGATCTTGATCGGTTGCTGCGCTCCGCCGCGCGGGCAAAAGAGGAGACGCCAGTCGAAATGCCTTTTGGTTTCGACACCCGCGTGGTTGCGCTTTCGCGCCGAAACGGAAACGGCGCTCTGTTCGGCGCGCTCTTGCGCCGGGTCGCATTCGTTGCCACGGCGGTGATTGTTCTCGCGAGCGCCGGCGCTTATTTCGAATTTAACAGGAATGGCGACGTAATTACGGCCGGTAACGAATTCGCCATCGCCGATTCCGCCATCCAGGACGAGGTCCTACCATGAACAGTGCCTTGAAATGGAAATTGATCGCCGGTTTTCTGCTCGTTTTTCTGGCCGGCGGCGCCACCGGGGTATTCGTGAGCGCGGCCACGGCCCATCGCTTCTTATTCGGTCCGCACCGTCATGGCTACGCCGCCAAGGCGATGAAGAACCGTTTACAATGGCAACTTCGATTGACGGACGAGCAGATGGCCAAGATTTCGCCGATCATCGAGAAAACGGGCGCGCAGCTCGAAGAAATTCGAGGCGAAACCGGCCGCCGGGTGCGTGAAACGATCGCCGAAGCGCACCGCGAAATCGCGCCGGTTCTTACGCCGGAACAACAACAGCGCTTGCAACAGATGGAGGAACGGCACCGACGTTGGTTCCAACACCGACAACGCCCGGCACCCGTTTCTCCCGCAACTCCCGAAGCGTCTCCGCACTAACGGATCAGATTCGCTCGCCGATGATCAGGCGCGGTCCTTCAGCTGCGTTTTCCCGGCCGCGCGCGCACAGTTCACGCAGCAGTAGATTTTACCGTCTTGCTCGACTCCGTGTCCGATCACGCGGCAGTCGCAATGCGGACACACCGGCGCCAGCGCGTGGATCGCGCACTCGAAGCTGTCGAAGGTGTGGTGCTTCCCCTCGATCACCACGTCGAACGCTTTGTCATATTCGTTTTCGCAAACTTCGCATGTAGCCATACGTAATTGTTTCGCACGCCGACGTCGCCTCAGCGGTGTCCCGTTTAATTGCGCGACCGAGAAAACGTCTGCAATAGATCGAGATAATTCTCGACGTAGCGAGTGAGCAGAAATTTCTCGCGCACAGTTTCGCGCGCCTTCTTTCCCAGTTCCTCGCGCAACTTCTTGTCCTTGAGCAACCGAACGATGCGTTCGGCCGCTTCTTCGATTGACGAAACCAAAAATCCATTCACGCCGTCCTCGATCTGGTAACGAATGCCGCCGACATCTCCGCCGATCACCGGAGTGCGCTTCCACATCGCTTCAGCCACCGTCAGGCCGAAGCCTTCGCGCAACGATTTTTGTAAAACGACCGTCGCGCGTGTTTGCAGCGCGTTCACTAATGCCGTGTCATCACCTTTGGTCAGAATCAGAATCCTTTCCTCCTGACACGCGCGCAACGATTCGAAAATCTTGCTGCCTTCGGGATCATCGGTCGCGAAGTTACCGAGCAACACGAGCGTGGCCTCGACTTCTTTGCGCGCGAGCTTGAAAGCTTTCACTACGCCCTCGGGATCTTTCCACGGGTCGAAGCGCGAGATTTGCACGACCAGCGGCAAGTCGGTCGGAATTTTGTAATGGGCGAGACGCTCATCGATCTCTTTATCGCTCAACTCACGGTTCTTGATGTTGAACGGATTGATCGCCGGCATGAACACGTGCTGTGGCGGCTTCATCTCGTGCTTGTATTCCTCGCAGCTCACAATCACGGCGTCGTACTTGTCGATCCAACGCCGCAAATATTTCCACATCTCTTCGTTTGGCCGGGAGAGATCGATGTGGCAACGCCAGATCCAAGGACAATCTTTTTCGTAATGCTCGATCAAGGGCAACGGCTGCGGGTCGTGCACAATCACGAAATCGTGCTCCAGAAAATTGCGGACGCTGTTTTCGTAAATGACCTGTTCGTAAATTTCCTTCTTGATGCTGGAGAGATCGATCTCTCCGCCTTGCAGCGCGTTGTGCATTTTCTTGGTGATCGAGAAAAAATCCGCCGTGCCTTGAATCACGCGCCACTCGGTCCGAAGACCGAGACTGTTCAGCAGCAAAGTGAGCGAAGAAATCGTCTCGGCCACGCCGCCGCCGTAGTAGGTCGAATTGAAATTCGCTATCCGGAGTCCCTTGAACTTGCGCGCCTTCTCTCGAATTCGCTCAACTTGCTCTTGTCCGACGAGCGGCTCGTAATCTTCGATCTGGGTGATGCGATGACGCGCCATCTCTTAAGTGATTCGTTTGCGGAGGGAGATACGCTCGCAGCCGACGCGAGCGGCGATTAATTTCTCGGAGGAGATTGTGAGTTCGTTGTCCACCCAAAAGCCGAAAATTGATGACAAGCTTACCTTGCAAAGCGATTTCGGCGAAACGGAAGCAATCTGCGTCGAAGTGCGCGATGATCCCGCTACTTCGGGCGGCACGTTGCTCAAAGTGATGGCGCGCGGCCCGTTCACCGAAGGTCAGCAAGTTTGGATCGTCGACCGCGACGGATCGAAGATCGGCGCGACAGTCGAGAACGTCTTCAAACAAACGATCGACAGCGAAGTGACGCTTTCGACCGTGCTTTCAGTCTAACTTCACGATCTCGCGCTCGCCGTGAAAGCGAAATCGAAACAGTCCAAACGGAGTTTTCCATTTCTCGAGATCAATCAGCGCGAGTCCAAACCGCGGAAGCGCGGCCTAACCGAAATTCGCGGGCCGTATTATTCGGCTTACGGCCGGCGCCATCTCGAAGATTTGTTCGAAACGATGGGCGCTTACATCGACTCGCTGAAATTTGCCGGCGGCTCGTTTACGCTCATGCCGGAGAAAGTGGTGCGCGAGATTATCGATCTTTGCCACAAGAACAACGTGCTCGTTTCAAGCGGCGGATTTATCGAGCGCGTCCTTGCACAAGGAGCGGAGGCGGTAAGGAAATACGTCGCCGAATGCAAGCGCCTCGGCTTCGACATTGTCGAAATCTCCGCCGGTTTTGTGTCGATCACGACCGACGATTGGCTGCGACTGATCGAGCTGGTACGCAAGTCGCGAATGAAAGCGAAACCCGAAGTCGGAATTCAATTCGGCGCCGGCGGCGCGACCGCATCCGCAGAATTGGAGGCTGAAGGCACGCGCGACCCAAGCTGGGCGATTGCGCAGGCAAAGCGCTTCCTCGATGCCGGCGCGGAGATAATCATGATCGAAAGCGAAGGGATCACCGAGAATGTCGATCCATGGCGGACGGATGTGCCCGCACGATTCATCGACGAAATCGGGATGGAGAAGCTGATGTTCGAAGCGGCCGACCCGGATGTGTTCGCGTGGTACATCAAAAATTACGGCGCCGAAGTGAATCTCTTTGTTGATCACAGTCAGATTGTGCAGCTCGAATGTTTACGCGCCGGAATCTGGGGGACAAAAAGTCTGTGGGGACGGGTCGTGACCTACAAAGAAAAATAAATCAATGCGGCCCGACGGTTCCGGCCGCGTGTAACAGAAACCAATCGCTCGCGAGTTTGGCGACGTGTTCGAGTGCGCCCGGCTCTTCGAACAAATGCGTCGCGCCCGGCACGATCTCGATTTTGCACTCGCACTTCATTTGCGCGCGTGCCTGTTCGTTTAGCTCGATCACGACATGATCTTCACCGCCAACGATCAGCAGCGTCGGCGCTTTCACTTTCGGCAACGCTTCGCCCGCTAAGTCCGGTCGACCGCCACGAGAAACGACGGCGCCGATTTCATTCGGCAATTCGGCGGCTGCGACCAACGCCGCGCCTCCACCAGTGCTTGATCCGAAATAACCAACCCGCAAATCGGCGGTTTGCTTCTGCTGCTTCGCCCATTTTGTCGCGTGAACCAGTCGCTCCGCTAATAAACCGATGTTGAAGCGGTGCTCGCGTGTGTAAAGATCCACCGATTCTTCTTCCGGCGTAAGCAAATCGAACAGCAAGGTGGCGAGTCCAGCTTCGTTGAGCGTACGCGCGACAAATTGATTCCGCGGACTGTGCCTGCTGCTTCCACTGCCATGTGCGAAAAGAACCAGCGCCTTCTTTTGATCTACAAGTGTCAGATTGCCGTCGAGCATCGCGCGGCCGGCAGGAATCCGCACTTCGTTCATGGTTACACTTTGAAAGGATACGTTTCGGGCAGTTCGCCCTTGTCCCAAACGCTCGTTCGCTCCAGCGGTTCGACGGCGCGCGTTTCGTCGAAGTGAATGACGGCGTCGAATTGTTTCGGGAGTCGAGCGTGAAAGTAATGACTGAGGCGCTCTGATTCCGGCCGGTAAATGACGCCGATGGCGCGCTCCAATCGCGGCCCATACAGCGCGCTCACGACCTTCTCGCCGACGTCACGGAGATCAATCCAGAATCGGTCCAAGCCCGTTTCGTGAAACAATTCTTCATAACTGCCGCGCAGAGCGGGTCGGACATTTTTGCGCTCGGCAATCGCGCCCCAATCGGACGCCGCCGTCACGCTGCCATGATGCGTCGTGAAACCGACCAGTACGGCTTCGTCCCCAAAATGTTCCCGAATCAGCTGACCGACGTTGAGCTCACCATGCTGGCTCATCTCGGTCGCGCGCGCGTCTCCGAGATGCGAATTGTGCGCCCAAACGATCGCTTTCGGCTGTCGACTCCCGTTCAAATGCGCCACTAATGCCTCGATTGTTTCGACCATGTGGCGATCTCGTAGGTTCCAGGACGACGCGCGACCGCGAAACATCGAGCGGTAATATTCTTCCGCGTCCTTCACTAAACGTGCGTTTTGTTCGGCAAAAAATAATTCTTCTGCGGCAACGGCACCGTCGCGACTAAGAAATCGAGCGGCGTTGCGTTGCAGATCAGTCAGCTGCGCAACCACCGCCCTTTCGCAAGATTCAATTGCGCCGACCGTCGCAGCATAACCGTACTCCTGCGGTTCGCGGCTGAAATGGTCGAAACATGAATAGCGCAAACGGGCTCGCGCGGCCGCGTCGGGATCGACTTTTTGCAAGTAGGTCAGCACCGCATCGATCGAGGCGTGCAAGCCGTAAAGATCCATTCCGTAAAACCCCGCCGGCGCGCGTTTTGGATCGAGATGTTGATTGAACTCCCGCATCCATTCGACGAATTCGACCACCACCGTGTTGCGCCACATCCAGGTCGGGAAACGACGAAACCCCGAGAGTGCTTCGTTTGCATTCGCGTCCGCGCTCGCGCCTCGCACATAGCGATGAACACGCGATGCGTCAGGCCAGTCCGCTTCGATTGCCAGGACGGTAAAATTTTTCTCCTCGATCAGGCGCCTGGTGATTTGGGCGCGCCCAAAATAGAATTCGTGCGTTCCATGCGACGCTTCACCGAGCAAGACAATTCGCGCATCGCCGATCAGCTCCAGCAGCGGGTCGTAGTCCTGGGCGACACCGCTGAGCGGCTGCGCCAGTTCGCGAACGAATTCGGCATCGGTCATGAGCGCCTCCTAATTACTTCGCGAGAGCAGGCCACTTTGGCGGTTGCCTGCCACGCCGTAGCTAAGCGGAGGCGGGTCGATCTTCGCTTTCAGCGGCGCGCGCGAGCAGTTCGCGCACTTCCTCATCGCTGGTTTGTGAGAAGTCTTCGTAGTACTGGCCGACCGCCTGAAAAAATTCCGGCGCGCTCGCGCAGATAACTTCATCGGCTTCGTCCTCGAACTCTCGGCAGGTGTCGGGCGGACCAACCGGCACAGCGACAACAATTCTTGCGGCGCCACGTTGTCGCAATGCTTTGACCGCGGCGCGCATGGTGGCGCCGGTTGCCAGGCCGTCATCAACCAGAATGATCGTCTTGCCGGCCAGCTCCGGCGCCGGCCTTCCATCGCGATAACTTTGCTCGCGCCGTTGTAGTTCAGCTGTTTCCTTCGCCGTCACTGCTTCGATGATGTCGACCGCGTTCGGCAGTGCGCGCGCGACGTCTTCATTCAAAACGCGCACGCCGCCAGAAGCGATCGCGCCGACAGCGAGTTCTTCAAATCCTGGCACACCGAGTTTGCGGACAATGAAAACGTCGAGCGGAACGCGCAATGCGCGCGCCACTTCGTACGCGACTGGAACGCCGCCGCGCGGAAGGCCGAGCACGATCACGTCGTCGCGTCCGGCATATTTCGAAAGCTTCACGCCGAGCAATCGTCCGGCTTCGACGCGATCAGGAAAAATTCCTTCCATGCGGTTACGGTTTGCCCCGAATCAGTTCAGTCAGGGGAACGGCTTCGGCAATCGGCTCCGTCGCTTCAAGATAATCGCGAAAGCCGGCTGCAAACATTCCACGACGCAGCGACCACCAAGTTTTCACGCCCGGTCGATGGTAGTAGGCTCGGGTGTAAAGATCCCAACCTTGCCATTGCTCGCGCTCGAGCGTCCCCTGACGCTGCTGGAACCACGCATTCTCGAAAAGCTTGAATATCGTAAACAGAACGGCGACGGCTCGCCAGCGATCTTCTTCGGTGGCTCCACGCCAATCTTCGACAGCTGCGGCAAATGCGCGCGTTAGGGCAGGATCAGTTGCTTGCGGCCCAAGGAGAGCAATCAACGAATGGGTCAGCGAATCAACCACTACCGAACGCTGGGATCGGGTGTTTTGCCGAATCTGCGCCGCCAAATAAAAAAGCGATGCAATCACGCCGATCGCGGCAACCAATTGCGCAATCGCGCTGATCGTTTCCAGATTCACGCCCGACGTTTAGCAAACGAATCTGAAACTGACGATGTCGATCTTAACGCGGCAACGGCTGCTCCGAGTTCGCCATTGCGTACGCGAACACCGCGACTACGGCCGAATTTTCAGCCAACTCTTTCGGGACAATTTTATCGAGCGTATCGGCTGGGGTGTGATGATAATTAAAATAGAACCGGCTGTCCTGGATCGGCGCGAACGCCGGCACGCCCGCTTTCTCCATCGGTTCAATGTCGGCTCCAGCGTGTTCCGCGAGACTGAGCATCCCCGCGCCGGATTCCTGCAAAATCGCCGCGACTGGTTTCCACATCGCCTTCACTTCCGGTTTTGCTTTGATGTTGAGTCCGATCGGATGATCGGCGCCGCCATCGGTTTCCATCACCGCGAAATGGTTCGCCCAATCTTTCTCGTGATCTTTGGCGTACTGCTTGGAACCGCCGAGACCGTTCTCTTCGTTCATCCACGCGATTACGCGAATCGTTCGCTTCGGTTTCAAATGCAATTTCTGAATCAGATTCGCCGCTTCCATTGAAACGGCGACGCCGGCGCCATCGTCGATCGCGCCAGTTCCCAAGTCCCATGAATCAAGATGTCCCGAAACAATCACCACTTGTTCCGGATGTTCGCCGCCTTTGATGTCGCCGATCACGTTCGCGCTCTCCATGTTCGGCAGAGTTTGCGGCGTCATCACCAATTTCATTTTTACCGCTCCTTGCTTCGCAAGATCGACAATCAGGTCCGCGTCCTCGGTCGTAACCGCGCCGGCCGGGATTTTCGGCGCATCATCGGCGTATTTAGTTTGGCCAGTGTGCGGGATCCGATAGTCCGCACCACCAACGGACCGAATCAAACACGCAACCGCGCCTTGTCGCGCTGCTGCGCTCGGGCCGTCGCTTCGATAAACGACTGCTTCGCCGTAGGCTTCGCCGCCGCGTCCTTCCGCCGCCATTTGTTTGTCGAACGGATAATTGAAGAGCACAATTTTGCCGGCAATCTTGTCGCGCGACATCGCTTTCAATTCGTCGAAGTTTTTTGCAGTAACAACTTCAGCGGTAACTCCATCGTTCGGAGTTGCAATGCTTCCGCCCAGCGCGCAGAGCACGATTTTCTGGGTC
>Ga0209806_1000108_pt1 | contig 47774 bp, 50 predicted proteins | sample GraSoiAngelo_152_FD_186166 | JGI IMG/M metagenome (GOLD analysis project Ga0209806, IMG submission 186166) | Grasslands soil microbial communities from the Angelo Coastal Reserve, California, USA - 14_1009_12_30cm (SPAdes) (version 2) | ecosystem: Environmental > Terrestrial > Soil > Grasslands ... | reverse complement strand
ACAGGGTCGCGCACTGTACCTGTTCGCCGCGGACAAGACGACCGAGTCGACCTGCTACGACGCGTGCGCGACAGCGTGGCCGCCTTTGCTCGCCGAAAAGGGCACCAAAATCGACGCGATGCACGCTGCCGCCGCTTCGCTTACTGGAACCACGACGCGGAAGGACAGCACGATCCAGGTGACTTATAACGGCCACCCACTCTATTACTTCGCAGGCGACAAGAACCCGGGCGAGATCACTTGCCAGGCAGTTGTCAACTTCGGCGCTGCGTGGTACGTGGTTGACTCGAGTGGCAACGCGATCACGAAGACTGGGTGAGAGCCACGATCCCCTGACCGTCCCAGTCCGTTGCGAGCGGCCATGCCTCCCGTGTGTGCTTATGGAGCAAACGCCCTATGGCGGTGGGGAGCGGGCTTAGCTACTGTGACCCGTAGCGCGGGTTTCTCGCACGCGTTCCCGTGGCAGCATTCGCGCACCGCACCAAAGCAAGGAGGAGCATGGCCGACCACCTCGATTCACCGAACCTGACGTCACCGGCGATGGACGCTCGTGTGGACATCACGGACATTTACGCTTTCCAGAACCCGGCCGATCGACACAAATCGATCCTCATCCTCAACGTGAACCCACTGGCTCCAACACACGCCGATGAGTTTCGACATGACGCGCGTTATGAGCTGCTAATCGATAACGATGGGGACGCCCGGCCTGATGTCAGGTTCTCAATACTGTTCTCGAGGAAGAAGGATGGACATCAGTTCGCGACGGTGCGACGTCGTGTTCGCTCGGATGGCGCCGACGACGGCGGCGAGCACGACGGTGGCGACGACGATGCCGATGTTGTGATCGAGCGCGCGCCAGTGTCGTTTGGGTCGCTACCGAATGTCACAACCAATGGCGACTACCGCTTCTTCGCCGGTCTCCGGAGCGATCCCTTTTTCTTCGACCTGGTCGGTTTTCTCCACGGCTTCGCATTCACCGGAGTCGACTTCTTCAAGAGCTTGAATGTGTTCGGGATCGTGCTCGAGGTGCCCAACCGGGCACTTGGCTCGAACCCGAAAGTTGGCGTGTGGGCGCACACCTTGATCCCCGCCACACTTCAGCCGGACCGGTTGGTACAGGTTGACCAGATGGGGCGCCCGGCGATCAATACGGTCTTCAACCACGGGAGTGACAAGATCACGTTCAACAGCACCCAGCCGGCTGATCAGCGCGCCCTTTTCCTCGCCAGCTTCGTGGGTACCCTCGAGGGCTTTGGCTACGACGCATCGGCCGCGACCGATATCGGAGACCTCTTACTGCCAGACGTCCTCACCTTTGACTACTCGAGTTCGGCCGGTTTCTTGAATGGTCGCCAACTGACCGACGACGTCATCGACATCGAGCTCAGCCTCGTCAGCAAGGGCGCGGTCACGACGGACAAGGTGGGAGCGCACTCCGATTACCTCTCAAGTTTCCCTTTTCTGGGCAGTCCCCACCAGGAGAACGTCAGATGAAACGAATCGAGCGCAGGACGTTTCTCAAGTTGATTGGTCTGAGCGGAGGGGTTGCCGCCGCGGCCGCCCTGCCGTCGGCGAGAGTCCTTCTGGGGAGTCCACACTCCTCTGTGGTCATCCGTGCAAAAGGGGGTATGCCTGCCAAGCCACTGCCGAGCATGGCAACCCACGTGCTCGAGGGTTGGGTGGATGCCAGCGCGGGGACTGGAAAGCTCACCTCGACGATCTTTGCTGGCCAACCAGGCGCGACTTCAAACATTGCCTATCCCGGCTTGACGCGTCTGATCAGTGTTACCGAGGTGGAGAAATCGGGGGATCAGCTACGGATCGCCGGCGTAGTGACGGATCGGTCCCAGCTCCTGCCGATGGAAAGCCCCATCGTGACTATCGTCATCAATCAAGTGGATGGCACCGCGACCGCCCGCCTCCGCGGTAACGATGTAGGCCTGAGCCTCGACCCCGACGGCTGGTAGGTCAGGACGATTACAGGCTCAACCCTTGATAAGTCCGTAACGGATGGCCATCAAAACCGCCTCGGTGCGGTGGTGGAGGCCAAGTCGCTTGTATAGATTGGCCACATGGTTGCGGGCGGTTCGATGGCTGATGCCAAGGCGAAGCGCAACCTCCTTCTCCGAAAGACCAAGGGCGAGGAGGCTGAGGATCTCCAGCTGGCGATCAGTCAACGGAAGGCTGCTGGTATGCGGCACCACTTGAAGTACGTAGGCAAAAAGGAATTGGATCATCGCGTTGCCTTTCGTTACAGCAACGTCCGTGACCGACTGTGGTCAGGCTCGGACGCTAGCGCAGCGCTTCGACTTCGGCGCTAGTCAAATCGATCTGCAGCGCAGCCACGTTTTCCTTCAGGTGCTCGAGCGACAGCGTGCCGGGGATCGGCAGCATTACCGGCGAGCGCCGCAGCAGCCACGCCAGCATGATCTGCTGCCGTGTCGCTCGGTGCCGCTTGGCGATCTCATCGAGCTTACGGCCGCCGTCCCCCCGGAGCGGGAAGAACGGGACGAACGCGATCCCTTCGGCGGCGCAGTAATCAACGACCGCCTCGTACTTGCGTTCTGAGAGGTTGTACTGGTTCTGGACCGCCACGATTGGAACGACGCGGCGGGCACGCTCGATCTGGTCGATCCCGACCTCCGAGATGCCGACGTGTCGGATCTTGCCGCGATCCCGATGCTCCTTGATCGCGCCGAGGCTCTCCTCGAGCGGGGTTTCCCGGTCGACGCGGTGCAGGTAGTAGAGATCGATGATTTCCGTCCTCAGGCGTCGCAAGCTTTGCTCGATCTCGGCGCGCAGCACCTCTGGCCGGCCGCGTCCGGGACCGCCGATCCCGCCTTTGGTGGCCACGATGCAGCTCTCGGGGAAGGGATGGAGCGCCTCACCAATCGTCTCCTCGCTCTGGCCGCCGGTGTAAGAGTGAGCGGTGTCGACCATCTGCACTCCGGCGGCGACCGCCGCCTTGATGAACGCGATATTGTCCGGAGTTTTCATGAGGCGATTCGTCCCCAGCCCTATCCGGGCCACATCGATATCCCCAACCCTCATGGAGTTCTCCATGATCGCAAAGGTCAAGCTCGAGCTGATCGCTGGCGCACCCACACTTTCGGCATAACGACCAGCAACAAGAGCCAAACGCTCAACCAGAACGCTGCGGACGCAAGGAGCTCGAGGCTCGTCACATCGCCGGCAATTGGCCGGACGAAGATCAGACGCGAGCGATCGAGCCACGGCAGGACGGCGGGTATCTGCTTCCCGTCGAGCCAGTAGTAGAGGACGTCCTCGCCGCCGCCGAATGCGATCGTGTAGAGCGCGCCTTCGTACCACAGCGCCCATACACCGGCATCCAGCAGCAGGACAGCTCCGATCCCCATCATCCCGAGCAGGATCGCGACGTGCCCGGTCTGGTATTGCGGATCGAACATCGAAAGTTGATGCGCCTCGAAGATCCGCTGCCACAGCAAGATGTCGCTCAGCGCGTAGAAGCCGAGCGCGATCAGAAGGGCCGAGACGACGCGCCGCCTAACGGTATGCGCGGGCATGGCCAGAATCGCGCCTGACTTCCGAGCCGCTGTGAATGCGCTGTGAAGCGCTGCTCGGTTGGGTCGGATACGGGCGTCGCTGGATCGGTTGCGGACTCGGGCTGGGTGGGGTCGGAACGATTTGCGCCGCCTCGGGCGGCGGTGGCCTTTCCGCCACACTTCCGCCGGGCGCCACCTCCGAAGGGCTTGCGCCGACGCCTGGCGGACGGTTAAGGAACTCCTGCAGTCCCTCCCTGACCAGCTGGCTCGTGCCGATCGCGACGGCCACCACAACGCACACCGTCGTGAGCGCATCGATCAACCGCTTCGCCTCGCGGCGCCGCGCCACCTTTGACTCGTAGGACGGCTCCGGTGGAGGCGCTGACGGTTCAGTCATGGTTTGGCTTTTGCACGAAAGCGGCGGACCCCCTCACCGCGAGCTCGTTCGCGAGCGGCACGAATCCGAGACCGAAGATCCCGACCAGGGCGATCGCCGCCACCGCTCGCAACACGCGACGCGAGCCCCTCCGCCTCACCGCCGTCCACCAATGGCGCACCCACGGCAGGCGCAGGATCACGAGCGGCATGCTGACCGCGACCGCCTCGAGGAAGATCGCGCTCAATCCGAACAGCAGAAAAAGGTGAATGAGGATCGTTACCCAGACGACGTACGTCAACCGCTGAACCGCCTTCCAGTGCCGCCCGAGCCAACGCTGGGCCGGCTGGTTGGCTGTAACCACGAGGGGAACCAGGAGTAGCGTCGAGAGCGTCCCAGCGACCAGAAACGTGTGCCCGCCGATTCGAGTCAGCACCGTGCCTGGGAACGTGTCGCCGGTCGTGATGGCCGCGAGCGTGAGATCGGTTCCGGCCACCGCAAACATTGCGATCCCGTAGTCGCGGCGAAGCACGGTGTGCCATCTCCAGCCGGTCATCGTGTAGATCGGCGTGACGGCCAGCATCATGATGAAGATCAGGAATGTCGAGGTTCCGAGAACGTCGGCGACCGAAGCGGAAATGTTCGCCATTCCATCGGGGCTGCCGCGCAGCGCCGAGATCACCTCGGGCGCCATCAGGACGAATGGAATGAGGAGCAGCGCTCGGAAGAACCACACCGCCTTCGTCCCGTAGCTCGAACGATTGATGCGCTCGCCACCCAAATCGCTCGGCGCTGATGTGCTGTACGCCCGCTCTGTGCTCATGCGACCCCCAATTCCACACGCTCCGGGTGCGATCCGATGGTCTGCGGCGAACCTCAGAACTCGCTTGGAACGGCGTGTGAGTTTCGACCCGTTTGGGCGAAAATTTCAGGCATGGCCGGCCGACAAAAGTTGGAGGAGCGCGATCTCCGGAGCCTCGACCGGAGGAGCATGTACTCGATCTTCGCGCCGCTTGACGACGATGGACCGTTGTCGCGTGAGCTCGAGCAGGAAGACAAGGCGACCCCGACCAAAGCGGGAGAGCTTGCGGTGTGGGGCTTCTTGCGCCGGTCCAGGCGTCGCCGCAAGGTCAGCGGCGACGACTGGATTCCCGCCATGTTCATGTTCGTGCGGCGGTTCGGTTAGAGCGCACCGATACCATCAGTGCGCTTGCATGACTGTCGACGTATGGATTCCAGACAACACCCGACCTGAGCACCGCGCGCTCCTGCCGCCGGCGGGCGTCGTCCATGAGGTGCCCGCCGATGGTCAATTGCCCGAGCGGCTTGGCGCCGGCCAATTCCTCGTCGCGGGTTTCAGCCTCGAGCGCATCACCGACGTGATCCCGCGACTCGACGGCCTTCGTGTCATCCAGACCCTGTCGGCGGGGGTCGATCGCCTTGTCGACAAGGTTCCGCCCGGTGTGACACTCTGCGACGCGTCGGGCGTGCATGACGTCTCGGTCTCTGAATGGGTCGTCATGTCGATCCTTGCGAGCCTGCACGACCTCCCCGCGCATCTCGACGCACAGCGAAGAGCCACGTGGGCAGAGCCCTCGGCTGAAGCCGACGACCTCGAGGGCGCCTCGGTGCTGATCCTGGGTTACGGCTCGATCGGCCGCGCCGTTGAGGCGCGACTCGCGCCATTCGGCGCGAAATTTCTACGCGTGGCCATGCATCCGCGTGATGGCGTCGCATCGGCGACGGAATTGCCCGACCTTCTGCCTCGCGCGGACGTCGTCGTCGTGTTGCTTCCCCTCACCCAGGCGACCCGCGGCCTGGTCGACGCGAGCTTCCTGTCGAAGATGCGCCCTGGAGCGCTGCTGGTGAACGCCGCCCGCGGACCGCTGGTCGACACCGATGATCTGCTCGCGGCGCTGCGTGCCGGCCGCATCCGCGCGGCGCTTGACGTGACCGATCCGGAGCCGCTGCCCGACGGGCACCCGTTGTGGTCGGCGCCCGGCATTCTCATCACGCCGCATGTCGGCGGTTGGGTGCGCAAAAGGCTCGATCGGTCTTGGCGCCTGGTCGCGGACCAGGTGGGAAGGTTCTCGCGCGGCGAGCCATTGCGCAACGTCGTCGTGGACGGCTACTGACGTGCGAGGTTTCCTGGTTGGCCTGGTGGTCATCGTGGCGATGACGGTGAGCGTGCTCGCCATTCGTCCTGGAGGTTTTCGGCGGCAGCTTCGGCTGGTCGCGCGCCGATTCCGACTCGTGCTCGTGCTGGGCGGGATTTTCGTTTTCGGATCACTCGTGATCCGGCTTGCGTTCAAGGAAGGTCCGCTCGTGGATTTCGGTCCAGCCGCGCTCGGCCTGGTCCTCGGGATTGCCTTCATAATCTGGGGCCGCGACCCAGCAATACCAGGAGTAAACGCATCCAGTCCCCGCCCGTAGGGCCCAAGCGCGGCGCCAGTCCAGCCCTGCTCGTCGGGCCGTTGGCGACTGGCGTGATGGCGCTTCTCGTGGTCGGCTTGCTCGTCTACCAGGCGGAGCAGACGAATCAGTCGCTCGTGCGCCAGGTCGACGTGCTGCAGTCTCAGATCCAGGATCTGAAGGAGCGGTGGTACGGTGCGCCCGCGATCTATCTGCCGCCGGCAATCACCAATACCGACATAGTGTTCTTCGACGTCAAGGGCAGCACGCAGGGACAGCTGATCGAAAGTCTCGACCACGCCGACCTGTGCAAGAAGTACCCCCCTTGCGCGTCGGACCCTGCCGTTCCTAACGGAGTCGCGTGGGGCCTCGAAGGAGGCAACCTGGTAGACAAGACTGTGAGCTGCTATTCGCCTTCCACGACGACCGTCGCGTTTCGCGAAATGGTCGTCCTGCCGAGATGGACTCCGGCGGTTGATGGCACGGTCAAGATCCCGCTGGTGGAGAGATGGAACGCCCTGGCGAAAGCGATCTACACCCACGAGGCGGGCCACGTCGCGATCGCCCAGAAAGGCATCGCTGATCTAAACAATCGGGCGCAGCAGCTGTCGACGTGCGACGCCGTGTTCACGTTTTGGGACGACCCGCATGTCTACGACAAGCTGGACGCGGACCAGGCCGCCTATCACGCCAGGCTGCATGCGGACTGCCGCCCCGAGGTCGGCTGCATCCCGCCCGGCTGGATGGGATGGTGAGCCGCTAAACAGGGCCATCAGCCGAGCCGGCGACCTATCATCGGCGCGCCTTGTCATTCACGGTCGAAGACTTCGCGCGCACCTCCCTCGTCCGCGTCCTCCCGCGCAGCCGCTACCGCCTCGCCGGGCAGACCGACGCGCGCTTTCAGTCCTTCGCCGGCAACACGATGCGGATCGCGTACCGCCAGCAAGGCGCCACCCCGGCCTTCCTCCTCTTCTCCGGACCGGGCCAGGATCCCCACGCAGCCGCGATGGCGGCGGCGACGTGGGCTGAGGCCAACTGGCGCCCCAACGCGATCCAGCGCAGGGTTCGACCAGGCGTGGTCGTGGTTCACGTCGCGCCCGCCAACCAGCTGACGCCGGCCGGGCAGGTGGCGGGGACCGCGGTGCCGGCTGCGATCTGGACGGTCGACTCCGAGAGCGGTCGCGTCGCGGTCGCGAGCACTCCACCGGGATCGCCCCCGGGTGGCGAGATGAAGCGTGCCGCGACGGCGCTCCTGAACGGCGCTCCCGTGCCCTCACTGGGTGAGCTGGACCTCGCCGAGCGAAACGTGATGCAGGTCCGGACTGTCGGCGTGCCACGAGTCGCGGGCGGGGTGCTGAGCATCTGTCTGATCCTGGTCGCCCTGCGCTACGGACTGGGCGGGGTTTTCGGCCTCTTCGCCTTGCCTGGCGCGATCGCCTCGGGAAACCTGGCCGAGATGGGCTCGCTGGCCGTGAGCGTGCTGATCCTCGCGGGGATCCTTCTCGGAATCGGCGTCCTACTCAACTTAGGCAACCTGGCCTACCGCGTGCCGGGCTTCTCCAGCCCCGTGCCCCGAACACGCAACCTCGCGTGGGGAGGCTACGTGGCCGCCATGGTCTGCCTGGTCGTGGCGCAGGGCGCCGTGCCGAGCGCCCTGAACCCCAACAACGTGGGTGCCGGCCAGGCCCAGTACCTGCACGTCACCGCGACAACTTCGGACGACGGAAGCGAGACTTACGTCACGGCCGGCGGAGAGCTGACCGTCGATCTTTCCAGCTGGCCGTCGACGGAGTGGCCTGGCGTTCAGTTCAAGACGAGCAACCCCAGCGTGCTGTCGCTCGAGGCCACGCCGGCCGCGAATGGCAAGCCGATAGCGAAGTTCACCGCCCACCAGACCGGCGCGTCTCGCGTCGACGCAACCTCTACCGACGGCCATTACACCTTTCAGCTGCGGGTGGACGTCGGCGCCTCGGCGCCTTAGGCTCGGGCGGCGTCCTTCAACGCGGTGATGTACTGCGAGGCGGCGACCGCCGCCGTCGTGCCATCCCCCACCGCGGTGGCGATTTGCTTGGTCAGCTGCGCCCGAACGTCGCCCACCGCCCAGATCCCCTCGACCGACGTCTGCAGGTTGCGGTCAGTCAGGACGTAGCCGCCCGCGTCGTGGTCGACGTGGACCTTGAAGAGCGAGGAGTTGGGCACGAAACCGATGAAGACGAAGACGCCGCCGACGTTCAGCTCCTTGACCTTCCCGTGCTGCTCGTAGCGCACGGACTGGACCTTTCCATCACCGCTGATCTCGTTCACCTTCGCGTCGAAGATGAACTCGATCTTCTTGTTTTCTCGCGCGCGCTCGATCAGGATCGGCTGCGCCCGCAGCTCGCTGCGGCGGTGCAGGATGTAGACCTTCGACGCGTAGCGGGTGAGGAAGTCGCCCTCCTCGACCGCGGCGTCCCCCCCACCGATGACCGCGAGCTCCTGGCCTTTGAAGAAGGCGCCGTCGCAGACGGCGCAGTAGCTCACGCCTCGGCCCCAGAACTCCTTCTCCCCCGGAACCTGAAGGTAGCGGGGTAGGCCGCCGGCGGCCATGATCAGGGCAGGCGCTCGAAGCTCCTCGTCGGACTCGAGCCGGACCACCTTGGCGGTGCCCTCGACGTCGATCTCCTTGACGGGCTCGAAGTCGCGGATTTCTACGCCGAACCTTCGGGCGTGCTCTCCCATCTTCATGGCGAGCTCTGACCCGAGGATCGAGTCAAAGCCGGGGTAGTCCTCCACGAGCTCGGTGTTCAGGAGCTGTCCGCCCAGCGGCCCCCGGTCGAGGATCACCGTTTTGAGGTTCATCCGGGCGGTGTACAGCGCGGCCGCCAGCCCGGCCGGGCCACCCCCCACGATGATCACGTCGTATTCGCTCATGCGCTAATAAGAAGTATTCCCATCCGGTCCGGTATTCCTATCCGATAGTCCGGACGAACCGGATGTGGCCCACGGCGGACTCCCGGATAGTCCGGACTATCCGAAACCCCCTCTTAGCCGTGTTGGTAACGGACGCCAAACCCCCCGCGGGGGGCGTGGCAGGAGATGTTGTCGAAGGGGCAGCCGATGGAGCAGGCCCCGCACTCGATGCAGTTGCCGAAGCTGACCAGGTTCTTCTTCTGCTCCTCGTTCCACTCGTAGACCCCGGCGGGGCAGAAGTGGTTGCAGTACTTCCCCGTGCACTTGGACAGGCAGACGTTCTGGTCGACCACCTCGATATGCGGCTTCCCGGTGTCCTCGTTGTACTTGACAGTGAAGAGCTTGTCGGTCAGCTTCTCCATCAGCCCGCTCCGAAACGCTCCCAGATCCGGCACATCAGGCGGACCGTGTTGATGTAGTCGGCGGCCCTGATGTTCTCGTTCGGCGCGTGGATGCGGTTGTCCGGCCGGCCCACGCCCACCGGCAGCACCGTCGGGATGCCGAGGTCCGCCACGACCGGGTGCATCGGGCCCGTGGCGGGCATGAAAGGCCACAACACGGGCTCGCCGTGCATCTCGCGCACGCACTCGATGACCGTCCTGGCGACGGCGGATGCCGGGTCCGAGCGCGCGGGTTTCTCCCCCTCGCCCGCGAGGATCTCGACTTTCTCGAAGCCGTGCCGGTCGAGGTGCTTGCGCAGCAGCTCCAGCACTTCGTCGGGATCCTGGTCTGGAATCAGGCGGAAGTCGAGCTTCGCGGTCGCTTCTGCCGGCAGGACGGTTTTGGAGCCCGGCCCCTGGTAGCCCGTCGTGATGCCCGCGATGTTGCACGTCGGCAGAAAGAGCATCTGCTCGATCACCTGGTCTGCCTTGGGGTCGCGGACGAGCTTCTCGAAGCCGACCAGCTTGCGCCGCTTCTCGACCTCCGGGTCGATGCCCGCCATCATGCGGCGGTCGGACTCGGTCGGGTTGACGACCTTGTCGTAGAAGCCCTCGATCTTGATGTTCATGTCCTGGTCGCGCAAGCTCGCCAGCGCGCCGACCAGGTACATCGGTGCCGACGGATAGATGGACGCGAAGCCCGAATGCTGGTCGAAGTCAAGCAGCTTCACCCGCAACGTGACGTAGACCAGGCCGCGACATCCAAACTGCAGCGTCGGACGACCTGCATCGTCGAACGACGTGCCCGACTCCCAAAGGCAGCCGTCCGCACTCAGCTTCGCGGCATGATCGTGGGCGATCTTCTCGAACGTCTTCGATCCGATCTCCTCCTCACCCTCGATGAGGAAGCGAAGCGTGACCGGCACCTCGCCGAGCTCCTTGAGCGTCTCCAGGGCGTGGATGCGGGCCATGACGTCGGCCTTGTCGTCGGCGACGCCGCGGGCGACGATCCGGCCGTCTTTCTCCGACGGCTCGAACGGAGGCGAGTCCCACAGGTCGACGGGGTCGACCGGCTGCACGTCGTAGTGCTCGTACAACAGAAGCTTGCGGCGTCCGGCCCCGGGAACCTCCGCATACAGCGCGGGCATGCCGCCTGCCTCGAGGGTCTCGACCCGGTCCGTGTAGCGCCCGAGCCGGTCGGCGAGCCAGTCGCGCGCCGGCTGAACCGCGTCGCGCCCGTGGTTGGAGATGCTGGGGAAGGAGCAGAGCTCTTTGAGCTCATCGACGAATCGGCGAGAGTGTTTCTCGATGTACGCGTCGACAGCGCTAGTTGAGATCACAGCCAAATCGTAACCTTGTCCCGATGGTCGAGGCCGCAGAGGAATTCCACTTCTCACCGCGCCCGAACCGCGCCTCGGAGATCAGCTGGCGCCCCTGGTCACAGGAGGCGTTCGAGCAGGCAAGGCAGACCGGCCGTCCCATCTTGCTGTCCATCTCGGCGGTGTGGTGCCACTGGTGCCACGTGATGGACGAGACCACCTACTCGCATCCCGGCGTGATCGACCTGATCAACCGGGAGTACATACCCGTGCGCGTCGACAACGACGTCCGGCCAGACATCAACCAGCGCTACAACATGGGCGGCTGGCCGAGCACCGCCTTCCTGACAGCTTCCGGAGACATCCTCACCGGCGCGACGTACCTGCCTCCTGACCAGATGGCCGCCGCCCTGACGCAAATCTCGACGTACTACCGCAGCAGCCAGGCGGAGATCGCGAGCCGTGTCCTCGAGGCCCGCAAGCGGGCCGCGTCGGGAGTCGCGCGCAGCGCGGGCGAGCTCGACAACGGGCTTGTCGATCTGATCCTGGAGGCGGTCAAGTCGGCCTACGACCCGCAGTACGGCGGCTTCGGTAACGCACCGAAGTTCCCCCAGACCGATGCGATCCTGCTCCTGCTCGAGCAGTCGGTGGTGCGGTCCGACCCAGATTTGCGGCGGATGGCTGTGCACACGCTTGAGCGCATGACCGCCGGCGGGACCTACGACCATGTCGAGGGCGGCTTCTTCCGCTACTCGACGACCCAGGACTGGAGCGTCCCGCATTACGAAAAGATGCTCGAGGACCATGCCGGATTGGTTCACGCGCTCGCCCTCGCAGGCATGTCCGACGCGCTCGACAAGACCACCGGCTACCTGGACCGCGTGCTCCGCGACCCGAAGACCGGGCTCTATGCCGGGAGCCAGGATGCTGACGAGCACTACTACTCCATGGATGCGGAGGAACGCGCCGAGTCCAACGCGCCGTACATCGACCGCCGCGTATACACGGCGTGGAACGCGGCCCTCGCCGTCAGCTATGGGGAACGCTCGGGCCACCTTCTCGATTCGCTCTTCAAACACGCGTACCGCCGCGGCGAAGGCGTGACGCATGCCGAGGGCGTCGGCGGCCAGCTCGGCGACCAGGTCTGGTCGATGTGGGCCGCGCTCCGCGCCTATCAGCGCGGCTTCGGCGAAAAGTGGATGCAGGTCGCGGTCGACCTCGCCGCCCACCTCCAGGACCGCTACGCGGATTCCCAGCTTGGCGGTTACTTCGACCACGCCGGAGGTGACGAGCTGGGGCGCCTGCGCGAGCGCATCAAGCCTCTCGCCGAGAACTCGGTGGCGGCGATGGCCCTGATCGAGCTGGACACCCTGACGGGGGATCCTTCGGCGCCCTATCGGGAGCGCGCCCGCAAAGCGCTCGAATCCGTGGCTGCGCTGCCTCAGTCCTACGGATTGATGGCCGCAGTGTTCGGCCGCGCACTGGACCGCTTGGGTCACGCGCTCAAGGTGTCGACCAAGAACCCGGAGCTGGCCCGCGCCGCAGTGGCCGCGCATCCGTACGCCGTGATCGATCCCTCGGGCGATGAGCGGGCAGTGGTCTGCGCCGGGACCATATGCTTGGCGCCGGTGTCGACACCGACCGAGCTGGCCGAGGCCATCAGAGAAGCGTCGCGAACGCGTGCCTGAAAGCCGCAGCCATTTCGCGCGCCGCGTCAGCAAGGCGCTCGACGACCCGAAGCTCCAGAAAGCGCTGATCCAGGCCATGACCGGCCTGCGCGGCCGTCGCAATACAGCCTTCGAGAGCTTCGACTTCGCCGCGGGACGCGCCGACCTCAAGCGCCGCCGCAAAGCCAACCTCGATCGCCTCCCCGAGCTGCTGGAGCAGTTCACGCAGCGTCTTGCCGCCGTTGGGGGCGTGGTGCATCTGGCCGCCGACGCCGCGGAGGCCCGCGAAATCATCGGCCAGCTGTGCTGGAACGCAGGCAGCGGACTACCGGCGGGCACGCGAATGGTCGTGACGAAAAGCAAGTCGATGGCCACCGAGGAGATTGAGCTCAACCCTTATCTCGAGGGCCTCGGCATCGAGGTCGTCGAGACCGACCTCGGAGAGCGCATGGTGCAGCTGACGCACACGCACCCGTCCCACCTGATCGCACCGGCGATCCACCTCACCAAAGAAGACGCGGCCGCTGTGTTCGGCACCGAGCCGACGGTCGAAGCGATCCAGCTGCACGCGCGCGAGAGCCTGCGCCAGAAGTTCATCGACGCGACGGTCGGCATCTCGGGCGCGAACATGGCCATCGCCGAGACCGGGACCATCGTGCTCGTCACCAACGAAGGCAACGCCGACCTGACAACGACGCTGCCACCGGTGCACATCGCGGTGTTCGGCATCGACAAGCTGGTCGCAACACTCGACGACGCGGTGGCGGTGCTCCGGATGCTTCCGCGCAGCGGAACAGGCCAGCTGATCAGCAGCTATGTCAACTGGATCACGGGGCCGTCGCGCTCAGCCGACATCGAACAGTCGCTCACCATCGGCGTGCATGGACCGCGCGAGCTGCACTGCGTGATCCTCGACAACGGCCGCGAGGAGATGCTCGAGGACCCGCTCTTTCGCGACGCGCTGACCTGCATCCGCTGCGGCGCCTGCTCCAACGCGTGCCCGCCATTCATGGCGGTCGGCGGCCACCAGTTCGGCGGTCACATCTACAACGGACCGATTGGCCTGGTACTCACGCCGTTTCATCACGGACTCAAGGACGCTGACCTGGCGAACACGCTTTGCGTGCAGTGCAACGCATGCCAGGAGATCTGCCCGGTCGACATCCCGCTGCCACGCCAGATCCTCGAACACCGCCGCTCCGGGCGTAAGTCGCTACGCAAGCAGGCGGTGGTCGGGCTGTGGAAACGTCCGAAGCTGGCCGACATCCTGATGCGGACCGCCGCGCCCTTCAGCGGACTCGTGCCAGGCGCGCCGCGGCTCGCGCGCACGCCGTACCGGGACAGCGTGCGGCCGGCCCAGGTGGACGGCGAACCGGTGACGATCTTCGCGTCGTGCCTGGCCGACCGGATATGGCCCGAGGCCGCCGTGGCGCTGGAGCAGGTCGCGACCGCGGCGGGCTTTCAGGTTGGATTTCCCAAGGGCCAGTGGTGCTGCGGTCTCATCGCAGCCAACGCCGGCGACTTCAAGACGGGGGCCCAGCTCTCGGGCGCGCTGTCGGAGAGCCTTCGGAATTCCAAGGGTTTGATCGTGACGCCTTCGGCCTCCTGCTTCGGCGCCTTCACGATCGATGCCCCCGACTGGGGCGCCACGCCCGATGGGAACGTGCGCGATCGCATGCGCGACTCCACCCGGTTCGTCCTTCAGCTTCTGGAGTCCAATCACGGGCTCGTCGAGCCGGGGCGGATGAGCTTGAAGATCGCGTACCACGACTCCTGCCAATCGTTGAGGCAGCTTGGCTTGAAGAGCGAGCCAAGGCGAGTCCTCGAGCTCGCCGGCTACGAGGTGGTCGACCTGCCCGACATCGCGAACTGCTGCGGGTTCGGAGGATCGTTCAGCCTGGAGTGGCCGGGCGTCGCGGATCGCCTCGCGCAGTGGAAGCTCGACGCCATCGTGAAGACAGGCTGCTCTGTCGTGGCATCGGACAATCCAGGCTGCCTGATGCACATAGCGTCGGCGGCGCGCAAGCGCGGAATCGACATACGTGTCGCGCATGTCCTGGAGCTTGTGGCGGAGCATCTGGCTTAACGCCAGGCGTTGATCGTTAACCTTTAAGGCGCCGTGAAGATCAGCCTGGTCTCGGCGGGCGCCGCCGAGCTGAACGTCGACGCGCTCGCGATCCCGGTCGCCACCGGACAGCAACTCGCCGATTCAGCCGCCCAGCTCGATCGAGCGATGGGCGGCGTGCTCGCGGAGATGGTGGTCAACGCCGAGTTCCGCGGCCGCATCCACGAGGTGCTGCCCATCCCCGCTCAGGGCAAGATCGGGCCGCGCCGCGTGATCCTCTACGGCCTTGGCGCCGTCCACGACCTCGACGGGCAGCGCGTGCGCTCCGCCCATCACGAGCTCGTGCGTGCCTCGCGCACCTGGGGCTACAAGCGCATGGCCGTGCTGCGGGCCGAGCCGCTGGGCATGGACAGCCTGAAGGCGGTGATCGAGGGCTGCGTGATGGGCACCTTCGAGCGCCGCTCGCGACAGACTGGTGCAGCGCCCGAGCGGCGCGAGATCGACGAGCTGGTGCTGGTCGGGTTCGGCGCCGGGCGCGAGCGCGAGGTGGTGGCCGCGCAGGAGAACGGCGAGGCCACCAACCGCGCCCGGGAGTGGCAGAACGCGCCTCCCAACGAGCTCACCCCCGATGCGCTGGCCCAGGAGGCGACGCGCATCGCGCAGCGCCACAACCTGGAGGTCGAAATCCTCGGGCCTCCGGAGCTGAAGTCCGGCGGCTACAACCTCCTGCTGGGCGTCGGGTCCGGCTCGGCGAGACCTCCGCGGCTCATGAGGGTCCGCTATCACGGGAATCACGACAAGGGCGACGCCAACGACGCTGCCCTTGCGCTGATCGGCAAGGGCATCACATTCGACACCGGCGGCATCTCGCTCAAGAATCCCGAGAACATGAGCCAGATGAAGGCCGACATGTCCGGAGCGGCCGCGGTGCTGGCTGCGATCGACGTGATCGCCTCCCGCAAGCTGCCGCTCGACGTCATGGCGGTCGTCGCAGCCGCCGAGAACATGCCCGGTCCGGCAGCTCAGCGTCCAGGTGACGTCATGGTGAGCGCCGACGGCAAGACTGTCGAGGTCGTCAACACGGACGCCGAAGGCCGGCTTGTCCTGGCCGATGCGCTGACCCACGCGCTGCGTAATGGTGCGACCCACCTCATGGACCTCGCCACGCTGACTGGGGCGGCCACCATCGCGATCGGACACGCGGCCAGCGCCGCCGTGAGCAACGACGACGGTTTCTGGTCGCTCGTCGACCAGGCGTCCCGCGAGGCGGGCGATCGTGTCTGGCGCCTCCCGATGTACGCCGACTACCGCATCCTGCTCCGGAGCCAGATCGCCGACCTCCGCAACGCGGAGTACGGCGAAGCGGGCACGATCATGGGAGGCATGTTCATCGCCGAGTTCGCGGGCGGCAAGCCATGGGCGCACATCGACATCGCCGCCGCGGCATGGAACACAAATCTCGAGCTGACCACGGTCCTGCGCGGCCCGAGCGGAGCCGGCACCCGCCTGTGCATCGAGTTGGCGGAACTCATGGCCGGTGGTAAGCGTTAACCAAGAGTGGCAATCCTCGAGACGCTCCACTCGCCCGCCGACCTGAAAGCGTTGGACCAGGCGCGCCTGACGCAGCTGGCGGCTGAGGTCCGAGCCTTCCTCGTCGAGCAGACCTCTCGGACCGGCGGGCATCTCTCGCCGAACCTTGGAGTGGTCGAGCTCACGTTCGCCCTCCATCGCGTGTTCGACAGCCCGAAGGACGCGATCGTTTGGGACACCGGCCACCAGGCGTACGTGCACAAGCTCGTCACCGGGCGAGCCGCCCAATTCACCGGCCTTCGTCAGGCGGGCGGCCTTTCCGGTTACCCGTCACGGAAAGAGTCGGAGCACGACCTCGTCGAGAACAGCCACGCCTCGACCTCTCTCAGCTACGCGCTCGGGGTTGCCGAGGCGCGCCTGCGCAAGAAGGTCGGCGGCTTTGTCGTGGCGGTGATCGGCGACGGCGCGCTCACAGGCGGCATGGCGTATGAGGCCTTGAACCAGATCGCCCACCTCCAGCCGCCCAATCTGATCATCGTGATCAATGACAACGGCCGGTCATACGCTCCCACGGTGGGCGGCCTCGCCCGCCACCTCTCGCAGCTGCGCGTCGACCCTCGATATGAGCGCATCAAGGACGACATCTCGCGGTTGCTGCGTGAGCTGCCGCTCGTCGGCTACTCGGCCGACCAGGCCGCGTACCGCGTGAAAGAAGGTCTCAAGCAGCTGCTGCAGCCATCGACGATGTTCGAGAGCCTCGGCATCAAGTACGCCGGACTAGTCGACGGCCACGACGAACTCGCGCTGGAAGAAGTCCTGACACGCGCCAAGAAATTGCGCGAGCCGGTCGTGGTGCACGTGGTGACCGAGAAGGGCCACGGATACGGCCCGGCGGTCGACGACGACGTGGACAAGCTCCACGGCGTCAGCGCCTTCGACCCGCTGACGGGCCGGCCACGATCGACGGAGCTCACTTACACGGACATCTTCGGCGACGCCTTGATGAGCTCCGCGGCGAGGCGGCCGGAGGTCTGCGCGATCACGGCCGCGATGGCCTCATCGACCGGGCTTCTGAATTTCGCCAAGGAGTTCCCCGACCGATTCTTCGACGTTGGAATCTGCGAGCAGCACGCGGTGACTTTTGCCGCGGGGCTCGCGATGGCAGGGATGCATCCCGTGGTCTGCATCTACTCGACCTTCCTGGCGCGCGCCTTCGACCAGACGATCATGGACGTCGCGCTGCACAAGCTGCCGGTCGTCTTCGTGATCGACCGCGCGGGTGTGACCGGTCCAGACGGAGCGTCGCACCACGGCATCTTCGACCTCTCGTATCTGCGCATGATCCCCAACCTCAAGGTCGCCGCGCCCAAGGACGCCACCGAGCTGTGCGCGCTGCTCGAGACTGCGCTGGCGAGCGACGGACCGGTCGCGATCCGCTATCCGAAGGGCCCGGTCCCTGCGATCCCCGACCTGCCGGTCGAGCCGCTTCCAGTCGGGCGCTGGGAAGAGCTGCGCAAGGGCGATGACGCAGTGATCTTCGCCGTCGGCAAGATGGTCGAGGTGGCCGGCGAAGCAGCCCAGCGCCTCGAGCTCCAAGGCGTGTCCTGCACGGTGGTCAACGCGCGTTGGGTGAAGCCGGTCGACCCGCGCATCGCCGATTGGGCACGACGCCACCAGGTCGTGCTCACGGTCGAAGACAACGTCGGAACCGGCGGCTTCGGCGGCGCAGTGCTGGAAGCGCTGGCGCCCCACGGGCTGGCGGGCAGGGTGCGGACGCTGGCGCTGCCAGATGAGTTCCTGCCCCAGGGCAAGGCCTCAGACATCCTCAAGCAGCACGGCCTGGACGCGGCGGGCGTCGCCCGGTCGGTCTACGAGGCGGTGAAGGGACGCGTCCCGGAGAAGACGGAGAGCTAAACGCCGGACCTCTAGAGCCTCTTTCTTCCGGAGAAACCCTCGCCGACCCGGTGCCAATGCTCGACCCGGTCCTCGCCCAGCTTCCAGCAAAGCTCGATCAGCTCACCGTCGCGGTACGAGGGAAAGTCGATCAAGCCCTCCAGCGGACCCTTGAGCTGGATTCCCATGCTGTTGAGGTTCAGTACCGCCTTGAGAAGCTCTTCCTCGGCGCCGTTGACCGCGTCTCGAGCCTGTTGCAGCCGCTCGTGGTCGTCGCCGTTCGCTCCTGGACGCTGCACCTTGTAATCGGCCATGCGGAGCTGTTCTTCGAGGTCGGGCCTCAGGGCTGAGAGCTCCGCAATCTGCGCGACGATCGGGCGGACCCGCGGCAGCTCGCGGTTCGCCTCGTCGACGGTGTACGTGCGGAGCCTCTGCACGGCTCAACGATACTTCCTTCGATGGACGCCACGGCGATGAGGCGGCGCATCTCGGAGATGCCGGTGGCGCGCCTGGCGACGGTCGATGCGGCCGGCCGCCCACATGTCGTGCCGATCTCTTTTGTGGTCGATGGTGACACTCTTTATTTCGCGGTCGACGCGAAACCCAAGCGAAGCTCCGACCTCAAACGCCTGCGCAACATTGCGCAGAACCCAGCGGTGTCGGTGCTCTTCGATCACTACGAGGACGACTGGAAGGGGCTGTGGTGGGTGCGGGTCGACGGCGCCGCGCAAAGGGTCGACGACGCTGCGGAGGCAGGCCGGGCAATCGACCTGCTGGTGGATCGGTACCCGCAATACGCGCGGGCTCGGCCGGGCGGCCCGGTGGTAGCGATTTCGATCGAGCGCATGTCTGGTTGGTCCGCAGCGTAGGCAGCACGCGTCGACGCGCCAACCCAGGGTGTTAAGGAATCGCCACCACCCGCTCGAAGCTACCCTGTCCGATGTAGGTGACGCGAAGCTGGTAGTCGCCGCGCGGACCAAGCCGGTAACCGAGAAAGTGGAGATGGACGCCCTGCTGGTCTGAATCCAGGCTGTAGGTGCCGTTGATCACCGCACCTCCGGGGTCGATCAGGTCGATGCTGAAAACTGCGGTGCCCTTTCCCCCGTCAGGAATACGCCGGTTGAGATCGTCCATCGTCGCTCCGGTGATGATCATGTCGATGCTGACCGTCGCAGGGGTGTATGCGACCGACGTAAACCGGTAGTGGATTGAACCCGTCGTCGCCGTCGCCGGCAGGGGCAGTGGATCCGTTTCGTCGAGACCCAGCCTCGCATTCAGCTTCCAATCGCCCGAGACGAATGACCCGTCCGGTAGTTCGAGTCGTGTGGCGTGCAGCGTGACGCGTGCCCCGGTGAAGCCATCCGGCCAGGCGAGTGCCTCAAACTGCATCACCAAGTCACCGGTCAGCATGTTGCTGATGCTGTCGCTGAGGTGATAGGTGCGCCCGAACTGATCCGCGAGATCGGGCAAATCGGGCGCGGCGATCGCCGGGTCGGCATGCATCAGGAAGACGGTGCGGGTCGAATCGGCATAGGCGCCGACGAGCCTCAACTTGTATCCCGACGATGTGGAGGTCGAATCCACCGCGGTGATCCGGCCACTAGCGCCAACAAGCCCCGCCTCGCGCAGGAGGTCACCGGCGAACGGGACGTCTGCGATCGCGGTGTCCGCGGCAGGTACGAAATAAGCGACGAGCGCAAGAAGAAGGATTGCAGCGACAGCGCTCAAGGCTACCCGCGGCAGGCGACGTCCACGTCGTCGGGCCTGACGGGCGAGGACGCGAGTTGTGATCCGTCGCACATCTGGAATCTCGATCGCCAGGTTCTGCAGTCGCTCTTCGAGCTGGTCGACGCTCATTGGTGGGAGTCCTCCAATCGCGCGCGCAAACGATTGAGCGCGCGGCGTACGGCACGAGATGCGGAGTCGGAGCTCAGTCCGACGGCACTTCCAACCCGATGCATGTCCAGATCGGCGCCAAAGCGCAGGGCAAGCAACGTCTGGTCCCGCCAAGGCAGCTTCCGCAGCTCGACATGAAGCTCGGCATCGCGGACGCGCTTCAGGACGACGTCCTCCACCGACACCGATTCCCGCGGCTGCCGGCCCAAAACCAGGACCAGATCGCGCATCCGCTGCCGCCTGCCGGCCAGGTCCTTGGCGGTGTTGGCCACGATCCGCCAGAGCCACGCCTCCATTGAGCCTCGCGAGGGGTTGTAGGAATGCAGGCTCCGGACCGAGCGGAGGAGAGCCTCTTGGGCCAAGTCTTCAGCCTCGCCGGTTGTCGGGCAGATCATGGCGGCGAATCGGGCCACAGGGGCGGCGTACATCCGGCACATCTCGTCGGCGGTGACCGGAGCAGACGATTCGGATCGCTTGATCGTCAGCGTGGCCCCCATCTTGAAGTTCTGTACCGACCGGGCGGAGAAAATCGGACACCCTGATACTTGACGAGAAGAGATGTCTTGTCTAGTCTCGTGTCAATGATTGCAACGCGGGATCGGATTCTCAGCCGTGCACGCGTGGTTCTTGCGATGGGAGGCAAGCCGACGATCGCCGATTTCGCCGCTGCCGCCGGCGTTTCCCGCGCCGCCTTCTACAGGGCATTCGAATCGCGGGAGGCCCTGTTCCAGGCTCTGAACCGGGTGCCCGAGCCCGGCGCCCGCGACCGTATTCTTGGCGCGGCGTTCCGCATCGTCGGCGAGCGGGGCCTGAGCTCTCTCTCGATGGACGAGCTGGCGGGCAAGGCGGGAGTCTCGCGGGCTTCCCTCTACCGCCTCTTCCCGGGCAAGGCGGCCCTTTTCACGGCCCTCGTCCTGGCCTACTCCCCCATCGAGCCGGTGACCAGAGTTCTCACGGCGATGGGAGACCAGCCGCCCGATGTCGTCATGCCCGAGGTCGCGAGAGCCTTCTACCGCACCGTCTACGCGGGTGGCGAAAACCGCACCGGCCTCCTCAGGGCCCTTTTCTTCGAGGTCAGCAGCCTGGCGCCTGACACCGAGGATGCGGCACGCGAAGTGATCGCCGCGCTCATGGGGTCACTCGTCATGTACCTGACCGGTCAGATGTCATCCGGCCGGCTGCGTCGGATGCATCCTCTGCTCTCACTTCAGTCGTTCGTGGGGCCCATCTTCTTTCACCTGATGACCCGTCCCGCCGCGGAACGAGTCCTGGGCATCGAGATCGGCGGCGAAGATGCTGTCGCCGAGCTTTCCGAAGCGTGGCTGCGAGCAATGCAGCCGGAGGAGACGCGATGAGCGAAACATTCGCCGTGACCGTGGAGGACGTTTCCAAGTCTTTTGGCTCGTTCAAGGCGCTGAATGGCATCACACTCCATGTGCGGCGAGGCGAGATCTATGGGCTGCTCGGCCCCAACGGGGCGGGCAAGACGACGTTGATCCGCCTCATCTGCGGCCTCCTCGAGACGAAGTCAGGCTCGGTCACCGTGCTCGGCCAGCGAATGCCTCAGGTCGCCGTCCTGCGACACATCGGGTACATGACCCAGCAGGCTGCGCTGTACCCGGCGCTGTCAGTCGAAGAGAACGTGCGGTTCTTCGCGGCCATCAACGGCGCGGAGGATGGCGTGAAGGAAGCGCTCGAGTTGGTGCACCTCTATGACCGCCGCGGGTCGGTGGTGGCGACGCTGAGCGGAGGCATGCGCCAGCGCTGCTCGCTTGCGTGCGCGCTCGTTCACCGTCCCGAGCTGCTGTTGCTCGATGAGCCGACGGTAGGCATCGACCCGCAGCTGCGCGTGCAGTTCTGGGAGGCCTTCCGGCGCATGGCGGCTGAAGGCACCACCATGATCGTGTCCAGCCACGTCATGGACGAGGCGGACCGCTGCCAGAGGCTCGGCCTGATCCAGTACGGCCGTCTGCTGGCCGAAGGTACGCCAGCCGACATCCGCGCCCAGGGCGGGTCGCAAAACCTTGAAGAAGCCTTCCTCGCTCTCGCCGGTCGGAACGAGTCATGAGCGGGCATCGCATCGCCGCGATCACCAGGCGGCTTTTGCAGGGCTTTCGTCGCGACCGGCGCACTCTCGCCCTGCTGTTTGTCGCGCCGATCATCATCCTCGGCCTTCTCGGCTACCTGATGCGCGGGTCGACCAGCGCGCCCGAGGTGGGCGTCGCGAACCAGGATCAGGGTCCCCTCGGAGCCATCGTCGCGGACGGCCTGAAGAGCTCGAGCCACATCCGGGCCACCGAGATCAACGCGGCCGATGGCGACGCCAGGCTCAGGGACGGGTCGCTGGTCGCGTACGTCGTGCTGCCGTCCGACTTCAGCCAGCAGGCGCAGGCGGGCACCGTCGCACCGGTGGTCCACCTCGAGGGATCGCAGCCGGGCGAGGACGCGCCCGTGATGCAGGCGCTGCAGCAAGCGATGATCGGGCTGGCCTCCCGCGTCGGAGGTCGCAGCATCAGCTTCCAGCCGCAGCCCAAATACCTCTACGGCGGCGCCAACTACGACACGCTTGACTACTTCGGCGCGGCGTTCGTCGGCCTGGTGGTGTTCTTTCTCGTTTTCGTGATCACCATCGTGTCGTTCCTCAACGAGCGGTCACAGGGCACGCTCGAGCGGCTGATGGCGAGCCCGCTGCGCCGCGGCGAGATCGTGGTCGGATACATGCTCGGTTTCACTGTGCTTGCCCTTGTGCAGGCGGCCGAGGTGCTCGTGTTCGCCCTTGCCATCCTCCGCATTCACAACGAGGGCAGCGTGCTCCTGATCTTCGGCATGGAGGCGTTGATGGCGATCGCCGCCGTCAACCTCGGCATCTTTCTGAGCATGTTCGCGCGCTCGGAGTTTCAGGCGGTGCAGTTCATACCACTGGTCGTGGTGCCGCAGGTCCTGCTGTCGGGCATCATCTTCCCGGTCTCCACCGAACCGAAGGGCCTGCAGTGGCTGTCCGACGTCCTACCGCTCACGTATGCGGTGAATGGAATGCGCGACATCATGGTCAAGGGCGCAGACCTCACGTGGTCTTCGCTGCAGCTGGATGCGGCGGTGGTCGCGGGATTCTGCGTCCTGCTGATCGCGGCCGGGACGGCAACCCTGCGTCGACGCATGGGCTGACAGGCGCCGCCCACGTAGTGTGGATGCTGGAATGTTGCTGGTTTGTTCGAGCCGGTGCGGCGGAAGATTGTTTCGCGCCTTGTTCGCGGAGGTCGAGGTCGACGCCTCGGGTGCGTACCAGGACCATCGTGTAACGCAGCCCAGCTATGTATGCCTCAACTGCGGCGCCCCCGCGCTCGACCTCGGTGCGGTGCCGGCCGAGCTGGAGGCACAGGCTCAGGAGGAGGAAGCTTCCTCCTCTGCGCTGGCCGACGTGCTGTGCCCGGTCTGCGAGACGATGGTCCAGCTCGACGCAAACATGGAGTGCCCGAACTGCGGGTCTCCGTTGGAGGTCAGCTGAGAGCGGCGGATCCGACCAGGATCTCCTTCATCGCCCGCAGCGCCGCCGCATCGCGCTGGCGCAGCGCCGCCCGCAGCGCCCGCACCGCCCGGGGAGTGTCCAGGTCGTCGGCCAGCGCGGCGTTGAACTCCGCCATCAAAGCCGGGCCGGGCGGCGTTTTACGCGTACCCGCCCGCGTGTCGTCGGCAAGGAACTTGCGCATCCGCTCGACCAGCCGCGCCGAGCGCGCCAGCCCCTGCCAGTCGAAGTCCCAGTCCCGGCCGTAGCGATGCGATACGAGGTACAGCCTCACCGCGGCGGCCGGCGCGCGCTGCAGCGCCTGGCTGACCTTGACGAGGTTGCCGAGCGACTTGCTCATCTTGCGGCCCTGGTAGCGGACCATCCCCGTGTGCATCCAGGCCCGCGCAAAAGGCTTCTTGCCCGACAACGACTCCGACTGCGCCCGCTCCGACTCGTGGTGGCTGAACTGCAGGTCCCGTCCGCCGCCGTGGATGTCGATCTGCTCGCCGAGATAGTGCATGGCCATCACCGAGCATTCGATGTGCCATCCAGGGCGGCCCTCACCGAACTTAGAGGGCCAGGCCGGCTCGTCCCGCGCTGAGGGGCGCCACAAGGGAAAGTCGAGCGCGTCGCGCTTCGCGGTCGGGCCTACCTTGCCGAGCAGCCCCTCGTCGCGCAGCTTGCGCAGCATAGAGCGCCGCGTCCGATGCGACAACCGCCCGTAGCCGCGATATTTGCTGACGTCGAAATAGAGCGCGTCGGTTCGGTACGCGTAACCCGACGAATGCAGCTTCGAGGACGCGGAGACGATGCGCTTGATCTCGTCAGAGACGCGTGGCATGGCGTCCGGCGGCCGCCATCCGAGCACCGTCATGTCGCGGATGTGGACCTGCGTCTCGCGCTCCGCAAGCTCGCGCCAGCCGATCTCGTCGCGTCGCGCTCGCTCGAACAACGGGTCGTCGATGTCGGTCACGTTCTGCACGTACTTGACCCGCTGACCGCCGGCCTCGAGGAATCGCACCAGCACATCGAAGACCGAGAACGTGAAGGCGTGGCCCATGTGTCCCGAGTCGTAGGGCGTGACGCCGCACACGTATAAGGTGAGCGGCTTGCGGGCGGGATCGAAGCGAACCTTCCGCTCCGTCAGCGCGTCGCGGACGCGGAGAGGTTTCGTTCTAGCTCGGACGGGCTACGACGGCTGCGTCCGCGCGCAGCGCCTCGACCTTGTTCGTCGACTCCCAAGGCACGCCCAGGTCGTCGCGACCAAAGTGCCCGTAAGCAGCTGTCTGGCGGTAGATCGGACGCAGCAGGTCCATGTTCGCGATGATCGCACCAGGTCGCAGGTCGAAATGCCGGCGAACGAGCGTGAGCAGCTCGTCTTCCGACTTGGTGCCGGTGCCGAAGGTCTCCACCGCGATCGACGTCGGGTGAGCGCGACCGATCGCGTAAGAGACCTGCACCTCGCAACGATCCACAAGACCAGCCGCGACCAGGTTCTTGGCCACGTGCCGTGCGGCGTACGCGGCGGAACGGTCGACCTTGCTCGGGTCCTTGCCGCTGAAGGCGCCGCCGCCATGGCGCGCCACACCGCCGTATGTGTCGACGATGATCTTGCGCCCGGTGAGGCCGGCGTCCGCCGCCGGGCCGCCGAGGACGAAGTGACCGCTGGGGTTGACCATGATCTTGGTCGCGGCGTCGACCACCTGGCCTCTCAGCACCGGGTTGATCACGAGCTCGCGCACGCCCTCGGCGATCTCTTTCTGCGTCGCGCTCGCGGCGTGATGGGACGAAACGACGATCGCCTCGATGCGCTTGGGACGGCCGTATTCGTACTCGACCGTGACCTGTGTCTTGCCATCGGGGCGCAGGAAAGGCAGAGAACCGTTCTTTCGCACCTCGGCCAGCTTCTTCGCCAGCCGGTTGGCGAGGGAAATTGTGAGCGGCATCAGCTCGGGCGTCTCACGGCAGGCAAAGCCGATCATCATGCCCTGGTCACCCGCGCCCTGGAGCTCGAACGGGTCGTCTTCCAACGAACCTTCACGCTCTTCGAGTGAGTGATTGACTCCCGCGGCGATGTCTGGCGACTGCTCTTTCAGATAGACCTGGATCAACGCATGGTCGGCGTCGAACCCGATCTGCTCGTCGTTGTAGCCGATCGAGCGAATCGTGTCGCGGATGGTGCGCTGGATGTCGAGGTCCGCGTGCGTGGTGACCTCACCGATTACGACACACAGACCCTTGGTGATCGCTGTTTCGCAGGCGACGCGGGCGTTTGCGTCCTGGGCCAGCATTCCATCTAGGACCGCGTCCGAGACCTGGTCGCAGATCTTGTCAGGATGCCCTTCGGTGACGGATTCAGACGTGAGCAGAAAGGACGGCGATGAGCTGAAGCTGGTTGTCACAAGGAGGGATGATAACTAAGACCCGTTGTGGTGCCGGCTGTCTTCCGGGTCCTGCCCGAGCAGCTGCGCCTGCAGGGCGAAGATGTCATCGAGCACGCGGTCGATGCGGCGACCCTCCAGCCTGTGGTCGGCGATGACCCCGGCACGCTCGAGATGCCGCCGCAGCGACGCGCCCAGCGGGCCATCGATGCGCACCTGCCCGCGGACCTGCGCCTCCTCGAGCAATTGAAGGCACCGGTCGAGGGCAATCTGCCTCGAGCGGTGCGCCCGGACGTTCACTCCGTTCCCAGCACCTCGATGCGTCCGGCGGTGGTGACGCGCACCTGCACCGGGTTGAGCGCAGGCAAGGCATAGCCGTCGGTCGGCTTGCCGTCCGGGTGGAAGGAGGCTGGATGGCACGGGCACGCCAGGTGGGTGTTGCTGCGATCCCACCAGAGCTCGCACGGCAGGTGGGAGCAGATGGACGAGACCGCGGTCACCGTCTGGCCGCGCCGGAACAGGAACGCTCCGACGCCGCCGGCCTTCACGCGCTTGCCCTGGCCCTCCACGAGGTCGCTCATCGCGGCCACGTCGATCCAACGACCGTTGACCGGATCGATCGTGGCGCCCGCCACCGGCATGATGCCTGGCTGCGTGGCCCGGCCCAGCAGTGTCCCTCCCGCGACGCCCGCCGCCAGGCCAAGGCCGGCGACCAGCGCGGCGCGGCGCGTCACCCGGTCTTGCTTCGGCTCCTGTTCCAGCAACGACGCGAGACTCTTCCGAAAAGCCGGGTGCATGCGCTGGGAGCCCTGGCGGGCCGCCGCCAGCCTCGCCGCCGCCGTGATCGCGCCCTTTTCCTCCGCGTCGCCACCGCGCAGCTTCAGGCGGCGGCCGCGGAGCAGGTCGGAGACGATCTTGTCGATCCGGTTCTCGCGCTTGCCGTTCATTCCGGGCGCACCTTTGCCGCCGCCCGCAGCGCGCGGAGCTGCATCACCTTGATGGCGCCGACCGTCGATTTCATTTCCGAGGCAACTTCCTTCAACGAATACCCGTGCAGGAAACGCAGCTCCAGGACGCGCCTGTAGTTGTCGGAGAGCTGGGCCAGGATCTGCTGGACCGTTTCCGTCCCTTCTTCTGATGGCGGCCCCAAGGCGATCGGCATGGCGAGGTCTTCGCGGAGCTCGGACTCAGAAAGCCCAAGGCGCGTGCTCCAGAAAGCGCCGAGCACCGACCGGGCCGTGGCGAAGAGGTATCCCCGGATGGCGCTTGCCGGTGCGCCCTCGCGAAGCCGGGGGATCGCCTTGAGCGCGACCTGCTGTGTGAGATCTTGGGCGTCTGCCCGGTTGCCAACTCGCGCGTAGATGAACGCGTAAACCAGCTCCAGTTCGTCGAGCGCGATGTCGGTCGCGCGCGCAGAGGTGGGAAGCTGCAGGACCTGGCCCGGCTCGGACGCCGGTTCTTCCGATGTCATGGCGCGGTTACGTGAACAGGTAGGGTTTGGGCGAAGGCGAAGGGGTTGCGGCCGACCCGCCGCCGCAAGCCATCGCGAAAACCGCGACTGCGGCCAGAGCGAACCATGCCCTTGGCATTACCAGTGCAGGTTACTCGAGCGGGTCCCGGATTCATCCGGGACCCGCCCTGCTGTTTACGCGTGTTTTGGCTGGGGCGTCCGCCGGCGGCGCCAGACCAGGAAACCGATCCCGGCCAACACCAGGAACGGACCGATCGCTCCGAGCCCGCTGACGAAGTAGTCGATCGTGGTCACGAAGTTGTGGGCGGCGCCGCTGAGGGCGGTTGCAAAGCCCCAGTTGTCCGAGGACGCGGCCTGTGCCGGGGCGCCGGTCTCGGCAATCGTCACGGACACGTTGCTGTACGAGGTGTTGTCGTCCAGGTACTTGATCTGACCCTTCAGCTGCTCGATCTGGGCGGTGATCTGGCCGATCTGGTTCTGGACCGCGATGATGTCGTTGATGTTCTGCGCCTTGGTCAGCAGGGCGAGCATCGCCGCGTGCTGGGCTTCGGCGTTGGCGAGGCGAGCGCGGAGGTCGACGTACTGAGCGCCGACGTCGGTGCCGGTTATGTGCTCGCTCTGCACCTTGCCGACTTTCGACAGCTGGTCGATGGTGTCGTCGAAGTGCGCCGCCGGGACCATGAAGCTGATCACGCCGGTACGAATCTGGCTGTTCTCAGAGCTGGTGGCGGGATTCGCCTGCGCGTCAGTCCCGGCGATGTAGCCACCCTCTGACTCGACCAGCGTGCGCACCTGCGTCAGCTTCGAGTCGAACAAACCGTTGCCGACCGTCATGCTCAGCTGCGCCTGCCGGATCACCGGCGGGCCGCTGAGGGCCGGAACCGTGTCGCCAGGCAGGGTGGTCGTGCCTCCTGTCGTTCCACTGGGCTGGCCGGCGGCCTTGGAGCCCTGGCCGCCACCCGACACGGGCTGCGAGAGCGAAGCGCCGCCGTTCGACGAGGTGGCTCCGCCGCCGGAAACACTCCCCCCGCCGCAGGCGGCCGCCGCCGCGAGGATGCTGACGATGACAAGGACCTTCTTCATTTGAGCCGGCCTCCTGGGCGCGAGATTTGATTTACAGAACGTCGGGTAGGCCGTCACGTAACAATTGGCGCTCATGATCCAGGCCCGAGGTCTCGCCATCGACGTCGCAGCGCGCCGAGTGCTGTCCGACGCGAGCTTCACCGTTGCCGCGGGGGACAAGGTCGGCCTCGTCGGCCGCAACGGCGCGGGCAAGACAAGCCTGCTGAAGGTCCTGGCCGGGGACGACGACGCTGCGGGCGGGATCGTGCTGCGCCGAGGAACCCTGGGCTACGTGCCGCAGAATCCTCGGCCGCGCACCGAGGCCGCACACACAGCGCTCTCCCACATCCTGTCAGGGCGTGGGCTCGACAGCGCGGCGGCGCGCCTCGCCGAGCTGCACCAGAAGCTGGAGCACGACCACTCCATCGCCAGCATCGAGAAGTATTCCGAGGCGGAGGAGCGCTACCGGATGGACGGCGGATACTCCGGCGAGTCCGAGTCGCGCCGCATCGCCGCCGGGCTGGGCCTCCGGCTCGACCGCGTGGACCTGCCGCTCAGCGTGCTCTCAGGTGGCGAGCGCCGCCGGGTGGAGCTGGCGCGCGTGCTTTTCGCGGACGCCGACCTTCTGCTGCTGGACGAGCCCACCAACCACCTGGACAGCGACGCCAAAACTTGGCTGATGGACTTCCTGCGCGAGTATCGCGGCTCCGTGATCGTCGTGAGCCACGACCTGGCACTGCTCGACGCTTCGATCACCCGAGTGCTGCACCTCGACTCGGGCAAGCTCATCGAATATCGGGGCACCTACTCGCAGTACCAGGCAGCGCGGCGCCTCGAGGAGAAGCGGTTGACTTCGCTCGCCCACCGGCAGCAGGCCGAGATCCAGCGACTGAGCCTGCTTGCGGAGGTGATGCGCCGGCAGACAGCAAAACGCGCCAAGCAGGCCCACTCGATCTTCACCCGCGTCGAGCGCATGAAGGCGCAACGCGTGACCGCTCCGCGGCGCGAGCGCAAGGTCAAGATCAGCTTCCCCGACCCGCCGCACAGCGGTCGCATCGTCCTGCACTCGACCGGCCTCGCCAAGGGTTACGGCGGTCCACTCGTTTTTCGCGACGTGTCCTTCGAGGTGGAACGGCACGAGCGACTCCTCGTGATGGGCTTGAACGGCGCGGGCAAGACGAGCTTGCTGCGCATCCTGGCGGGGCAGAGCGAACCGAATGCAGGGTCATTTCGCCTGGGTCACGGCGTTTCGCTGGGCTACTACGCGCAGGAGCACGAGGGGATCCGGTCCGGGGTCACCGTGCTGACACACATGCGCGAGCAGTCGGACGCCGAGGAACGCGTGCTGCGGGCCCTGCTGGGCATGCTCGGGCTGACCGGCGACATCGCTCGGCAGGATGCGGGGACGCTGTCCGGCGGCGAGAAGACGAAGCTGGCGCTCGCCCAGCTGGTCGCCGGACGCCACAACCTGCTGCTGCTCGACGAGCCGACGAACAACCTGGATCCGCCGTCTCGGTCCGGGGTCGCGCGGTCCCTGGCGGAGTGGCCGGGCACGATGGTGATCGTGAGCCACGACCCGGAGTTCGTCGAGGCGCTGCACCCAGGTCGGGTTCTGTTCATGCCGGAAGGCCGGCTCGACTACTGGGACGAAGACCTCCTCGACGTCGTCTCGATGGCCTGATGCTGGTCCTCCCCATTCATGGGGAGGTGTCGGCGAAGCCGACGGAGGGGCTGACCCGACCCACCCAATGCCGAGCGACAATAAGTGCGTGAGCGTCGAGATCACGGAAGTGGTGATGCCGGAGCTGCAGGGCGCCGAAGAGATCACGGTCGGGGCGTGGGGCAAGCAGGAGGGCGAGCATGTGGACGAGGGCGAGACCTTGATGGAGGCGCACACCGACAAGGTCAACGCCGAGATCCCCTCCCCCGTCGCGGGCGTCGTCGAGGCCCTGCTGCTCGAGGTCGGCGACCCCGTGGTGCCGGGACAGCCGATCGCGCGAATCACGCCGGACTGACGTGCGGGTCGCTGTGATCGGAGGCGGCGCGATGGGCGCCGCGACGTCCTGGAGGCTCGCCAAGCGCGGGGTCCACGTCGTCTGCTTCGACCGGCACTCGCCTCCGCACGCCCAGGGCTCGACGCACGGCGAATCGCGCATCATCCGCACCGCCTACTTCGAAGGCGCCTGGTACGTCCCGCTATTGCAGGAGGCCTTTCCTCTATGGCGAGAGCTGGAGGCCATCAGCGGCGAACGTATCTTGACCATGACCGGCGCGCTGATGATCGGCGACGCCACGTCGGACGCGGTAGTCGGCGCGCAAGCCTCGGCGAAGGAGCACGGCCTGGACGCCGAGCTCCTCGACACCGACTCACTGCGGCGCAGGTATCGCGGACACGTCGTGCGGGACGGCGACGTCGCTGTGCTCGACCGCCAGGCTGGCGTACTCAACCCTGAAACAGCGGTTGGCGCGATGCTGGCGCAGGTGCCGCAGGTCGTCCGCGACACGGAGGTGAAGTCGATCGCGGAGCTGCGGTCGAGCTTCGACGCGGTGGTCGTCGCCGCGGGGCCATGGACTCCGGAGCTGATCGACTGGATCCCGCTTCGGGTCGAGCGCCAGGTGCACGGATGGTTCTCCCTCGCGCGAGACGCCGACTGGTTCGGCCCCGATCGATTTCCTGCTTTTGTCCGGCAATCGGGTGAGTCAAGCTTCATGTACGGCATCCCCAGCCTGGACGGCAAGACGGTCAAGGTGGGGCGGCACCACGATGGAGAGACGACAACACCGCAAGCCATCCGCCGCCGCGTCGACGACTCCGACGTCGACCCGCTGCGCCTCCTGACCTCGACGTACCTGCGCGGCGTAAGCGGACACGTGACTCGAACGCTGACCTGCATGTACACCAACACTCCGGACGGTCACTTCGTGATCGACTTCAGCCCGGAAGACGCTCGAGTGGTCGTGATCAGCGCGTGCTCAGGTCACGGATTCAAGTTCGCGCCGGTGATCGGCGACATCGCCGCCGACCTCGTCTGCGACGGCGGCACGAAACGTGACATCTCACGCTTCTCGGCGAGCCGGTTCGCGGCCTCGCACGTACCAGGCGACCACGGCGATCACGACTAGCAACGCGATCGCGATCGCACCCTTCTCGAGCGGGCCGCTGATCCGGTCGTAGTTGCGGCCGAGCACATAGCCGACAATGCCGAGCGCTGCGCACCAGGGCAGCGCGCCGACGAAGGTCAGGATCGAAAACCTCAGCAGGTCGATCCGCGCGAGCCCGGCGGGAAAAGAGATGTAGGTCCGAATCACGGGTAGCACTCGCCCGACCAGCACCGCGAGCAAGCCCCAGCGCCGAAACCATCCGTCCGCGATCTCGAGGTGGTGGCGGCGGATGCCGATGTAGCGGCCGGGGCCCAGGAGCAGCGGTTCGCCGAAGCGAGCCGCCACGCCGTATGCGATCAGGGATCCCACCAGGTTCGCGACGGCGCCCGCGACGATCGCCAGGACGAGGTTCATGTGGCCCGAGGCAGCGAGAAGGCCGGCGGTCGGCATGATCACCTCGCTTGGAAAGGGAAAGCCGCAGCTCTCGCCGACCATGAGGACGAACACGGCGAGAAGGCCGTAGCTCGCGATGAAATTGCTGACGGCGGCGGTCAAACCGTCTGGACCGCGGCTGGTTTTACCGCCCTGAACGGCAGGGTCCGCACCTGCTGGTTGTCGATCATGATCTCGAAGTTGTAGAAGCCGGGCCGCTCGATCGGCACCGCGGAGAGGTTGATCACGATGCTCGCCGAGAGATCCCAACCGTGGGGATAGTCGGCCGGCACCTGCCGGGGCGGCAGGTTCAGCACGATCGGGTTCGGCAGGACCAGCTTGCCGTCCTCATCGGCGCAGTGGACCTCGACTTTGTGTGGCCTCTCCGTCTCGAGCCGCGTGGTCTGGAGGCGGAGGACGATCACGCCGCCGAAAGGCGTCGGGAACTGGTCTCGGATCAACGTGTCGAAGCCTGCGCCGAGGATGTAGACGAGCCCGTTTGGCGGAGCTTCAGCGGCGTTGGCGAGCAGCGCCCAGTCGAGTCTCACGTCGTTCCGCTTTTGACGACTTCGCCGCTTTTGACGACCAATCTGATGTTCTCGGGTTTGGCGAGCAGCGCCAGGTCGGCCACCGGGTCGCCCGGCACACCGATGAGATCTCCCCAAGCGCCGGGCTCGAGGCTTCCGACTCCCTTCATACCGATCGTCTCCGCGGCCACTGTCGTCGCGGACCGGATGCAGTCGATCGGCGTCATGCCGAGATCGCGCATCAGCAAGAACTCCTCGCCGTTGGAGCCGTGAGGGCCGACGCCGGTGTCGGTGCCGAACGCGATCTTCACGCCCGACTCGATGGCCAGCTTGACGCTCGCCTTGTGGTCGTCGATCACCGCGCGGGCCTTGCCGATCGCGTAAGCCGGCATCTTCCCCGCCTCGGCGTGGCGGATGACCCAGTGCGGCGCCACGAGGGTCGGGATGAGTGCGTTGTGCCCGTCGAGCATCATCTCGATCGCGTCCCCATCCAGCCAGATACCGTGCTCGATGGTGGCAACGCCGGCCTTCAGCGCGTTCTTGATTCCCGCATTTGCCTGCGCGTGCGCCATCACCTTGCGGCCCTGCACGCGGGCCTCCTCGACGGCCGCCTTGATCTCCTCGAGCGTCAGCGCCGAATGGTGCGGCTGGTCGCCAGGCGAAAGCACGCCGCCGGAGGTGCAGAGCTTGATCCAGTCGGCGCCGGCGCGGATGACCTCACGCACGCGCATCCGCATGTTTTCAACGCCGTCGACCACCATGTAGGGCCGGTCGGGCAACGGTATGTCGAGGTCGGCGCCGCACATGAAATGTGAATCGGTATGGCCACCGGTCTGGCTCAGCGCACTGACCGTGACGAACATGCGAGGTCCGGGGAAGTAGCCGGCGTCGATGGCCATGCGGATGCCGGCGGGAGAGCCGGCCGCGTCGCGCACGGCGGTGAAGCCCGCATCGAGGGTTCGCCTGGCCGCGCGCACGGCGCGCATCAGCTCCAGGGTCGGAGGCGTGGTCAGCTCGCGCGCGAAATCGAGCCCCTCGCCGAGGTTGGTGAGGTGAACGTGGCAGTCGATGAGACCGGGCAGCAGCGTGAGGCCCGCCGCGTCGATTGTCTCGGCGTCGCGCGGAACCTGCGTCCCGTTGCGAGAGCCGGCCTTCGTGACACGCCCGTCTTCGATGATGACAACCGCCTGGCGCGTTACCTCACCGGTGGCGGGGTTCAGGAGAGCGTCGCCGAAGACGGCGCGAATCACCAGCCGATGTTAAAGCTCAACCCAACCGCGGCGGATCGGGCGCTTGCGGTGGTCAGCGTGGCCCTCTCGATCGCTGCCTGCGGCGCGCTTGCGATGGCCTTCTTCCTGCCGTTCGTGGAGTTCTTGTTCTTTCGCGACCATAGAACCTCGTCGATGTTCGCGATGATCGGGGGCGCGCTCGTGATGTCTTCGCCGGTCCTAGCCGCGGCAGGAGTCACGTGCGCCCACATCTCACGGCGGCGCTACCCAGAGGTAGGTCTTGGCCGAATCGCCCTGATTTTCGGCTACTGTGTGCTGGGAGCGCTCAGCCTCCTCACAATCCTCGCCGTCGCGACGTGGTTTGCAATTCGGAGCCGCTGACCGCCCGCACCAAGTCCGTACCGACCGAACTTCTAGGAGCGCGTTGGGACCGTGGAATCGACAGGGACATAGTTGACTCGCGTGCTGATGATGTACGCGCCTATGACGCCGGCCAAACCCAGCACCAAGCTCCCGAAATAGCCGAGCGCGGTCGCGAGTTCGATGACTCCAGGTAAATGTGACAAAGGCGGCAACGTGGCGCCGGTGAGTTCGGCGGTGGTGACGATGAGCACCAGGCTGGAGGGACCGGCGATGAAGGTCAGACCGATCGCCTGCAGGATCTTGCTCGCACCCTGGCGGACGGAATCGACCTCATTTGCGGGCCGGCGCTTCCGAAGCATGCGTTCGAACGGCAGAAACCCCATGCGTCCGGTGACGACCTGGTAAAAACCATCAAGCAGAAGTGTCGCTATCGCAACTGCCAGGAGCCCAGGCAAGGTCACGACCAAGCCCCAAAGAAACGTGTCGCTCATCGGCAGAGTTTGCCACCAGCCGGTTGGCGCGTCAAACCTTGATGTATGGGTGGGGCCTGGCGGCATCCGGTCGACGTTTAGATCCCGCCTCGGCCATGAACTTGATGGGCTGAAGGGGTTCAGAGACCCGCCAACGATCTGACTGCCGTCAGTAGAACTCCTGACATATGAGCGGAGGGTTCGGATCGACTCCTTTGGGGAGACAGAGCCTCGGCTTCCCGTCATATCCCGCCGTCACGCAGCCTTGAGAAGGAATCGGCTGGCCCTTCTGGCATGCGACTTCCGGCGATGGGCACGCGAACTGTTGTCCCGGGCCGCAGTTGTCGGGCGGCCCCGGGCAATAAGTGCCCGGTGTGCAGCTGCCTTGCGAAGGCGGCACACACGGCGTCCCGGTGCCCGGCCCGCAGTTGGTCGGAGGACACGGCGTGCCGGTGCCCGGCCCGCAGTTGGTCGGAGGACACGGCGTGCCGGTACCTGGTCCGCAATTGTTGGTGGGTGAGGTTGTGGTCCATGCGTAACGGACAGGAACAACCTGCTTCGTCGTTCCGTCGTCAGCGACGATCAACGTGCCGAAGCTGAGTATGTAGGCCTGATCGAGAGGGCTCACGGTCCAGTTGAACACGGCATCTGCGGTGAAGGGAGGCTTACCCGAAGTCGGCTTGAAAACCACCTTTACCGGGTCATATGAGCCGTGGTAATCGACCTTTACCGGCTGGTATGAACCGTCTATGAGATCGTAGGTCGAAGTACCTCCGATCCCTGCATAGGCGAACGCATCGAACTTGACTGAGTTTCCGGAGCCTTCAATGAGAACCGGGAGGTGGGTCGGTGCAATGACACCGGGGACCAGTGGCAGTGGCTTGGGAAGCGAGACCCGGTAGCTCGTCGGTCCGTAGACGTAGCTAACGGTGCGACTCCAGTTTTCGCCGAGCGAATGTCCGGCGTAGTCGGCAGGCAGCGCGCCGCCCCCATTGACAAAGACGCGGACTCGGCCGTCCGCCAGAACCATGGCGTCGGCATCGCCGCCTGACAAGTCCTCTGGCTTCCGGTTGGCCCAGGTCAGGCCATCGACCGAAGTTGCTGACCACAGGCAACAGAGATTCAGCGAGTTGTAGAACATCTTGAGGGTGCCGTCGGGCAACCTGAAAACTCGCGGATGGCCGGCGTCACCGGGACCGTTGATCTGACCGTCGGTCCCCCGCGGAATCTCTGGGCCGTCGAGCGGGTTGATGCGCACTCCGGGATCCGCTTGCCAGTTCAAGCCGTCCTTCGACGTCGCGCTTAGGATCTCGGATGCCTTGATGTTGAAGTACTCGCCGACCGTGCAGTTGTAATAACCGCGGAGCGTGCCGCCAGGCAGCACCAGGAAGTCGCTGAACCCTCCGCTCTCAGAGCGACAGTTCGGGTTGTGCAGCTCGGGATGAACGACCCGTCCCAACTCCATCCAGTTCTTCGCATCGGTCGATGTATAAAAAAGACCCGAGGCGTACGCGCGGTACGTCCCGTCCGGCAGGCGGACCGGAACGTAGTAGCCGATCGGGCTTTCGCCCTCATCCGTCCAGTGGAGACCGTCGCTCGAGGTTGCGGTTACATAGTGGGCATCTTGTCCGGGAAGGCCGTCCGGACCCGGCACAAATGACCGCCATCTGCTGAAGACCTGGCGGTAGCCTCCGTCGGGGAGAGTGATGTTGCGATTGTCGACTGAGTTCTGGCGCACGACGCCTTCGTAGGTCCAAGCCATGAGCTGCGACTGCACACCGGATGTGCTCGGTGGATGACTGGTGGATCCCGGGGAAGCGCAGGCAACCGCGGCAACTAGGACCGCAACGAAAGTGATGCGCATGCTCCCTTCCCGCGGGCAGCCTACATCCGCGTCGGGGAATGTCAAGGGGCAGGGGTGGGCCCGGGTGGCCTCGATCCACCGACCAGCCGATTATGAGTCGGCCGCTCTGACCAGCTGAGCTACGGGCCCTGACGGCTGAGTCTATCGACACCGATCCGGACGCCCGCCGGCCCACCACGTTTAGGCCTCGTGATTACGTGGAATTTCCATGCATCTAGACTTGTGGTCGGATCAGGAGGTGAGTTCGCAATGGTTGCTTTGGGGTTGTTGATTCTTCGCCTCGTCATCGGCCTGACGCTCGCCGCGCACGGCGCGCAGAAGGTCTTCGGATGGTTCGGCGGTCCGGGCATGACGGGATGGACCGGCGCCATGAACCGCATGCGCATCCGCCCCGCAACGCCGTGGGCCTGGATGTCCGCCCTCGCCGAGCTCCTCGGCGGGATTGGGCTTGCGCTCGGCCTCCTCTCCCCTCTCCCAAGCGCCGCCATCGCGGGCTCGATGCTCGTGGCGATGGTCATCGTCCACCTCCCTAAGGGCTTCTTCGTTACCAAAGGCGGCTACGAGTTCAACCTTGCGATCCTCGCCAGCGTTGCCGCTCTCGCCCTGACCGGGCCGGGCGCCTACTCGCTCGACGCCGCGCTCGGAATCCGTTTCCCGGAGCCGGTTTCGGTGATCGTCGTGACGATCCTCGTGGTCGCGGGAGTCGCGGTCGCGCTCCTCACCCGCGCGCCCGAACCCGTCGTCGAGAACAAGCCCCAGGTCACCTAGGCCAGAGCCCGGCGACCGGCTGCTGGTCGCCGCGGCGACAGCCGGGAGCGGAGCCAGGTCGCGGTGACCGAAAGGGGCGGGACGTGCGCTCGCACCAACGCGACCATCACCTCGGGGAGGGTCGACATGCTCGGCACGACCAGGAACCGGTCCTCCCAGCGGGGCCCGAACTTTTCCTTGAAGCGGTGGAGCGTGCGGCTGCGCTGAAACCGGTCGAGGCCCCAGTACATCGCGCGCCAGGCGCTCTCGAATCCATGCGCCGCATCGGGTGACGTGATGATTCGCGGCGTCATCCCGAGGCTCACCTCGGTGATGCCGCGCGACCGCGCCTCCTCGATCGACCGGACGATCAGGGCCTCGATGACCCCGTAGCTGCCGTCGGGACTCCGTCGCATGAGGTCAAGCGTCCACGCCCTGCGCATTGGCACCGGCAGCCAGCTGACGAAAGCATCGAGGCGCCCATCGCCACCAAAAGCGAGGCCGACGACGATGTCGGGGTCCGCAAGGGTGGCAAGCGTCCCAAGGCTGTAGCCGAGCTCCGGGGAGTTATGGCTCTCCAGCCATTTCCCCGAGACGCGGTGCAACTCCTCGGCGTGCTCGGCGACCAACGATGGCGCGGGCCCGAACACGAACCGGACGCCGTTCTTCTCCGACCGATGCAGCGCGTAGCGAAGGTCGGCGCGCTTCTTGCCACTTAGATCGAAACCCGCGACTTGGACGATCGCCTCGCCGCCGATGGGCACGAGCGTCAGACCGAGCGAGCGATAGGGCTCTCGGTCGTCGACCTGGTAAAAGGCCGGAATCCAGTCCTGCCGGTCGCAGTAGGAGATGAAGTCTCGGGCAGCCGTCGCAACGCGGTCGGGCGACGCGATCGGATCGCCAAGAGCGAGCGCGGTGCGACCTCGGAGGGTGAAGGCGACGCATTCGTCGCCGTCGAGCCAGTGGTAGCTCGATGCCCCATGCACCGCCAGATGCGAGATGTAGTTCCGACCCCTTTCCCTCAGCAGGCGGTGCAAACGCTCGCGATCAGCCGCGGCTGCCCGCGGCGCCAGCACCGGGCGAAGCAGCTGCGTCAGGGCGACGATGATCAGCGCGTAGCTGACGATCGGGAGGGTGGTCAGAAACCAGTTCGCCCGCTCCGTCAGCGCTCGGTATGTGGTCGGGCTGCCCGCCAGCGCTGCGAGGAGCGACTCCAGTGTTCGCACGATGCCGAACTCCGGCGCCAGCTCGTTCTCCAGGATCGCCGCGCCGGCGAGCGCGTAGATCACGGCGGACAGCAATCCAACGCCGAGGACTACGAGGCCCCAGCGCATCCGCGACGGATCAGAGTCGGCGTCGAAGTGGTGGCGGAACCACCACAGTCCAAAGAGGATCCAGCCGAAAAGCGCGGCGGCCTCGAAATCGAGGTCCTTGATCAGCTCGAATCCGATTGTCGCGCCGAGGACGATCAAGGTGAGCCGGAAGGCGACGCGCTTGCCGCGAGCAATGCCGCCCGCCAGCAGTAGGAGGGCCAGGCCGGAAAGAACCGCGCCTGTGCGCCCGCCCAGGGTCACGCTTGCCGGCAGAAGCGTCTCGAGGACCTGCGACCGAGTCTGATGCTGCACCAGCAGCGTGTTCACGATGTCGAGCACGGCGCTGACGACGAGCAAGCCGGCAAAGAACCAGCGCACCCTCCGGCGCTCGGCCCGAGACTCGAATCCCATATGAGCTACAACGGTAAGGCCGACCCAGAGGGATCAGGCGCGGCCAATCACGTCGACTTCGTTTCCGTCCCGCACAAAAATTGAATTAGTCCCATCTACCAGTCCATGTTGAGCCTTGCCGGCGCGGAATGCTTCCGCCCCCATCAGAATCGCTTATCGGTCTCCCGACAAGCCGCCTGACCCTGCCAGGCAAGCAATGTCGGGCCCTCGGCGAGCGTGGAGATGGGATGGGCCACAGGTCTCCCCCGGCCAAGAGCACCCTATTTCGGATTCTGCGTTGCTCCCACAGCCATCACTAACCCAAGGGTTATTGCGAAGGCCCACAGGCCAAAGTTCAAAGGGGCTGTCGATATCTCGGGGAGTCCTGTTTGATGGAGGGCAACATTTACCGCGCTGCTCGACGCACCGACCCCACCAGCTATCGAGGTGAGAAATGTTGAGGCAGTATCAGGCTTAAGGGCCGAAGCAATCCCGTCGATCGTGATTCCGGTAACGGCGCCAAAACCGACTGCCTGAAGCTTGATAGGGACGGCTCTAATCACGACAAAACCGATCAGGAGTCCAAACATTACACCGGCGACGACTCCGTAGATGTTCCAACCCCAGTTAAAAAACCAGAACAGGAGCGTTACGCCGCCCAGAACTAGGAGAAATATGAATACTGCCCCCACCGCCGACAATGCGGAAGAGTTGCCAAGACTCAGGCGTCGCATATCAAGTCCTCCTGAATATCAATCCATGGCGCGATCTGAGGGAGTTGGTCAGGTAACCACGACACTTTCATCTCGGTAGTGCGCGTCGTCACGTGAATCCCGGGCGGCAATGGACATCGCCTAACCCTCCATCTCCAAAAGGCGAAAGGACTGCCTAGCGAGTGCGGCTATTGTGGTCCGCGCTGAACATTTGTCAAGCGAGCTTGAAGGCCGCGTCAACCGCTTGGCCGGACAGGCGTATCCCCGGAGGGATCAGACCGGGCCGATCACCTCGACCTCGTTTCCGTCGGGGTCGTCGATATAAAAGGTGCGCACACCCTTCAGCACCGGGTGTACGCCGTGTCGCACCTCGACCCCGGCTTCGATGAAGCGTGTCTCCAGCTCGTCGTACGAGCGGCGGTCGACCCGGAACGCAAGGTGGTGCAGGACCCGCTTTTCCTTGTGTCGCGGGAAATAGTCGGTTGGATGGGGATGGGGGACCAGCACGATCATCTCTGGGATACCGCCTGGCTTGGCGACCATCAGGAACTTGTTCGGCATCGTGGGCGGCGACATGATCTCGAGCCCGAACTGGTCGCGATAGAACTGGAGCGCCGCCTCCATGTCGGCGACCCAGAGCACGATCTCCGCGAGCCCCTCCACGCGGCTCATGCGGCGACCGCCGTGACCATCGCCGCCAGATTGGTTTCCCGCACGCGCGGGGGAACCGAGCAGCCGGGCGCCAGCAGCAAGCCGCGACCGCCGGTTTCTTCCACCGCACGGCGCGCCTCCTCCTCGATTTTCGGCGGCGGCCCGTAGACGAGCGTTGCGCGCTGGCTCAGCCCGCCCATCACGGCCCGACCGGCGATGTCACGCCCTTCGGCAAGGGACGGATTGCCCTGGTTGTGGATCGACCAGCTCACGACATGAGATGGCAGGTCGCGCGCCAGCCCGAAGTTGAGATTCGACCCGCACAGGTGGAGCACATTGAACCACGACTTTTTCGGCAGCGCCTCCAGCACCGCCAGGTCATAGGGCAGGACGAGGTCGCGGTAAATGTCCTCACGCATGACGTTGCGACCGGCGTAGCCCGAGATCGCGTAAAAGATTCCCGCGGCTCCGGCCTCGACCGAGCGGCGGCTGAAATCGAGCAGGCCCACCGCGATCCGGTCCAGCGCGGGTCCAACCGTCTCGGGATGCTTCCGCAGCTCTCGTACGACGCGCGACTGCGACTTGCCGACGAGGTAACCGCCGACCGTGATCGGGCTGAACACGGTCTGGATCACGGGAACCTCGTCTCCCAGCTCCCGTACGACCATCGCGATCGACTCGACCTGGTCGTCGAGGGCTTTGGGATTGACCAGCTTTACCGACGTCCAAGCCTCCAGGTCCGGCACCGCGGGCTGGATCAGGATCGGCGCGCGAAGGCGGTGGCCCGATGGGTGATAGACCGATCCGAACGCCTCCGCGAAACAGCTCGCGCGCGGTTGGAACTTGACGAAGTCCCAGCCGAGTCGCCGGGCCCGCTCCACCGTGATCGCGGCCAGCGCCTCGGGCGACCACTCCTCGTGATACGTATGGCCCCACGCGCCGACGGGCGGCCGGTCGGCCACGTCCATGGCGAGCGCAGCCTCCACGCGACCCCGGCCATTCACGAGTTCGAGTTTAAGCTGGACTTCGTGACCGACATCGAGGGCGAGGCGGCCCGACTCCGCGCCGCGGCCGAAGCGAGGCCGATGCGACTTCCCGTCAATCGCAAGGTGGACGAGTCACACCATGTGGTCACATCAGATGGGCTATCCGTCTGGTACACGATCCAGGTGTCACCGCACAGCCGCATCCAGGAGGCGATCTTCGAGCGCGCGGACCGAATGCCGTCCGACGAAGAATGCGCGCCCTGGCTTGATCTCCTCATCGTCGGAGCAAAAGCGACCGAAGCAGCTGGCTTTCCCGGCGCGATGACGCGTCGCTTCGAGGCCTTCGAGCGCAATCCCGAGCTCGAGGCGCCGATCGCCTGATGCTCCCCAAGTCCGTGATCGAAGAGCTGCGCCGCATCGTCGGGCGCGAGTCGGTGATCGATGCGCCCAACGACCTGCGCATCTTCGAGCGCGACGGCTCGATCGAGGGAGCCATGCCTGACGCGGTCGTCCTCGCATCGTCGACCGAGCATGTGTCGGCGGTGATCAAGGTCGCGGCCCGACACCACATCCCGGTCGTGCCGCGCGGAGCCGGCACTGGCCTGTCCGGCGGCGCGGTGACCATCCGCGGCGGAATCGCGCTGCAGGTCACCCGCATGCGCCGCATTCTGGAGATCGACCAGGTCGCCATGACCGCCCTGGTCGAGCCTGGCGTGGTCAACCAGGAGCTGTCCCTGGTTGCGGCGCAGCACGGGCTGTTCTATGCGCCCGACCCTTCGAGCCAGAAGGCCTGCACCATCGGAGGCAATGCGGCCGAAAACTCCGGCGGGCCGCACTGCCTCTACTACGGCGTGACGACCAACCACGTGCTGGGCATGGAGGTGGTGCTGGCCGACGGCAGCGTGCACTGGGTCAGCGGCGACGCGCCGGACCACGTCGGCCTCGACCTGTGCGGGGTGCTCGTCGGCTCCGAAGGCACGCTCTGCGCCATCACGAAGATCAAGGTCCGACTGCTTCGCATCCCGCCCAGCATCGCGACCCTGCTGGCGGCTTTCACGAGCATCGAGTCGGCCAGCCAGGCCGTGTCCGCCGTCATCGGCCACGGGATCGTGCCGGCTGCCCTGGAGATGATGGACAACGTCACGGTCGGCGCTGTCGAGGCCCACTACCACGCGGGCTATCCGACCGACGCGGGCGCTGTCCTGCTGGTCGAGGTCGACGGCATCGCCGAGTCGACCCGCGAGCTGACCGCCGCGATCAGCAAGATCCTGGCCGACAACCACGGCTATGCGATGCGCGAAGCGCAGACCCCCGCCGAGCGCGAGCTGCTTTGGGCGGGCCGCAAGGGCGCGATCGGCGCGCTGGGCCGCATCAAGCCGAACTACTACCTGCACGACGGCGTGGTGCCCCGGTCGCGATTGCCGCAGGTGCTCTCGGCAGTGGGCGAGATTGGCGAGCACTACAAGCTGCCCGTGGCGAACGTGTTTCACGCGGGCGACGGCAACCTGCACCCCAACATCCTTTTCGACCTCCGCGATCGCGACGTGCTGCACCAGGTCGAAGCCGCAGGCGAGGAGATGCTTCGCGCGGTCGTCGAGCTGGGCGGCGCGCTGTCAGGCGAACACGGGATCGGCCTGGAAAAGAGCGCCTTCATGCCTTGGATCTACAGCGAGGACGACCTGGATGCAATGCATCGGGTCAAGGACGTCTTCGACGCGGCCGGCATCCTCAACCCGGGCAAGATCTTCCCCGACCCTTCGCGAAAGCCGGTCCACCTCGCGGGCCGCACCGGGCTCGCCATCGAGGCGAAATGGTGGTGACGAAACCCGCGGTCGAGAAGCCGGCCACAGCTGAGGAGCTGGCGCGCCGCCTGCATGAAGCGGCCGACGCAAAGCTGGCGGTGATCCCGGTCGGTGGCGGCAGGGCAAGCGGGATGGGCAATCCGGTCGAGCGTGCGGATGTGCTCCTGCACACCACCCACCTCGACCGGGTGATCGAGCACTCGCAGTCCGACATGGTGGTCAGCGTCGAGGCCGGGATCGCGCTGGATGCGCTGCAGGCGCATCTTGCGAAGGCGGGCCAGTTTCTTCCGCTCGATCCATTCCACTCGCCCGGCCACACGATCGGCGGGCTGCTCGCGACTGGATGGACCGGCCCGCTGCGGTTTCGTTACGGATCACCACGCGACTTCCTGATCGGCATCCGGGTAGCGATGCCCGACGGCAAGCTGGCAAGCGGCGGCGGCCGGGTGGTCAAGAACGTAAGCGGCTACGACATGATGAAGCTGCACTACGGAGCGCTCGGCTCGCTGGGCGTGATCGTCGCCGCATCGTTCAAGGTCTTTCCGAAACCGCTGCATGACGTGACGGTTGCGAACGATGGCGGTTGGGAGGCGGCGGACGAGGCGTTGTCGACGCCGCTTGCGCCGTCGGCGGTCGAACTCTCGTCCGACGGCCGAGTGCTCGCGCGATTTCTCGGCAGTCCGGAGGCCGTCGACCGCGTCGTGTCGGGGCTCGAGTGGGATGAGGCCGACAGCGCGGTCTGGGAGAAGCACTCGCGCAGCGGCCCCGAAAAGTGGGCCAGGATCGCGATCCCCCGGTCCGGGCTGCGCAGGATCGTGGAGACCCTGCCCCAACACGATCGATGGTGGGCATCACCCGGAGTCGGTGTCGCGCACTGGGCGATCGGTGCGGATTCCAGCGTGGTGCGCGGCATTCGCGAGAAAGCCGAGGCCGCGGGCGGAACGCTCGTCATGCTCGCAGCGCCTGACGACTTCATGCGCGAGGTGGGCGCCTGGGGAGCAGCCCCGCCCACGATCGACATCATGCGACGCCTGAAGAAGGCGTTCGATCCGGACGGCATATTGAATCCCGGCAGGTACGTCGTTTGACAGCCCCCTTCTCGCGGCTGTCCGATGACGACCTCGCCACCTGTGTCCACTGTGGCCTCTGCCTCGACGCCTGCCCAACCTTCCGCGTCACCGGACTCGAGACCGAGTCGCCGCGCGGCCGCATCTACCTCATGACTCAGTGGAAGCGCGGGACGCTGGAGTTCGACGAAGAGCAGGTGAAGCACATCGACCTCTGTCTCGGCTGCCGCACCTGTGAGGGCGTTTGTCCATCGGGTGTGCCATACGGCCGGATCATCGAGGCCGGACGAGCCGACGTCGAGGATCAACGCCGTCCCTCGATCAAGCGGGCCGCGAGCCGGGCCGCGCTGCGCCAGCTCGTGGGGCATCGAGGCCGCTTGCGCGCCGCCGGCGCGGCGACGCGCGTCGCGCAGAAGCTGCGGCTGACGTCCATCTCACGCTCGGGACGCATGTTGCCTAAGCTCGCGCCGCGATTTCAGCCGCCGGCAAGCAACGTCGCGCCGGCCATCGGCCCGCGAAAGCATCGCGTCGCATTTCTCGTCGGTTGTGTGATGCCGATCCTGTACCCGCAGTCGCATGACGCCGCGGTCAGGCTGCTGCAGCTGGCGGGGTGCGAGGTGTGGTTCCCGCCTGACGAGCAGTGCTGCGGCGCGCTGTTCGCGCACAACGGCGACCTCGAAGGCGCCGGACGACTGCGCGAGACCAACAGCCGTATCTACGATGCTGGCCAGTTCGATGCGCTGGTGGTCGACTCGGCCGGATGCGGCGCTCATCTCAAAGACTTCTACCCCGCGCTGAAAAACCGCGTGAAGGACCTCAGCGAGTGGCTGGCCGAAGCCGGGTTGCCCGAACCCAAACGTGACGTGAAGATGCGAGTCACCTACCAGGACGCGTGCCACCTCGCGCACGCGCAGCGCATCAAGAAGCAGCCGCGCGACCTCATCCGAGCGATACCCGGCGTGGACTGGGTCGAGATGCGGCACGCCGACATCTGCTGCGGCGCCGCGGGTCTGTACAGCACGCTCGAGCCGGACATGTCGAATCGCATCCTGCAGGAAAAGCTCGACGACCTGGCGGCAACGCGGGCCGACGTCGTGGCGGTGGCCAACCCGGGATGCCAGATGCAGCTCGAGGCAGGGCTGCGCAAACGCGGCTCAGCTATGAAGGTCCTGCACGTCTCCGAATTGCTAGCGCGCGCCTATTAGAAAAAGTCTCTTCCCCGCTAGCGGGGAAGTGGCGCGCAGCGCCGATGGGGAGGCCCGAGCCTCCAGCGCGCTCATCAGAATTTTAGTTTCGGTAGAACTGCGGTCTTCGTGACATCTACTTCCACCCTGGCCACTGCGAGGGTGATGTTGTCCGGCGCACCTAGCTCACGGCATCGCTCGATCACCCGCTCGGCGCCTCGGTCGAGGTTACCGTCTCGCAGCAGCAGGTGCCCCATCTCCTCGACACCCACGCCCGCCGTCTCGACTCCGTCGCTGCACAGCACGATCGCGTCGCCCTCTTCGAGCTTCAACTTGTCGGTGAAGGGCTGGATCTGCTCCCACACGCCGACGGCGCGCGTCAGGCGGTGCTTGAGCGGATGGTTCGCCGCCTCCTCGGGCTTGATCAACCCAAGCCGAACCTGTTCGGCGGGCCACGAGTGGTCTTGCGAGATCAGCTTCGGCAGTCCATTGCGAAACAGGTAGGCCGGGCTGTCGCCAACGTTGAGCACCGCGATCTCGCCGGAGCGAATCGCGGCGATCACCATCGTGCTCCCCATGCCGCTCCAGTCGGGGTTGTCGCGCGCAGCGGTGAAGACCGCCGTGTTGGCGTCCTTGCAGGCGCGCTTCAGGCGCTCGACGTCGGGACCTTCCTGACCGTCCTCCGCAAGCACGGTGGTCACGGTCTTGACCGCAATGGAGCTCGCGTGCTGACCCGCTGCGTGCCCGCCCATGCCGTCGCACACGACGATGAGCGTGTCCAGCCCGGCCTTGTGCCGCCACACCGCAACCGAATCCTCGTTTTCCTCTCTCTCGAGACCTGGATCTGTGGCCCACGCGATACGTAGACGCATCGTGCTAGTTAACGAGCCGGACCGTCACTAGGCTCCGAGAACCGAGAAGTGGACCGAGTTCTGGCCGACCGTGAGCCGGTCCCCGTGGTTCAGCTGCTTCTCCTGGACGGATTCGCCGTTGACGAACGTGCCGTTTGTGCTGCCCAGGTCGACGACCCAGAACTGGTCGCCGCGCCGCTCGAGCCGCGCATGGTGCCCACTGGTCGCGGGGTCACGGAGGATCACGTCGTTGTCGGGCGAACGTCCCATGCGCAGCGCGTGGTCGCCCGCGCGGTGGCTGTGCCCGGCGTCGGGCCCGTTTTCGATCGTCAGCTCGGCTTGCGGTCCGGTTCCGGCAGCTGTCGGGGGCCGCGTGGGCATCGCCATCGTGTCGGGCATGGCGGGGGGAGCCGCGGGCGGCGGCTGCCAGGCCGGCATCAGCGTCGTCGGCTCGCGCTCAGCACCACCTCCACCGGAGGGCGGAGGGGCGACCATCGTCGCGGCCACGTCCATCCCAGACGAGGGGGCGGACCAGGGTGCAGGGGCCGGCTTGGCCACCTCGGGTTCGACGGGGGGAGCCTCAACAGGCGATTGCTGCGCCTGGGCCCCGGCCGCCAGGTCGGCGTCGGTGGAGGCAGGAGCGGCAGGCGGAGCCGGGGGTGCGGCGGCCGACCACGCGGGCGCCGGAGCGTTCCAGGGTGGAGGCACAGCCTCCATCGGCTTCGCCGGCTCGGGCGAGGCGGGAGGCGGAGCGGCGGGCGCGCCCCACGCCGGAGCGGCGGCGGGCGCACCCCACGACGGGGCGGGCGGCGCCGCGGGCTCCTGTGTCCGGGGGATGTCCCAGGCCGGTGCGGCCGGCTCGTTCCACGCTGGAGCGGGCGGCCCTGATTGAGACTGAGGCGCGGGAATGTCCCACGAAGGGGCAACCGTGGGCGGCGATGACGTCGATGCGGCAGGCGGCGCACCCCAGTCGTTGTTTGTGGCAGCGGGGGCCGGGCCGGCGGGGGCGGGCGGATTCCACGACGGTGCCGAAGGCACCGCCGGCGCGGCGGAGGGTTCCGGCGGCGGGGGAGCACCCCAAGAGGGAGCAGGCGGAGCAGAGGGCGCCGGCCCAGGCGGTGCGGGTGAGGCTGCAGGCGCGCCCCAGGAGGGGGCTGGAGCGGACGCGGGCGGTGAAGCAGGCGCCGGTGAGCCCCAGGTCGGTGCGGCGTTAGGGGTCGACTGGGCAGGCGGCGCGCCCCAGGTCGGAGACGCGGCGGGAGGCGGAGCCGGAGCCGGACCCGCCGGGGGTCCACCCCATGCCGGGGCGGGCGCTGAAGGTGCGCCCCACGACGGTGCCGCCGAAGCTGGAGGCGACGCGACCGCGGGCGACGCAGGCGAGCCCCATCCAGCCGATGGGGGAGCGACCACCGTCGGAGCGATGGCAGGACGCGCCGGAGTCGGCGGAGCCCACGTCGCGGCGACGCCTGCGGTCTGGTTCGCCGGAGCCGGGGGCCGAACGGGCGGCGCTGCCTTCTTCTTGCGACGGCGCCGAGTTCTCAGGTAGAAGACCGCGGCGAAGATGGCGAATACCGCCAGGATGATGTCGAGGATCAGGCGATATTCATCTGACATGCGGTGGGGAGCCTCCCTTCTCGCCTAGACGGCCAT